>Ga0209056_10004383_pt1 | contig 14893 bp, 12 predicted proteins | sample GraSoiAngelo_114_FD_185876 | JGI IMG/M metagenome (GOLD analysis project Ga0209056, IMG submission 185876) | Grasslands soil microbial communities from the Angelo Coastal Reserve, California, USA - 14_0903_13_40cm (SPAdes) (version 2) | ecosystem: Environmental > Terrestrial > Soil > Grasslands... | reverse complement strand
AGCATTTCTCAACGCAACGCAGGTGTCTATTACTCCCCAAAAGTGGGCTAAAGTGTTGCTGACTGTTGATACTGCTGGGGTCCAGCTGGGAGATTACAACGTCACCATAACGGCGACTGCAAGTCGATCGAAGTCTCATCAGTTAGTATATCACGTGTCAGCTTGGCCCCAGTCGACAGCGTCTCCTCCAGGACCCGTAGTTCAAACACAATCTCTGGTTGCGATAGGAATCTTGATCTCTGTAATGGCTTTAATCATGCTGGATAATTTATGGGATAGAAAGCGAGGAAAACAGCCTCAGACAAATCTTCAAGGTTTGAACCTCACAAAGGGCTTCCAACTCTAAGCGGGGATTCTGCCAACGTTTACGGTTACCAGACCTGTTACCATTCGAGAATTGTCAATTGCAGTTGAGTCTCGAGACGCGAACCACGTGTTTGACAAAGCTCTCAGCAAGAGGGTGTTTGCATCTTTCAATCTATGTCCCATGATTGCAGATAGTAGAGGTCAACGACCTGATTGTCCCTAGGGAATCGCCTTGAAAACGGCTTGGGGTCCATTACGATGTTAATGTCAGTTGAGACCTGCGGTCGGTAGTAGGGGATGTTGATGGGTCCCTGTTAGGATCCGGTTAGCGGGCGACGGTCGAGAAAAATAAGGTATGCGTGCTTGTCTCGCGACGCAGAACCGCCTTCTCTGTTCTGGGTGAACGCTTGGCCGAAGGTTCTATCTGGATTAGCCTAGACACGCTCACGCTCGGTGACTGCGCAATTTAGGGAAGGGTTTCTTGACCCGATCGTTTCGTTTGCGCTTATTGCGGGTCTCGTCTGGTGGTTCTCTTAGGTCTAATAGCCACTTGCTTGTAGGCTTGTCAACAGTCCTGGCACGCTCTTCCGTTTCCGACTGGCTCGAGGATTGTTTCGCCGCAGTTCTGACAAATTAGCAGTCTGCCAACGAACTGGTAGTCTGATCGGTATCGGAGCTCGCGATACGTTGGTTCCCGGCAGGTTCCACAGAAGACCCTGCAATCGAGGCTCTGCATGGGACCCATTCTAGTGTTTCTAAGTAGATGAGTAGGAGAGCGGCGCTTCCGGTGTGAAACTATTGTACTGTATCGGGTGAGGTTTGCCTGTTGGTTTTCGGTTTGATCTCTGAGAAATATGTACGAGTTGGCTTCAGCCCGTTCGGACCCGAGATCTATGCACCGGTTGTTCATCGTATCCGTATTTTCTGGCCCAGCCATGTAGTGCGTCAAACATCTTTCCAAGATCATGGCCCTTCTGGGTGAGCTCATAATCAACGCGGGGTGGAATCTCATTGTAAGAGTGGCGCGCAACAATACCTAACTTGACCAGTTCGCGTAATCTTGCGGAGACTGTCTTTGGTTGCAGGTCCAAATATTTCTGCAACTCTGTAAATCGCAACGGCGAACGGATTCCGAGACCGTAGAGTATCTCCAGAGTGTGCGGTTTTCCGAGAATCTCCAAGAGCTTGCCGTACGGGCAAGCTATCGAAGCGTTGCTGAATCGTGCGGCTAATCCCGGCTGGATGTTCACCGTCTTTGCCAATTGCTTCTGATCCCACTTTCCGTTTGGATAGTTGCTTTCGGACTGTTCCATGGACAGTATTAATACTACCCTTCGGGTAGCGGTTCGCCCAAGTTTATGCCAACTAAAACCCCACCAACGGGTAGCAAGAAGATTGTGATCTCGAAGGACGGACCCTACATTGTATCAGGGGGAATCCCGCTTACTATGGAAATAATCGAGCCCAACGCGGAGGGTCTCTCGTGGAACTGGAAGAACGCGAAGAACTTCAAGACCAGTGGCGAGTACAAACTATGCCGTTGTGGACAGTCAAAGAACAAACCATTCTGCGACGGCTCACACACAGACGTCAGTTTCGACGGAAGAGAGGCTGCAACCCGGCAGCCTTACGCGCGACAGGCTGAAGTGTTTGACGGCCCAAAGATGACGCTGAGTGATGCCGAGGACCTATGCGCGTTCGCTCGATTCTGTGATCCCGGAGGCAAGATCTGGGGATTGATGGAACAGTCCGACAATCCGGAAGTTCGCAAGCTCGTCGTACGCGAGGCAATGCATTGCCCTTCAGGCAGACTGGTCCTGCACGAGAAGAAGACTGGAGAAGAGATCGAACCAGAGCTTAAGCCGTCGATAGGTGTCGTGGAAGATCCTGCGCTCGGCGTCAGCGGGCCACTCTATGTTCAGGGAGGGATCAGGGTGGAGTCCCATAATGGTACTCCCTATGAGATTCGGAATCGAGTAACACTATGCCGGTGTGGGGCCTCGGTCAATAAGCCGTTTTGTAATGGCAGCCACGCCAGCATAAGATTCAGCGACGGTCTAGTAGAATTCGCAAAACCCAAGAAAAGATAACAGCGCCTCTCGACTAGCCCGCGCCCGACGGAAGCCACATCATGGACAGAAGTCTGCAGGAAACCCCTTCAATACTGGGAGACGCCCACCCCTAGATTATTGGTGTCCGTATCGGTGAGAGTCCTTGTCAAAGGTGGTCTTACAGGATGCTGAGCAGAAGTAGAAGGTCTTGTCACCATGCGTCGAGGTAAGCTTCGTCTTCTTCTCATCCACCATCATGCCACATACTGGGTCTTTTTGCACGTCTACACCTCCTAGATTTTTGGCGTGAATCTTCGCAGCAATAGTGTGTTCGAGTCGACAGTGACTGAGCTGAACGCCGTTGCTGCTCCACTACCCATCCCTATGGCCAGGGACCGTTTAGATAATCGGTCTTCTTAAGAAACCAACGAGAGGGTTGGGAGAGCGTCTTCAAGAGTTGAGGTAGCACGACTGGCGCGGAGAAACACGAGGATCAACCCGGTCGTCACCAAGTGAATTCCGGCTCAACGAGCTACACTTGCCCCATGCATCCAGAGGTCAGATCGACCTCTCCTGGAACTTGCCCAAAATGTGGGATGAAACTAGTTCCGATCGCCATGGCTGAACACGGAATGGACCATCACGAGCATGCAATGAAGCCTGCTTCCAAGATGTCGCGCTGGGAGCGGTTCAGGATGAGTATGACCATGATGATGGGCATGGAGCATACCGGTGTTGCGGGCCGAGAAATGGCCCGGTTGATGGAACTAGACATTCGCAACAAATTCTTCTTCGCACTAGTACTATCAGTCCCGATCATTCTTTACTCGCCTCTCGGAAAATTCATCTTCGGTATTCAGCCGCCATCCCCAATACCGGTTCCATGGCTCCTTTTCCTGCTAACAACTCCGGTATTCTTCTACTCAGGCTGGATCTTCCTCTACTCGAGCTTCAGAGCTCTTCAGCAAAGAACGCTGAACATGTCAGTTCTCATCGCAACGGGCATAACCGCCGCGTACGGCTTCAGTGTTCTCCTCACGATTATTCAGAGCGCAGATTCCTATTACGAGGCAACTGCCCTCCTCATCACCTTCGTACTGTTTGGTCATTGGTTGGAGATGAGATCTCGCCGCGGTACAACTGACGCACTAGAGGCTCTGCTTCAACTGGTTCCGCCTCAAGCCAGAGTTCTCCGAGACGGGAAAGAGAATCTGATCCCAACCTCACAGGTCCGGGTTGGCGACATCATAATTCTGAAACCCGGAGACCGAGTGCCCGTTGACGGAAGAATGGTTGAGGGTGAGACGGCGATTGACGAATCTCTGGTAACAGGCGAATCTATTCCTGTCGCGAAAGAGGCGGGAGATAATGTCATAGGCGGATCCATTAACCAATCCGGATTTGTTAGGTTCGAAGCGACAAGAGTAGGCGAGGAGACAGCCCTCGCACAAATAGTAAGACTGGTTGAAGCCGCTCAGAATTCCAAAGCTCCCGGTCAGAGGCTCGCGGATAGGTTCGCTCAGTATCTTGTAGTGCTTGCCATCGGCGCGGGTCTTGTTACGTTCTTGGTCTGGTTTGGCTTTGCTCGGCAGCCAGTCCTCACCGCACTGACCTTCGCTATCTCAGCGATAGTGATAGCTTGTCCCGATGCTCTGGGGCTAGCTACGCCAACGGCCGTCGCAGTCGGAACTGGTCTGGGTGCAAGACACAACATTCTGATCAAGGACGCTCCGACTCTAGAGGGGGTCTCTAAGATCCAAGCAGTAGTCTTCGATAAGACTGGGACGCTGACAGAGGGCAAGCCGAGAATCTCGGAAATCGCCACGGTTCAAGAGTGGGATGAAGACAAGGCCCTGAGACTCGTTGGGGGGGCTGAGGCTGAGTCCAATCACCCGTTGAGCAACGCTGTGCTTGAGGAGGTCAAGAGGAGGCAACTGCAGTTACCGACAAGGATTGAGGGCTTCGAAAACTTGTCGGGTCTTGGAGTTAGAGCAAGCATTGAGGGGAAGGAAGTGTTGGTGGGAACTGTGAAGTTGATGAAACAGAGGAGCATTGATACCGCTCCCTTGCAAGACAAGATCGATGAGCTCGTTGGGAAGGGTGAGACGATCATGGTTCTGGCCGCTGATGACAGAGTCGTAGCGGTTATCGGCGCGGCTGATACTGTGAAGCCGTCGGCTAAGGTGGCGGTTTTGAGACTGAACGAGCTCGGGATCGAGACGGTCATGATAACAGGAGATAATCAGGCAACTGCAGAGACGGTCGCGAGAGTGGTTGGGATAAAACGGGTATTTGCGGACGTCCTCCCACAAGACAAGGCTCTATTCGTTAAAAGGCTGCAGGATGAGGGAAAATTTGTCGCAATGGTAGGCGATGGTGTGAATGATGCGCCAGCTCTGGCTCAAGCAGACGTCGGGATTGCGATCGGTGCTGGGACGGACGTGGCGATTGAGACGGCGAAAGTGGTCCTGATGAAGTCGGACCCTTCAGATGTTTTGCGGGCCCTAAAGCTCAGCAAGGCGACCGTTACGAAGATGAAGCAGAACCTCTTCTGGGCTTCATTCTACAACATCCTCGCAATACCCATCGCGGCTGGGATTCTTTATCCCAACTTTGGAATCATTCTTAGACCCGAGGTTTCGGCCTTGCTCATGAGTGCATCTTCGATAATCGTCGCGACCAATGCTGTTCTGTTAAAAAGGACGGAAAAAAATCTGGTCGCCGTCTAGGCGTCGCCGGTTCGATGATGAAGACTCATCTAATTCGCGTTAACCGATCAGAGCTCCAGCAACGTTAATACCAACTTGGGCAGAACGGCCCTAATTCGTCGGACATAGCGGCGACTCTTCTGTCCGGAGATGATTGGGTCTAGAGGATCAGAAGGATTCCTGTTACTAGGAAGGCGGCTCCCACCAGCTTTGAGATGGCGGCTTCGAATGGGCCCAGTTTCTCGGCGAAGATGATGATCGAGAACACTCCCATCAAAGGTATGCTCATGGCTCCTACGGTCAAGAGTCCTGCCATGAGGACCCAGCAGCACTTGGTACAGAACATGCCATAGTCAACGCCCATCGTAGCCGCTCCGTAGTTTCCATTTTTCCAACGCATCATGATAAAGCTCAAGGGACTCCGGCATTTCATCAACGCTCTACTCTTGAAGCCGCTGAACTGGTACAACCCAGTTAGGATTATGATGAAACCGGCCCAGAAACCCAGAGACCCCACAACGGAGAATCCTACCTGGGCTAAGACGGTGATGACTAGGTAGAAGATGACACCCACAATGGTCCAGACGACAACATAACCCAAGACGAACAGAGTTGCTGGGAGAGAAACGGCATGTTGCTGAAATCGTCCTACGACTGTGTCTTCTGGTTTCTTCCGTGCTGATACCGTGATAGTGTAGACCATCGGAATTAGGGACGGAAACATCATGGCCACCATTCCAATTCCCCAGACGGCAGTGAACAATAACAGGGCTGAAGGATCGAGCATACCTGCCATTGGCATACTCGCATTGGCTACGATCAGCCAAGAGAGAAAGGAGAGCCCCCCAAGTATCCCGCCTATGACGTAGGCCGCCCGTGGGAGGGAGCGCAGAGTTGTGGCTACAGTGTGGACCTGCAAGATTCGAAATGTATTGGAAATCCAGAGTAGTACTGTTTGTTTATCCGATGCAACCTTTGTCGGTTATCTTGAGGGTGGTGACGAAACCCGCCCGGTTGTCGTGTTTAGCATGAATATCTCTGTCCCCGATCCACCATTTCTTGATGTTTGTCACCATCGCCTTTTTCCAGTTGATCCCGTCGGGAAGAACGATTTGTCCCTTGAACTTTTCACCCGTCACGGGATTTGAAATGTACGCTGAGCGTACTTCCCCGATTCCATCGACTTTGAACCAGCTGTTGTAGCCGTTGTAGTGGAAGTCTACCTTGACGATCTTGGTCGGGAGTTTTTTCGTCCAGGTCTTGGGAAAGATTTCGAAGACTCCTCCTCCGTGTTTACCGCTGAAAATCTCTTCGACCGCTTTTCGTTGCTCAGAGGTTGTGTTCTCGTCAATGTATAGAGCCCCGATACCGTTTCCCTCGTGTATAGCCTTCGGCCACCATAGCCCCTCCGCAAATACTACTCCGTCGAGCTTGGTATCGCCGAACTTTCCCCGCTTCACCCTGTAAGCTACTAGCGCTTCGCAGTTCCCGTGTGTAGGGAGGGCGTCGAAATTGCAAGGGCACCCCCAGTCACAGTTACAGCTCTGGATATATTCGGCTTCCATATTCCATTTCGTTTTGGCGGCCAATTAGGCATCTGAATACTCGTTTGATGTTGTCCGAATATAAGATGGTAAGGCAGTATTCTTGGACGCTGCCTCTCGAGAAGGCATGTCCGAAAAACTCGCATGTTGGACCGGGATTTGACCCAGAACAAGCCCTGATCAGAGATCGGGGCAGGCGATTTGACCTAGCGCACTTTTCACGTTGACCTGGACGCTGAGCTACATGCTAACGAAAACGCCTGACCCGCCGGTTCTGCGGCTAGAACTGCAAACTAAGCCCGTACCGCCTATCCTTCTTTGTCTGGAACTGTCTGTCTTGACTTGTAGGTTGTAATCACAACTACTGCAATAACTATGACCGACGAAGCCAGAAGCGACCGAACGGTTAGCTGTTCTCCCCCGAGGAAATAGCCTAGGAAGACGGCCACGACCGGGTTGACGTACGCATACGTGGACACTCTTGCAGTTGTAGTCTTTGTTAGCAACCAGACATACGACGAGAAGCCTACTAGAGAACCGAACACAATAGGATAGATGAACGAGACCATGGATAGGAACGACACACTACTGGCCTGGAAACCAACCCATTCCTGAGAGACCAACGACACCACAAGGAGGAGGAACCCGCCGGCTAGCATCTCCATCCCACTCCCCAGTAGAGGCTTCTTGGGGAGACGTGCCTTTCTTGAGTAGACAGAGCCGGTTGCCCAAGCGAACGCGGCGAATATTAGAACGCCAGCCCAGAGAGGGTTTAGACCACTACTGCCGGCAAGGTCGCCTGGTCCTACTAGCAGAACGACACCACCGAAGCCCAAGACGAGTCCGAGAACGACTTGCAGAGTTGGGACGATCCGATCCTTTCGTAACAATTCTACGAGAGCCATCCAGATTGGAACGGTTGTAATCAGTATAGCTGTCAAGCCGGAGGGAAACACTTGCTCGGCTTTGACCACGCCCCCGTTTCCTCCGAGCAAAAGTAATCCCCCAACGATTGTCGCGGCTTTCCAGTTTGCACGCGTTGGACTCGGGGCACCCCTGAAACGCGTCCAAGCGTAAAGGACTCCCCCGGCAATCAAGAAACGAAGGCCGGCCATTAGAAACGGTGGGAATGTTTCGATGGCAAAACGAATCGCCAAGTAGGTGGACCCCCAAATTGTGTAAATCGACAGAAATGCCAAGGCGATGCGTAAACGCAGAGTCAACTGTGGCATAGATAGAGTCCCAGAATGGCTGTTATCAAATCTGATGTAATTCTTGAGCCAATCTCACTTCCGATCAAGGATCGGCGTCACGGATCTGCGATTTTTTCACGCTTGATCATGCTGATAATTCGCGGCTGGGAAAATGGTAGACCTTCCTATTCTGTGCCCTGAGTTGCTGGTCTTGTCAGGATCAGTTTCAACTGGCGGGACCCATTGTCAAAAAATCTCAAAAGTAGTTGCTCCTCACGACACAAAACATCTCTTCGGACATCTTCCGCATCCGGAGTGAACGTTCGCCGATTCTATCTGGGATCAGACTGATCACGTTCATGATCTGAATTGTTCGACAGCGTTCCACTCTTTGCTTCGGCTTTCCGTAATTCGCCGTATGGCTGGTCTCTTTCAAGGACAGAAATCGATTGGATGATGGGGCCAACAAGCGTATCGAAGATGGATGGCATATCCAACAGTCATGAATATTGGGACGAATGCCCCGAGCAAGACTAGGATTGTGATGCTCAACCTTCTCATCTGGCTCGATTTGAGGAACCACAGGCTCAGCCCACTCGCGACCAGCAGGATTGAAGCTGGAAGGAGGGCAAGAAACATGACTCCTATTCCATATTCTCCCTCTCCAAAGATTCCGCTCTGAGCCTGCGCGAGAACCAGTGCAAACAAGGGAAAGCCCCAAGTCCCAAGAATAATTGCTGTCGTGGACGAGAGTCTGGCGGTGCGATCGAGCTCGTTCCACTTTGGGGCAATACTTCCTAGCATTTGCTATGATGGGTCCCTGGTGTGAAAGTTACTAAAGGCCTACGATGGACATCAGTTTCTGAAAAAGCCAGCAGCGAGGAAGTACGTCTTACAATCGATGAATTATTCTCGTGACGACGGAAGGCATCCGTTGTCTCATGGCAGTATGACTAACTGGTTCGTATGATAGGGATTAGTCTGCTCTCGAAAATCAATGAATTTTCGCGTTCACAGATCGGATGGTCCGAGGCTTCTGTATGACACTCCGTTTAGGGGATAATTTCTTGACCTGATCGTCCGCATCGCGCTTCCTCCGGGTCTCGCGGGGACGTTCGCGTAGGTCTAGTAGCCACATTGCTTGTAGGCTTGTCAACTGTCCTTGCAGCCTGTCGTGGATCTGCGTACTTTTGCATAGGACACCAACCTAAGATTCGTAACTGTTTCTTGAATTATGGCGTCGCAAATTGGGCAGTGAATTGTCTAATGCCGAGCGTGAACTTCAGAAATATCCCGGGAACGAAATCCCGGTTATTGACGCGGTTTCCATCGTGGCCCGCGTAACGGGTCTTCGGGTTCATCTTTTTCGGGAGGACGAAATATCAGAAGCATTGGAATATGCCAGACAACTAATCACGTCAGAGAAGGTTCGACAGGGCCCCTACAATGTCAAGAACGAACTCGTGAAGGCATCAAGGGAGGCTTGGGCTCATCTGACTCCTGGGGCAAGGTCGCTTGTAGGCACACTATGGGCAGACAAAATCGGTGTCGATCTGGTGGTCACAACTTTGGATCCTGTACAGACCAAGGAGAAGATTCTGTCTATGATTGCCAATATTCTTGAACAGAAGAAGCGATATCCGTTGGGTCGGGCTCAAACACCGCCAAGATGATTCTGTCAATCAAACAGTAGTAGCCGCCATTCAAACAGTAGGCAAAGGTTGCCCGGTCAGACGTTCCGAACCTGTCGTATTGTCCGGGCTGATCAAGACAGGAAAGATTTAGTTGAGGGAGAAAAGTTAGTAATGTGGAGAAGGCAATGGCCGTGCTTAAAGTGGACGATCGCTACCGGGTTGTGCTGGACAAGGAGGTTCGCAAGTTTTTGAAGGTTAAGCCTGGGGACAAAGTGTTGGCGATTCCGTCTTCGGAAGGGGTCTTGATGATCTCTCTCAAGGGAAAGAAGTTCAACACTTCTCTCCCTGGATTTCGCTACAAGGAGCGGGATCACGAAGCTTCTCGGTTCTTGTTCAAGAAGAACTAGGGTTTACGCTCGCGTTTCGCTCTCTTTTTCAGGTTCTTAGTGAACCAATCGTCATACAGATTAGCTTGCCGTGGTCCGAGAGCCTAGAATCTCTAGCATTTCTTCCACGGTCGTTATCTTCACTCCTTTGAATCTCTTCAAGCCTAGCAGGTGTTTGTCTCCGGAGACTATGTGGGACGCGTTTCCCTTCAGAGCGGTGCCGAGAACGATGTCATCCTCAGGATCTTGAGCAATTATCCTTCTTGTCAGTCCGCTAGAAACGAGGACAGCTCTTCGGACGAGGATTGATAGGAACGAATCGACCTGGGACCTGCTGACCTCGCCAAATTTTTCTCTAGACATGACCTCGCTAAACTCGGCGAGCATCTGGCGAGAGGAAACTATCTGGTGTCGTTCTAGCAGCTCGGTGACTAGTCGTCTTGGCTTTCCGTGACCCACGAGGGCTGATATCAGGACGTTGGTGTCCACAACAACCCGCAGAATCAGCTACGCCCTAGTCTCTCCGCTTCTCGTCCCTGTACGATTGTATCGATGCTAGTATGTCTCGCTCCGTCGGTCTCCGCTTCCTCTTGTAGTGCTCGTCGATTTCGCGAAAGAGTTCCTTCAGCTCCACGCCCAAGGGTGGAAGTTCAAGCTTTGTTACTACGAGCTTGTTTCCTCTCAGGTAGACCGCCAGCTTCGTCTTAGTGCTTATCCCTAGCTCTCTTCTGATCCTCTGAGGTATCACCATCTGCCCCTTCGTGCCTACTACGGCGATTTCAGGCTCTTCCATTTTCTACCAAGTATGACTTTCATACTCGCTCGATAAATATGTTCCCGAACACTCGTGGCCCGCTAGATCATGATAGATGGACAGACTGCTAGCGCGTTCGCGTGTCCCATTTGAGGGGTCGTATGCCATCTTTGAAGATCCAGGTAGAATACTACTGAGATAATGAAGCCGGTCAACCAGAAACCGCCATACTGGAGATCTGGAGGGTATCGGCCGGGAACCGCGGCCCCGACAACTAGACCTAACAGTGTGGAGAAGCAGAGGACCGCTTGGTTCATCTGCCCGATATCCCCGTCGCAATAGAAACCCGGCCCATCATCAAGCGAGAATTCATGGAAATGGGCGCAGAATGAACCCTGACCTGGGATCTGGCACGGGCATTTCATATGACGCCCAGTTCACGCTTGCATTCATACAGTTGAAGCCTCATTCAAAAATGGCTGATTAGCCTGTTCTGCGCGGCAAATCGAAGATTTAGCTTGAAAACGTTTCAGACAACGAGCAGCCCTCTTCTAGAATTTAGAAAATAAAAAATTCCCGCGACACAAACCTGTTCTTTGGAAGAATCCTACCCGTGACAAATCGCCCGGAATAGGCCCTGATCCGAAATCCGGGCAGGCGATTTGAGATCGCGACTTTTTCACGCTGATCTCTACGCTTAATCTGCGATCAGAAAAACAGTCGACGGTTCCATTCTGCGCCCAGAAACCCCTAGCTCGGCCGGAACAGCTTCAACTGGCGAGACCCCCCTCCAAAAAATGTCAAAAGCAGTTGCTCCTCGCGGCACAAAGGTGCTCTTTGAGACTCGACCAGCCTAGCGGTTTCTAGTTTAGCCGTAGGCTCTTGTCAGCGTCGAAGCCCCGTCTCCGCCCCCAGGCCTTGATCCCGTCAAGGATCTTCTTTGAGCCGAACCAACAGAGCGTCGTGAACACCCCCTTCAGTACCGGGTTCAACTGCAACAGCGTCGGCGGCATCGTATGCAGCTCCAGCACCGTGTGCCTCCAGCTCCGGTAAATGACCCAGAAACGTGCCTCATCGACCTGGTCGTCAATATTGTAGAAGCCGCACTTCTTCAACACCCCCAACGGGACGAAGCTGAGCGGAGTCACAGTGAAGTGTGCTTTGACACCGACCTCCTTCTTCAGCCCATGCTCCATCCTATCTATCAACCGGACAGTCTCCACCGCATCCTCAGACGTCTCCCCGGGCAACCCGACGATGATCGTGTAGGCCGGGAACCAGTAGTACTCGTTGAATATCCTCGTCCCGTTATAGATCACATCTTGCCACTCGTCAGGGCTGAAAGGCTTCACCTTCAACGGCATGTACTTCTTGATCAGCTCACTAGAACCAGTCTCTAAGCCCGACTGGATTCCAATATGCCGCTTAGATCCTTTCAGAACAGTCTCAGAAATGTCCCGGATCAGATCAGGATCAGCCCAAGCAGGAGCCGCAGTCCCATGAGTCGGATTAGCATACCCTATCCCCTTCTGCGACATTACAGTGTTGAACAGGTCAACTACTGCGTCATGGTTGGGCATGAAGCCCTTCTTGTCCTCCAGCTTGTAGAGAAAAATGTCTTCACTGTGGACCCAGACGTTAGGGTTCCCAATCTTCCGATTGACAGCTATCTCTCGCTCAACCTTGTCTTTGGGATAATATTTCGCGATCCGGAGATTAGGCTCGCAGAACTGGCAGTTGCGGCCGCATCCCCGCATAACCTCGACAAGCCCGTGAGTTGACGGAGCCTGAATGTCCGGAATATCCTCCAGCTTCGGCCCGCGAGGAACATGAACGAACTCAGGACTATTGCCCGACTCGATGTCGTTGTAAATATCACCAATCACATGATCGCACTCGCCGATCACCACATGGTTGACGCCTAGTGCCTTGGTGTCCCGGTCGCGGACCTCCATCTGCCATCCGCCAGACCCGCCCAGAACCAGTTTGGCCTTCGGGTATTTTTTCCGGGTCTTGTTGATCTCTCCAACAAGCTCCAGGAACTTTCTCTTCGTGTACGCCGTCAGCTTTCCACCATCGGTGAACATCATGCTCACCGGTCCCAGACCCATCGGGTCCATAGTCGATATTCCGATAATACTAGTCTTATCGTCTACGAACTTGGAAACATGGTCCGGATGGGCAACAACCACCTCGTCCGCGCCATACTTTCTCAGAAGCGACGACTCCAGCTTCCGCAGTCCATAAGGCGCCTTCTCCGCCACCCCGTCAAAGTGTCGGACTGAGGGGGCTAGAAAGTCGAAGACGAACCGTGGAACCTTCTCGGCTGGAGCACAACTAAAGAAGGGCAGCAGCGGTATGCCCCAGTACTCGCTCATCTGAGTCGAATCAGCAGTAAGAACAATCCTAGTCAATCACGTACACTCCCATCATCCGGCAAGATTTTTCGATGTCTTGCTCCTAAAACAAGGTATTCTCGGGTCGCTCCGTATTTTAAGCTAGTGGAGGTTTTTTCCCCAAAAAGGGTTCCCGTTATTCTTAGAACGGCCCACTTGACACTCAACGATCCCTCGAAAGCTCGCTACTACCCGACCCTTTCCACTCAATCTTTCGGCTGGGCAGGACTATTACCGTATTACCTCAGAAAAGTTAGAGAGGATTCTCTCGATCCCAGGAACCAAGTGATCAAACGAAGGTGTGGATATTCGAAAAAATGGTTCGGTTGTGATTTCGTGTGAGCAATCGTACACGTGCAGAATAAAGCCTCAGACAGGCTCTGGGCCGCTCTGGAAATAGGATTTGTCGGAAACAGAAAAAATCTCAACTCCACTTCGACACCTCTCACTGACAGCCAGTCTCTTACTGATGATGCTGATTGCAATCTCGCCAGTAGCCCTAGTCAAGGCTCCAACCTCCGGAACCTTCACGTTTGCAGTAAGTGGACTCGCTGGAACGGCTGGAATCACATGTCCAAACTCCAACGGCAACTGTTACAACAACGCCGCCGAACCAGCAATCCGAGCCGACGGGGCAGGCAACTTCTACGGATCCTCTGAGAACGGACTCACAGGCGGAACCGACGCCTGGAGATCTACAGACGGCGGCTTGCACTACCTTACTCTAGTTTCACCGAACAGCGCCTCCGAAGCCAGCAACCAGTTCTCTCCAGCAGGAGGAGACACAGACCTCGCCGTCGCTTCCCAAACCAACCTCAACGGACTCTACAACGTATACGTAACAAGCCTAGCTCTGACAAACGTCTACGTTAGCACCAGCAGTAACGGAGGCAACACATGGCTCCTAAACCCGACAGGAGCCTCCGTGCCCGGCGACGATAGACCATGGATCGCCGCCGAAGGATCAAGTAAAGTCTGTGTATCCTATCATAGCATTACCGCCACCAACGACATCTTCGTTACCTGTAGCAACGACGCAGGACTAACATTCGCACAGACGGGAAACGCTTTTGACGCAAATCATCTCTGGCTCGCAGCCTTCCAGAACGCAATCGGCAACATCGCAATCGACCCCGCCAACCACTATATCTACCAATCTCTGAGCGGCGTAGCCACAGCCGGCGAGACCACATGCACAAACTGTGGACTCCACGCCGTCTGGCTGGCCATCTCCACCGATGGAGGCTTGACCTTCACAGACCACGCCGTCTACATCAATCCGAGCACCAGTATCTCCTACGGTCACCAGTTCGTCAACGTCAGCGTCGACAACGCAGGCAACATCTACATCATCTTCACCGACGACCACAACCTCTACTACAGTTTCTCCACAGACCATGGAACCACATGGTCGTCCCCGACTCAAGTCAACAAGACGCCCTCTAACACGGCAATATTTCCATGGAGCACCGCAGGTGGAGCGGGCAAGCTGGACATCGTATGGTACGGCACCTCATACTACGACGGGACAAATCCACCTGACAACTATCCCAAGCAAGCAGCATGGTACGTCTACTTCGCCCAGAACCTCCAAGCCACAACAGACCCCGGCAACTTTACACAAGTCGCCGCCACACCAATCATCCACTACGGAGGAGTATGCGAAAGCGGAGTCAGCTGCACAGGCAACCGCGACCTCTACGACGATTTCGGAGTAGCAGCAAGTCCAACGACAGGGCTCGCATCCATCATATACAGCAATGACCAGTACGTCAACAGCTCAACCGAGCCCGTTGCCCCCGGATGCACATCCAGCACGTCAAACACTGGCAGTTGCGATCACACCGATGTCGCGACACAGACCTCAGGGCCTGGCATCTTCCCATAGGACGAAGACCCAGGCCTCCTCCTTTTTTCCTCA
>Ga0209056_10004380_pt1 | contig 14896 bp, 14 predicted proteins | sample GraSoiAngelo_114_FD_185876 | JGI IMG/M metagenome (GOLD analysis project Ga0209056, IMG submission 185876) | Grasslands soil microbial communities from the Angelo Coastal Reserve, California, USA - 14_0903_13_40cm (SPAdes) (version 2) | ecosystem: Environmental > Terrestrial > Soil > Grasslands... | reverse complement strand
CTCGAGGCGAACAAGGCGCGCTACGGCCTGAAGCGCGTCTCGCGCCCGAGCGCGCAGCATTTCGCAAGATCGATCTACTTCAGCGAGCCCGGCGGCAACACGCTCGAGATCGAGTACTACGACCCGCGGGCCGCCGCCGAGGGGCGCGGCATCGCCGCGCCGCACTGGCAGCGCGAGCTTGCCGAGAGCGACTTCCCGGGCCGCGGCTACGTGCCGCAGGCGCTCACTCACGGCACGCTCGAGTGCCACGACAAGGACGCGAGCGCCGCCTTCTATCGCGACGTTCTCGGCCTGCAGATCGCCGGTGGCGGCAGGATCTCGGTGTACATCAAGCACCCCTCGACGCCGTGGTACCTCGTGGTGCTGCCGATGCCCAAGCGCAAGAAGCCGCTGCGGCCGGTGAACCGCTTCACGCTGACGCTGGCCTCCGCGCACGACGTCGAAAAGGCCCACCGCGAGCTCGGCTCCAAGGCCACCGAGATGCAGCCGATCGAGCGCGGCGACGGATGTACCTCGTTCCTTTTCTCCGATCTCGACCGCAACTGGTGGGAAGTACGGGCCTGACCCCGAGCCGGACTTCTTAGGCAGCGTTCTCTACGGGGTTTCTCAAGATGCCGATCTCTTTGACCTCGACCTCGATCACGTCGCCGGGCTTCATGAACAGCTTCGGATTGCGCCCGTAGCCGACGCCGCTGGGCGAGCCGGTGGTGATGACGTCGCCCGGCCGGAAGAGATAGAACTGCGAGTAGTACTCGATCAGCCTGGCCACGCCGAACACGAGGTCGTCGGTATTGGCCGACTGCATCACGCGTCCATTGAGCCGCGTCTCGATCTGCACGTTGCCGGGATCGGGCAGCTCGTCCCGGGTGACGATGGCCGGCCCCATCGGGCAGAACGTGGGGAACATCTTGCCGAGAAGGTTGTGCTCCCACGCGTGGATCGGGCCCATGACTCCCTGCGCCGCGAAGATCGGCGCCACCCAGTCGCGCGCCGACACGTCGTTCACGAGCGTGTAGCCGGCGACATAGTCGAGCGCGTGCACCGCGCTTACGCGATGACAGGGCCTGCCGATCACCACGCTGAACTCGCCTTCCCAGTCCAGCATGTCGGGATTGTTCCGCGGAACCTTGATCGGCTGCCCGGGGCCGATGATGCTCGCCACGCTTTTAGTGAACGCCGCCGGCTTCTCCGGCACGGGCGTCTTCATCTCCTTCAGGTGCTCGTAGTAGTTCATCCCCACGGAGAGCACCATGCCCGGATCGGGGATCGGAGCGAGCAGCTTCGCGCTCTTCCGTGGGATGCGTGTTTTAGAACCCAGAAGCGAGCGCACGCGCTCGAGCGCGCCGGCTTCCAGGATCTGCTTCAGGCTCGACGGCAACGCCGGGTCGCTGGCGTGGATGTCGACGATCTCGTCGCCCGCAATGACCCCCGCGCGCGCCCGGCCGTCGAGTTCCATGGTGACGAGCTTCATGCTGCTGCCTTGAGCTGGCGCGCGCCGAAATCTTTCGACAGGCGGTCGCACAGCTCGCGCAGCGCGGCGGCCGCCGGATGGCTCGCCCGCGAGAGCTCGCGATCCGGGGAAAGCAGCGCAACGGCAGCCGCCGCATCGCCGTTCCAGTCCAGCACCGGGGAGGCCACGGCGGCGAGTCCCGGGATCACGCTGCTGTCGGCGAACGCCAGGCGGGTCTTGCGAGCCCGTTCGACTGCTCGCTCGAAGGCGTCGCGGTCGATGGTTTCCCGACGCGTCTCCGCGGTGAGCACATCGGCGGTGACCGCAGCCGGCAGAAAGGCAACCAGCACCGTGCCGACCGCGGAGCGCGACACGGGCAGAACGGAGCCGAGTCCGAGGTTGGTGACCAGGGGGTCGCGGCCGCGCTGCCAGCGCACTACGGTCGGCCCGCGGTTGCTCCACACGGCGAGCAGCGCGGTGTAGCCGGTCTCGCCCACCAACTCGGGCAAGGCTTGCTCGGCGAGCTGCACCGGCTCGAGTCGCCGCATCGCAGCAAGCCCGATCTGCAGAGCGAGCGGCCCGAAGTCGTAGCGCGAGTCGGCTTCCTGCCTAACCAAGCCGCAGCGCACAAAGCTCGCCAGATAGCGGTGCGCGCTGCTCGGATCCAGCTCGGACTGCGCGCTCAGGTCCTTGAGCGCGAGGGGCCCGTCCGAGTTCTCGAGCGCCTCGAGCAGGCGGATGCCGGTGTCGATCGATTGGATACCGCGGCGCTTGCGCTTCTTATGGGTTCTGTCCATGCAGTTGCACCATTGACAATGCGTTGGCTATTAGCCAATATACGCCTTCCTGAGGAGGAGGCGCAAGATGAGATTCATTTGGCGTGCGGCCGCGCTCGCGGCCATGACGGCGTTGCTCTGGTCGGCGCATGCGCAGCAGCCGGTGCGGATCGGCAGCACGCTTGCGCTGACCGGGCCGCTCGGTTCGGCCGGCAACATCCAGAAGGTCGCGATCGAGGTCTACATCGACGATCTCAACAGCCGCGGCGGCCTGCTCGGCCGCAAGGTGGAATGGGTGCTGAAGGACGACCAGTCGCGCCCCGACCTCGCGCGCACGCTTTACGAGCAGCTCGCCACCGTAGACAAGGTGGACCTCTTGATGGGGCCCTACGGCACGGCCTCCATCCTCTCGGCGATGGGGGTCGCCCAGCGCTACGGCAAGATCCTCATCCACAACAGCTTCGGCACGCCGCGGCTCGCCAAGTACGACATGCAGTTCTCCGCTTCCGGTGGCGCCGGCGATCCCGAGAACGTCTGGCCGAACCTGGTGTTCGACGCGGTCGCCACCGCGCCGAAGCCGCCGAAGACCGTGGCGATCGTCACCACCAAATTCCCTAGCGCGCACTCCATCGCGTTGGGCGCGCGCGAAGTGGCGAAGAAGCGCGGCCTTACCGAGGTGCTGTTCCTCGAGTACGAGTTCGGCAACCGCGATTTCGGCGCGATTGCGGCCCGCGTCAAGGACGCGAAGCCGGACTTCGTGTTCGCCGGCGCGCTCGGCCTGGACGGCGTGCTGCTGCTCGACGCGATGAAGAAGATCGACTATCAGCCTCCGATGCACTTCTACACCTTCCCCGCGCCCGGGCCGATGCTCAAGCTGCCCGAGGCGAAGAACGCGCTCGCGCTCACCACTTTCGAGGAGCACCCGCCGCACACCGGCAACCCGCAGGCGACGCAGTTCATCCAGGGCTTTCGCGAGCGCGCCGCGAAGGCCTCGCTGCCCTCCACCTCCGTAGATCTCCTGTCCACGATCGCCTACGCCTCGTGGCAGGTGCTCGAGGCGGCGGTCAGCGGCGCGAGGAGCCTGGACGACAAGGCGCTCGCGCAGTGGCTGCGGCAGAGCCAGGTCGACACCGTCATGGGGCGCCTGAGCTGGCAGGGAACTCCCGAGGGCCCGCCCAATTTCGTGATGGGCAAGGACATCTACAAGGTGAAGCAGCTCCAGGACGGGAAATGGCTGGTGGTGTGGCCGAAGGAGTTCGCCGCCCCCGGCGCCAAGCTGATCGGTCCGTGAGGGGCATGAACCGGTGCCGAGCTATGCGCTCCTCGGCCAGTCGGCGCTTTCCGGCGTCTTCATCGGCGCGCTGTACGGGCTTCTCGGCCTCGGCCTGACGCTCAGCTGGGGGATGCTGCGCCAGATCAACCTGGCGCACTTCGCCCTGGTGTTTCTCGGCGCTTATCTCACCTACCAGCTCGGCGCCGCGGGCATGGACCCGCTCGTCACCCTCGCGCTCATCGCGCCGGCGTTCTTCCTTTTCGGCGCCGCGCTCCACCTTTTGCTCGCCAGGTTCAAGGTCAACGCGCTCAACACGCTGCTCGTCACCTTCGGCTTCATGGTGATGCTCGAGAGCCTGATCCAGTGGATCTGGAGCGCGGACTTCCGGCGCCTGGAGTCCCACTACGGCGACGTCAAATGGAAAGTCGGCGAGCTGTTCGTCCCGCTGCCCGAGCTGCTCACGCTCGCGCTCGCCTGCGGCCTTGCGCTCGCCGTGTGGGCGGCGCTGCGGTTCACCGATCTCGGAAAAGCGATGCGCGCCACCGCGGAAGACGCACCGATCGCCGCAGCGTTCGGCGTCAACGAGAAGCTGCTCTCGCTCCTGCTGTCGGGCCTGTGCGCGGCGTTCGCGGCGGTCGCCGGAATGTGCCTCGCGCTCAGCCACACGCTGGCGCCGTCGCAGATCTACGCCTGGATCGGCGTGGTCTTCGCGGTAGTGATGATCGGCGGCCTCGGCAACCCGCTCGGGCCGCTCGTCGCGGGCGTAGTGATCGGCGTCAGCGAAGGTCTCACCATGGCGGTAACCGCGCCGGTTTGGGCGCCGCTGGTTTCGTTCTCGCTGCTGATCGCGGCGCTGCTCTTGCGGCCGGAAAAGTTCTGATGCGCTTCGTCGCCGCCGCTATCGTACTCGGAGCGGTCCCATTCCTCGGGTTGCCCGCGTTCTACGAATCGTTCCTGTATCTCGTGTTCCACTGGGTGGTCCTCGCCACCTCGTGGAACATCCTGAGCGGCTACTCGGGCTATTTCTCTTTCGGCCACGCCGCGTTCTTCGGCATCGGCGTCTACACGACAGCGGTGCTCGCCGGCAAGCTCGACTGGCCGTTCCTCTGGACCCTGCCCTTCGCCGCCGCGGTGCCGGCGCTCGTGGGCGTCGCGCTCGGCGCGATCATCTTCAGAGTCCGAGCGCTGCGCGGCGAGCTGTTCGCGCTGCTAACGCTGGCAGTGACGTTCGTCGTCAGCACCCTCGTGCTGAACACGCCGGTCGACGGCGGTCCCGGCGTGATGCTGAGCGCAGTGTCGATCCCGAAGCTCGCGCCGACCGTTTCTGGGACTTTCTATTTGCTGTCACTGGTTCTGGCGCTCGCCACCGTAGCGATCGCCTATGCCGTCTATCACTCGAGGTTCGGAACCGGCCTGTTCGCGATCCACGACGACGAAGCGGTGGCCGAGGTGATGGGCGTGCCCACCTACCGCTTCAAGCTCGCGGCGTTCGCGCTCTCCTGCGCGCTCGCCGGGGTCGCCGGCGGCATCTATGGGGTCTTCGTTTCGTACGTGACGGTCGGCGAGACGTTCTCAGGCTTCGTCGCGCTCTACGTCATCCTGATGGCCGCGCTCGGCGGGACGCGCCACTGGCTCGGCCCGGCGCTCGGCGCCGCCGCGCTGACCACCCTCCTCTACGTCTTCACTACGAGCGACTACGCGGTGGCGGGCCGCGCGGCCATGGGGCTGATCTTCATTCTCGTGATCCTGTTCCTGCCGCAGGGCCTTCTCGGGCGATTCGCGCATCGCAAAGCGCTGCCGAGGCGGAATGCGCCGATCCCGTCAGCAGCTCCCTCCACGAAGAATATGGAGTCAATCCTCGTGGTGCGCGATCTGTCGAAGGCGTTCAAGGGCGTCCAGGCGCTCTCCCATGTCGAGCTCGAGGTGCGCCGCGGCGAGATCCTCGGCCTGGTCGGGCCGAACGGCTCCGGCAAATCGACTCTCATCAACCTGGTGAGCGGCCATTACCCGGTCGACGGCGGCAGCATCAGGTTCGAGGGGCGCGAGCTGGTTGGCGAAGCGCCCCACCGCATCGCGCGCGCGGGCATCGCCCGCACCTACCAGATCCCGCGCCCGTTTCCGCACCTCACGGTGCTCGAGAACGTGGCGCTGCCGCCGATGTTCGGGCAGGTGGTCATGGACCGCGCCGCCGCCGAGGCCGAGGCGTGGCGCTGGCTCGAGTTCACAGGTTTGGCCGGAAAAGCGCTTCTCCAACCTCAGCATTTGAATCTGCATCAAAGAAAATTTCTCGAGCTGGCGCGCGCGCTCGCCTCGCGGCCCAAGCTCCTGTTCCTCGACGAAGTGCTTTCAGGCCTTACGCCTTCCGAGATGAACGAGGCCATCCGCCTGATCCGCGCGATCCGCGACCAGGGCGCGACGATCGTGTTCGTCGAGCACGTGATGCGCGCGGTGATGGAGCTCACCGACCGCGTTGTCGTGCTCACTTACGGCAAGAACATCGCCGCCGGCGCGCCGGGCGACGTGATGCGCGACCCGCAGGTCATCACGGCCTATCTCGGAGCCGCACATGCTTGAAGTCGCCAACATCCGGGTGAGCTATGGAGCGGCGCCCGCGATTTCCGATGTTTCGCTTTTCATCGAGGCAAAAGATCTGGTGGTCGTAGTCGGCCCCAACGGCGCCGGCAAGACCACGCTCATCAACGCGCTCGCCGGCCTGCACCCGATCGACAGCGGATCGCTGCGCATGGAGGGGCGCGAGCTCTCGCGGCTCTCGGCGCATCGCTATTGCGATGAGGGCATTGCGCTGGTGCCGGAGGGGCGGCGCCTGTTCACAAGTCTCTCCGTGAAGGAGAACCTCGAGCTGGGCAGCTACCGCTCCGGCGCGCGGGCTTTGCGCGGCGAGTCGATGAAAGAAGTCTGCGCGATCTTCCCGGTGCTCGAGGAAAAGCTGGACGCGCCCGCCGGCACGCTGTCCGGCGGCCAGCAGCAGATGCTCGCCATCGCCCGGGCGCTGATGGCGCGGCCGAGGCTGCTTCTGCTCGACGAGCCTTCTCTGGGACTCGCGCCCGCGATCGTGCTCGAGATGTTCCGCGCCATCCGCCAGATCAATTCGCGCGGCGTGGCAGTGCTGCTGGTCGAGCAGAATGTGGCCAGCGCCCTCGACCTCGCGCGCCGTGCCTACGTGCTGGAAGAGGGGCGCATCGTGGCGCAGGGCGCGCCGCGCGAGCTGGCCTCGCAGCCGCACATCCAGCGCGCCTACCTCGGTCTGCACCAGGAACTGCAATGACCCATCGCGTGACGCTCCAGCCGAGCAGCCACAGCTACGACGTGCAGGAAGGGCAGAACATCCTGCAAGCCGCGCTCGATGCCGGGTTCATGCTGCCTTACAGCTGCCGCTCCGGCGTCTGCCGCACCTGCCGCGGCACGGTCGTCGAAGGCAAGGTCGACTACGGTGCGGTGCACCCGAACTACCTGCCCGATAGCGACAAGCGCAAGGGGTACGCGCTTCTTTGCCAGGCCAAGCCGCTCTCGGACGTGGTGATCGAGGTGCGCGAGGTGAAGGGCATGCGCCCGCGCATCATCCCCTGCCGCGTCGAGCGCCTCGAGAAGCCCACGCCCGACGTCGCGGTAATGGGCCTGCGGCTGCCGATGAACGAGAACTTCCGCTTCCTGGCCGGGCAATACATCGATTTGCTCTTGAAAGAAGGGAAGAGAAGGAGTTATTCGCTGGCCACGAAGCCTGATCCGGGCGGCGTGACGGCGCTCGAGATCCACGTGCGGCACACCCCGGGCGGCGTGTTCACCGACCATGTGTTCGGCAAGCTCAAGGTGCGGGACCTGCTTCGCTTCGAGGGACCGCTGGGGAGCTTTTATCTGCGGGAGGATTCGGACAAACCGATCGTGATGCTGGCGAGCGGCACCGGCTTCGCTCCGATCAAGGCGATCTGCGAGTACGCTCTCGAGAAGAAGATTTCCCGGCCGATGACGCTCTACTGGGGCGTGCGGCTGAAGCGCGACCTGTACGTGCTCGACGTCGCCCGCTCCTGGAAGCACCTGAAATTCATTCCCGTGCTCTCCGATGAGCAGTGGGAGGGGCGCATGGGCTTCGTGCATCGCGCGGTGATGGAGGGCTTTCCCGACATGTCCGGCGTGCAGGTCTACGCCTGCGGCGCGCCGGTGGTGATCGAGTCCGCCCGGCGCGACTTCAGCGCGCAGTGCGGATTGCCGCCCGACGAGTTCTACGCAGACTCTTTCCTCACCGAGGCCGACAAGGCCTTAGCACCCGCCTAAGGAGAACGTATGTCGCAAACGCGAGAAGTGATCCAGGACGGCATCGCCGACGCCAAGACCGAGAACTCGATCGTTAAGCCCTACGTGATGTCGCACGGCACGATGGAGGTCTACAGCTTGAAGGATTCGCGCCGGTTCTACGAGGAGTTCCTCGGCCTCGAGTGTGTACGCCACGCGAAGCCCGCGATGGTGGTGCGCTGCGGGCTCAAGTTCCACATCGTGGCGGTGGAGGTCGGCGATGCGCTCAAGCCGGTGAACCTGCTCAACCACTGGGGCATGGACGTCGGCTCCAAGGAGGAGGTCGACGCCGCGCACGCCAACGCGCTCAAGCACAAGGATAAGTACAGGATCCGCCAGGTGCTGCCGGTGGTGATGCAGCACGGGGTGTACTCGTTCTACATGGAGGATCTCGACCACAACTGGTGGGAGATCCAGTACTACCCGGGACTGCAGAACGAGGATCTCTTCGACTTCGGCGACCGCTTCTCGATGGAGGACGGCGCCGAGGTCGGCGAGTTGAAAGAACTCAACGTCAAGACCTCGGCATGAACCCCGTTGCCGAGAGAGTCGCGATGGAGGAGCTGGTTCAACGGGCGCGCGCCCTGATTCCGGCCTTGCGCGCCCGCGCCCGATCCGTCGAGGAGGCGCGGCGGGTCTCGGCCGAAACCACCGGGATGCTGCGCGATGCGGACCTCTTTCGTCTCATGCAGCCAGCCCGCTTCGGCGGCTTCGAATACGGCTTCACCGAGCTGATCGACATCGTGTTCGAGATTGGCCGGGGCTGCGGCTCGACCGCCTGGTGCTACGGGCTCGGCGCGGTCCACCAGTGGCTGATCGCCACCTTCCCGCTCCAGGCGCAGGAAGACGTGTGGGGACCGGATCCCAACACGCTGGTTTGCGGCTCGTACGCTCCGGTCGTCAATGCCGTCAGAGTCGGGCGCGGCTTCGAGATTTCCGGCAAGTGGAGCTTCGCCAGCAACTGCGACAACTCCGACTGGGCCCTGGTGGGCATCCGGTTTCCGGCCGAGGGCGGCGACAAGCCGAAGCCCGGCTTCCTGCTGCTGCCGCGGAAGGACTACGAGATCGAGGACGACTGGTACACCGTCGGGCTCGCCGGCACCGGAAGCAAGAGCGTCGTGGTGCGCGAAAAGCTCTTCGTTCCCGAGCACCGCATGCTGACGTTCGAGCAGGCCTCCTCCAACAATCCGCCCGGCGCCGCCGAGCACGCCAACTGGGTGTACCGCATTCCGTTTCTCGCCGGAGTGCCGGTATCGATCGCTTCGCCTGCGCTCGGCATGGTCCAGGGGGCGATCGACGAGTTCGTCGAGTTCATCGGCGGGCGCACCACGCGCGGCGCGGTCGCCGGCGGCGGCAATCCGATGGCGCAGTTCGCCCAAGTGCAGTCGCGCATCGCCGAAGCGGCCGCCGCGCTCGATGCGGCGAGGCTGCTGCTGAAGCGCGACACGCGCGAGGTCGAAAGCGGCGCCGCCAAGGGGCAGCTCATCTCGGTCGAGAAGCGCATCCGCAACCGCCGCGACCATGCTTACGCCGTACGGCTCGCAGTGCAGGGAGTGAACGCGCTCTTCGAATCCGTCGGCGGCGGCGGCCTTGGCCTGTCGTCGGGCATCCAACGCAACTGGCGCGATGTCAACGCAGTCGCCCACCACATCAGCCTCAACTGGGACGTGGTAAGCGCGATGTACGGGCAGCACTACCTCGGCCTCGAGCCCAAGGGTCAGTACTGAGCATGAAAGGAAAGATCGGCCTCGAAGAGCACTTCGCCATCCGCGAGACGCTCTCGGACTCCGCGGGCTTCGTGCCGCAGGATCACTGGCAAGAGCTCGAGTATCGGCTGCTGGACATCCACGAGAAGCGCCTGCGCCTTATGGACGAGCACGGCATGGAGATGATGGTGATTTCGCTCAACGCTCCGGCGGTGCAGGCGGTTCCCGATCCGAAGAAGGCGCACGAGATCGCCCGCCGCGCCAATGATTTCCTGGCCGAGCAGATCGCCCTCCGCCCGGACCGCTTTCAGGGCTTCGCCGCCCTGGCGATGCAGGATCCGGACGTGGCGAGCCGCGAGCTCGAGCGCTGCGTAAAGGATCTCGGCTTCAAGGGCGCGCTGGTGAACGGCTTCTCCCAGATCCGCGATCCGAACACCGCGGTGTACTACGACCTGCCGCAGTACTGGCCGTTCTGGGGCGTGGTCGCAGCGCTCGACGTGCCCTTCTATCTCCACCCGCGCAACCCGCTGCCCAAGGACGCGGCGATCTATGAGGGGCACCGCTGGCTCATGGGTCCTGCCTGGGCATTCGGGCAGGAGACCGCCGTGCACGCGCTCAGGCTGATGGGCTCGGGCCTCTTCGACAAGTATCCGACGCTGCAGATCGTCTTGGGCCATATGGGCGAAGGTCTGCCTTTCAGCATCTGGCGCGTCGACTACCACAACGCCTGGGTCAAGTTCCCGCGGCCCTACCCGGCGAAGAAAAAGATCGGCGAATATTTCAGCCAGAACTTCCACATCACGACTTCGGGAAATTTCCGCACTCAGAGCCTGATCGACGCGATGATGGAGATCGGCGCCGACCGGATCCTGTTTTCCACCGACTGGCCCTTCGAGAACATCGACCACGCCGCCGACTGGTTCGATGCGACGAACATCAGCGAAGCCGACCGCATCAAGATCGGACGCAGCAACGCCATCAAGTTATTCAAGCTGGGTCTCAAGGATTAGCCCCAGTAGGGTTTCCTGCACGGAGGCGACGTTGGGTAAGGCGGTGTACGGGATTGTCGATTGGCTGATGCAAGCCATAACGCGCTTGCTCACCGGCCTTTTGGTGTTTGCAGTCTTGCTGACTTTCGCAAATGTCGTGGCCCGCTATCTGTTTTCGACGTCGATTCCGGCAGCCGATGAAATCGAGATCTACGCCATGATCTGGATGACCTTTCTCGGGGCGGCTGTCGTCACGCGGCGCGACAACCACCTCAGGATGGACGTGCTGCTCACCGCCCTTCCCTGGCGCGCCCGGTACGTCCTTCAGCTCGTCGAGCAAGTCATCCTCGCCGGCGTGACCGGGTTCGCGGTCGTGCCGTCGGCTCGGTACGTTGCAGGCACTTACGCGCTCGGCATTCGCAGCGACGGCGGGCAAATTCCCATTTGGATCCCGCACGGCGCACTGTTGCTGGGGCTCGGCCTGATCGCGCTGCTCGCCTTGCTGCGCGTGATCGCCCTGGCGCTCCATCCGGAAGAGGCGAGGCCCGCAGGTGTTCCGGCGCAAGGTGCCGTCGCATGAGCTTCGCGCTCGGCGTGCTGCCGGCGGCGCTCTTGCTGCTCGGCTTCCCGATTTTCCTGGTACTGCTCACCGCCGTCTCCGTGGCGCTTACGTTTTTCATGAACGTGCCTCTCGCGGCGCTGCATCAGAACGTCTACGGTGGAATCGACGCGTTTCCCTTGCTTGCCGTGCCCTTCTTCATTTACGCCGGGGAGCTCATGGGACGCGGCAGCGTCGCGGCGCGCTTGGGCGAAGTCATGCAGGCCGGCATCGGCGGCGCTCGCGGCAGCCTCGGCTTAACCACCGTGGGCACCGCGACGATCTTTGGCGCGATCTCCGGAGTCAGCGCGGCAGCCGTCGCGACGATCGGCAAGCTCATGCTCGCGCCGATGCGCAAAGGCGGCTATCCGGACCAGTTCAGCGCCGGTCTGATCACGGCGGTGGGCGCGATCGACATCATCATTCCGCCGAGCATCCCGATGATCGTCTACGGCGCCGTGGCGCAGGAATCGGTGCCGCGCCTGTACGCTGCCGGAGTCCTGCCGGGGCTGCTGATCGCGGGCTTGCTCGCCTGCTACGTCGTGTGGTTCGCGCGCCGTCACGGCATCGGCGGCAGCCAGCCGTTCGAGCTGCCTCGCTTTGCCCGGGCGCTGGCGCGCGGCTTCTGGGCGCTGGGCGCGCCGGTTATCATCCTCGGGGGAATCTACGGCGGGGTGTTCTCGCCCACCGAGGCGGCCGCTGTCGCCTGCGTGTACGCAGCCGTCGTGACGCGTCTGATCTATCGCGAGCTCTCGCTCAAGGACATTCTCGCTGCCGCGCAGAGTACCGTGTTCTTTACGGCCCAGATCCTGATCATCGTTGCCTGCGCCAGTGCCTTTGCCTGGCTGCTCACGGTCAATCAGGTGCCGAGCGCGATCGTCGCGTGGATCCAATCCCTGCAGCTGTCCCAGATCAGCGTATTGGTCGCAATCAATGTTCTGTTGCTGGCGGTCGGCTGCGTCCTCGATCCGCTTTCCGCGATCCTGCTGCTGACCCCCTTGCTGGTTCCGGTGATCAAGGCGCTCGGGGTCGATCCGATTCATTTCGGAATCATCATGACCGTGAACCTCGCGATCGGCCTGTTCCACCCGCCGCTCGGAATCAACATCTTCGTGGCGCAAACGGTGCTCAAGCTTCCGGTGACGACGATCTATCGAGGCATCATTCCGTTCGTCGCCTTGTACCTGGTGGCGCTTGCGCTGATCACTTACGTCCCTGAAATCTCGTTGTGGGGAGTCCGTCTATTCCTCGCGAAGAGCTGAAGCCGACCTGCCTAACGGAGAAGAGCCATGATGCATCGCCTCACGAAAATTGTCGCGGCCGCCGCTTGCCTCGCCTGCGCGGCGGCAGGAAATGCCCAGCCGGTCACGATGAAGCTCTCGTCGCCCACGGCGAACGACATTACATTCGAATGGATGAAGGCGTTCAAGGCCGGAGCGGAAGACCGCTCTGGCGGCAAGCTGAAAATCGAGCTCTATCCGGCCAACCAGCTCGGGCAGATCCCGCGCACGGTCGAGGGCGTCGCGATGGGCACGATCGAAGTCACGATTCCGGCGACCGGCTTCCTGATCGGGCTGGAGCCGCGCTTCCAGATCTTCGATGCGATGGGCCTATTCGACAACGTCGAGCACGCGATGAAGGTCTTCCACGACGCCGACATCCGCAGGCGCCTAGCAGGCTTCGGCGCATCGAAGGGCGTCGAGCCGCTGGCCGTGTTCATCCACAGTCCGAACGAGCTCGCTTCGCGCAAGCCGGTTCGTTCGCTGGCGGATATTGCGGGACAGAAGATTCGCGTACCCGGTTCGCCGCTGCTGATCGAGCCCCTGAAGAAGCTCGGCGCAGCGCCGCTGTCCATGCCCCTCGGCGAGGTGCTGCCGGCATTGCAGAACGGCACGATCGACGGCGCGCTCGCAGGAACCACGGTCTTTACGGCATTCAAGTACTACGACGTGGTCAAGGCGCGTACCCGCCTGCCGTCGTCGTTCATCACCGTCAGTGTCCTGACGAACAGAAAATTCCTGGCGTCCCTCGGCAAGGAGCTGGAAACGGTCGTGCGCGAGGAAGCCGCGAAGGCGGACGCGGCCGTTGCCGCCTGGGGTGTCGAGGACATCGCGCGTTCGCAAAAGATTTGGGAAAAGGAGGGCGGGCAGAACATCGCGCTTTCCGCCGCGGACCAGAGGAAATTTCTGGACACGGTCGGCGCCGTCACGCACCCGATCCTGACGTCCACGCCGCAGTTCAAGGAGGACTACGACGCATTCGCCGGCACGGCGCAGAAGTATCGCCGGTAGCGTCGAGCCGGCGAAGCGGTGAAAACGATCCTCTCGGCGTTTTCATTTAGAGTTCTCTCCTAGATCTTCAGCCAATCCTCAAAAAGAGAATTTAAAATCAGCACGTCACCTCACAGTCCGATGATGCAGCAGTGCGTTTCCCCTAGGCGTGGATCTTCATTCGCGGCACCCCGCTCCGAGCGTTGGAGGCACCCCGAGCATAGCGGCTCTGATATGACCTCCGATTACCACCAACTCCAGTTAGCGTTGTGACGGTGTCGGACTTCGAATACAGGGTCGTAGGAAGGATCGTCTAGCCAGCGGCGCAGCTGCCTGGTGTTAAAGGTGCCAAGGCGATGATCGAAGATGCGCCGATACCAGCGCGGCGCAGTGCTTCGCGGAGTCCAGTAAGCGTCCGAGTGAAAGCGAGCAATCGCGCGTCGACCTTCCTTTGAACGCGCGTCAGCGAGAAGCGGGACCAGCGATAAGTGCGAGACATGACGAAGCCTCCTTTTCGGAATAGCTACGTCATGCATTCGCTCCTTTCTCTCCTAATGGTTTCAAGCGCTATGCCGCTTTGAGCACGAAATCGACGTGCACGGCATCGAACGGAAATTCGATCTTTCCGTCTGCGTTCTTGCGCAGCACGCCGGTAGCGAGCAATGCGTGCACATCACCGTGAACGGCTTTCACGTCGCGTCCGGCGCGGCGAGCGGCTTCCCGAAGCGTCATCGCACCGCCACCGGCCATCGCCTTGAGCAGGTCCCACCGCTTGGCGGTCAGGACTCTCCAGAGCAAGTTGGCGGATGCAAAGGAGATGTGCGCCCCCCGGCGCTTGCCGGAGAACGCGTCTAGGGCACGCTGCTTCACGGCTTGCCGGTTGGCGACAGAAAGCGTCACAGTCTTCATTTCAGCATCTCCTCAACGTCACTCCAGAAATCGGCGAGCAGCTGCTCGGCGTTCTTGAACCCGTACTCCTGTTCCTTATCGCGTACATGGCGATGATCGCCTTTGCCAGCCTCGTTGTCGTAGCGCAGCACGCATTCTCCATCTACGACCAAAGCAAGACGATACCTGAACTCGTGCTTTGAGCTACGCACCGGCACGGGCACCCGCCAGACCACTAGCTCCACGAACGCCGATTCGCTCTGATCTTGCGCCGCCTCCTTGCGTGCTGGAAGATGGCGATCGAACCCCAACAAGTACTGATGAGCCAAACGCAGCGTCAGAACGCCGTAACTTCCGGAGCGGTAAGCGGAACCGGGCGACCTTCGCCAGACCTTCCGGGCACCACTGCCATGATGCAGCAGTACCTGCGCATCAAGGGCGAGCATCCCGACATCCTGGTGTTCTACCGGATGGGCGATTTCTACGAGCTGTTCTACGACGACGCCGAAAAGGCGTCGCGCCTGCTCGACATCGCCCTCACCTCGCGCGGGGTGTCGGCAGGTACGCCGGTGAAGATGGCCGGCGTGCCCGCCCACTCGGTGGAGCAGTACCTCGCCAAGCTGGTGAAGCTCGGCGAG
>Ga0209056_10004379_pt1 | contig 14897 bp, 12 predicted proteins | sample GraSoiAngelo_114_FD_185876 | JGI IMG/M metagenome (GOLD analysis project Ga0209056, IMG submission 185876) | Grasslands soil microbial communities from the Angelo Coastal Reserve, California, USA - 14_0903_13_40cm (SPAdes) (version 2) | ecosystem: Environmental > Terrestrial > Soil > Grasslands... | reverse complement strand
ACAAGCGGGCAGTACGGGTCGCAGTTCGTGTTCGCGGTCGTCGACACGGTGCTCGTCACAAAGCTCGCGAACAACGAGCTCATCGCGTGGGCGGTCGACCACGACAGCGGCGCGCCGATCAAGGACCTGCTGGTGCGAGCGACCGGTCCGAGCATCTCACCTTCCGAGCAGCGCACTGACGCGAATGGGCTCGCCTCCTTCCAGGTGCCGCTGCCGCTGCTCGGAAATTACGGCGACCGCGGCTACCTCGTGTGGGTCGACACCGGTGGACGCAGCGCGGTGATGAGCACGCATTGGCCGCAGGGGACTTCGCCCTATCAGCTTGGCCTGCCCGGTGAGTACTGGGCGCGGGAGTGGGTCGGCCACGTCTACCTCGATCGGCCGATCTACCGGCCAGGCGAGACGATCCAGTACAAGGGCATCGTCCGCGCCGACGACGACGCGCGGTACAGCCTGCCCTCGGCCGATGCCACGTTCCAGATCACGGTCATGAATCCGCGCGGCCAGCAGCTCCGCAATGAGAGCTCGCACCCGAACGAGTTCGGGTCGTTCGCGGGAAGCTTCACGCTCCCGGACGACGCCCCCACCGGGAGCTACTACGTGAACCTCTCATACGCACGCGGGCAGGTCTTCACGGTCGCCTTCAATAGCTTCCTCGTCGCCGAATTCCGCAAGCCCGAGTTCCAGGTCGACGTGACAGCAGCGCGGCCGTCCTACGTCAACGGCGACACGATCGAGGCGCGCGCGGCCGCGACGTTCTTCTTCGGCGGCGGCGTCACGGGCGCAGCGCTCGACTGGTCCGCGCTCGCCTCCCCGTATTTCCCGCAGGTCAAGGGCTACGAGCGCTATTCGTTCACCGACTACGACTGGACCAAGCAGGCGGTGTCCCGGGACGCGCTGCGCGCGAAGGGGACGACCAAGACAGGCGCGGGCGGTGTCGCGAGCTTCAGCATCCCCGCGGTGCTGCAGACGGCGGAAGGCCCGCAGCAATTCACGCTCTCCGCCGCGGTCACCGATCAGAACGGTCAGGTCGTCGCCGGCAGCACGACGGTCACCGTGCATCCCGCGTCGTTCTACGCGGGCATCCATCCCGCGCAGTTCGTGGCGAGCGAGAACGCGAATGCGCGGATCGATCTCGTGACCGTCGACACCGACGGCAAGGTCGCGCCGAATCGCAACGTCGTGGTGCGCGTCTACGACCGCCAGTGGATCACGACCAAGCAGCTCATCCCGGGCGGCGGTCGCCGCTACCAGAGCGACGTGAAGGACACGCTCATCGCCACGCTCTCTACGGTCACCAACGCAAAGGGCGAGGGCAGCGTGCTCTACAAGCCGGCGAAGGCCGGGACGCTGCGCCTGGTCGCCGAGGCGACCGACGAGCAGGGCCGCGTCGCGCGTTCGGCCGCGTACCTCTGGGTCTGGGGCAGCTCGTACGCGAGCTGGCAGATCACCAACGACGACACGATCAAGCTCGTCGCGGACAAGGAGCGGTACGAAGTGGGCGACACCGCCGAAGTCCTCGTCCCGGCGCCGTACCCGGGCGCGACCGCGCTCGTTACCGTGGAGCGCGGCAAGGTCATCACGCGCGAGGTGCGCAAGTTCGCGACGAACAGCGAACGCCTGCGCATCCCGATCGTCGACCACTCCATCCCCGACGTCTTCGTTTCGGTCGCGATGTACTGGCCGCCGACGTCGGGCGATCCCGTCCCGCGCTACAAGGTCGGCTACGTCGAGCTGCCGGTCTCTACCGCGACCCGTGTGCTCAATGTCGCCATCAAGCCCGACCGCGATCAGGCCAAGCCGGGCGACACCGTCCACTACGACATCAAAGTCACCGACCGGAACGGCAGGGGCGTGCGGAGCGAGCTCTCGGTCGCGGTCGTCGACCGCGCGGTGCTCGCGCTGCAGGACGAGCGCGGCCCTGACGGTCTGCGCGCGTTCTGGTTCGAGCGCGGCCTCGGCGTGACCACGGGCTCGTCGATGGCCGTCTCGGTCGATCGGTGGAACGACGTGGTCGCGGAGCTCCCCAAGCAGGGCAAGGGCGGAAGTGGTCTCGCCACGCAACAGCTCCGGCAGGACTTCCGCAACACCGCGTACTGGAGCGCGCAGATCACCACCAAGGACGACGGCACCGCGAGCGTCGACGTGAAGATGCCCGACAATCTCACCACCTGGCGCATGCAGGCGCGCGCGATCAGCGGCGACACGATGGTCGGCGAGGGCACCAACGAGCTCCTCTCGACACAGCCGCTGCTGCTCCGTCCCGCGTTGCCGCGGATCCTGCGCGTCGGCGACACCGCAGAGCTCCGTGCGCTCGTCCGCAACGCCACGAAGACCGACGCCACCGTGAACGTCACGCTCAAGGCAGAGGGCGTCACGGTCACCGAGCCCTCCGCTAAGACCGTCACGGTCCACCCGAGCGAGTCGGTCGTCGTGAGCTGGCCCGCGAAGGTCGAAGCCGAGGGGACCGCGAAGATCACGTTCACCGCGACCGGGCCCGGCGATCTCGCGGACGCCGTCGTGCAGGAGCTGCCGGTGTTGATCGATATGACGCCCGAGACGACCGCGACCGGCGGCATCGTGACGAAGGACGGCGCGCTCGAGGCGATCTACCTCCCGCCGTTCGCGGACACCAAGCACGGCACTCTGAACGTGTCGGTGCAGTCGGCTCTGACGGGTTCGATGGCCGACGAGCTGCGGATGCTGGTGCCGTATGTCTACGAGGGAGCCGAACGTGTGGCGAGCCGCCTCATCGCGACGATCGCGGTGCGACGCGCCGAGAAGAGCGCGGGCGTGTCGGCCTCGCGTGACGGCGAGATCGCGCGCGACCTCGCTGGGCTGCTCGGCCGTCAGCGTCCCGACGGCGGCTGGGCGTGGTGCGACGATCCCTTGTGCCAGACCGATCCGGATGTCAGTGGGTGGGTCCTGCTCGCGCTCGGCGAGGCGCAGCGCGACGGCCTCAGCGTGGACACCGGCGTCGTGCAGCGAGCGACCGGGTACGTCTTCAGCTACGTGAACCGCTCCACCGACGTCGCGCACCCGCCGGACATCAACCAGAAGGCGTTCCTGCTCGCGGCCCTCGCGGCGGCCGGAGGCTACGTCGCCGCAGCGACGCCCGCGCACGCGCTCTTCGAGCAGTACCGCACCGCGCTCGGCAACTGGGGCCGCGCATACCTACTGCTCGCGCTCACCTATTCGACGGCCGCGAAGGACGACCCTCAAGTACGGACCCTCTTCGACGACCTCGCGGCGTCGACGGTCCCGAGCGCGAACGGCAACCACTGGGATGAGGCGCCGGCGGGCGCGTTCTGGACGAGCGTCTCCACGACCGCGCTCGTTACGCTCGCCCTCGCCCGCGTGCAGCCCGATCACGCGCTCATCGCTCAGACGGTGCGTTGGCTCGTGGTCGCTCGCGGCGCACGCGGCTGGTCGACGTCGATCGATCGCGCGATGGCGATCCTCGCGCTCTCGAGCTACGCGGTGCAGACCGGCGAGCTCGGGGGCGACTACAGCTACAAGGTGCAGCTCGACCAGAGCGACATCCTCGCCGGACTCGTGAAGCCGAACACGGCACCGACCACCGCCTCGAAGACGGTCCCGCTCGCCACGATCAAGCCCGGAACCACGAGCCTGCTCGCGGTCACGCGCGACTACCAAAAGCCGGGCCGCCTCTACTACACCGTCGACCTGCGCTACGTCACGCCGGCGAAGCAGATCGAGGCACTGAACCGCGGCTTCGCCGTCTCGCACACCTATACGTCACTCGACGACCCGGCCAAGCCGATCACGACCGCGAAGCTCTCCGAGACCGTGCGCGTGACGGTGACGGTGGTCGTCTCGTCGCCGCACCCGTACGTGGTGATCGAGGACCTGCTGCCGGCGGGCCTCGAGCCGGTGGATGCGCGCCTAAAGAACGTGGACCCGGCGCTCAAGGCGAGGCTCGACGCCGATCGCGCGCAGGCGGCGCAGAAGCAACCGGGCGGCTCGTACTTCGCGCCGTGGTACCGCTGGTACTACAGCCCCTGGCAGCAGGTGGAGCTGCGCGACGACCGCGCCGCGCTCTACGCCGGCTCGATCTCGAAGGGCGTGTACGAGTACGTCTACTACGCGCGCGCGACCACACCGGGCAACTTCTTCGTGGCCCCGGCGCACGCCCAGGAGACGTACTTCCCGGAAGTCTTCGGCCGGAGCGACAGCTCGAGGTTCGTCGTCACGCCGTAGCCGCGCTACTGAGTCTGGATCTGGATCGATTGCGCCACGCCGTTGACGATGGAAGCGGAGATGGTCGTGCCGACGGCGATCGATTCGGCTTTCACGTCGGTCTGCTTGAGGATCACCGCCGCCGGAGCGAGGACGACCTTCGCCGTCGCACCGGCGAACGTGACCGTGAAGGACGTCGCGGTCACCTGATCGATCGAGGCGATCGCCGCGTTGGTCATGAGGTTGCCTTCGGCGAGTGGCCGCTGTCCGGGCGTGACGACGCGGCTCAGCGACTCCGAGAAGATGCTCACCATGCTCGCGAGCAGGGTCTGATCGGGTTGCTGCTTCGCGGTGATGGCGACGAAGAGCCCCGGCTTGAGGTCGGCGGGCGTCGCCGGGTCCGTGCGCGTGATCCTGGTGGTCGCGCTCAGTTCGAGCGTCTCGCCGTCCGCGAGGGTGAGCTTGCTCGCCGTCGCGCTCTGGACCTTTCCCTGCACGCGCGTCGCCGTGCCCGTGCTCGGCAAGGGTGACGCGCTGACCGCGGCCGGCGCGGGACTTGACGTAATGGATGGGCTTGCGGCGCCGCCGCAGCTCGCGAGCGCCAGCGCGGCGCCCAGCAGGATGAAGCGGATCACCTAGCGGATACGCGGCAGCCGGCGCCGCGGTTCAACGCGTGGGCACGAGAGAGTAGCCTCGCGTCGTCAGGGGAGGTGCGTCATGGCTGATCACGGCATTTTCGTGGGCTTCGGGGCGGTGGCTCGCGGACGCGAGACCGCCGCGGCCAAGGTCTTCGGCGAGTTCGTTCAATACCTCGGCGGGCAGCAGGCGCAGAAGAACATCGAAAGCTTTGAACCCGTCTTCCTGCAATCGCACGGCGGCGATCTCGGGGGTTTCTTCCTGATCAAGGGCGAGCGCGAGAAGCTGGACCGGATGGTCGCGACCGAGGAGTTCGACAAGCTCCTGACGCGCGCGCTCGTCGTCGTCGAGCACCTCGGGGTGGTCAACGCGTCCTTCGGCGCCCGCGTTCAGAAACTGCTCGCCTCATTCCAGCGCGACACCGCAGACCTGCGCGGCTGAGCGCTGGAGGCGGTCTTCTCCATCTCCGCTCGCCTACCCGAGCGATGAGCGAGTCTCGGAGCAGTCGCCCGCACGTTTCCTTGAGGCGCGAGGCCCCTGCTCATACCGTCTCTCCGGCTTCGCAAGTGGAGGAAATGGAATGAGACATCGACTCGCGCTCACCGTAGCCGCGATCCTCATCCTCGCGACCTCCGGCCCGGCATCCGCCGCGCCGCAGGATTCCCTCCAGTCCGCGTTCGAGTCCGCGGCCCGCGAGTTTCGCGTGCCGACGAACGTCCTGCTCGCGGTGTCCTACGTCGTCAGCCGGTGGGAGCCGAGCACGACGACGATCGCCGCCGGGCCGATGCAGCTCCTCGATCAACCGACCGCGGCGGACTCGGACGCGAAGGGAGCGGATCGCAAGCCGACCTCACGTCCGGCGAGCGCGGGCCCTCGCAGCGTCGCGGCCGGAGCCGCCGCGCTCGGCGTCTCGCCGGATCAGCCCAGGACCAGCGCGACCCAGAACATCCGCGCGGGTGCGGCGCTCCTCGCGAGCTACGCCCGCGACACCGTCGGCGGCACGCCGGCCGACGCCGCCAAGTGGTATGGGGCGGTCGCCGAATACAGCGCCTCCGACGAGGCTAGCGTCGCGCTCGGATTCGCGGACGACGTCTACGCCGTGATGAACCAGGGCGCGACAGGCACTACGAGCACCGGCGAGACGGTGACATTGGCCGCGACCGCGGTGTCGCCGGACATGAACACGGCGGGATCGCTCGCGCTTCTCGACCGTAAGGGCACAAGTTTCGACTGTCCGAGCAACGTGAAATGCCGGTTCATCCCGGCCGCGTACCACCAGAACTCCGATGACCCTGGGGATTATGGAAACTTCGACCTCGCACGCCGCGAGGCCGACGGCCTCGACGTGCGCTTCATCGTCATCCACGACGCCGAGACGGACTACCAGGGGACGATCAGCATCTTCCAGAACCCGCTTGCGTACGTGAGCGCGCACTACGTGCTGCGCTCATCGGACGGCCAGATCACGCAGATGGTCGACAACAAGAACGTCGCATGGCACGCGGGCAACTGGAACGTGAACATGCACGCGATCGGCTACGAACACGAGGGCTTCGCCATTCGGGGCGCGACCTGGTACACGGAGGTCATGTACCGCGCGTCGGCGGCTCTGACCAAGCATCTCGCCGGCGAGTACGCGATACCGCTCGACCGGGCCCACATCGTCGGCCACGACGACATTCCCGGCCCGACCAACTTCTTCGTGCCGCGTATGCACTGGGATCCGGGCCCCTTCTGGGACTGGGCGCACTACATGGCGCTCCTCGGCGCGCCCATCAGGCCGACGGCGGCCGGCGGCAATGTCGTCACTATTGCTCCGGAGTTCGCGGCGAACCGGCCACGGGTCCGCGACTGCCAGGGCTCGGGCACGCTCCAGCCGGCGCAGCCCGCGAACTTCGTGTACCTCTACACGGCGCCGAGCTTCGATGCGCCGCTCTTCAACGATCCCGGCCTCGCGAGCGCGAGCCACACGACGGGGACGGACTGCGCGAACGATTGGGGCGACAAGGCGGTGACCGGGCAAACTTTCTACCGCGTCCAGAGGCAGGGCGACTGGGACCAGCTCTACTACGCGGGCAATACCGTCTGGTTCTACGACCCGCACGAGACGAAGACCGTGCACAGCCGCGCGACGCTCGTCACGCCGAAGTCGGGCAGGACCACGATCCCGGTCTACGGCCGGGCGTACCCCGAATCGATCTCGACGGCGACGCTGACTATGTACTCGATCCCTGCGGGCCAGCAGTACGTCGCGTACCAGAAGGTGAAGGGCGACTACTACGAGGCCACGACGTTCGACAATCTCGACAGCTACGTGCTGCACACGACGGACAGCGACTTCTACATGATCCAGTTCAACCACCGCTTCGCCTTCCTGAAGGCGAGTGACGTGGACGTCAGCACGCCGTAGTCCGCGATCAGGGAGCGGGCTCGGACGATCCGGGCCCGCTCCGGAGCGCAGGCGGTAACCGGTCAGCAGACCTGGTCACGCATCGCTTCGTCGCGTAGGTTCGTCCAGATCGCGCAGAACACGGCTGCGGGAAGCGTCCGGCTGTCGGGGACGGGAACGCCCGACTCGTCAACGAGCTCGTGCGTCAGCACGAGACCTGCGGTCTCGAGCAGCGCGCGCCGGACTTCCGCGTTCTGCTCGAGCTTCGCACGCATCGCCTTCTCGGCGAGCGCGTGGTGTTCGGGGCTGCCAAGCTGGACACGCTCGCCGCAGAGCACGATCGTGTCGTCGGTCGGCGCGCGCGCTCCGGCGCGCTTCGCCTCGAGACCCCAGAGCGCGAACACACGATCACGGTCCGCGGAACCCTCAGGAAACTTCAGCCCCTGCCAAAAGCCCTCGACGCTCTCGCAGCGGATCTCGCGCGCGCCGCACCTCAGAGCGAACGGGGTATGCGCGAACGTCGAGAGAAGCCGCGCGCGCCAATCCTCTGAGTAGCTCGCGATGTTCAGGGTCACGCCGTTTCAACTGGCCAGCGGATGACGCGGCGCTCGGCGGCGGCCGCGACGACGAACGCGAGGACGGCGAGCGCAGTCGCGGCGACGATCGCGGCCCACATCAGCGGGAACCGGTAGCGGCCGCCCGCATCGAGGATGAGATACCCGAGCCCGCTGTTCGCGGCGGTCCACTCGGCCACCATCGCTGCAAGTACGGACGCGGGTGCGCTGATCTTGAAAGCGGCGAAGATATACGGAAGCGCGGCCGGGATCCGGAGCCGCCGGTACACAAGGGATTCCGGCGCATCGAGCGCTCGCATGAGCGCGAGCGCTTCGGGGGTCGGCGCTCGCAGGCCGGTGATCCCCGCGACGAGCGCCGGAAAGAAGCTGATGAGGATCGCCATGAGCACGATCGTGGTGAGGCCGAAGCCAAAGATGATGGTCAGAAGCGGGGTGAGCGCGATCAGCGGGACGCTTCGAAGGCCGATCGCGAGCGGAAGTCCTAGGCGTGCCATCAAGCTCGATCGGACGAACACAAAGGCCAGGAGGAGACCGAGGACGTTGCCGCCGATGAAACCCAGCACGGCTTCTGCGGCCGTCAGCAGCAGCGCCCTGGCGATCGGATCGACGTTGCTCGCGAAGGCCTGGGCGATCACGATCGGCTGCGGCAGCAGGAATACCGGCACCGCGAGCAGCATCGTGACGAGCTGCCACAGGACCAAGAGCCCGAGGACGGCGCCGGCCTCGCGAAGAGTCCCGGCGAGCACTCGCGCAACGCTCATTGCGGTCCACGCGCGGCCGGGGTCCAGCCGAGGAAGACCCGCTCGAAGCTGACAAAGAGGAGATATCCGGCGAGCGCGACCGCGGTCGCGATGACCATCGTCGCCCAGAGCAGCTCGATCTGGAAGTTGACCATGCTCGAGAAGAGCAGGTACCCGATCCCGGCCGTGCCGAGCCACTCGCCGACCGTCGCGCCAAGGACCGCGGCGGGCGCTCCAAGCTTCAACGCGGTGATCAGATAGGGAAGGCTCGCCGGTAGACGGACGCGAACGAAGGTCTGCCACGGAGTTGCGTCCAGGGCACGCATGAGGTCGAGCGCGCTTGAGCTCGCGGCGCGAAGACCTCGGGTGGCGTTCACCGCCATCGGGAAGAAGCACGCGAGGCCGGCGACGATCGTCGGGGCCGTGATGCCGACGCCGAACCAGATGAGGAGAAGCGGGGCGACCGCCACGAGCGGGATGCTGTGAACCGTGATGACGAGGTTGTAGAGAGATCGTTCCGCGCGTGGCACGGCGACGAACAGCATGGCCAGGGCGACGCCGAGGACGCTCCCGGCGACCAGGCCGATGACCGACTCGACGAGCGTGAGCTGGAGGTTGAGCCAGATCGGGGTCGCGAATCGAAAGATGGCCGCTGCGATCGCGGAAGGCGCGGGTACGATCGGAAAGCGGGCAGCGACGAGCCGCTCAGCGAGCTCCCACAGCAGGACGACCGCGGCGATCGCGATGACGCTCCAGACCCAATCTCTTCGCTCTTTCACGGCCGGCGCTCCTCGACGGCTGTCAGTAGGAGCTTCGTCACGCGCGATACGCACCCAAGAAAGTCCGGAGAGGCGAGGGTCTCGAATGTTCGTGGCCGCGGCAAGGGCACCACTTCCTCAGCGGCGATCCGCCCCGGCTGCGGGCTCATGACGAGCACGCGATCCGCGAGGAAGACCGCCTCGCCGATGCTGTGGGTCACCATGAGCGCGGCCGTCGGGCGCTGGCTCCAGATGCGCAGGAGCTCGACGTTCATGCGCTGACGCGTGATCTCGTCGAGCGCGCCGAAGGGCTCGTCGAGCAAAAGGATCCGCGGGCGGAGCACGAGAGCGCGAGCGATCGCGGCGCGCTGGCGCATGCCGCCCGAGAGCTGCCAGGTGCGAGCGTGCGCGAAGCGGCCGAGCCCGACCAGGTCGAGCAGCGCGGCAGGTGCCGCTTGGTCCAAGGCGTCGCCGCGCGCGACTTCGAGCGGGAGACTCACGTTCGCGAGAACGTCGAGCCACGGAAGCAGGACCGGATCCTGGAAGACGACCCCGAAGAGCCTGTGCCTTCGCGCGGATGCGGGCGGCTCGCCGCCCACGGCGATAACGCCGCTCGTCGGGACGTCGAGGTCGGCGACGAGACGGAGGAGCGTCGATTTTCCGCAGCCACTCGGACCGACGAGCGCCACGAATTCGCGGTCCCGTACATCGAAGCTCACGTCGCTGACCGCTGTCAGCGGCCCGGAATCGAGGTCAAAGACCTTGCTGACGTTGGCGACGGAGATCGCGACGGGAGCCGTGGAGATGGCCGCGGCTATGGCAGCTTCGCCGCCGTCTCCAGGATGGATGTGTTCATCACCTCGGTGGCGGTGATCGGTTTGTCGAGCTGATTCAAGCTCTTGAGGATGTCGATCCCGGCCTGCCATGTCGCCTGATCCATCGCGTAGATGCCTTTGCTCGACATCATGAAGTCCTTCTCGGCCTTGAGCTGCGCGGTCTGCTGTTTGACATCCAGGTTCAGAGCCGGTGACTTGTCTGCGGTCAATTTCGCGACCGCGTCGGGGTAACCGAACGCGTAGTCCCAGCCTTTCGAGGTCGCGCGCAGCCAACGCGAGAGCGCGTCAGCGCTGTCTTTCGCGGCCTGATCGGTCGTGATGATCACGTCCCCGTAGAACTTGTATCCCGCATCGAACGCGGTCATGAAGACCGTGTCGAGGCCTTGTGCCTGCAGGACCAGTGGTTGGTTGAAGGCGAACGACCAGAAGCCGTCGACTTGACCCTGGACGAGCGGCGTGGGGTCGAACTGCACCGGGACGATGGTCATGTCCGACTCTTTGAGGCCGGCGAGGTTCAGGATCGTCGACCATGGACCCCGCGCACCGGACTGGAGCCCGATCTTCTTCCCCACCGCGTCCTTTGGCGATCGGATCGGATTCTTCGCGAGGCTGACCAGGCCCGACGGCGCCTTCTGGTACATCGTTCCGATCGCGACCACCGGGATCCCGCTCGCACGTGCTTTGAGGAACGTGTCCGCCCCGCCGATGACGCCGACCTGCGCGGAACCGCCGGCGATAACCGTCACGGGCTGCACGTTGGGTCCGTACGGAAGGAGCGTCTCGGTAAGAGCGAGCGCTTTGAGGTAGCCCTGATCTTCCGCGGCGAGGATTCCCGCGAACTCGACGTTCTGCACGCCGACCTGAACGTTGAGCGAGGCGGGGGCCAGGGTTGGCTTGGCGCTCGCGGTTGGGACCGCGGGCGCCGACGACGCGGGCGCCTGCGCCGCCTGACCGCAGGCCTGGATGATCGGCGCGATCGCGGCGCCGCCGACGGCGACCGCCCCAAGACGCAGAAGGTCGCGACGGCTGAGACGGGGATCCACGGTCGCTCGGCAGGCTATCGCGTCGCCGGGGGAACGCAAACGCGTGATCCGTTCAGCGCGTCTTGCCCTGCAGCCTCGACCATCCATCCTTCGTCGCGCGCGCAAGAGTCTCGGGCGGCTCCGCGCTGCGCGTCTCGTCCCACACGACCTCCGCGATCGCCATGCCCTCGAGGCGCGCGAGGATCGGAACGTATGGCGCGAAGTCGATCGATCCGGCGCCGATGGGCAAGTGCTCGTCGCGCGCGCCGTGATTGTCGTGGACGTGAAAGTGCGCGATGACATCGCCGAGCGACGCGACCAGCTCGGCGGCGTTCTTGTTGACCGAGGCGTGCCCGGTGTCGAGACACACTCTTCCGTGCGGGCCGAGTGAGCGGACGATGGTCGCGAGGTCCGCGGCAGTCTGATCGATCCCGGCGTGGAAAGGCCCGCAGTTCTCGATCGCGACGGTGACGCCGAGCTGCGCACCGCGCTCGACGACCTTCCCCAACGCCTCGCACGAAAGGCGCAGGAACTCCGCCTTGAAACGGTGGTCACGAAGATCGCCGGGGTGGACGACGAGGACAGCCGCGCCGAGGTCGTGCGCAAGCTCGGTCGCCGCGAGGTGCTGCCGCAGCGATTCGCGCCAGATCCCCGGATTGATGGACGCGAGACTGGCATTCCCCAGGGGCCCGTGCACGGAAATGCGTTCGAAAGGGTCGAGCGCCGTGCGAATGCGGCGCCGCATCTCCGGAGGGGTCTCGTCCGGATGGGCGTGCGGGTGGTCGGCCCATACCTCAAATGCGCGGAACTCGTTCTCGACCGCGAACGCGATGGCCTGCTCCAGGGGCCGCTCGAGGAGCATCGAGCTCGAGACGCCCAGGAGTGCCGCCACGGCCGGGAGCATAGGGTCGAAATGAGAGCTAACTAAGAAAGAACACACCTCGAGCGGAACTCTCAACTTCTTTTCACAACCTGCCGCTCTGGATTGGGTACTCCTAGCAAATACAAGCCAGGAGAAACCAAATGAAGCTCGACCCCGCGAAGACCCTCGTCACAGCCGGCGTGCTCGCCCTCGGCCTCTCCGGTGGAGTGGCCATGGCGGCGTACGGACCGGACATCACCACCTCGGTCACGTCCGCCCTCGGCGGACCGAACGCGAACCTCGCCGACAACGGACCGCACGGCGCCGACCTCTACAGCACCGCGGCGACGTACATCGGCATCACCATCGACCAGCTCCGCACCGAGCTCGGCACCACGAAGAGCCTCGCCGACGTCGCCGTCGCCCACGGCAAGACGCGCGACGGGCTCATCCAGGCGCTTATGGCCGCGGAGCAGACCAAGATCGCGACGCTCGTCGACCAGAAGGGCGCACCGCAGGGTCGTGGGCCCGGTGGTCCGGGCGGACCCGGCGAGCGCGGCGTGATCGGCGACTCCTTCGCCGCTGCCGCGACCTACCTCGGCACCACCACCGCTGACCTGCGCACCAAGATGCAGGCCGGCCAGACCCTCGCGCAGATCGCCGCTGCGACCGCGGGCAAGTCCCGAGACGGCCTCGTCGCCGCGCTCACCGCGGACGCCAAGGCGAAGATCGCGGCCGCACAGGCCGCCGGCACGATCACTGCCGACCAGGCCACGCAGCTGGGCAACGGTCTTGCGGACCGCATCGCGCGCCTCGTCGACTCGACGCGGCCCGCGGGTCCGGGCTTTGGCCGCTAACTCCAGCACCCTCCCTCTCACCCCCAAGACGGGGCCGGGCCGTAAGCGGTCCGGTCCCGCCCCGGCCTGGGCGTTAAAGCTCGGGACGGCGCTCGCGACGCTCTCGGTCTTCGCGGGCTCGTTCGGCTTCGCGAGCTCGCACCTCTACATCACGAACGCGCCGCTGCAGCCCGCGGTGGTCGCCACGAGCGAAGCGACGACCACACCGACAACAACATCCGCGACGCAGAGCACGACGTCGCTTTCGTCGAGCGTGCGCACGACGACGCGCACCGCCGTCACGACGACCAAGAGCTCGTAGATGGATCTCTTCTTCTGGGAGCTCGCTCGCGCGAGCGGGCTCGCCGCGTACGCCGCACTCTGCATCGCCGTCCTCACCGGGATCGCGCCGCGCACGCAGCTCCTTAGCTTCCTCGCGTCGAACCGCGCGGTCCGCGCCCTTCACGACTGGACGCCGTGGATCGTCATTCCGGCCGCGCTCACGCACATCGTCGCGCTCCTGCTCGACGCCACCGCGAAGATCGGCGTGCTCGACGTGTTCGTGCCGTTCCTCATGAGCTACGGCTCGCTTGCTATCGGCCTTGGGACCGTCTCGCTCGACGTTTTGATCATCGTCCTCGTCACGACATGGCTCCGCCGGGCGATGAACAACGGCGCGTGGCAGTGGTTCCACCGCCTGAGCTACGTGGGCTTCGTGACGCTGTTCCTCCACGCGCAGCTTTCGGGCACCGATCTCACCTCACCACTTATTTCCGTACCCACCTGGGCCGCCGCGATCGCGATCGGCTACTACACGCTCGAGCGCGCCGGAAGGGCGCTCCAGCCCGCGAGAGTTCGCACCTAAGCCCTACACTGAAAGGGCTCCCTGGCTCGCACGAACCTAGAAGTGGGCCGCGAGCTATGGAGGATCCCCACGTGAGCTTTCAAGACAAGACCCTGACCTGCAAGGACTGCGGGCAGGAATTCATCTGGACGGCCGGCGAGCAGGAGTTCTACGCCAGCCGCGGTCTCCAGAACGCCCCGACCCGTTGCCCGACTGATCGCGCTGCGCGTCGCGCGCAGGGTGGCGGACGCGGCGGTGGCGGCGGTGGCGGCGGCGGGTACTCGAGCGGCGGTGGTTACGGCGGCGGTGGCGGCGGATACGGCGGCCAGCGCGAGATGTTCACCGCGACATGCAGCAACTGCGGCCGCGAGGCGCGCGTGCCGTTCCAGCCCCGTGGCGACAAGCCGGTCTATTGCAGCGACTGCTTCGAGCAGCGCCGTCCGGCGCGGCGCTACTAAAGGTGCCGAAGCAGAGGGGACCCAAGCGCGATAAGCAGGAAAAGAACCGGATCGCGGCACTCAAGCAGCAGAAGGCGCGCAGAGGAGGCCGATTCTCCGATCGGTCCCGGTGAGTAAGTTCAGCGCGAGCGTCACCGTAAAGCTGCATGGCGGCCCGCTCGACGGGAAGTCGGCGGTGTCGTACGGCGCCGTCGTCGGAAGCCTGATCGATGTGAATCACCACAACTACCGCGTGACGACCGTCGACACGATCCCCGGCTGGACGGAGATGATCGCGAACGCGACCTTTGTACAGAAGAGGCCGCTCGTCGCTAGGTCGCTGGTGGTCAAGCCGAAGCTGTAGCGTCGAGGAACTGCCTGAGAGAGCGCGGCATGGTGCCGCGCTCTTTTCTTTTCCTCGCCGGCGGGAGGATCAGATCATCAAGTTCGGATGAAGGTCTGAAGACGATTGAGCCTCTCGTGGAGTCCCCGAAGCGCATGCCGGTGGCGATCGTCGTGCAACCGAACGCCTTCAAACAGTGGAGCCTCGACGTTGGCGAGCTTCACGAAGTAGTCGCTGTCCGCGACTGAGACCTCGGCGATGAGGTCCCGAGCTTCGTTTGTCCAGGTATCGACGCGTCCGAGCCACGCGGCCAATGACCCGGATGGCAGCATCATTCCGTCGTTCCGAAGGGCCACACCTTTGGCGTGCAGCTCGGCGAGTCCGCCGGTCTGATCTCGATATGACGGCCGGTCGCCGAG
>Ga0209056_10004378_pt1 | contig 14899 bp, 12 predicted proteins | sample GraSoiAngelo_114_FD_185876 | JGI IMG/M metagenome (GOLD analysis project Ga0209056, IMG submission 185876) | Grasslands soil microbial communities from the Angelo Coastal Reserve, California, USA - 14_0903_13_40cm (SPAdes) (version 2) | ecosystem: Environmental > Terrestrial > Soil > Grasslands... | reverse complement strand
CCTCTAGTCCATTCAGGCTTGAGAGAGTTAATGTAACGTTTGCCGATGTATTCCGAGCGATGGTTAGCGAGGCCGGGCTGAAAGCCATACGAAGGTCCTCCGCTATTACAGAGACTTCGATGGAACGAGTTATGCCGAGGGTTCTCGCGACGATTGTAATCGAATAATTGCCAGCTGACAGCGGGTCGATCCATAACGTCGAGTTTGAAATATGCCCCAGAGGAACTGTATCCGGGCTGAACCAGATCGATATGGTTGAAGAAGGGAGTGTTTCTAACTGAACCACGCCAGTAAATCCGTTTTGACTCTTCAGTGTAAGGTTGAGAGGGTTCTGGGCGTTAGCTTGAGCCACGAGCGCATACGAGCTCGATGAGATGCTGAAGCTAGGTCTGGGAGACAGAAGGCCGGGAACAATTGACAACCCGGCGACAACAGAGGCCGTGGCTATCACCCCAATAAGCATGCCCCATAATGGGATTTTCTTAGTTAGCGCCTTGCGCAGCGGTTCCGTTACCCAACTCAAATACGGCTTGGACACTAATTAAGAGATTGCAAAGACCACTCCTACCTCCGAGAATGGTTCTCAGCAGAAGATTAAGCCCGAGCTCGGATGGAAGTCTTATCATCTACAAGGGATGGTGAGAACGGCTCGCATCATGGCCTCCTACGTTTGAACATAATATTTGGCGTAGCAATTGGTGTGGAATGTGGAATTGCCAGCTACAGTGACTCCGGCAATGGGACTTCGTGAAGGGTCTCGAGATTCCTCGCAAGCCTTTCCCGCGCTGGACAATCTTATTGGAAATCTTGGTGCTTGAGGGGTTTCTTCGCTAAGGAAGTTTGACGGAATGACGCTTGAATAGTTGGAGAGCAAAGAAGCTTACACCCGCCATCAAGACGAGCGAACCTGCAACTAGCAAAGGCAGCTGGAGGGGATTAGGGTAGGTTTTAATGGCGACAAAATAAGAGACCATGGAGCTGCTGGATACTTCAAGGGATACGTGGAGTGTCTTGTCGGTACCTGGATCAAAAGAGACTGGTTGGACGACAGGCGACAACGTTGAGCCGATAGTTAGAAGCGTCATTTACCGCGACGACAATTGAGAACATCGCAAGCTTCGACAGCAATGTTTGCTGAGATTGTGACATTGAGGGCAGTTTATGGTTCATCTCACTATTAAAGGAAGTCGAATCTAGTTGGGTGTGTTGTGTTTAGAGCATATTGATTGAAGACTAGCTTCAGAATGTTGGGCTGTGCAGAATGTTGAAATTTCAGCTACGATCATTCGGCGATGAGAATTCCTGAAGGTTCTCCGGATTCTTCACAAGCCCGTCGCGCGATGGACAATCTTGTTGGGAATCTTGGTCACTGCCGTTATTTTGGTCGGATTCTACGAGGGGCCGGGAATTTTTGGTCTGCCAGATTTTCAGCTTCACCCATCCCCGGTTTCCCTACCGATGCTCTTGACCAGTGGATCCGACATTATGGTGACTGTAACAAGCATGAATGCGTTCAGCGGCATAGTAACCGTGACAGCGACCGGCCCGAACCTCCGTACGTCAGTTTACGGACCAAATTCTCCAAACCCCGTTGCGTTGCTCGGCACAAGCTATACTTTGACTGTTCACGTAAGTTCGACAGCATTGGGAAATCACACATTGACGATTACAGGCACGAGTAACATCCTAACGCACTCAGTCAAAGTACCGATAATAGTCGAGGACATATCATTCACTCCAAGTCCAAGTCCCATCGTAGCCGCTAGAGGGTCAAGTGTAAACTCAACCGTCACAGTGGCCGGGCTGAACGGGCTCTATGGAAACTTGACGCTGACTGTCCACCAAAACAGTTTTTTGGACCCTACCGTTTTTGGTAATGCCTCGTTCATTCCAAACAAGGTAGTGTTGCCAAGAGATATTGCGGTAACTAGTACTCTTGAGGTGAGGCCCATGAGTTCTGCTGGTCCTGGGAACATCAGCATAATTCTACTGCAACGCTTGACTCGGGACCCCTACAAGGCGAATTCGCGTGGCAGAACACGACCTTAACAATTACCTAACAATTTTCCTCAAAGACTAACCGGAAACGGTCCTTTGTTCCATGATTCTGATTATTTAGGGACAACCAAGCAATGCGATCATTACTCGAACGAGGCCAATGTGCCGTTCGGAAAATAGACTATGCCTGAAGACCCCGCTTAGATTGTAAGGTAACGCAACTCCTGAAATCGCGAGGGCGATAACGACAGATAGTCTCCTTGGAAACACTATGTTGAAGCGCAGGCAAGGGACTCGACTAAGAGAGGAGCCTGAGACTCAAAGCGGAGAATAAACCCGAGACTCAATTCTCCAATATGACCTCAGGGATCATGGATAGCCCGATTCCTGTGTTAGACTCACACCGTCAAGATAAATCCCAGTCAGGTTGGATGCATGTACGCCTGCGAAGTTAAAGTATCCATTGTGCGCGGTTGTGAATTCCATTCTAAAGTCTTGGTATCCAGTACCCGTAAAATTCCCCCCGAAAACTTTCATGGAAGCTAGAATGGTCTGAGGCGAGAGGTAGGGGTAAAAGAACGCATAGTAGCCTCCCCCAACCCCAGACTGCAATTGGGTCTTGACTTGTAAGGAGTATGCGTCGACCTCGGGTTGGACTACATATCCGGACGTGGGGTAGGCGATTCTGAGCCTCACGTCTAGATGGTAATGACCTGGGGCAAGAACCGTGTTGGGTCCTGACCAGAAACCTGTGTCGTTCTGATTGTTATTCGAGTGGAAGAGAGCGCCGCCCTGGGTAGATAGCGGATCCCCGATTAGAGTTCCGTCGAGGGAAACAAGATCTCTTGCTGTCCAATTCCTTGAAATTGGGACGAAGAGTGCCAATGGACCTTGATAGCCTTTTTTGAAGAGGAGAATTCCATCCGCGGCGGCATAGATTCCGTGGGTGGGTGACGAGTTTAGGACATTGATCAACCATGTGGGGGTAACCGCGTCGGTCTGGGTATCGACTAGAATGTATTCCGACTCGTTCATGAACTGTGAGAGAGTAGAATTGAATCCTGTTCCCGGTGGGTAGAATGATTGGTAGGGAAATAGGAACGCGTTAAGCCTGCTCGAAACGAGAGGAAAAATGTTGCCCTGAGTCAGCACCGACGCGTCTGCCGGCATAAGCGAGATGAGCTGGGCGACGAGCTGTTCGTGATATCCCACTGCGGGGAAACCACGGTAGCCAAAGACGTTGCTGCCTACGAATGGAACCCCGGAAAAAGGTGTAGCTAGGAGCAGGACAATTATGCCGAGAGCGATGCTGAATAATTTGAGATTCCGGAGTAATCTTCGATGAGACTGACTCTTCCAACGCAGGTTGCTCCATCCATAGACCATACCTGCAAAAAGGAACGGTACGAACAGTGCCACGTATTGATCATTGAATTGATAATATGATGTCTGGTTTGACATCAAAAGGATGAAAGTCCATGGGATGGTTAGGATGACGAATCGTAGTGCTTTCGATAGAAACAGGGCGAAAGGCGCGAAGAGGAGAACCAAGAACCCGACTTTCAATGGGAGTTCGTAGCTCAGAGCGTTCAATGCGCGGACCGGATTGAGGACCGCCTGAACTGGCACGGTGACTAGGCTTGATGCCCCCAGAACTGTCCAGAAGTTGGCTCCACCGAAGAGGAACGTTTGGGTTGGGTTAAAGAATCCAACGGCGAGGATCGCTAGTATTGCCCACCCGATCGAAATGAAGAGACTAATCAGCGCCATTGGACCCTGCTCTGCGAATTTACGATGCCTTAGCAGGGCTACCAGAGACATCCGATTGTCCAGCAAGATGATCAATGAATATAATGCTGTCAGAGCTGGCATGAATTCCAGTGAAGAGACCGTCATTAGGATACCTGCAAGGTAGAGCCAGGGTCTCCTGTTCTCCATGGCGTAAATGGCGGTCAAGAAACTCACAGGGATGAACGCTTCAGGATGGAAATCGAACCAGTTTACGCCTTGAATCAATGGACTAAGGAGATACAGAACGGAGAGAATCAAGGCTACCTTAACCGAGCTAAGCTTTCGCGCAATGAGAAAAACAGGTAGAGCGCCCAATGCAAGAGCGAAGGACTGAATTGCAAGCATCGTCTCGACTCGTGGAAAAAGAGCGTATACTGGGAGGATCAGAATGAAGACGGGTGAGAAGTGTGCTCCGAAAATGCTTCCTTTGGGATTAGCCGGTAGATCAGCGGTGTAGTAGAAGAAGCGTCCTGACCGTGCGGCGGTGTACATTGACTGGTTGTAGATTCCCAAGTCGTATGCAGAGGCGTTGAGCGAGAGATATCTTAGAGTCGTCATGACCGAGAAGAAAACAGTGTAAACAAGGACAAGGCACACAACGAAAATCTCTGCATTTCGACCCTGAGAGAGGAAGGCATCAAATCTTCCAGGGAGCTGTCCAATCGACCCGAATTTTACTCTGAGCCATTGCCGACGCCTGGAAGCAGTCATACGGTGCCTCTCGTGACTCTAGCAATTGAGAGTCTCCTTTGCCCGGTCCCAAGAATTTCGCAGAATGGGATCAAGTCTTAGCTGTCCTGTTCTCGTATCAGACTTTCTCTATATTGGATTATTTTCGGTTCCCGACCGGTGCCTGTGAACCTGAGTACCTTGGCAAGGTTGAACGGGAAATCCCCGAACGTGAATGCTCTGCGCATCTGGTCCCCAGATAAGTAACAAGCTTTTTTTGGTGGATCATTCCAGCCCCTCGATGTTCGACGACGTCTTCATGAGATCTGAAAGTGTCCAAGCATCGGGCGACTTCTTGACTGGCTCGTTGGTCTGAACCCAAATTCGCATGGAGAATTGGTTTGCGAATCTTAGTCATGGCGTCTCGGGATAGAAAGAATCCCAGCTTCGCGGGAGGGGACCTTACTTTGACTGAAGTATCGGAACACCTCGCTGCGAGGGGACACTCAGTCACCTACCTTTGCAGTTCACTCCCCCGGCTTAAACATGAAGATTCCAGTCATGGTGTTAAGGTGCTCCGCTTTGGAAGCGTCTGGACCGCTTCGCTTCTAGCTTTCTTCTATTACGTTAGGAACCGCGGAAGGTACGGAGTAGTCCTGCAAGAAGCGATCGGAGGACTTCGAGTCCCGTACTTCGGTCCCCTTTACATAAGAAAACCGTTGGTCGCAGTCTGGTATCAGAGGAACGATCGAATCTTCCGGTACCAATACAATCGGGTTGTTGCCGCATTCCTCCGTATTCTTGAATACGCTGTCGCCAGAGCGCATAGACGCAGATTAGTTCTCTGTCCCTCGAACAGATCTCTATTGGATTTGGAGGGGATGGGTATTGACAAACAGCTCGTTAGGACTTACACACCGGGCATAGACGAAAGCGTGCTGGCCCGATCCTCTCAAGCCTTTGAATCCAAAAGAGAGGATATGCTAATGTGGATTGGAAAGATACGAAAATTCAAGTGTCCCCATCATGCGGTAATGGCTCTAGAAAGGGTTAGAAGGGCGGTTCCAGACTGCACGCTCGTTATTGCAGGGTATCCTGAAGATTGGCGCTATCTAAATCATCTCAAAGAGATAAGCAATAAGTTACAATTGAATAATGCTTTAATCTTCCGGTTTCGAATTTCCGAAGAAGAGAAAGGGATGCTACTTCTGAAAGCTAAAGCACTACTGATTACTTCTCCCGTGGAAGGCTTTGCCAACGTCGCGAGTGAAGCCAACGCATGCGGCGCGCCTGTAGTCGCAACCTATGGTATCCCGTCTGATGTGGTTACAAATGATGTAAATGGGTTTCGGGTGCCATTCGGAGATGTAGAAGCCATGGCCACCGCGTGCAAGAAAATCCTACTTGACAATGATACTTTCGAGAGGCTATCCAGACGCGGCGTGCAGTTGGCCAGGGGTCGCGACTGGAATCAAACAACGATGACCTTTCTCGCATCCTTGGAAGAAGCCTCAATCAATACTCGAAATCTGGTTGACAGTGAATGATCAAGATATCCCCTTACGGAAAGGAAATCGCCGATGAAGAAATGCTTTCAATTTTCAAAACCAACGGAGCTCACCGCGAGTCCATCTTTCGACGGTACGAAATGAACGAAGTAATTGAGTACACTAAGGGTACAGGAATAGACGTCGGTTGCGGGCTCAACAAGATCCACAGTAGCGCAATTGGCATTGACAAACGGATGAGCACGTCAGATTTCGGATATCCCTTTGGCGCGCAAATCCGAGCTGAGGGCGACCATCTGACCTGGTTCGCGGAAGGATCTCTAGACTTCGTATTCTCGAGCCACTGCCTCGAACACTTTGCAGATCCCCATTTGGCTCTGCGTGAGTGGCACAGAGTGCTGAAGCGAGGCGGGCACCTAGTCCTAATTCTCCCACACAAGCAGAGATATCCGGTCGTTGGGAGTCCAGGAGCAAACGGCGATCATAAACGCGACTTTCTACCACAAGACGCAAAGGACGGCTTGGAAAAGGCTGGGTCCTTCGAAATCCTCCGAACAGACACACTCGTGGAGAAACTAAAAGATAACCCATGGGCCACAAGTGAGGCAGGACGATATGGGCATAAGACTCTCAACTTCTCGTTCGAAATAGTCGCGAGAAAACTCTAAAGATCCACCGCTAGACAACGGTGTATTGTTTTGTTACTGGATATACCCCGCGTTTCCACATAACTCTTAAGACGAACCTTTCCCAGTTCCAACCATCGAGACGACAAGCAGGAATCTGAGTCGATATGGCCTTCTCTCCGCTAACTGTTGCACTTCGCTGGAGCGTAGGCGAGGCCAAGAAATTCTTCGGCGAAGGCGACGCCTCTGCTCAAGTCAGTATTCCTTCCCGAGTCGGGCTCGGACTCTCGGGGGGGCTTCTGATCTTAGCAGGTCTCTGGATGCTTGTGGTTGAACCTACACTCGTACTTGGGCAAGTACTCTCGATCGGCCTCCTTGCGTTCGGACTCTTCAACTCTATTTCTTCGTTTCGAAAGAAGCTTGCTCTTAATCGAGTCAATCAACTGTCGTTGGTTGGCCACCTGGCTGCGCTAGTTACCTTCTACTTGGTTTTGTCTAGGTTGCTGATGGTAGGCTATTCGACAGATACCATAGTCGGGACTTATATGGGGGTATTGAAGGTTCTGCAATTTCAGAGTCCCTACCCTTTTTCGATAAAGCCACTCTTGGACCAGTTTGGCTTCTCACCCTCTTTCTATACTCCGGGAGTTGACGGCTCCTTCGACTTTCGTCTTGCTTACCCATCCCTCAGCTTCTTGTCTGTCCTCCCATTTTACGTAATAGGTGTTCATGATGTGCGAGATGTCGTTTTCATCTTCCACGTTCTATCGGTTCTCGTGATATTCGGGCTCGCGCCTGCGAGATTGAAGAGTGTGAGCCTTGTTCCATTCAGCTTGTTTGCCTTTGTAATCGCTGGCAGCTGGACCGACAGCGTTTGGGCTTTCTTCCTAGTCCTGACCGCCTTTCTATGGTATCGCCACCCCAAGACTAGCTGGGTCACACTGGGTCTTGCGATAGCGGTGAAGCAAATTGCCTTGGTGATCGCTCCGTTCTTGTTGATTCGCCTATGGCACGAACGCGCGGGATCGGCGCCTCGGAGCGTTGCCACCGGTATCGGCCTGATGATCGCCGCGTTCTTCCTTCCTAACATTCCCTTCATTCTCGCTTCTCCTGGCATATGGTGGGCGGACATAGTGGCTCCCTACCTGCCAAACGCACCCCCCCAAGTCCCAGGAGGGATTGGGCTCTCGAACTTTCTTTTGGATGTCGGAATCGCGCTGCCTTCTTCCTTCTTCATCGTGGTAATGCTTGGAGCTTCAACCTGTCTGCTGTACCTCTATGCACGACATTATCGAGGATTGAATAGTCTAGTCTTCGCGTTTCCAATCCTTCTGTTCTTCTTCTACTATCGATCATTTCCCAACTACATGGCGTATTGGCTCTTCCCGCTCGTCCTTGAGCTATGTACGCTTGGGGGTCCGAACTTCAAAATCATCTCGATAATGAGATTCCGGAGCATTGTGTGGCTACCACCCACTGGAACCTTTCTCAAGGTCTTACGCCGGAGACTAACCCCCTCGGTGATCGTGATCCTAGTTCTAACTCTCTCCTTCGCTGGGGCGTCTGGGGCCTACATTTCTCAGGCCGCGAATCAGAAGACTTCCATTCAGATCAACAGCGTAATGGACCCGGACAGTATCGGCGCAGTTACACTGATGAATGTGACACTCAAGAACCTGCTGTCAACTCCGATCTTGCCTAATTTCTTCGTAAAATATGGTCCTCTCCCATTCGTCTGGACAAGTAACTCGACTGTGCTTCTTGACGGATACTCTCAGAGCTCTTACTTGATTAGTGCACCGGACGCTTTGAGCGCCGTTCCCCGGGCTAGCCCGTTCCACATACTGATATTTGACAAGGTTACCGGTCAGTTGCTTGGCGAGTCATCGCCATCGAAGGCAGACATCACGGTTCCTTCTTTAGTGAATCCCAGGCTGAAGTGGTGGGTTCTTGATCAGAGTGTGGGGAAGAAAGTGCCTTTCGGCTGGAAGCTTGCCCTCTCAAACACTGACCTAACAGCGTCGCACGTAGAGCCCCTAGGGATAAACGGTTCGAGCGGTATCTCGTTGACTCTCAACTATACTTCGACTGGTGGGCTTGTGCAACAGCTGGCTTTGTCACAAAGGATATTGTTGAATGCCACTAGCGTAAGCATTCATCTAAACCAGTCTCTATCAACAAACATTTCGACCAAGACTGTGCTTGGGGCTAGCATCACGGATGGGACTCATATCCTGTATTACTTGTTCTCGGATCTTGCATCACAGCAGACTATCACTTCTTATTCAAACAACGTCACTATCATTATTCCAACCCAAAAGTCCCAGTGGAGTACTATCACTATGACGCCACAGACAATTTGGTCGAATCAAGGCTGGGCGATTCCTCAAATAGTGACCCTGACAGTTTTCCTCAAATCCAATTCTGCAGGGGTTTACTTTGCCAGCGTCGATGAAATCATTCCTGCTCAATAGATCGCTTACCAATCGACCTAACCGGTCGCCGAGGATTAGTAACTGCAACTGAATTCATTTATTCCGAGCCATGCGTCCGCCAGCCGGAGAGGCTAGGACTTTGACCAGCCTGAAAGGGCTGCTACTGGCGGGCGGCCATGGGACGAGGCTACGCCCGCTAACCTACACGGGCAACAAGCACATGCTTCCTATTGCCAACAAGCCGATGTTGATGTACGGTTTCGACCAGATGAGATCAGCAGGGATCGGTGACATCGGTGTTGTCCTCGGACCCCTGCAAGAGGGAATAGTTGAGGCGCTTGGAGACGGTTCGAAATTTGGAGTCAAGATCACTTACTTGGATCAACCGGATCCTAAGGGAATTGCGCACGCTGTCATGATATCGAGGGAGTTTTTGGGAACAACTCCATTTATTGTCCATTTGGGCGACAATCTTCTCAAGGACAGTGTACCGGAACTTGCTCGTGATTTTCAGGATTCTACTGCAGATGCGAGTGTTGTACTTAGTCGCGTGAAAGACCCGAGCCGATTCGGGGTAGTCCAGATAGAGAATCATAAGATTGTGAAACTTGTTGAAAAGCCGAAACAGTACATTAGCGATCTCGCACTTGCAGGGGTCTATTTCTTTCGGCCGACTATTTTTCCCGCCATCGAAAAGCTGAAACCTAGCTGGCGAAACGAGCTGGAGATTACAGAGGCTATACAGAACTTGCTCGATGTGGGAGGAAAAATTACTTATCACGAGGTCTCCGGGTGGTGGAAAGATACGGGACGCCCAGAGGACATTCTGGAAGCTAATCAGCTGGTCTTGAAGGATCTAAAGCCTTCCGTAAAGGGCAAGATCGACGAAGAGGTCTCCATCTCAGGCAGCGTCGAGATAGGGGAGGGCACCGTTGTGCATAGAGGCGCAGCCCTGCGGGGACCTGTGGTGATTGGAGAATACTCAGAAATTGGAAGTGGTGCCTACGTTGGACCCTACACGTCGGTCGGAAGTCACGTGAAGATTCTTGGTGCGGAGATCGAGAACAGTATCATTCTCGATGGGACGGTTGTTGACTGTCGAGAGCGGATTGTGGACAGCATCATCGGGAAGAATTCCAAAATTGTTTCGGATCACGGTTACCGGCCTAAAGGGCGGAGGTTTGTTGTGGGCGAGAGTACTTTCGTCAGCCTATAGCGAGACCTATTGCACGCCCTTGCCTTGGGATCTCGTTAATCGGCTGCGATGGACTTAGTTCCTCATCTATGCCTCGGATAGCGCAGACATAGAATTGGCGATATTTGCGGTCTCCCTTGGGGGACGGTTCCTTAGCAGTGTCCGGAATCTGTCTACTATCTCTCTGACCCCTTCTTCCAGGCTGTGTCGGGGTTTGAATCCAACTCGTTCAATCTTGGACTCATCTAGCTCGTAGGATACTTGGTTGAGGTTTGGTGTGGGAGTGATGATTACAAGTGCGTCAGGAACCTCCCGCACGATCACCGATGTTATTCTGTTCATAGAAGCGTTCTCGCCAACGACATTGTAGATCTCACCCTTCATTCGTGGTTCTGTCAGGACGAAGGACAACGCGTTCACCGAGTCTAGAAGGTGGAGGTAGGGTCTCTTCTCGGTCTGGGCCGATTCCCATACTGTCAGTGGCATGCCAATACAGGCTAGGTAGGTGAACCTGTCAACGACTGTGTCGAAACGCATTCCAATCGAGTATCCGAACACTGTTCCGAGTCTCAGGACAGTTGCGTTGAGACCATTTTGTCTTGACGCTTCTAGACAGGCATTCTCGGCTTTTAGTTTCGATTCCCCATATGGGCTGATCGGTTTACAAACGTACTTCTCATCGACCACGCCTCCAGTGGGCCCGTAGACGCTTGCGGTCGAAGAATAAACGTACTTCTCGACTCCGGAATTAATTGCGTGATCGAGGACTTTCCTTCCCCCATTGACGTTTACTTCGAATGTCAGTTCCTTTCTCTCAAATGAGAGCGGAGCATTCGTGATTCCAGCCAGGTCCACGACCATATCCACATCGCGAAAAGCAGCCTTCAAGTCGTCCTCCTTGCGAATGTCTCCTTCCATGAATTCGAAATGTCCTTTTACGGGCAAGTCCATTAGAGTGACGTACCGCTCTCGCAACATGTTGTCGAGAACTCTGACGGTTGCGCCCTTAAGCTTCGGGTTTGAGGCCAATTCCCGGATGAGTTTCGAGCCGATGTATCCGGCCCCGCCCGTTACCAGAATAACCATGTCTGCCCGACCGTGAGAGTCTTTGGTCTACTGAAGCTTGAAAAGGCTACGCTCGCCAACACAAGTCTAACTTTGAACAGGCTACTGATAATCGGATCGACCGGGCTGGTCGGCTCGAAAGTAGCCTCCACGGCGTCCAAGCACGGATTCGAAGCCTATAACACCCACAATGCACGGACTTCTCCTCTTCCGAACTTGGTCCAACTCGACATAACCGATCGAGAGGAGACACTGCGCCTAGCAAGGAAGGTTCGTCCAGAGGCCATCGTAAACACCGCCGCTTTACACAACGTGGATTACTGCGAGAATCATCATGAAGAAGCTTCAAGGGTGAATGTTGAAGGCGTCAGGAACCTGGCTGACGCTTCGCGTGAAACTGGTGGGCGACTCATTCATTTGTCGACCGACTATGTTTTCGACGGAAACTCGGGTCATTACTCCGAATTGGATACACCTCATCCCCTCGATTTCTACGCGGAGACGAAGCTGGAGGCTGAGAAGGTTGCTTCTGAATTACCAAGCTACGCTATCGCCCGACCTAGCGTGATCTATGGCTGGAGCCCCATAGAGGCTGCGGGGGTCCCCTCAAGCTCCCGCAAGACTGTCAACTTCGCTATGTTCGTCCTTGACAAACTCAAGAAGAACGAGGCTGTGAAGGCCGTGCGGGATCAGTATAGTTCGCCGACCTTCGCGGACAATCTTGCCGACGCTCTCCTGAGGCTTGCAAAGCATTCTGAAAGCGGTATCTATCACACGGCGGGCAGGTCATGTATGAGCAGATACGAATTCTCGATCAAACTATCCGAGATCTTTGGGTATCCTACCAAACTTGTCGAACCCGTCTACACCTCAGATTTCAAGCAGTTAGCGAAGAGGCCGAAAAACAGCTGTCTGCGCGTAGACAGAGCAGAGCAGGCTCTCGGGATGAGATTTCTCTCCGCCGAGGAGGGCATTAGGGAGATGAAGAGGCAGGCTCCGTCTCAGCAAGTGCCCGTTGCATAGGGGTCTACTTGTGGGGTGGCTTGTTCCAGTCGAAAGACTTGGACGTTTTGGGGTCGACGATTTTGGGATCGTTCCAAGCTCTCCTTTCCTCATCAGGGTTCTTTACGTCATACAGACGGTTCACGCAGTAGACGGTCAACGATGGCGTATTGCCCAAGGCCTTGGTGCCGTGCCAGTAATGGCCTTCGATGCGCACCACTTGTAGCTTCTCTTCGCTCGTCACGATCTCGTCTAGCTGACCGTTGGAAGTAGATCCAGGCTTGTCGTCATACGCGCATATCTTCATGGACCCTTTCAGCACGATGAAGTAGTCTACTTGACCTCGGTTGTGCCTGTGCCAAGCTCGGATCATTCCCGGATAGCTGAAGGAGAGGTTGGTTTGAACTATGGAATCATCGTCAAGCAGATCTTTCCAATCTTGCCTAATGATCTCGGCAAAGAAGCCTCGCTCATCGACGTTCTTCTTGAGGTCTAGAGTTCTAACGCCTGGAAGCATAGCGAGAGACTCCGACATTTGCTTCTATTAAGATCAGCTCCTCAAATCCCGATTCGATGATGGGTTCGGATCCTCTAACAGCTAGAGGGTTTAGGCCGTGAGGACTTGTCTCAACTTTGAGACTTCGTCCTTATAAATTCTGGAACGCTGCTCATAATTGCGATCTGCATTCTTCCGCAGCTCAGCAAGAAAGACATGATCTTCCATTACCCTTTTCAACGCCATCCTAACCGTCTCGGGACCGGCGTCATCTATCTCGACGATTGCACCGTTGAACAGAGAGCGCAAAAGCGGGTCCTTGAGAACTATTGTAGGGATTCCGAACGCCAAGTACTCGTGTATGGCATGGGGAACCGTGTTAAGTTCAGTGCTTAGCGACAACGCCGCGTCGGCGTTTTTCTTGAGGGCTTCATAGTGTGCATCATCGAGATAGCCTGATAGATCACATTTCTGGGAGGATTAAGCCTCGCAATCCTATGCGCTAGCTTTTCGCGCTTTCCTGTGATCACTAGAATATAGTCGTCCAGTCCTCTTATTGCAGCTACCTCTTCTTCTAAGAGTTCTTGAGGATGCCCGCCATGACCTGCGATTACTAGGAAACGATGGGGAGGAAGTGGAAATGGAGCCCATTCGGTGGATTGCCTGTGGCCGTTGGCTATTGCGGGCTGCGGAATGAAATCGTGATAGGTAAAGGCGTCGGTTGCTCCCCTTGCTCGAAGCTCTCTTGTCCAGTTGTTGTTAGGCGACATGTTAGCGTCAGCCTTCTTTGATACGAATCGTTCTAAGACCGCAATCCCTTGAGACAAGAATGGTTGGCGTAGGGTCTTCATGCTCCAGACAGCATGATGGTCCACAACTAACCTAAAGTTGTAGAATGGTTTCACAAGGACTAGAAGAAGTGAGAGGAAGATCGGTGGATTCTGGGCGAGAACAACTTTCGGTCTTTCTCTTCCTAGAAGTGTGAGGGTTCTGAGCGCCAGCAATGCGTAGCGTAAAGGCGCGGCCAATTTTTTCCCAAAGAGAAAATTGAGAAAGACAACTCTTCCCGCGACGAGAGCGCCCACCTCGACGAGAGTGGGAGAAAACGGGGCCCACGCTACGAGCAAAGGATGGGGAAATTTAGTTGCCTTTCTCAGCTTTGTCAAACCTTTGTCTAACCTTTGCCCTTCCACGAGCGACGAGATCGACCGTAGAACTCGCGTGCCAAAGAGTGGGCGGAGTCCCAGCGAGTAGCCTCTCGTCAGAGCCATATTCGAGCGCCCTGAGTATCAATCAGGTTACTCTATGTTTGTGGCGAGAAAATAGACCAAGGCCGCTGTTAAGGGAAAGAGAAACAGGGCAGAGGAGAAAATAAGCACTCCACTCGCAAACATGACCCCGAGTGTGGCGATGTCTGCTTTCACTTTGCGGTTTGAGAGATCGATATCCCAGATTCCAAGAGAATAGAGGCTGAAGCCGATCGATGCGATTAGCGTACCGAAGTTGAAGAAGAGGACTGGAAGGTATGAGCCGCCTATTGGCTTGTCGTTTGCAGGATATGACGCGCTCGCGGACGCTACCGGTCCGAAGAGATAATTGAGTATCAGCACCTCGCCTATCCCGTAAGCGCCCCAGATCAGGGGCAGGAGGAAGAGACGCTTTTGCATCGACTCGACAAACGTTATTTCGCCACATATTGATATAAGGATTCTTGGAATCGAATCGGATAGGCGATTTGTAGTTTGAACTTCTGGAAATTATTGTTCCGCGGCTGGTTCTACTTCAGGCAGGGCTACAATCTCTATCTAGCCTTCTTTGTCGGATTCGCCAGCAACATCATAGTGTTATACAGGCTCGGCGTCCAAGACAACAAGTATCTATCCCCAATCTTTCCCAGCCTGACTCTCTTCACCGTCATCGGGCTAGTGGTCGCGATACCGGTCGGTATCTTCGCGGGACTATACCATATGAAGCGGACGGCAGCGTTCGCCGCCGACGCATCTGTGCAAACCGAAGCCAACCCCTACGTATACAAAGTTGTCCCAGGCAAGGAGCGAGAGGTGTTCCTCCCTTTATGGGTGCTTACAGCTAGGGGTCTGGCAAAGATGCTTGAA
>Ga0209056_10004377_pt1 | contig 14901 bp, 9 predicted proteins | sample GraSoiAngelo_114_FD_185876 | JGI IMG/M metagenome (GOLD analysis project Ga0209056, IMG submission 185876) | Grasslands soil microbial communities from the Angelo Coastal Reserve, California, USA - 14_0903_13_40cm (SPAdes) (version 2) | ecosystem: Environmental > Terrestrial > Soil > Grasslands ... | reverse complement strand
CGCCTTCTATTACAGATGCCGGATGACGCACCCCGAGACATTGCGCGCGAGAATCCCTGTTTTCCCGGAGCTTGAGTTTTGCCGTTCCGGAGTGGGCCTTGTCCCCAATCCGAAGGAAAATGATCCGGGGATGGCCCTTTGCGTTTCGCTCTCCGTTGTTCTGGATGAGGAATTCGGCGCCTGTTCCTGCGCCGCATTCCGGAGGAAGAAGACCTGCCGTCACGTGCGTCGCCTCGGAGAGCTCGTCTCTGAGTTCTCGAAGGCGGCCGGCGGCCGGTCTTGGCAGGAGATCTTTGCGGCGAGCCTGTGGCGCCGGCTCGGCGAAGCGCTCGCGGAAGGCAATGGACAGAGCTGCTCCACGGTCCGGGTATGCCGGAGCGAGAGCGGCCAACCGGTGGCGACGGCATTCCTCTGCTCCCGCGGCGAGCTGCTGGCCAAATGGAACGGCGCGGCCGACATCCTCCTTCGTTTTCTCGAGCGTATAGGAAAGGCGCCTCGCAGCATAGCCGCCTCCGACCGCGCGACCCTTATTCACAAGCTGGGATTGGTTCTGCGGACCCCGGAGGAGAGGTATTTCAACGAGACGGGCGTCAAGTCACGGGCCCAGGCGTTTGAGGAGAGTTTCTACGGCCGGCTCGCCTACCACTGCTTCAGGGAGTACGGGGATCGCGAGATCGGCTTCCATCCCGCAATCGATCTCCAGAGCGGCGAATTCACACTCAAAGGCTTGTCTCAAGAAAACGAGCCGGTCCTGCAACTCGTGGTTCCACGGCGGCAGGTGAAGGCCGTTCTGAACCTGCTCGGCAAGGAGTTTCCCAACCAGGAAGATCTCACAATTCACCCTGTTCCGCTGCGGTCGATCTTCAAGATCTCCTCTACCACCCAGTTGGACCTGGAAGTCCGGCCCGTGGTTGAAGCGTTGCAGGCATCGGGTGAATCCCGCTTCTACGAGGAAAAAGACCTGGCCAGGTTCCGCTACGGCGACCTTGTCTATGTCCAGGAGCTCGGCGTCCTGGCGCAGCTCGAGCGGTCAGGAGCAGAACGGAAGTTTCGCGCCCCGGTCTCGATGCGTCTCGAGCGGAGCCAGATACCGGGCTTTGTCGAAGAGCACCGCGCGGAGATCGAGGCGGGTGAATTGGTTCTGGAGGAACCCCTGCGGCAGATTAAGGTCCTGAAGGACTATGACTACATGGAGATCGTCCCGCTGGCGATCAAGCGCAGCTGGTACTGGCTGTCGATTCGATACGGTTTCGGCAATCAGGAGGTCTCGCTGGGGGAAATCCTGAAGGCCAGAAGGCAGGGGCAGGCTTACCTGGAAACAGCCGCAGGGTGGATCGACCTGAACACGCCGGCCTTCCAGGCCCTGGCTATGTTGGCTGATGACGAGCGGGACCTGACGAAAGACGGCGAGAGGATCCGATTGTCGTCTGTGGACCTCCTGCGTCTCGCCGCCACAAACCGGAGGCCGCTCGAAGTCCGGGGACAGAGGGCGGCGATACTGCGGCGATTGCTCGATCTGCAACCTGTGGAGCCCTATCGCGCTCCGAGCGGGCTCGCCACGCCCTTGCGCCGGTATCAGGAACTGGGTGTGGACTGGCTGAAGTTCCTCTACGAAAACGGACTCGCCGGTCTCCTGTGCGACGAAATGGGTCTGGGCAAGACGCATCAGGCGATGGCGCTCATGCTCTGGCTGCGAGAGCGCGCGAAGGAGCCCTGCCTGGTGGTTTGCCCCACGACGGTGATCAGCCACTGGCGCGAGAAAATCCGCGTTCACGCGCCAGGCCTGAAAGCCGCGGTCTATCACGGGCTCCAGCGCGATCTGCCCTCGGCGCTGAACGAAGCCGATGTTCTCCTCACGTCCTACGGAGTATTGCGCAACGACATCGATCGCCTGTGCAAAGTCCCCATGGCAGTGGCGCTCTTCGACGAGATTCAGAATCTCAAAAACCGCGAGACGCTGAGCTACCAGGCCGCCTGCGCCATCGAGGCGAGAATGAAGCTGGGTCTCACGGGAACGCCCGTCGAGAATTCGCTCGAAGACTTGAAGTCGCTGTTTGACCTGATCCTTCCAGGGTATCTGGCTGAAGATCCTGGTCGCGCTCACCCGGCGGATTCGCAGCCGGGCCTTCAAGCCTCCGAATTGGACAATCTGCGCAGAGTGATCTTTCCCTTTGTGCTGCGCCGCTCCAAAGAGGCTGTGCTCGAAGAGCTGCCGGAAAAGATCGAGGACGTGCGCACGTGCGCGCTCAGCGAGGATCAGATCAAACTTTACCGCGATACGCTTTCTTCCAAGGGGGCGCCTCTTCTTGCGCAACTGGCCTCGGGCGCCGAACGCCTGCCCTACATCCACATCTTCGCCGTTTTGAACTATCTGAAAATGATTTGCGACCACCCGGCTTTGTTGTTGAACAAGGTCGAGGAGTATCAGAAGTACGAATCGGGAAAGTGGGACCTGTTTCAAGAGCTTCTGTTCGAGAGTCTGGACAGCGGGCAGAAGGTGGTAGTCTTCAGCCAATACCTCGGCATGATCGACATGATGCAGCGGCTGCTGAACGAGCTCGGGATCGGTTTTGCCGCGCTCACGGGTTCGACCCGCGACCGCGGCGAAGTGATCCGGCGCTTTAACCAGGACCAGGATTGCCGCGTGTTTCTCGGGAGCCTGAAAGCGGGCGGCACGGGAATAGATCTGGTGGCGGGGTCTGTAGTCCTCCACTACGACCGGTGGTGGAACGCGGCCCGAGAGGAGCAGGCCACAGATCGCGTGCACCGGATCGGCCAGAGGAGAGCGGTCCAGGTTTTCAAGCTGATAACCGAAGGGACGCTGGAGGAGAAGATTTCAGCCATCATCGAGCGCAAGCGGCATCTTATGAACACTGTGGTGCGCGAGGACGATCCCCATTTTTCGAAAATCTTTTCCCGCGAAGAGCTGGCCGGTCTCCTGCAGCCCTTGTAGTGGAAAGTCCAGCTCCTGTGGCACGGGCGTCCCGCCCGTGGGAAGCCCAACTTGGGTCATGGCCAGGACGGCCATGCCACGAAGATCCGCTTCGTCCACGCTCCTTGACTTGAAAACTGAGGGTCTCTACACTGCTCCAAAAAAAAAGAGAGAGTGCGATGTGCCCGACACTTCGCTTCACCTATGAGGATTACTTGCAGCTTCCGGAAAACTGTCGGTACGAAATCGTCGATGGAGACCCGTTTATGGTTCCGGCGCCCACTCCGAATCACCAGAGAGTTTCACGAAAGCTCGGACGCTTTCTCGACGACTACGTGACCGAGAGGAATCTGGGCGAGGTCTTCCATGCTCCCTGCGACCTGCTTCTGTCCGATTTCGACGTCGTTCAGCCCGACATTTTCTACATTTCCAACGAGCGGATGTCGATCATCAAGGAGAAGAACATCCAGGGAACGCCGGACCTGGTGGTTGAGATTGTTTGCGCGGGGACGGCATTTCGGGACAGAGGGATCAAGCAGAAGCTCTACGCCCGGGCCGGTGTGAAGGAGTACTGGATCGTGGACCCCGAGGCCCGGACGATCGATGTGATGGCGCTAGGTCCGCACGGCTATCTTCTGGTGGGAGTTTACCGCAAGGAGGAGACGCTCCAATCACCTCCTTTGCCCGGTCTTGCCATCCCTCTCGGCCGGATTTTCTGACGCACTCCGCTTCAAGCTTGTGTACTCAACCCCTTCTCGTGGCACTGTGTAGATTCCATTCGTGTCAATTCGTAACACAGTCTTAGAAATCTTGTTTTTCCAGCAAAATTCTCGGCGAACCCTTCGCGCTCTTCGCGTCTTAGCGGTTAATTCGGAATCAGTTTCACCGCGAAGGCCCTAAGTGCGCAAAGAACCGCGAAGGATTATTGGTTGCGGCTGGGCTGCTCCGTGGAATTCGTGGCCACTAAAACCACCACGAATTCCGCGAATTTCGCGAAAACGGTCACTGCCATTTCGATGTCATTGGTTTGAAATACAATTTTTCGCAGGCTCTCCGGCCGCCCTGCTTGACTCGCACTTTCAATTGCACGCGGCGCCCCACGAGGAATTGCCCTCCCGTTCGCCCTGGAATCGTCCGATATGACGTATGCACATCATGCGTCTCCTCTGGGAGCCTGAGGCGCGCCGAAAGGGGAGCCCATGAGATACTGGTCTTTATTCATCCTGTACATATTAATCGTCTGCCTTCCTTCAGCATCCGCTTGGGACCAAATGCCCGAGCTCTTTGACCTCTCCGGTATCCCTAACCCACCGGCCAGTTTTACCGAGCAGCAGATTCTCGAAATGATTTCCGGCCACAAGCCAGGAGACCTGGCCGACGCGGCCCGGATCCAGCAGAAGCTTGCGGCATACTACAGAGATAAGAGAGACCTGGGGCGGTTCGAGGCCGCGGAGGCACGGGCCAGAGCCGCGGCCGGTTCGCTCGCCAAACAGGAGGCGCCGACCTCATGCCCAACCGCCTCGTCTCGAGTTTACGGCAATGCCGCCGCGCCAGAGTGCCGTACTCCGGGAAAGTACGCAGATGGCGGGTCAAGACAGGAGGCCGCAAGGCGGGAGCAAAACACTTTGTCGCGCGTCCCCGAGACGCTGGCCCCATCCCGGAAGCCCGCCTTCAGCGGCCGTTACTACGGGTACGAGGGCCGCACGCTGCACACGTGGGACTTCAATCCGGACGGAACGTTCCTTCACACTTCGATCGCGGCAGGAGTGGGGACCAGCGTACGCTCCTCCGAAAAGGGGACTTTCCGGATGTTGGGCCAATATCTGGAACTGGCTCTCGCATCCGGCGCTACCGGGTTTACGGCCACGGCGGTCGGCGGAAGGGGGGCGGTTGTCGGAGGGGCGGCGGATCGCATGGCGGAAGTCCGCCGGCTGAGAATCGAGTTTCAAAGCCCGGGCCAGGGGATCCTGCTCGATGGCATCTCAATGAAGGTCAAGTCCTGGTGATTTCGTCGTTCGGAGTACAGGCTTCAGCCTGCCCGCGCCTGATGAGTCCGTGGGCCAGGTTCGGAGTACAGGCTTCAGCCTGCCCGGGGTCTGTGCAGCCTAAAGGCTGAACTCCATGCCTGGCTCGTGGGCTTTTAGTTTGGAGTACAGGCTTCAGCCTGCCCGGACACAGTACAGCCTCAAGGCTGAACTCCAAACCCATGATTTCGTGGGGTGGGTTTGGAGTACAGGCTTCAGCCTGCCCGGGCGCAGTACACCCTCAAGGCTGAACTCCAAAACCTGATGAGTTCGTGAGCCGGGTCGGAGTTCACGCTTTGGTCTGGGTAAGTCCTCATCGGCGTAAAGCTCTCCGAGGATGCGCAGGAGCTGATCAGGGTTGTCAATCACTCACACTTCTCCGTTCGGCTCCGGCCCAAAACGAAGACGGGAAGTTTCAACGTACTTGGGTTCGACTTCGAACGCGAGCCACCGTCGATGGAGTTGTTCCGCGACCGCCCCGGTAGTATTGCTCTCGGCAAAGGGATCCACAACGAGATCTTCGGGCGCCGTTAGAAATTTTATGAAGAACTCGGGCCGCGCGCCGCCGGTCCATGACGTCCCAGAGCAGGACCGCGCCATCGCCGTGTGTCGAAACCAGCCAGCGGTTGTCCGGTGAGAGGACAAGGTTCCAGACGTCGGCAGGATACGCGAGGCGCGAAAGCATCTTGCGCGTGGATGCATCAAAGAGGACGATATCGTCCGATCCGGACGCGGCCCACTGGCCGTCCGGCGAGAATGCCACTGCCCGGCCGTGGTCCCGGTGGACCGGAAAGGAGCCCAGGGATTTCTTTTCTATGGCGTCCCAAAAAGCGGCGCCGCTGCCACCGCCCACCACAATGATCTTCGTGCCGTCCGGCGATAGCGCCGCGTAATTTGAAGCGCTGCTCGGAGCCCGCGAAATGCGGCGCCCTTCGGCAGCGGAGCATCCTGGTGTGCGGGAGCCGGACGCAGCAGAGCGTAACCAAGCGCGGCGATTGCCGCAAAGCCCAAGAGCAGAAAATAGTCGATGCGGGTTTGAATCCGGATGCGGCAAGACCTCGCGCATGGAGTTCAGCCTTCAGGCTGCACTGCGCCCGAGCAGGCTAAAGCCTGAACTCCGAAAGAGGCTCAAAGGCGCGAAGAATAACTTGCAACCTGTGGAGGGGAAACCTCGTCCAAACGGTGCCTTGGAAAACGAGGCATATAGAAAGGAGACGTCCATGGATGCAGCACTCGCTTTCGCGGCACTTCTTGCGTTCTTCCTGGGAGCCTTTTACCTGAAGCAAAAGAAACTGGAGCAAAAGAGGGAATTACTCCATCGCGAGCGCATGCTGGCCATGGAGAAGGGGATACCGCTGCCGGAGTTTCCCGAAGCTGCCGAGGCGCAGGACCAACTAATCCTGGCGCGCATCGCCCAATCCACGTCGGGGTTCTTCCGCAACTTCCCCCTCGGCTTGGGGCTCGTCCTGCTCTTCGGCGGAGCCGGTGTCGTCACCGCGTTTATGATCTCCACGCAGGCCGAGCTCCATGATTTCTGGACGCTGGGTTTGATTCCCGTTTTTCTCGGCGCAGGGCTTATCCTTTATTATCTGTTGACCCGGGAGTCGAGGAAGTAAGGAGAATTCGCGCCACGGTGACAGGACGAGTGTCCCTAGCAATGTTGTTTACGATCTCACCCCATCCGGCCGGAGACTCAACATCCTTGATGGATGACTCGCAGGTCATCGCCGAGTTCTTGAAGACGAAGGATCCGGATCTTTTCGAAACCCTGGTCGACCGGCACAAGGACAAGGTGTTCCGGCTCGCGCTTTCGATTCTGGGGCCGGCGCATCCGGCGGAGGCCGAGGAAGTCACGCAAGAAGTCTTCCTTCTGATTTATCGCCGGCTGGAGCGGTATCGCGGCGAAAGCCGGTTCACGACCTGGCTCTATCGCATCGCTTACAATCGCGCAATCGACGTGAAGCGCCGGGCCCGGTACCAGCGCCCGCACCTCGGCACCGACGAGCTTCTGTCCATGCCGGACCCGGGAATTCGCAACCCGTTGGCGGCGGCCGTGGCCTCGGAGAAACGAAGGGCGGTGCTCGGATGTCTCGATGAGCTGCCGGACCTATACCGTTCGGTGCTTCATCTTCACTACTGGCAGGAGTACGGGATCGAGGATATTGCGGAGATCCTCGGGGCGCCGCTCGGCACGATCAAGTCTTATATGCACCGGGCGCGAAAGCGCCTGCAGGACTGCATGCGAAAGAAGGGATTGACCCATGGCTCTGAATTGCCCTGAAAAGCAACGACTGGAGAAGTTTCTCTCCCAGAACCTCACGGCGGAGGAGGAGCGGCGCGACTGGATGAGACATGTCGAGCGCTGCACGGAGTGCCGGCCGCAGTGGGAGGCGCACCTCCTCCTAAGGGCCACGTCCACGACGCTGCCTTCACCCGCGCTTCCTCCCGATTTCAATTTCCGCCTGCGCGCCCGCATCCGGCGCGACGCGGCGCCAAGGCTCGACCGTCGAGCCGTCGCCCTCCTGCGGACCTATTGGCTCCTCGCGAGCGCGTTCAGCATTTATCTGATCGTCAAGATAGACTGGCCCGCTCGCTTGAAAGACCTTGGAGTGCCTTTGCTGCTCGTGGCCCTGGTTGTCGCACTGACCCTCGTGGAAATGCTGTCGGTGGATCAGGCTCGACGCATCGCGGTGTGGCTCCGCCTGGCCAAGGGGGGAACTGAAGATTCACCATGAAGACACAAAGGGCACGAAGAATTCTGCATTTGAATCAAGATAAAAACCCCAAACCAAAGGCCCCCGAACTCCTTTGTGTGCGCATGGAGATCAGCCTTCAGGCTGCACGGGGCCCGAACAGGCAAAAGCCTGAACTCCAAACCAAACGCCCGCAAACTCCTTTGTGCCCGCATGGAGATCAGCCTTCAGGCTGCACGGGGCCCGAACAGGCAAAAGCCTGAACTCCAAACCAAACGCCCGCAAACTCCTTTGTGCCCGCATGGAGTTCAGCCTTCAGGCTGCACGGCGCCCGAGCAGGCTAGGGCCTGAACTCCAAACCTGATGCGTGCGCTCCAGGGGGACGCAGAGAAATCTTTTCCAGCTAACGAAGAATTTTCGGCTTATTGGATCGAGATCATGCGTCTGCGAGCGGAAAGGGTTGGGCAAACTTGCCAGGGAACAGAGAGGGCTCTTTCGGCATGGCCTTCAGTGTTTCGGACAAAGAGTGCAAATCACGAACCGAAAGATTGGCCATGGGGACGTGCAAGGGATCCTTGACATCCACAATGCGATACCACGGAGCCGTGCCCATGGCATAAGGAAGATAAAAGCGCAAATTCGTTCGCTCGCAGAGCCTGCGCAAACGGCTTTCGCCTATACCCAGTTCGTCGACAGGTTGAAAAAGGTCCCACGTAGGCACGTACCATGCCCAGAGTCGTGTGAAGTTAAAGAGGCGTTCCGCTTCATCGCGATAGCCCATGGATTTTTTCCCTGAATGCACCAATCGAGCGCAGAGGACGAAGGGCTTCGGGTTTCCTTGCAGCCGTTCGATCAAAAAGTCGATGGACTCGTCTGCCAAGGCCGAGTCCGCCGTGCAGGCGACTGCCGCGCGATCCGTTTCGAAAAGGTAACAATTCCATAACGTCTTGAGCGACGACGGCATTTCTCCGAGAAACGGGAAAGCTGTCGCACGGATGTCCCCGATTGTTATCGTCTCCCCATGTTTGAGACGGATTACCTTCCGTTTCGGGCCCAGTATGTTCTGGATGAGAGTCGACAGATCGACCTCCCACATGTGAGCAGGGTCGTAGTCCGGCACGACAATGGGGAGATCCTCGGGCAACATCATGAGGACTCCCAAATTGCAATGATCGATGTCCTGGTGGGTCACAAAGACGGCATCCAACGGCGGGAGTTGCGCTGGCGACAGTTGGATCAGCTCGGGACCGTAGGGCTCAAAGAAGAGACTGTCTCCGAACGAGTCTGAAAAAGACGACTTCAAGTCTTTTTCAGTCCACTTGACATGAGGTCGAAGAAATGGATCCACACAGATCGATGCGCGAGACGTCTGAAAGAGAATGCCCGCGTGTCCCAGCCAGGTGAGGCGGTCGTTCTTTCCTTCCAAGAGGCTTTGAGGGACTATTTGCGCCGATGGGTCGGTCTCTTCAATGAATTGAATGTCGCGGAGACTCTTGATCACAGGTGAAAGGTCCACTTCGCACTCCCGAAGGATGCCTGAAAGCGCTTCCTCTGAAACTCCGTGTGAGAGCTCTGAAATGACGTGGGACACTTCCGGCGAGTAGCGGCCCGCGGGAATAGCAGGACTCTCGGTGCGACGGTAGAGACCATCCAGAAAGGTGATCTTTAGGTGTTCGTGGTTGAACGCGATTCTGTCGCGAGCGCCGGGAGTTTCCGTAACCAGAGGTGGTTCTCCACCCGTGTTGATCTTCACCAGTCTCGAATACGGCAATCGTGAGGAAACCTTTTCAAGGCGGGCGAGCGCTTCGGGTTCCGGGTGACGTTGTCGAAGGTTCTCAAACAGGCCATTGAGATAAGCGACCATCCCTTCCAGATACTCCAGGCGTTTGGGATCGAACTGGCTGTTTTGAGGTGTCAGCGGAGCGCGGCCGATCGAGAGGTCAGGCACTGTGAACAGGGACAATCGAAGCTGCTTATTTGTTTTCATGCGGTGTGTGCGCCCAGTTGAGGTATGAGCTCGTTTGCTGTGCCGTCGAGATTTCTCCGGCCGGGTCAGGGAATTGTTGATCACAGTTTCGTACCGTTGGCCATCGTCTGTTTATAGGACCACCGTGCGCGCCACCGGGATCGGTGGTGATGGGAGGCGCGCGAATTCTTTTATTATAGCTTATTAGCATTTGTATCGCGACGAGCGTGAGGGAACAGGGAATTGTGGCCGGCGGTTGTGGACATGCGGGATCCTCGGGATCTCAGCGAAGAATGGAATTGCGCGTACTGTGCTTGATAAGCTATCATTCCGCGTTTACGGATCAGCCGGGCCTTTGGGTAATCCGTGATAAAACGTGGATCGTACCTCACTTGTCCTGCGCTGCGGGAAGGTCGCAAACTTGGCGACTTGCATTCGGAATTTGCGGGGTCGTAGTTCAGTTGGTTAGAACGCCGGCCTGTCAAGCCGGAGGTCGCCGGTTCGAGCCCGGTCGGCCCCGCCACATTTCAAAGGACTTACGGTTACTCACTTTTCGCATAGAGCTCGATTGTGACGCGAATTGTGACATAACCCCCTCCAAAGTCCCCCCTAATTCACCGTCGGAAATGCGGGGTCGTAGTTCAGTTGGTTAGAACGCCGGCCTGTCAAGCCGGAGGTCGCCGGTTCGAGCCCGGTCGGCCCCGCCACTGACTCAGTTTCGTTCCAATTCTTGGATTAGATAGGGAAGCCTGGCCGATTGGCTTGACCTGTGCGAGCGGCTGTGCGCACCGGTGGCCCTTGGTGGACACAAAGTTCACAAATCGATCAAGTTTTGTACCATGGCCGGGACGGCCATGCCACGAAGCCATCGTGGCACGGGCGTCTCGCCCGTGAATGACCCGGGGGGTTTTCGCGATCTATGGCTAGCTTTTTCGCGGCGCGTGGTTGAGACCGTGATAGCCGGAAGGAGAGATTCCTTTCCCCTCCTGAAGTCTCCAGATTCTGTTTGCCTCTACGTTCTCGAACCGATCCAACGTGCCGCTTGGCCAGCGCACCTCCACGTCAGCACGCTTGTGCCCGGCCAAACCGAAATGAAGCCTCAAGTCGTTGCCCGAGAGATAGCCGCCACCCGCGCGCACGTGGTCAAACTGGACCAACCCGTCGGCAACCACTTTGACTCTGGCGCCGATTCCACTGCGGTTGCTGGCCGTACCGGCCATTTCGAATTCAATCCAGTTGGCGCGGTTTCCGCCATCATTACGGAGAAGCATCGGGCGGTCGTCGATGTTTGAGACCACCGCGTCGATGTCGCCGTCGTTGTCATAATCGCAAGACGCCGCGCCGCGCCCGGACCGCCGCGGAATCCGGGCCAGGCCGGCATCGGCCGTCGCTTCCCGGAATTTCCCATTGCCCAGGTTCGCCAAAACTTGCAGCGGCTGCCGGTAGGATTCCTTGCGAAACCCATCAATCTCCGGGTACACGTGCCCGTTCACCACGAAAAGGTCGCGATGGCCGTCGTTGTCGTAGTCGAGGAAGAACGTGGCCCAGCCCAACCAGGGAATGGTCGGCTCGGCGACGCCGGAAGGGTAAGAAACGTCGGTAAAGACATTATTGCCGTCGTTGCGAAACAGGGCGTAGTTGTCGTCGGCAAAAGCAGTGATGAACAGATCCATCAGCCCGTTGTTGTCGTAATCGCCCACTGCCGCGCCCATGCCGGAGTGCTCTTTGCCGTCGGCGCTGTAGGCGACGCCGGCGGTAACGCCGATTTCACGGAACGTGCCGTCTCCACGATTGTGGTACAGATAGTTGGGGTTGGAGTCGTTGGCCACAAAAATGTCGGGGCGACCATCGTTATCGAAGTCGTCGAAAACCACCGCAAATCCAAAGTATCGCTCGCGGTCCTCAACTCCTGCCGCCACGGTCACGTCAGTAAACGTCCCGTCCCCGTTGTTGCGATAGAGCGAGTCCGGCGCGCCGCGGAATCCGCGCGGGCCGCAGGCTTTGACCGCCAGGCCGTGATAGGAGCAGCCGCCCGGCTTCGGTGGGTTGCGGACATCGAAGTCGAGATAGCCCGCGACATAGAGATCCACATAGCCGTCACCATCGTAGTCGCCGAAAGCCGCGCCGGTGTGCCAGCGGCCCGCCTGCGCCAGGCCGGCGGCAGCGGTCGCGTCGGTGAAGGTCCCGTCACCGTTGTTTCGATAGAGAATGTTGGGACCGAAATTAGTGACGAACAGGTCCGCGTTTCCGTCGTTATCGTAATCAGCCACGACGCAGCCAAAGCCCCAGCCCTTTCCCGGGACGCCCGCCGCCAAGGTCACATCGGTGAATGTTCCGTCGCCATTGTTCCGGAACAGATAGTTGCGAGCGCGGGCAGGCATCTCTTTCCCTTGAAGCTGTTCCAGTGTGGCGCCGTTGACCAGGTAGAGGTCGGAATAGCCGTCCTTGTTGAAGTCGAGCCAGCAGGCGCCGCTTCCATTCACTTCGAGGATATAATTTTTCTCGCGGCTGCCGGAAACGATAACCGGAGTCACTCCGGCCTGCCGCGCGACGTCGGTGAAGACAACGGGCGCCGGCGCCGGCACAGAAAGTCGAACCAGCAAGGCCAGGCCGCAGAAAAGAAGGAGACGAAAGAGCGCCGCCGGCTTCATGGCGGTTCGGGAGACTGACCCGCGTCGGAGGCGGCCAACTCTTTCTCGCGAAGTTGTTGGAAGATCCGTGTCTGCTCGGCGGCCTGCTCCGGCTCCTGCAGGCGCGTGTCGACCCGGGCCAGCTCGAAGCGGAGCGATGCACTCTGCGGATGCTGGGGCAGCGCGCGTTCCAAGGCCTCGCGCGCCTCCTCGAGACGGCCCAACAGTGCCAGGTTTCGCGCGACGCCAAGTTGTGCGCTGAGGTTCTGCGGTTCCAGGGCCAGGGTCCGCCGGTACACCGCCAGCGAGCCTTCGTAGTCGGCTCGCTTGTGCAGCACTTCGCCCAGGCCCAGAAGCGCGCTCAAATTGCTCGGCGCCATTTCAGCCGCAGTTTGAAAATATCGGCCTGCATCCTGGTAGCGACCCATGCGCGCCAGTTGCTGCGCGACCGCCAGGTGGGCCTCGGCGAGGCCGGGAAAAAGGCGGACCACTTCCTGCGCGACCTTCAAGGCGCCGTATTCATCTTTCCCGGACTGAAGAGCCTCGATCAGAAGAAAATAAAACTTGGAGTCTTGCGGCGCGGCACGAACGGCAGCCCGCAGCACGGGCACGGCCTTTTCCGACCGAGTGCGAAGGTAGGCGGTGCCCAGCAGCCCCAGGATGCGTGGATTTCCGGGCCGGGTCCGGCGCGCCGATTCGAGCAACGGAATCGCCTCGCGATGCCGGCTCGCCGCTACATAGACCAGCGCGAGCGCGGAACTGGCATCGAAAGATTGAGGGATCAGCTCCACGGCTCTTCGCAAAGGAGCTTCGGCCTCGTTCGTTCTCCCCAGCTTCAGCAGAGTCAACCCCGTGTTGTAGTGCGCCTGGAAGAGCGCGGGGTCGCGCTCGGCGGCGCGCCGGAAAGGCTCGAGAGCCTCGGCGTGCAAGGCCGCGTTTCCATATAAGACGCCAAGAGCCACCAGCGCCTCAGGCGCTACCTGTTCGCTCTCCGTCAGTTGCCGGCCGATTTCGAGGGCCTCCTGCTTTTCTGCCTTTTCCAGGTGTTGAGCGCACTCCAGCAGCCTATGGGCGGTATCCAGACCGGCGGCTTTCAACCGCTGGCTGGTGCGAAACTCCTCGCCGGCCAACTGAGCCTGCCCCAGCCGGTGATAGACGCGAGCCAGCGTGTAATGGACAGCTCCGTCCCAGGGAGACTCGCGCAATGCCGCCTGGGCATTTTCCAGCGCCCTGTCGAATTCGCCGGCGGCGAGCTGCGCCAGGGCAAGTTGGTGGCGGGCGTCAAAGACCGGAGTCTCAGACGCGGCGACCGGTTCGAGCCACCGGATCGCTTCTTTCGCGCGGCCTTGAAGCAGCGAGATCCTTCCAAGAAAATAGCGTGAATACAGCGCCGGAGGAGCCAGGCGGACGGCAGCCTGAAACTCGATTTGCGCCGGCCCAAGGCGTCGCTGGCGAAACTGCACGTAGCCGAGCTGGTGGCGTACGCCGGCGTTTTGCGGTTCCGCCAGCCTGGCCCGCAACAGCAGCCCTTCAGCCGCCGCCAGTTTTTCCTGCCTCACCAATTCTTCCGCCTTTCGCAGCAAGTCAGCGACAGAGTCCGCCGCCGCGGCGAGCGGGACCATGACGGCAAGGCAGCAGAGGCAGAGAAGGGCTTTTCTTTTCATGAGCCGCGCTTTCGTTTCGTAGCCGTATGATAGTTGCCTGACTCAGCTTTGGCAACCGGTGAAGAACCGAGCGTCTTTTTCACCACGGAGACACGGGGAACACGGAGATTCACGGAGGAAACGAGAAATAGCGAGGAAGCCTCATACCGCCGAGGCATTCACAGACGAGACGTGGTCATGGCCGTCCCGGCCATGACCCAGGTTAGGTTAGATCCTCGCTTCCCACGGGCGGGACGCCCGTGCCACGCCGTGGTGAAGCGGTCGAGGAGTTTTTCTTGACAGGGAAAATGACGCGGTGATAGCGTTCCGGCCGATCCACTGACCGACAGGGAGGTTCCCATGAGGTGCGACCGCATCGGTTTGACTGGGCTGATCCTGCTTCTCACCGGCATTCTGGCTTTTCCCACGAGTCTGGCCGCCCAGGCGACGACGTTTGGGGCCATTCTGGGCCGCGTCGTGGACCCTTCGGGCGCCTCGGTTCCCAACGCCGCCGTCAAGGTGACCAACGTGGAGACCAACGTCAGCCGCGACGCCGCCACCGATGCCGCCGGCGACTACGCGGTGCGTTCCCTCATTCCCGGCTTCTACAGCATCGAGGTGACCGCGCAGGGGTTCCAACGTCAGATGGTGGACAAGGTCAAGCTCGACGTCGCGCAGACGTTGCGCCAGGACTTCAAGCTCGTGGTCGGGCAGGTCACCGAGTCTGTGGAAGTGGCCGCCGTCGCTCCCCTGCTGACGACGGAAGAAGGTACGATCGGCACCGTGATTGAGAACGCCAAGGTGCTGGAGCTTCCGGTAAACGGGCGTGATTTCAACTACCTGACGCGCCTGGTTCCCGGCGCCGTCCGAGGCGCAAGCGCAGGCGCCGAGACAATCCAGGGCGAGACCTACGCCGTAACGGGCGGGCGCAGTGACACCAACTACTACTCGCTCGACGGGATGTTCAACAACGGGACGTTCTTCAAGACTGCCGAGCGAGTAGTAGTTGGTGT
>Ga0209056_10004373_pt1 | contig 14905 bp, 11 predicted proteins | sample GraSoiAngelo_114_FD_185876 | JGI IMG/M metagenome (GOLD analysis project Ga0209056, IMG submission 185876) | Grasslands soil microbial communities from the Angelo Coastal Reserve, California, USA - 14_0903_13_40cm (SPAdes) (version 2) | ecosystem: Environmental > Terrestrial > Soil > Grasslands... | reverse complement strand
ACCTCCGCGATCTCCCCCCCGTCCTCCAGCTCCACGCGCCAGCGGAGCAGCGCCCCCGGCCCCGCTCCCAGGCGCGCGAGCGGAGCGCGGATCTCGATCACCCTTCCGATCGCATACTCCCCGGCGTCCCCCGCGGAAGCACCTTCGCCCGTCCACGCGAGCGCTCCACGGGAGCCGAGCTCCAGCGGGATCCGTGCCTCCGCGCGCAGCGGCTCGGTGAACCGGAGCCGAACCGCGCGAGATCCTCCGGCGGCCGTGCTGAGCCCGTCCACGCGCACGAAGAGATCGCGCACGTTCAGTCCGAAGAGCACGCGCCGCATGAAGAGCGTCGACTTGTGGTCCGCCCCCTGCACCGAGATCGCATCGAAGAGCTCGGCGTTTCTCCACTCGTAGAAGTGGGTATCCCGCCCGTCCACCGTGGGGGTGATGTAGGGCACGTGCTCGACGTCCTCGGAATACGGCGCCGCGCCCCGCAGGCTGCGCCTCACGGTCGCGGGCGCCGGAAGACCGAGCAGGTTGTAGCCGCGGATCAGGTGCGAGCGGAAGAGCGCGTCGAACTCGTCCTTGTGCGCGCTCTGATGATCGTCGCCGTACCACCAGAACCAGTCGCTCGCCTCCGCGAGCAGGATCTCCTCGTACGCGTTCTTGAGCCGCGCCGGCGCCGCGGATCCGCTCCGGTCGGCCTCCTGGAAACGCTCGCGCAAGCGGCGGATCTCCGACCACGCGCGGTTTTTCTCCGCGTGCCCGACCCAGACCGAGAGGTCGGGCGCGATCCAGGATCCGACGGGGACGTGGGGGAGCGTGTCGCTCGGGGGGACGCGCTCGAGCGCCTCCCCCACCGTGACCGCTTCGACGCCGTTTCCCTCCTCCAGACGGCGATACAGCGCCTCGAGGAACGGCCGTCCGTCGTCCTGGTAGGATTCCCAGCAGTTCTCGCCGTCCAGGATCACGGTGACGACCGGATCGTTCCGTCCTTCCCGGCGGGCGCGCGCTCCGTACTCACGGACGCGGGTCACGAAGTCCTCCGCCGCCCGCTCGGGCTCCCACGCCGCATACAGGAACCCGATCCGGTCCGAGAGCGGGCGCTCGCGAAAGAGAATCGAGATCGCTCCCTTCCCGGTCTCCACCCGGTACGGGCGGCAGAGCGCGGCCGCCCAGCCGTCGCCCCCCGGCTCGGACCGCCCGAGCGCGCGGGCAAGCACCGTCTCGTCGGAGGCGCACCAGGAGAATCCGGCCTCGCGCACCAGCGTGAGCGCCTGCTGGCTGACCGAGCCCTCCGGCGGCCACGTGCCTCGAGGCGGAGCGCCGAAGCGGAGCGCGTGGCTCGCGCTCGCGCGGCTCAGCTGGGCCGCGGCGTCCTCGGGTGCGCTGTAGGAGGGCTGCGGGAGCGCGATCGTGGGCGAGACCTCGCGCGGCGCATCGGTGGTGACGAGCAGGGGCAGGATGGGATGGTGGTAGGCCGAGGTGGAGATCTCGATCTGCCCCGATCCCATCGCATCGCGATAGACCTCGACCACGCGCGACGCGAGGGCCACGCCCCAGTCCAGGAGGGAACGCTTCTCCTCCTCCGTGAATCCCCTGCCCTTCTTGAAGAGCGACCGGATGGGCTCCTGGTCCCGGTACTCCGGATCCACCCAGACGAGATGGAACCAGGTCTGGAGATCCCGGATCTCCTCGGGAGTCAGCGGCTGCTCGCGCGGCAGGCGCGGCCCTCCGATCACCGCGGCCGCGCGCGTCCGGAGCTCGCGGTAGCGGGGATAGGGCTCGAGCATCCTCGCGGGGTTCACGCTGAAGAAATGGCGAGAGAGAAACCGCTGCTCCTCGGGGGTGAGCTCTTCGGCGCGCGTTCGCGCCAGATCGAGAAACGTGTCCGACTCCCCCGAGGCGATCGCCTCGAGCTGATCCAGGAGCACGGGGGTCAGATTGAACGTCGCGTGGACGCGCGGGTGGCGCCGGAGCACCGACACCATGTCGCCGTAATCCTTCGTGGCGTGGAGGCGGGTCCACGGAAGGAGGACCCGTCCCGTGAGCGCGTCGCGATAGGAAGGCTGGTGCATGTGCCACACCAGCGCGAGCAGGACGGAATCCGCCATGACGGCGGGGGATCTAGGGGGTCGGGCTCGAAGCCGGGTGTTGGGTCTCGCCCGGACCCGGGCTCGAAGCGGAGAGCTCCCCGATTCCCACGCCCGCGGTGTTGATGAGCGTCTGGTCCACCACGGGGAGCCGCTGAACTTCCTTGTACACCGCGATCGCCTTCTGCGTCTGCCCCGCTTTCGCCAGGGAGCGTGCCTCGGCCAGCATGGCGCGACCCCGCTGGTTGTCGTTCTCGCCCAGCTTTGCGAGGTCCGCGTAGCTCGCGGCGGCTTGAGTGAAATCCCCACGGTCCTCGAGCGCGGCGGCCAGGCCGTGGAGGCCGGCGACCTTGAGGTCTTCGTCGCGTCCCGCCTTCGCGAGGGCGCGGCGGTACCAGCTCACCGCTTCGGCCGCCTTCCCCTGCGCCGCGGTGACGTCGCCGAGGTACACCATGGCTTTCGCCGCGGCCTTGGTTCCGGGCGCCGAGTCCACGATCTCCTTCAGCATCTGCGTGGCGGTGGCGTAATCGGTCTGCGCCACCGAGATCTCCGCGCGGAACAGGTCCCCTTCCGCACGCTCCTCCGACTGGGCGCGGGTGCGCGAGACGAAGAACACGAGCAGGACCACCAGGACGACCGCCCCGACCCCGAGGAGAATCCGGCTTCCGTGCTGTTCCCATACCTGCGTTCCGCGAAAGGCAGCGGTCACGAGCGGATCTTCCTTGATCTGGCGTTTGGTCAGCTTCTGGTGCTTCACGAGACGAGTCGTCATGAATCTCTCCGTGGGAAGTACGAGCGGAGGAGTCTACCCCGCTCCACCGTGCTCTGTCAACGACGCGCCCCCTAAGGACGCGCCGAAATCGTGAACCTCAGTCTTCCGGAACTCCGTAGAGGAGCGCCGCGGCCACGAGCGTCGCCTCCGTTTCGAAGGCGCGCTGGCGGATCACCTGAACCAGCTTCCGCTCCCAGTCCTCCTTGAGCTGCAGCATGCGCCCCGCTTCCCGGTCCTCCGGGCGCCGGGCGCGCCCCGCCCGCTCCTCCGCGATGAGCGAGCGGTAGTGGCTGCTGAGCGTGCGCATCTCCCGGTGGAGCTCACGGCGCGCGCGGTCCTCGTGAGGCCGGAGCTTTCGGCGCGCGCGTCCCTCGAGGAGGCGGAGCGCCCGGGTCCAGGTCGCTCCCAGAGCGTCCTGGGCGGGACGCGGCAGCCGCTCGATCTCCTCGGGCGTCGCGGCCCGGAAGAGCGACTCTCGCGGCAGGCGCATTCCGCCCACGCTCCCCACCGGAAGCTCCTGGACCAGGAGCTCCTCGGGGATCTCGTCGCTCCCGTACCGGATGCGCCAGTGGAGACGGGCCCAGATCCGAGGGACCGCGGAACCCTCCCTCGAGGGGGACACCGGAGCGACGAGCATCGCGACCTGCCCGTGCGAGCGGCCCAGGAGGAGAATTCGCTCCGTCATGGCCGCATCCATCTCGGCCCCGCGTGCCGCGCGTCCCGCCGGAGCCGCGACCAGACGGACCCGGTTCACGCCCAGCGACGTGGTCAGCTCGGGCGTCAGATCCGCTTCCCAGATCATTCCGTTGCGCGAGACCGTGGCCCCGCGGTACTCCAGCACCGAGGCCAGGATCTCGGGCAGCTCCGCCCGCCGGCGGTCCGATCTACGCCGACCCATTCTGATCCACCTCGTCCAGGAGCTTCCGGTCCAGCTCCTCCACGGCTTCGTACCGCTTCCGTCCCACCAGGAGCGCCGTGCCCAGCTTCCCGAACTCGCGCTCCAGATCGCGCTCCCCTTTGGCCGCGGCCCAGATCCGGAAGACCTCGTCCTCGAAGGTCCCGGCCTCGGCGTACGGTCCCAGAACCATGTCCAGGTCCCCGATCACCGTCCGGAACATGTTGATCTTCTCGTGCACGATCTGGAGCACGTAGGCCTCGACGGTGTTCCGGGCCGTGAAGTTGTAGACCCGCACGTCCTGAGTTTGTCCCAGGCGATGGAGGCGGCCGATCCGCTGCTCGATCCGCATCGGGTTCCAGGGCAGGTCGTAGTTCACGAGGTAGTGGCAGAACTGGAGATTCCGGCCCTCCCCGCCCGCCTCGGTGCTCACCAGAACCCGCGCGCGATCCCGGAATTGCTCGATGGCCGCCTCTTTCTCCCGCAGCGAGAGCGCTCCGTGGAACACCGCCACCTTCATGCCGAGGTTCCGGAGGGAGCGGGCCAGGAATTCCAGCGTGGCGCGGAACTGGGTGAAGATCACGAATTTCTCCCGCGAGCCCGAGAGGAGCTTCGCGGTCCCCTCCATCTTGGCGTTCGACTCGATCGAGCGAGCCTGCCGGAGGAGCGCCTCCATCTCCGAGCGCTCGAGCCCCGGGCCCTCCCGCGCCATGAGCTTGCTCAGGGTCGGGATGGCCGCGAAGGTGCTCGAGCCCATCTCCTTCTGCAGCGTGAGCAGCGTGAGCTTGATCGCGCCGCGGCGCGGCTCGCGGTGTGCGTGGAGCACCCGCCTCACGAACTTGGTCACGTTGTCGTAGAGCTCCCGCTCCGCGTCGGAGAGATCGAACATCACGTTCGTCACCTCGCGCTTCGGGAACCGGATCGACGTGCTGGCGCGCGTCGTGCGGATCATCGTCTCCGAGAGGAGCGCCGCGAGCCGGCCCGTGTTCTGCGGCATCCGCTTGTCGCCGCGGCGCATGAACTCCCTCCCGAACGTCCGGTACGTTCCGAGAAGGCCCGGCCGCAGGAGCTGGACCAGGTTGTAGAGCTCGTGGAGATCGTTCTGCACGGGTGTCGCGGTCAGGAGCAGGATGTAGCGGGGCGCGAGCCGGTCCAGGAACTTCCAGGCGAGCGTCTTCTGGTTCTTGAGCCGGTGCGCCTCGTCCACGACGACGAGGTCGAAGGACGCCGCCGCCACCTTGTCCCGGTGGCGAAGGAGCTTGGCCGTGTCCATCGAGGCGAGGAGGAGCGGCTCCTCCCACCAGGCGGTCCCGTGCTTTAAGACTGCAAACTCCAGGTCGAACTTCCGGCGGAGCTCCTGATCCCACTGCTCGACGAGCGACGCGGGCACGAGAATGAGCGCGCGCTGCACGAGCCCGCGCAGGAGGTACTCCTTGAGGATGATTCCGGCTTCGATCGTCTTCCCCAGACCCACCTCGTCCGCGAGGAGCGCGCGCCCGCGGAGCCGCCGCAGCACGTTCATGCAGGCCTGACTCTGGTGGTCGTATTTCTGCACGTCGTGCAGGAGATCCAGGGAGAGGAGCCGGTCGAAGCCCCGGTGGAGCGCGAAGCGCTCGATGCGTAGCCGCAGATCGAAGTCGCGCGGATCGTCGTAGGGTCCGGTCCGGAGTGTCTGGAAGAGGTCCTCGGATCCTCCCGCGACTCGGAACTGGGTCCGCGCCGGAACCGCGAGCCCGCCCGAGAGCGGCGCCGCCTCCGTGGCGGATGCCGTCGCAGCGGTCTGGGAGCCGGCTCCCGGACGCGCGCGCCCCTGCCCTCGCGCCGTCTCCAGCGGATAGAGCGACGTGAGCCTCCGGATCCCGTCCGGGAAGGCGATCTCCAGCACCTCGAAGCCGTCCCGCTCCCGGACCTCGACGATGAGCCCTTCGCCGAACTCGCGGTGGTGCACGCGGTCCCCTACCCGGAATCCCGCGCGGGGCGCCCGGCTCATGGAGCGGATCATCGGAGCTCCCACACGTCCCCCTCGGAGGGAATGCGCGTCGGGATCGAGGGAACGAGCGCGGCGCGCAGGGCCTCGGCGCGCTCCAGATCCGCGTGGACCACGGCGCAGCCCTTCGGCGCGCCGCACGATTTCACCTGAGCCACGAGCGCCTCGTGATCCGCGTGGGCGCTGAATCCGTTCAGAACCTCGACCGTGGCCTGGAGCGCATAGGGCTCTCCGAAGATGCGCACCTCGGGCTGGCGCTCGACGAGGCGGCGGCCCAGGGTCCCTTCGGCCTGATAGCCGACGATGACGATGGTGTGGCGCGGATCGGACACGGTGTGTTTCAGGTGGTGCAGGATCCTTCCGGCCTCGCACATTCCCGACGCGGCGATCGTGATGAAGGTGCCCGGCTTCTCATTCAGCTTCTTGGAATCCTCCGCGTCGCGCACGAGCGTGATGCGGCGCATCCCCAGGGGATCCTCGCCGTGGCGGATCGCCTCCATGGTCTCCTCGTCGAAGACCTCGGGGTGACGCCCCACGGCGACCAGGATCTCCGCCGCGAGCGGGCTGTCCACGTAGATCGGTAATTCTGGAATTCGACCTTCCACGAACAGCCGGTCGAGCGCGTGCACGACCTCCTGAGTTCTTCCCACGGCGAAGGCGGGGATCACGATCCTCCCCCCGCGCTCGATCGCCCGGTGCACGACCCGCTCGAGCGCCTCGTAAAGCGAGATCTCGTCGGGGTGCTTCTTGCCGCCGTAGGTCCCCTCCGTGACGAGATAATCCGCCTTCGGCAGAGGAGCCGGGTCTTTCAGGATGGGCCGGTCCGGCCGTCCCAGATCCCCCGAGAAGACGAGCGACCCCGCGTGACCGTTCTCCTTCCACTGGATCTCCAGCGAAGCCGAGCCCGGGATGTGCCCCGCTTCATGGAGCACCACGCGCGTTCGCTCGAGCGGCTCGAAGGGCTCCTCGTAGGCGTGCTCCACGAAGCGATCCAGGGAGCGCTCGGCGTCCTCGGGGGTGTAGAGCGGGAGGACCGGAGCCTTGCCGCGGTGGTGCCGGTTCAGGAACTCGGCGTCCTTGACCTGGATGTGGGCGGCGTCCAGGAGCATGGCGCGGCAGAGGTCCGCGGTCGCGGCCGTGGCGTGGATGGGACCCCGGAATCCCTGTTTGCAGAGAAACGGGATCGCTCCCGAATGATCGATGTGGGCGTGCGATAGAACCATGCAATCCACCGAGGCTGCGTCGAACGGAAGGGACCGGTTCCGCGCTTCCGACTCGGCCCGCCTCCCTTGAAAGAGGCCGCAATCGAGGAGCATCGTCCCCGACCGGCCCGTGAGCAGATGTTTCGATCCGGTGACGGTCCGCGCGGCGCCCCAGAAGGTCACCCGCACGCGGTCAGTCTCCCGGGTACAGATGGAGCCCCACGTTCATCTGCGAGAACAGGGACAGCTCCGAATTCCCCACCACACCATACCCGCGCAGCGAGACGTCGATCGAAAGCCTCTGCCTCACGAACCGCTCCAGTCCCACCCCGGCGGTGAGGAACGGGCCCTCGTCCACGCGGCGCGACTCCTTCCTCTCGTAGATCACATTCGGGCTCGCGAACCCGAACCCCGTGAGGAAGTATGGCGTGGTCTCGCGCTCGCGGTGGACGAACAACACGATCTCGGTCCCGACCGTCGTGACGACGGCATGGCTGTCCGCCGCCGCGAAGGGACTGGTGTCCAGCGGCAGGCCGGCGCGCGTGTTGTAGCGGTGGTTCTCGAACGAGAAGCCGAGCGCCGCGCGCGCGCTCAGCATGTACCGGAACCGGAAGGCGTACGAGGGTCCGTTGTCGAAGTGGTCGTTCAGCTCCGAGGAGCCGCGCACCACCCCGTAGCCGACCTGCCCTCCCAGGCTGATGGTTCCCTTCCGGAGCCGCCGCAACGGCGGGAGCGCTCGCGGCGCGACGGGCGCGGGCTGCCGCCGCATCCAGGTTTCCGCCGAACGCCCCCCCGAGGATCCATTCCAGAACGTCTCCCGTTCGTTCCCTGCGCGCGCCGGCTCCGCCCCCGGTGGGGCTCCCACCACGGAGACCGCGAGCAGCGCGGCAATGCCCATCCCGCGTACGTTCATCCATTCCTCCCGGGCCCGGCCAACGTCACGTCACGCGCGCGGGTGGAACTGCTTGTATTCCGCGCGCAGGTAGTTCCGGTCCAGATGCGTGTAGATCCGCGTCGTCTCGATGGAGCGGTGACCCAGGAACTCCTGGACGACGCGCAGATCACATCCTCCCTCCAGGAGATGCGTGGCGCACGTGTGGCGCAGCGTGTGAGGCGAGATGGGACGCTCGATTCCCGCCGCGCGCCGATATCCTTCGAGCAGCTTCCAGTAGCCCATGCGCGTGAACCTCCGGCCCAGCCGGGTCAGGAAGAGCGAACGCTCGCTCCTATCTCGAATGAAGTGTGCGCGCGCGAAATCCAGATAGCGGACGAGCGCGGCCTTGGCCTTCCCTCCGAAGGGGACCAACCGCTCCCGCGACCGCTTTCCGAAGCACCGCACGAGGTCCTCGTCCAGGTCCACCTCCTCCAGCGTGAGGCGCACCAGCTCGCTCACGCGAAGCCCGGCCGCGTAGGCGAGCTCCAGCATCGCCCGGTCCCGGACGGCCGCGGGCTCTTCCCCTCGGGGCGCCTGCACCAGCGCCTCCACCTCGGCCACCGCCAGCACGTCCGGCAAGGGCCGGCTCTGCCGCGGGGGGCGGATCTGGAGCGCGGGATTGTCGTCGGCGTACCCTCGCCGCCGCAAGAACTCGTGAAAGGCGCGGAGCGACGCGATCTTTCGCGCCACGGTGGACGCCGCCCAGGCGCGCCCCGTGACGTAGGCTTCCACGTCCTCGGGCTGCACCGCGGCTCCGCGTTCCTTGCCCCGCGCCGCGAGGAATCGCTCGTACTGAGCGAGGTCCAGGACGTAGGAGCGGACCGTGTGGTCGCCGAGCCGCCGCTCCAGGCTCAGATGCTCGCGGAACTGCCGGATCCGTTCCCCGAACACGCCCGGTTCCGCGCCTCCCCCGCGCCGCGCCTTCGTGGAGGGCTTCTTCATGGGCGACAGGACCTCCGCTCGGCGTTCCCGGCCGTCCGGTCGGGAACCCAGTCGAGCTCGAGCTGCCCGCGCTCCAGCTCGAGCAGGAAGCGCTTCCAGCGGAGTCCGCTCGAAAACCCGCCGATCGAGGAATCCCCATGGATCACGCGGTGGCACGGCACGACGATGGGCACGGGATTTCTCCCGAGCGCGTTCCCCACCGCGCGCGCGCCGCCCGGAACGCCGAGGCGGACGGCCAGCGCGCCGTAGGACGTGAGGGTCCCGTACGCCACCCGTCGCGTGGCTTCCCAGACGCGCCGCTCGAAGCGTGAGCCCACGGCGAGATCCAGCTTCAAATCCAGCGCGGGCTCGCGTCCCTCGAAGTAATCCTCCAGCGCGCGCCGCGCGGGATCGGTCCACCGCGGCCGCTTCACGTAGGCGATTCCCAGCGCGCGCGCCTCGCGCGCGGAGGGCGCCTCGCGCTCCCCCAGTCCCAGGCCGCGCAGGCCGCCCTGGGTCGCGAGGATCCAGACGGGGCCCAGGTCGGTCGCGATGCTGGCCGAGGCGACTTCCAGCGCTCCGCTCACGCGTTCACTCCGTTCGCCGTTCCGATCTCGCGAAGGATGCGCTCCGCCATGCGGACGCCGATCCCCGGCACCGAAGCGATCGCGTCCAGAGGCTGCCTCCGGATCCGCTCGAGCGACCCGAACTTCTGCAACAGGAGCGCGCGCCGCTTCGGGCCCAGGCCCGGAACCTTGTCCAGCGCCGAGGCGCGGGCCGCCTTGGTGCGGACGAGCCGGTGATATCCCACCGCGAAGCGGTGTGCTTCGTCACGGATGCGCATCAGGAGCTTCACCGCCGGCGAGCGGCGCGGCAGGAGCAGCGAATCGTGCCTGCCGGGGAGGAAGATCTCCTCGAGCCGCTTCGCGAGCCCGATGAAGGGCACCCGCTCGAGCGGCGTGCCGGAGGCCGCCCTCCGGGCCGCCTCCAGCTGTCCCACACCTCCGTCGATCACGATCAGGTCCGCGGGCTCGATCTCCCCCTCCTGGACACGGGCCGCGTGCCGTCCCACCGCCTCCGACATCGAGGCGAAATCGTCCTGTCCCGCGACCGATTCGATCCGAAACCTCCGGTATTCCCCTTTGAAGGGAGATCCGTCGCGGAAAGTGACCATGGACGCCACGGTGTGCCGGCCCTGGATCGTGGACACATCGAAGGCCCGGATCCGGCGCGGCAGCGTGGGCAGCCCGAGCTCCCGCTGCAGCTCGAGCGCCTCGTCGAATTCGTTCCGCGAGAGGGGTCGCTCGCGCTCCCCGTCCTCGGATTCGCGGCCCAGGAGAAGCGCGGCGTTCCGACGCGCGTTTCGCACCAGCGCGCGCTCCGAGGTCCCCCGCGGCGTCCGGACGCGCACGCCGGATGAGGCCGAAGCGGAGAGCACCTGCTCGAGGAGCTTCGCTTCGGCGGGCTCCACCTCGACCAGCACGCACGCGGGGACCTGCTCCGCCCGCGTGTAGTAGAGGGTGAGGAACGCGCGCAGCAGCTCGGCCTCGTCCGTCTTGCCCGCGCCCTGGAGCCAGCGCACGTCGCGCGACACCACGCGGCGCTCGCGGATCTTGAAGATCACCGCGCATGCGGCCTCCCCCTGGCGCGCCACGCCGATCACGTCGGCTTCGGAGCCGCTCAGGTCCACGACCCGCTGCCGCGCCAGGATCGACTCGATCCCGCGCACCTGGTCGCGGATCCGCCCCGCGCGCTCGTACTCGCGGCGCGCGGCCGCGTCCTTCTGGAACTGTTGAAGCCGCCGGACCACCTCCTCGCGCCGTCCCACGAGGAAGTCGCAGAACTGATCCACCATCGCGCGGTACTCCTCCTGCGTCTGCCTCGCGATGCACGGTCCCGTGCATCGTCCGATATGAACATCCAGACATTCCCGGCGCGCCGCGATGTGCGCATCGATGTCCTGGCACGAGCGCATCGGGAAGATCGTCTGGGTCATGCGCAGGAGCTCCCGCAGCGCCTTCACCTCGGTGTACGGACCGAAATAGCGGCCCCCGTCGCGCTCGATCCTCCGAACGAGCGACATGCGCGGATAGGGCTCCTGCCAGGAGACCCGGATGTAGGGATAGCGTTTGTCGTCCTTGAGGCGGATGTTATAGGGAGGCTGGTGCTCCCGGACGAGCGTCGCCTCGAGATGCAGCGCGTCCCCCTCCGAATCCACGGCGATGAAGTCGAGATCCCGGACGTTCGAGACGAGGGCGACCTGCCTGGGACCGATGAGGTCGGGACTCTGGAAGTGCGACCGGACCCGCTGGTCGAGGCGCTTGGCCTTGCCGACGTAGAGCACCCGTCCGCCGGCTCCCTTGAACACGTAGACGCCCGGGAGCATGGGAAGGGACGCGACCTTGCGCATCAGCTCTTCCGGGTTGGATTCTGCGGGGGACTCGAGGCGGGAATCGCCCGGTCGTTTTCGAAGACGCGGGGCCATCGAGGGAGTATAACACGGCCCGCCCCCGGCTCCGGGGTTGACAGGGCTGGAATCTCCCGATATCTTAACGGCTTACACTTTCTTGGAGTCAGATGAAACGCGGAGGAACGAATGCCTCGTCACAAATCGGCTGAGAAGCGGGTCAATACGAACTTACGGGATCAGAAGCGGAATCTCGCGGTGAAATCCGAGCTCAAGACGCTTCTCAGGAGAGCGCGTCAAGAGCCTGGCAATGCATCACTTATGAAATCGGTGGAGTCCAAGCTGGATCGCGCCGTGAAGAAGGGCGTCCTGCACAAGACGGTGGCGAACCGGCGCAAGTCCAGACTCGCCCGGATGGTCAATCGGACGGCGAAAGCTTCCTGAGGGCCTCCTCGACCCGCTTCCGGACCTCCCCGGCCGCATTTCCCACGGGTATCCGATCCACCTGACCCGTCTTCCGGTCTCGTAGCTCCACGACGCCGTCCTTGAGCCCCCGCTCCCCGATCGTGACCCGGAGCGGCACCCCGATGAGGTCCGCGTCCTTGAACTTGGCGCCGGGGCGCTCGTCCCGGTCGTCCAGCAGCACCTCGATTCCCGCCTTCTCCAGCCCGGCGTAGAGCGACTCCGCGACCTCGCGGGTCTCCGGATGGCTCACGTTCACCGGGACCACGTGCACGTGGTAGGGCGCGACCGAGAAGGGCCACGCGATTCCGTTCTCGTCGTGGAGCTGCTCGATCACGGCCGCGACGGTGCGCGTGATTCCGATCCCGTACGTGCCCATGACGATGATTCGCTCGTTCCCCTCGGCGTCGAGATAGGTGGCCCGCATCGCCTCCGAATACTTCGTGCCTAGCTTGAAGATGTGCCCCACCTCGATGCCGCGGCTCAGCCGCATCACGTCGCCGCAGCGCGGGCAGCGGTCCCCCTCCCGCGCGGTGGAGAGGTCCGCGCGCTCGCGCGCCTCGACGTCCCGCCCCAGGCGCACGTTGAGGAGATGCAGGTCCGGGGCGTTTCCCCCCGTGACGTAGTTGCGGTTCTCCTGGACCGAGACGTCCAGGATGGTGCGCAGCCCGTCGCGGATCCCGACGGGACCGGTGAACCCGAGCGGACCGCCCGTGAGCTTCTCGATCTCCTCCGCCGTCGCAAGACGCGGCGCCGGGTGGCCGAGCACGCGCGCCAGCTTGGCCTCGTTCAGCTCCCGGTCTCCGGGGACGACGGCCAGCACCGGATCCGGCCCCGCGAAGAACACGAGCGACTTGAGGAGGCGGCCCGGCTCGACCCCGAGGAACGAGGAGACCTCCTCGACCGTCTTACGCCCCGGCGTCTCCCGTTTCGTGAGCGGAGCCTCCTTCTCGGGCGGCGCGGGCTCCACCCGGAACTTGGCGCTCTCCGAGGAAGCTGCGTAGCCGCACGCGGAGGAGAAGATCAGGGACTCTCCCGATTCCGCGGTGACCATGAATTCGTGGTTCACGTCGCCCCCGATCGCTCCGGAGTCGGCCTCCACGATGACGAACTCGAGCCCGCACCTGCGGAACACCGCGGCATAGGCGTCGCGCATCTCCTCGTAGGAGGCCGCGAGCTGGGCTTCGTCGGTGTGGAAGCTGTACCCGTCCTTCATGAGGAACTCGCGCGCGCGCATGACGCCGAAGCGGGGGCGGATCTCGTCCCGGAACTTGGTCTGGATCTGATAGAGGTTCAGGGGCAGGTCGCGGTACGAGCGGATGTGGTTCCGGACCAGATCCGTGATCGCCTCCTCGTGCGTCGGACCCAGCACGTAGTCGCGATCGTGCCGGTCGCGCTCCCGGAACAGCTCCTTCCCGTACTTCTCCCAGCGACCGGTCTCCTGCCACAGCTCCGCCGGCATGAGGATCGGAAGGCGCAGCTCCTGACCGCCCGCCCGGTCCATCTCCTCGCGGACGATCTGCTCCACCTTGCGCGTCACGCGCCACCCGAGGGGCAGGATCGTGTAGACCCCGGCCGCGAGCTTGCGAAGCATCCCGGACCGGACCATGAGCTTGTGGCTGACCAGCTCGGCGTCGGCAGGATCTTCCTTCAGCGTCGGCAGGAAGGCTCGTGAAAGGCGCATTCGATCGTCCCTGGCTCCTCGGCTCAGAACTCCCCGAGCGCGTGCTCGAGGGTGTACAGGGCGGGCGGCTTTCCCTGGAGAAAGCGCGCGGCGCAGAGCGCGCCCCGCGCGAAGACCGCACGGTCGGAAACGGTGTGCTGGATCTCGATCGTCTCCCCCGTTCCGGCGAGGATCGCGCGGTGGGTTCCCACGGCGTTTCCGGACCGGATCGAGTGGATGCGGACCTCGCCGGGAGCGCGCTCCTTCGTGGCCGGGGCCGCGCTTCCCTTTCCCTTCCCCTGCCGCTCCCCCTCGAGGAGCGAGGCCCAGAGAAGCGCCGTGCCGCTGGGGGCGTCGCGCTTCGCCGCGTGATGGTGCTCGACGAGGTCGACCTGGAAGAGCGCCCTGGACCCCTCCGGAACGGCCCGGAGCATCCGCGTCACGAGGGCGTTCCCCATGCTCAGGTTTCTCGCGCGGAGCACGGGGGCGCGCGAAGCCAGCGCCCCGATCCTGGCCTCCTCGGAATCCGCGAGGCCGGTCGTCGCGCTCACGAGAGGCCGCGGCGCCCGCTCGAGCCAGTCGAGGAGCTGCGCGGTGCCCGCCGCGAGGCTCACGTCGATCACCACGATCTCGGGTGAAAGATCGCTCCCTTTCGCCAGAAGCTGGTCCGGGGTCATCCAGGAGCCGGACCCGGCACCCTGCTCGTCGCCTCCTCGAGCCACGCAGAGTGACAGCTCCACGTCCGGGAATTCCGGCAGCGCGGCGCGGATGGCGCGGCCCATGCGGCCGGTCGCCCCATAGAGGAGGATCCGGGTGCGGGACACGCTTCGGTCAGCGGCCGGTGCGCGCGTGCGAAGCGGCGCCGACCCGCTCGAGCGCCTGGTCGACGGCGGCGGCCGTGTCGGGCTTCACCGGCACGAGCGGAAGACGGAGCTCCCCGGTCATGAAGCCCAGCCGGGAGAGCGCGTGCTTCACCGGCGCGGGGTTCGTCTCGAGAAAGAGCGCGCGGAAGAGCGGCGTGAGCTTCCGGTGGATCGCTTCCGCCTCGCCGGTACGGCCCGACGCGGCATGGGCGTGCATCGCGCTCAGCTCGGCCGGCACGACGTGACCCGCCACCGACACGACGCCGCGCGCTCCGATCGCCAGGAGCGGCAGGTAGAGCGAATCGTCCCCGGCCAGGACGGCGATATCGCAGCGCGCCCGGATCGCGCTGGCCTGATCCAGCGATCCGCTCGCTTCCTTGATCGCCGCGATGCGCGGGTGCTCCGCCAGCTTCGCCACGGTCTCGGGCTGGATGGTCACCCCCGTCCGGGAAGGAACGTTGTAGAGGACCATCGGACGGTCCACGCGATCGGCCACGGCGCGGTAGTGCGCCAGCAGTCCCTCCTGCGTGGGCTTGACGGAATAAGGGCTGATCACCATGACGCCGTCCGCGCCCGCGCGGATCGCGTCCTGCGAAAGCTCGATCGTCTCCGAGGTCAGGGCCGTCCCCGTGCCCGCGATCACCGCCGCGCGTCCACGCGCCGCCTCGACCACGGTGCGGATCACCTGGGTGCGCTCCTCGCGCGAGAGGGAGGTCGCCTCGCCGGT
>Ga0209056_10004370_pt1 | contig 14910 bp, 13 predicted proteins | sample GraSoiAngelo_114_FD_185876 | JGI IMG/M metagenome (GOLD analysis project Ga0209056, IMG submission 185876) | Grasslands soil microbial communities from the Angelo Coastal Reserve, California, USA - 14_0903_13_40cm (SPAdes) (version 2) | ecosystem: Environmental > Terrestrial > Soil > Grasslands... | reverse complement strand
ACGGAGTCGGGCGGATCGACCATGTCGAGTCCCGCGTCGTCGGCATCAAGTCCCGCGAGGTGTACGAGTGCCCCGCTGCGACGGTCCTCCTGAAGGCCCACCAGGCCCTCGAGGCGCTGGTCCTTCCTCGGGATGTGCTCGATTTCGGGCGAACCGTGGCGGCGCGGTACGCGACGCTGATCTACGACGGCCTCTGGTTCACCCCGTTGCGGGAAGGCCTCGACGCGTTCGTCGCGTCGACGCAGTCGCGCGTCACGGGCGAAGTGAGCGTGAAGCTGTTCAAAGGCTCCGCCTCGGTCGTCGGTCGCGCGTCGCCGTTCTCCCTATACGACCACGCCCTCGCGACGTACTCGCAAGGCGACCGGTTCCGCCAGGAGATGGCGGAGGGATTCATCTACGTCTGGGGGTTGCCCGCCCGCACGTGGGCTGCCGTCGGCGAGAAGGCCGTGTCGCCGAAGCTCGTGAAGGCCACAAAGAGGTCGAAGTGAGCATGGCGGTCACGGCGGAGTCGAAAGGCGCGCTAGGCGAAGCCCCGCCGTCGTACGTGCGGACGGTAGCCTGGCGCTTCCTCGCATCGTTGCCCGTCGACCGAAAGCTCGCTCGATACGATGTGGCGGGGAGCATCGCGCACGTCGGGATGCTCGCCGATGTCGGAATCCTGACGGCGGAGGAGGCCGGGACCCTTGCGAAAAGCCTGCGCGGGATCTATCGGGACATTCAGTCCGGCGGCTTCCCATGGCGGGAGGATCTGGAGGACGTCCACACGAACGTCGAGGTCCGGCTCACGGAACTCGCGGGGCCGATCGGCGCGAAAGTCCACACGGCTCGCAGTCGGAATGACCAAATCGCACTCGACGAGCGTCTGTACCTCCGGGAAGCGATTTGCGCCGTGCAGCAGGGAGTGTTGGATCTCCAGAACGCGCTCGTCGATTTCGCGGAGGCCCACGTCGAGACGATCATGCCGGGGTACACGCACCTCCAGCGGGCCCAGCCGGTGACGCTCGGGCACCATCTCCTCGCGCACTTTTGGCGTCTAGCGCGGGACCATCGTCGCCTCACGGACTGCTTCGACCGCGCGAACGTCTCCCCGCTCGGCGCCGGCGCGCTGGCCGGGAGCACGCTGCCGATCGACCCCGCGACCACGGCCCGGACCCTGGGGTTCGCCGCGGCCTTCGAAAACTCGATCGATGCGGTGAGCGACCGGGACTACTTCGCGGAGTTCTTGTTCGACCTGGCCCTCCTCGCGGTCCATCTCAGCTCCCTTGGGGAGGAACTCGTCCTTTGGGCCTCGACGGAGTTCGGATTCGTGCACCCGGCGCCCGAACTCGGCTCGGGGAGCAGCCTCATGCCCCAGAAGCGGAACCCGGACGTCGCGGAGCTCGCCCGAGGGAAAACGGGGCGCGTCGTCGGAGACCTTGTCTCGCTGCTCACGACCTTGAAGGCGCTCCCGCTTGCATACAACCGAGATGTCCAGGAGGACAAGGCCCCCGTGTTCGACGCCGTGGATCAGGTGCTCCCGGTCCTCGACGCGCTCGCCGCCGCGGTGTCTTCATTGGCGGTCGACGAAGTCCGGCTTGCGGAAGCGGCCTCGGATCCTCGCATCTTGGCGACGGACCTCGCCGAGTACCTCGTCTCTCGCGGCGTCCCCTTCCGAGAGGCCCACGAAACCGTTGCGCGGTATCTCACGGAGTCGACCGGCGAGGTGGAAGCAACGTCGCTCCAAGCCTTCGACCCCCGATTTGGGGATGACGTCGCGGGAGTCCTCGACGCCCGGACGTCCCTCGCGCGGCGCAAGACCCATGGCGGGCCTTCGCCTGAGGCGGTGAAGGCCCAGCTCGCGCGGGCCCACGAAACGATCGGGCAGGAGCGGTATTTCCTCTCCAAGCACGTGGAACCCGCCGACGTCGTCGACGCGCTCCTCAAGGGGGAACCCGAATGACGGAATGCCCGGAGTGCGGCCGCGCGATCGAGAAACAGAACCTGATCGAGGGAGAAATCTTCCCATGCCCGGACTGCGGGCTCGAACTCGAGGTCACGTCACTCGTGCCGTTTCGGGTCGACACGGCGCCGCGCGAGGCCGAGGACTGGGGTGAGTGAGACGTTCACGCTCGGGCTCTTCTACACGGTCATTCGGCCGGAGGAGAAGTGGATCTTGGAGGCCGCTGCGAACCGCGGGATTCCCGTGGAGCGGCTCCACGACGAAGCGGTCACGTTCCCCGTCGTCCGGAACGGGTTCCACGCCGACCTGGTCCTCAATCGGAGCGTCAGCCACAGCCGCTCCATGTACGCATTGCGGTTCTTCGAGCACTATGGGGTCCCGACGGTGAACGCGTACGATGTCGTTGCGCTGTGCGGGGACAAGGTCCTTACGAGCTTGCGGCTCTCGGAAGCGGGCGTGCCCACGCCGGAGACCGTCGTGGCCCTCACCCCGGAGGCGGCTCTGAAGGCGCTCGATGAAGTCGGCTATCCCGCGGTCCTGAAGCCGCCGGTCGGCTCATGGGGACGCCTGATGGCCAAGGTCGACGACCGCGAAGAGGCGGAACAGATCATCGAGCACAAGACCGCGCTCGGATCCTCGATGCACTCGATCTTCTACGTCCAGGAGTACGTGCCGAAGCCGGAGCGCGACCTTCGGGTACTCGTCGTCGGCGACGAGGTCGTCGCGGCAATGTACCGCTTCTCGAAAGAGTGGCGCACGAACGCCGCCCGCGGGGCCACGACTGAGCCGCTCGTTCCCAGTCCCGAGCTCTCCGAACTCGCCCTCAGGGCCTCCGAGGCGGTTGGCGGAGGCGTCCTCGCCGTGGACCTCATGGAATCTCCGGAGGGCCTGGTCGTCCACGAGGTCAACCACACGCCGGAGTTCAAAGCCTTGAGCGGCGCGACCGGCGTCGATGTCGCGAGCAAGATTGTGGACTACGCCGCGGAGGTCGCGCGCCGATGAACGTCTCCATCGTCGGCGGCTCCGGATACACGGGAGGCGAGCTCCTGAGGCTGCTCCTGCGCCATCCGAAGGTGGACGTCGCCCAGGTCACGTCCGACTCCATGGCGGGGAAACCCGTGGTCCGCGCCCACCCGAACCTCCGAAGGCTCACCGACCTGAGATTCACGCCGCATTCGGACCTCGACCCCTGCGATCTCCTCTTCCTCGCAATGCCCCACGGGCGGGGGATGGACCGGATTCCGGAGTTCCTTGCCCGCGCGGGGAAAGTCATCGACCTCAGCGCGGACTTCCGCCTGAAAGACCCGGGTCTGTATCGGACCTATTACGAGGTCGACCACCCGCATCCGGAGCTGCTGGCCAAGTCGGTATACGGCCTTCCCGAGGTTCATCGCGAACAGATTCGGGATGCGACCCTCGTTTCCGGGCCCGGCTGCATCGCCACGGCCGCGATCCTCGCCCTCCACCCCCTCGCCGCGACGGGCCTGATCCATCGCGATCGGGTCGTCGTCGACGCAAAGACCGGTTCCTCCGCGGGCGGCTCTGACGGCGGGTTGGCCGCGGCCCACGCGGAACGCTCCGGCGTGATGCGGGCGTACGCACCCGCGAACCATCGCCACACGGCGGAGATCGAGCAGGAGACCGGCTTGCGGCTCGCGCTCTCCTGCCACGCAATCGAGGCGGTCCGGGGGATCCTCGCAACGTGCCACACGTTCCTCGAGGAAACGATCACGGAGAAGGACCTGTGGCGGATCTACCGCGAGGCGTACGGCAAGGAACCGTTCGTGCGGATCGTGAAAGAGGCCTCGGGCCTCTACCGCCTCCCGGAGCCGAAGATCCTCGCGGGCACGAACTTCTGCGACGTGGGTTTCGTCCTCGACGAGCATGCGGGCCGCGTCGTCACGATCGCGGCGCTCGATAACCTGATGAAAGGGGCCGCGGGGAACGCGGTTCAGTCGATGAACCTCATGGCTGGGTACCCGGAGACGATGGGGCTCGAGTTCGTCGGTTTGCATCCGGTGTGAGGTGGCAACGCGTCGATGTTGGTCGTCAAGGTAGGCGGTGCGGAAGGAAACGCACTCGACAACGTGCTGATCGACTTGGCGCCGCGGCGGGATTACGTGCTCGTCCACGGCGGGTCGAATGAGGTGGACCGGCTGGCGGAGGCCCTCGGACGCCCGATCCGATGGATCACCTCCCCGAGTGGCATTGTGTCGCGGTACACCGACCGCGAGACGATGGAGGTCTTCACGATGGCCCTTGCGGGGAAGTTGAACACCGCGATCGTGTCACGGCTTCAGTCCCTCGGCGCGCCGGCGGTGGGCCTGAGCGGCGTTGACGGCGGCCTCCTGACGGGCCGCCGGAAGGAGGCCGTGCGGGCGGTCGACAACGGCCGCGTGCTCCTCGTGAAGGATGACCACTCCGGGACCGTCGAGCACGTCAACGGGAGCCTCATCCAGCTCCTCTTCGAAGCGGGTTACGTCCCCGTCGTCTCGCCGCCCGGCGTCACCCCGCAAGGCGAGCTGATCAACGCGGATGCGGACCGCGTCGCCGCGCACATCGCGGTCGCGATGAAGGCGGACGCGCTGATCCTTCTCACGAATGTCCCGGGCTTGCTGCGGGAGCCCAGCGATCCGTCGTCGCTGATTGCGTACGTCCCAAGGGAGCGGCTCCGGTACTTCATGGACTTCGCCTACGGACGGATGAAGAAGAAGCTGATCGCCGCGGAGGAGGCCCTCAAGGGCGGTGTCACGCGGGTCGTCATCGCGGCCTCGCAGCCGCCGGATCCGGTGGAACGGGCGCTCGAAGGGACGGGGACGGTGATCTCGTGAGCCTCGTGGACCCGCGCAGTGTCGAATTCGCGTGCTCCCCGAAACGGGAGCCGACGTTCGTTCGAGGGTCGATGGCGACCCTCTGGGACGAGGACGGAAACGAGTACATCGACTGCGGAGCCTCGTTTGGTGTCGGGAACCTGGGCCACTGCAACCCGGCGGTCGTCGAGGCGATCCAGCAACAGGCGAGGGACCTCATCCACGTCGGCCCGACGTTCGGCACGAAGGCGAAGGCCGAGTTCACGGACAAGTTGCTCTCCATCGCCCCGACCGGATTGGGGCGGGTGTTCCTGAGCAACTCCGGCTCCGAGGCCGTCGAGGCGGCGTTGAAATTCGCCCGAGCCGCGACCGGCCGGAAGACGATCATCGCCGCGATGCGGGGATTCCACGGCCGCACGATGGGCGCGCTGAGCGCGACCTGGCGTCGGGACTTCCGAGAGCCGTTCGAGCCGCTCGTGCCGGGCTTCGAGCATGTCCCGTACAACGACATCGCGGCGCTCGAGGCGGCCGTCGATGAAGGGACCGCGGCCGTCATCCTGGAGGCGGTCCAGGGCGAGGGCGGGGTCCATGTTGCGACGCTCGAATATCTTCCCGCCGCACGGGACGTTTGCGACCGGGCGGGCGCGCTGCTGATCATCGACGAAATCCAGACGGGGATGGGCCGCACGGGCCGGATGTTCGCGATCGAACGGTGGAACGTGAAGCCGGACATCGTGACCCTTGCGAAGTCCCTCGCGGGTGGGGTCCCGATCGGCGCGACGCTGACGACGGAGGCCGTCGAGCGGGCGTTCCAGGGGAGCCATAACTCAACGTTTGGCGGGAATCCGCTCGCGTGCGCCGCGGGCACGGCCGCCATCGACTATGCGGTGCGCGAGCGGCTCTGGGCGCGAGCTGAGAAACTCGGCGCGATGGCCCTGGTGGGGCTCCGAGGCCTGAAGGCACCTTCCGTTCGGGAGGTCCGAGGGCTCGGTCTCATGATTGGAATCGAACTTCGCGGGAAGGCCGCGCCGGTATTGCAGGCGTTGCAGGACGAAGGCGTGATCGCGATCGGCGGCGGATCGAGTGTGATCCGACTCCTGCCGCCCCTCGTGATTCCGGAAGACCAGTGGTCCTTCGCCCTGGACGCCCTTGGGAGGGCCCTCCGCCATGGATGAGCTCGAAATCCTGCGGGGCCTCCTCGAAGAGTACAGCCCATCCGGTCATGAGGAGGGCGCGGCGCGGAAATTCGTCGAGCTCGCCGAGTCCCTCGGACTCAGAGCACACATCGACGAAGCGGGCAACGCGATCGCCCGGACCGGAGGCGGGCGCCCGGAGATCATGGTCCTCGGGCACATCGATACGGTGGAGGGAGAACTCCCGGTCCGAATCGAGGACGGGCGGATCTACGGACGCGGCTCATGCGACGCGAAGGGCGCGCTCGCGGCCGCGCTTGTCGCAGCAAGCAACCACGACGAGCCCGGTGAGATAATCGTCATCGGCGCGGTCGGGGAGGAGCGCGATTCCCGCGGCGCGCGCCATCTCCTTCCCCGGCATCGGCCCGACTTCCTGATCGTCGGAGAGCCGAGCGGCTGGGACGGCGTCACGGTCGGCTACAAGGGGAACCTGAGCCTCGTCCTCCGGCTCGACGGCGAGCGGGGCCATCTTTCGTCCCCCACCGCGACGACCATCGAGACGGCACTTACGTTCGTCGAACGCCTCCGCGCCTTCTGCAACGCACACGCGGGCCTAACTCCGTTCCATTCGTTGACAATGAAGACGCGGTCAATTAACACGACGCAATCGGGCGGCGAGGAACACGTGGAGATCGGACTGAACCTTCGTCTCCAGCCCGGCCTCGACCTTGACGAAGTCCGCTCGTTCATTGAGTGCAACCGCGGCGCAATCCGGTCCGAGATGATCGACGCGTCCGACGCCATCGAGGTTGGGTCTCGGAACGAGGTCGTTCGCGCTCTCTGCGCGGGAATCCGGAAGGAAGGATCCCGCCCGACCCTCTTACGGAAGCTCGGGACGTCGGACCTCAACCTGGCCGCACCCGCATGGGGATGCCCGGCGGCCGCGTACGGACCCGGGGATTCTCACCTCGATCACACGGACGAGGAGAATGTGGACATCGCCGAGCTACGCCGTTCGATCGAGGTCCTCCGAGAGGCGTTCTCGATTCTCACGGCCCAACGTCGACTTGCTCCGGTGATGGCCAGCGTGGAGTAGGATGCGCGAACGCTCTCAAGATCGCCGAGATGGCCCCGACAACGCCTCACCGACGGCGCCGCTTGATCCGATGGGAGGGCCCAGCGCCCTTGCGGCGACGGGCGCGCCGCCGAGCGGCCCGTGTCATCCGGACCTCTTTGCGCGCCACGGCTCGGTGGAGCAGTCACGCACTATTTGAATGAGAGTTCCGAGCTGCAGCGCGAAACGACCGAGGCTCGCAGCCGGCTAAGTCAGCGCCTTCCACAAAAGAGGCAGGCTCACGTCATATCGGTACGAGATGTTCGAATGGGTGTCGTCGAACTCTTCGTAGACATGCCGAATCCGTCGGGCGCGGAGCTTCTCGTGGAGGACGCGGGCGCCCCAGATTAGATTGAACTGGTCCGAGGTCCCGCAGTCGATGTAGACGAGGCGCATCCGCCGCAGGCTCCGGACATATCGGTCGACCATGTTCACGGGATCCCAGCGCCGCCAGCGCTCCCACACCTCCGGTCGCCATTCGCCCGTGTGCAAGTCGAACGGGAAGTCCGTGTGAAGTTCCTGGCTCTTTGGATTCGGCGAGTAATGTGCTGCCATTCCGACTGTGTTCAGGACCGGATACATCCCCTCCTTCCGGCGGTTCGGCTGCCGCCAGTACCACCGGAGCCACTTCGCGGGGCCACCGTGCTCTCGGAACGCCGCGAGCGCTTTGGGGAAATCCATGATGTAGCAGAACTCGAACAGCGCGTCGCCGGAATGGTCGGCGAGGGCGGACCACGTCTCCGGATGGAGCATCCCTTGGACGATCGATCCGTACCCACCCGAGGACTTACCCCAGATCCCGCGCCGTGAGACGCGGTACCGCGCCTCGACGTATGGCACGATTTCCGTTCGAAGGTAGTCGTCGTAGCGGCCGGTGACCGTCGAGTTGATGTACTGATTCCCGCCGACCTTCGTGAAGCAGTCGACCATCGGGACAATCATCGGCCCCATCTTTCCCGTGCGGATGAGCCGATCCAACTTTGCCTTCAGATCCTCCCCCAGCGGATCGATGGAGAGGAGCGACCTCCCTGTGCCGGTGTACCCGACGATCGCGTACGCCGCCGGATAGCGACGGTTCGGATCGTACTTCGGCGGGAGGTAGATGGTAATGTCCCGCTTCGTTGGATCTCCAAGCGGGTTGCCCTTCAGCACCTTCGAATCGAATGACTCGCTGACCATCTCGCCGCCCGCCATGTCGCCTCGGGTCGGCAGCCGTGGTGGACCGCTTAAGGCTGCGGGTCCGTTGGCTGCGCTCCACCTCAGCTAGATGTGGACGATGAGGGCCACGATCCGGGAAATCAGGATCGCGATCACGGACAAGGCGATCGCCGACAGCCTTCCGAGGATGCCGACATCGAACGGCCAGACGGCCATCGAAGCGACCTTTCGGTCCATCATGTCGAGTCGGAACATGTGGCCGAGGTCGCCGGAGTCGTTCCGTGCGGAGCGGTCCTCGAAGAGAGACGCCAATTTCGGCCGGAGTCGGCCTTTCTCGTCCAGCTTCTGGCCAACCATCCGCTGATGGAGCCGTCGGAGGGGCAGGAAAAACAGGGCGAGGCCGATCACAATCAGCCCGGACAGAAACCCGCCGATGCCAATGATGTCCGCTGTCGTGGGCGCCGACGGCGAGGCGAATACGACGAGCATGAACAGTCCGATGAACACGAAATACGCGAAGTCGAGGGACAGCGCGAGGGCTCCGACGGGCCTCAAGCCGGCGAACGCGTCTTCGTAGTAGGGGCGCAACTGGAGCGGGGCGTCTCCAAACCGGTGAATTCCCCGGGTGATGCTCCAGTAGGTCCACACCACCGACGAGAGTCCCAAGGTGGCGACCGCGACGGAGAGGATGTCGTAGGCTCCCGCAAAGAATTCGAGGGCGGAACCCGGACCCGCGTTGAACTGAATCGATGGCGGGGCCACGCCGACGATCGCCGAAAAATTGACGGCCAAGAGGAGCGCGACCAGGAACACGATCCAGGTGATCACCTGCGGTCGGGGAGAAGCGAGACGGCCGAAGATCCGACGAAACCCTTCCTCCCGATCCGGCAGGAGACTCGCGAGAGAACGTCCCGCCTCCTCGAGCCGTTCTCGCATGAAACGGGGTGCATAGAACGAGTATGTCACCAAGAGATCGGTCAAGAGGGAGTTGGGCGCTTTCGCCTTGGCCATGGCGGCGGAGAGATCCCCGTTCGTGGCGTAGGCGGACAACGCCACATCCAGCACCCCGAACAGCCCGAACCCCACGACGATGCATCCGAGGACGTAGGGCAGGCGAAACGCGAGGATGAACCGCTCCGCGAGGGTCGCCGCTCCGTGGCCGTTCGCGGTCTTCGAAAGGGCGGTGGAAGCGTCTGCAAGATTGGATTTGTCCGTCTTCTCCACGACGTTGACCCGGTTGGCTTGGTAGGGTCCTTAGCAGAATGAAAGTATCGGACCGCGGGACGAAGACCGATAAGGCCCGACACGCCGCTCAAGTGATCCGACTCGAACTCTCGGTCTCAATTTCGATACCCGCCCCACGCCGATTAAATAGTCCGCCGTCGACCGCGGACGACCCAGGAGCACGCCAGCATGGTTCGAGTGACCACGGTTCATGTGCCCGCGACGCGTCGAATGATTCTGGGAGCAATCGTCCCGTTGTTCGCGGTGGCCATGATGGGCCTCCTCATGCCATCCGCCGCGGCGGCCCCCGCCGCTCCGTACTTCGGTCCCGCGACGATCGTCGACGGGCCCCCGGCGTACGGGGCCGCGGAGCCTTCTCTCGCGGTCGGCTCGGATGGGGTCGCGTACCTCGCCTTCACCGGCTGGGGCGGGTCCGTCACGCAATCGGACATCTTCTTCACGAAGTCCTCCGACGGCCGGACATGGTCCGTCCCGGTCCGTGTGAACAACGATGCGGGCGGCGCGTCCCAGTCGGAACCGGCCCTCGCGCTCGATTCGGCGAACGCGATCTACATCGCCTGGACGGACACGAGGAACGGGAACAACGACGTGTTCTTCTCGAAGTCCACGAACGGCGGCTTGAGCTTCTTTGCGAACGTCCGCGTGAACGACGTCATGACGAATGGCCAATCCGAGCCGGCTCTCGCGATGGACCCGGTGAACCCGCACCTCGTCCATGTGGTGTGGACAGACACTCGGACTGCGGCCTCCGGTCCGGACATCTACTACGCGAACTCGACGGACGGAGGGCTGAGCTTCAACCCGAACAGCCGCGTCAACAACGACGCGGGCGCTGCCGAACAAGGCGCGCCTGCAATCGCGGTCGCACCGAACGAGGACGTCTACGTAGTCTGGCGCGATCCGCGAAGCGTCCCGAAGGGCCCGGACATCTACTTCGCCAAGTCATCCGACCGCGGCGCGACATGGATAACCCCGCTCTTCAACCCCGTGAACGACGACTCCGGCGGGGCCGAGCAGCGAGATCCGGCAATCGCGGTGGACGCCTCGGGCACCATCTACATCGTCTGGACCGACTTCCGGAACGCGAACACGTCACCCGACATCTACGCGACCCGGTCGACGAACGCTGGGGCCTCGGTTGTCGCGAATGTGAAGGTCAACGACGATGCCGGCGCCGCGTTCCAGTGGGTGCCGAGCCTAGCGGCGAACGGCGGCAAGGTCGAGGCGGTCTGGGCCGATCCCCGGACTGCTGGATCCACGGGCTGGGACATCTACGGCTCGTCATCGACGGACGGCCTCACATGGTCCGCGAACGTGAAGGTCAACGATGACTCATTGCCGAACGTCTTCCAGTTCTCGCCGAGCGTCGGAATCGACGCGGCGGGGAATGTCTTCGCGGCATGGCTAGACGGCCGCGTGTCCGGCCAGGATATCTTCGCGAGCGTCCTCGACGTCATCTCCCCGAGCGCCAACGCGGGCGCTGCCGTCTCGGTCGGCCAGGGAGCGACTGTATCGTTTGATGGGAGCGGGTCGTCAGATAACCTCGGAATCGCGGGCTACGCGTGGGACTACGGAGACGGGTCGAGTGGAACCGGGGTGAGCGCGAGCCACGGATACCCCACCGCAGGCACCTATGTTGCGACCTTGACCGTCTGGGACTATTCCGGGAACGCCGCGACCTCAACTCGCACGGTCACCGTCCGGGATACACAGGCGCCGGTGCCGCGCGGAAGTGGGGACCGGATGGCCGATGAGGGCCAGCCGCTCTTCTTCGATGCGTCCGCCTCGACGGACAACGTCGAGGTCACCGGTTACGCCTGGAACTTCGGAGACAATTCGACCGCAACGACTCCGACGGCGACCCATGTGTACGCAAGGCCCGGCACGTACTCCGCGAGCCTGATCGTGACGGATGCCGCCGGGAACTCGGCGACGTCGACCTTCACCGTGACGGTGCGGACCGTCTCGCCGAAGTCCAACGAGCTGCTTGGGATGATTCAGGTCTTGGACATCCTCGTGGCGATCCTCGCAGTCGCCCTGGCGGTCTTGGGTTGGATGTACTTCGGGCTGCGCCGCCGCGAACGGCAACCGCCGGCGATGCCGGCGTCCATGCGGCCTCCCGCTCCACCGCCCACGCAGCCCCCGAGGGAGCCGGATCCGCTCGACATGACCTTCCCGCCCGGCCCTCCGAAGGGCCCGTAGGGTAGCGGGCGAAGGCGGACCGCCCGGGTCCGCCCCTTTCTCCTTTCCTTCTCTGCCTAGTCTTCGTACTGGACCAAGGAGTAGACGTTGTCGTCCAGATCGAAGAACCGGGCCATGATCCCGCCCCAACCCTGCGCCTCGGCCTTCTCCTTGAACCGGACGCCCTTCGCGAGGAGCTGCTCCTGCAGCTTGTAGATGTCGTCCGTCGTGAAGCCGATCCCCGTCTCCTCGCCGATGTGCGCCAGGTCGGAGTCGTAGTCCGCGGGATTGTCGTACATCTCCTTCGTCGGCGTGAAGGGCATGATGCTCGTCTCCTTCTCGGAGAAGCGGTAGTCGGTGAACCCCTCCTCACCCGGGACCCGGTGCGACTTCATCCCGAGGGCCTTCTTGAAGAACTCGCCGGTCTTCTTCGAGTCCTTCGAGACGACGGTGACGAAGGTGAGGGCGGACACGCCCTTGCGGCGGATCTTCGGCTTCGCGGGTTGCGCAACGAACAGCACGTTCCCGTCCGGATCCGTGAAGCGTCCGAACGTCCCGTCTTCCCGCTCGATCTCGGCCTTGACGCCCTTCTTCTTCAAATCCGCCACGGTGCCCTTCAGGTCGTTCGTCAGGAATCCGATGCCCGTGATCCCGCCGATCATCTTGAGCCGGGACTCGTACACGTCCTGGCCCCAGTCCGCCGTGGGCTGCCACGGCGTCAGGGAGGCGTCCTGCCCGCCCTTCGTCGCCCCGAGGGCCAGATAGCCCCACTTCGGCATCGAGGACCGCACCTTGAGGCCGATCTTCTTCGTGTAAAACGCTCGCGCCGCCTTCAAGTCCTTCACGTAGATTTCCAAGTCTGTCAACTGCAGCTTCGCCATGGGAAAATACCCGCCTCGGCCCGTATCGCATTCGCGCCGGATAAAGGAGTCGAAAATCACGCGAACGTGACGACGCAGTCTTCCGGTCGCTTGTCATCCCGCAGACGGGAGAACGAGGGCGCGCGCATGTGACGGTCTTTCGAGAACTCCAGGAAGTGCGCCTCCACGACGATCTCCGGCTTCGTCCAGAAGCCGACATGGGCATCGATCTCGGGGACCTCCGGGAATGGACACGCGTCTTGCCGTAAGGCGAGGAGCCGTTCGAATAGGCTGCGCCGCAACTTTTCGGAGAAGCCGGTCCCGACCCGGCCGACGTGGAAGAGTGCCCCTTCGAAGTACGCCCCGAGGATCAGCGACCCGAACGTGTCTTCTCGCTCGCCCTCGCCCGCCGTGATGCCGCAGACGATGCAGTCCAGCGTCGTCTTCTTCTTGATCTTGACCCAGTCTTTGCTTCGCTTGCCGACCTGGTACCGGGTCTCCTTGTGCTTCGCGATGATGCCCTCGAGGCCTCGGGCGATGACCGCGTTGTAGTAATCGACCCCTCGGCCCTCGATGTAGTCGCTCAGGACGACCCGATCGTCGACCTCGACGAGATCGGGCAACAGCGCCTTCCGCTCCATCTGGGAGAGGCCCATCACGGACTTGTCGCCGACGTAGAGGACGTCGAAGACGATGTACGTCGCCGGGAGCGTCTTCGCGAGGTACTCGATGTTGATCTTTCCGCTCGCCCGTTCCCGCTGCTGGAGCTTCTCGAAACTCGGGAGCGCGCCGTCCATGACGACGATCTCGCCGTCCAAGATGGCGTCTTTGCGAGTGCGGATCTTCAGGTCCGGATAGCGGCTCTCGACGTAGTTGAGCCGTCGGTTCTGGAAGCGGTGGCCATTCCGCACGATGGCGAGCGCCCGCGTGCCGTCCCACTTCAGCTCGAAGATATGGTCCTTCGAGTCGAACGGCGTCTCGCGGCTCTCCGCAAGCATCGGCTTGATGACGTGGACGTAGGGGTCGAAGGCCGGCATCCGCTCAGCTGGCTTTCGCGGCCTGAAGGCTCGCCTTCAACGCCGCCATGAGGTCCTGGGTCGGCTTCGACTCGACCTTCATCACCGTCGGCATCTCTTTGCCCTCGACCTTCGCCTGGATCAACGCCATGAGCGCATCCCGGTACCGGTCCCGGAACTTCGAAACGTCGAACTCCGTCGTCAGGGCGCCGATCAGCTGGAGGGCGAGTTCGATCTCCGCGTCCGCGATCACCACGGGTCGTGTCGCGGGAACCTCCGGCGGCGGCTTCACCTCGTCCTGGTACATGAGCGTCGTGAGCACGAGGCTCCCGTCGAGCGGGCTGATCGCGACGAGCTGCTCCTTCTTCCATAGGACCGCGCGGGCGAGCGCGACCTTCCCCGTGCGGATGAGCGCCTGGCGGAACAGCTCGAACGGTTTCAGGCTGATCTCTTCCGGACCGAGGTAGTAGTTCCGCTCCCGGGAAAGGGGCGAAATCTCCGTCGCATCGACGAAGCCGGCAACCTCGAGGGCCTTCGTCGCCTCGAGCGGGATCTTCTCGAAATCCTCGTCCCTCAGGATTACGTACTGGCCCTTCGCATACTCGTAGCCTTTCACCATCTCCTTCGAGTCGACGGGCACGTTGTCCTTCGGGCAGATGTACGGCCGCTTGAGGGCCGTCATGCAGGTCGCGTGCAACGTCGTAAAGGAAAGGTCCTTCGTCTCGGTCGCGCCGTAGAGCTTGACGGGAATATTCACGAGGCCGAACGCGATCGCGCCACTCCATAAGGCTCGGGCCATGGTTGAGTCCTCCCCGGGAATCGGAACGAAGGGCCGTGTGGCTCTTAACGATTTGTCCTACGCGTTGACCTTGTTTAAGGTTAACCTTCCAGGACCGATGGCGTCCACCGCATGGTCCCTCGAACCGGCGCCGCGTTCACGCGCGTCCTGGGTAGCGAGACTGGAACAGATTCTCCGGATACCCGAAGCCGAGCTTGCCGGTCGTGGCGTACCGGTACAAGGCCGTAACGAGGATGCTCTGCGCCGCGGAACCGACGAGGCCCAGGATGAGCCAGTACACGACCGCGATCCCGAGGCCCACCGCGAGGCCAATCGCCCCCGCCAGAACAAAACCCAATAGGGGCGCCAACAACCCGGGGAGAGCGAGGAGCACGAAGATCGCACCGAGTGAGAGGTAACCGCCCGCGGCCTCACCCCACGTCTGTCGCAGGAGCGATCCGCTTCGCTTCACCGCGGCCCAAGGCCGGAGCTTCTCGAAGATCACCACCGGCACGACGAGGTACGTCACGATGCCCCACGCCGCCCCGACGGCTCCGGCGATGATCTTTCCGATGAACCCGAACCGCTCGGCGATGGCGCGTAGGATGAGGCCGACGGTCGCCGTCACCAACGCCCACCCCGCGATGCGACCGAGGTTGGCCCTCGCGACCTTCAG
>Ga0209056_10004368_pt1 | contig 14913 bp, 10 predicted proteins | sample GraSoiAngelo_114_FD_185876 | JGI IMG/M metagenome (GOLD analysis project Ga0209056, IMG submission 185876) | Grasslands soil microbial communities from the Angelo Coastal Reserve, California, USA - 14_0903_13_40cm (SPAdes) (version 2) | ecosystem: Environmental > Terrestrial > Soil > Grasslands... | reverse complement strand
CGCTGGCCCGCGCCGTAGCGGCGGATGAATTCCTCCGTGCGGGCGATCTCTTCGGCCTGGCGCGACGCCGCCTTCTCTGTGGCCGCCTCGCGCTCCGCGCGCTGGCGCGCGTACGCGGAGTAGCCGCCGCGGTACTCGACGACGCTCTCGCGCTCGAACGACAGCGTCCGCGTGGTGACGCGATCGAGGAACCAGCGGTCGTGCGATACGACCAGGAACGTCTCGTCTCCGCGCTCGAGGAGGAACCGTTCGAGCCATTCGAGCGCCGCGACGTCGAGATGATTGGTCGGCTCGTCGAGCAGGAGAAGGTCAGGGTCGTCGAGGAGAAGGCGCGCGAGCCCGAGACGCGTCCGCTCGCCACCGGAGAGCGTGCGCACGTCACGATCTGACAGCTCGGCGAGTCCCAGGCCGCCGAGGACGCGACCGACCGTGGCGTCGAAGTCGTAGCCACCGGCGTGCTCGAACCGATGCTGCGTGTCTGCGTACCGCTCCAGCACCCCGGCGTCCCCGGTCGCGAGCTCGGGCTCGAGCGCGCGCAGCTCGGCCTCGATCTCGCGGAGATGCGTGGCGGCACCGCGCGCGTGCTCCGCGACCGTGCCCTCGGCCGCGCCGAGCAGCTCCTGCTCGAGGAAGCCGATGCGCGTCCCGCGCGCGATGGCCACGTTGCCCGCGTCCGGCGCTTCCAGGCCGGCCGCGATGTGCAGCAGCGTCGTCTTGCCGACACCGTTCGGCCCGATGAGGCCGACCCGATCGCCGTGCGCGAGGCGGAACGAGACGTCGTGGAACACCAGCCGCTCGCCGAACCGCTTCGCCACCGCCTGGACGGAGAGGACGCTCATGAAGACATGATGAGCCGCGAGTCGCTCAGAGCTTGCTCCGGGCGTCTTCTCCGCGGGCCGCTTCGCGGCCAGGCCCGAAAACGTGCCAGTGCACGTGTGGCGTCACCTCGGGATCCATCGCGTACGCCTCGACGTGGAAGCCTGCGCGGTCGAGCCCGAGCCGGCGAGCGACGCTCTGGACGGCAGTGACCAGCGCGACGAGGAGGCTCGGCTCGACCAGCTCCGGCCCCCGGCGTCGTTGCGATCGGCGGGGCGCATCAGCGCCGCCGCGCCGGGAAGCCGATCCGCGGTGCGCGCTGGCAGCGCGGGCAGTGGAAGGTGCCGCGACCCGCCACGACGCTGCGCACGATCGCGCGGCCGCAGCGCGGGCAGGGCTCGCCCTCGCGCGCGTAGACCTTGAACTCGCGCTGCATGCGGCCCTCGTTGCCGCGGGCATCGACGTAGTCGCGGCGCGACGCGCCCCCGTAGCGGATGCCCTTGCGCAGGACCCAACGCAGCGCCTCGCGCAGCCGCGCGACCTCCTGGGCGCGGAGCGAACCTGCCTTCCGCAACGGGTGGATCTTCGCGCGCCAGAGCGCTTCGATCGCGTAGATGTTCCCGACGCCCGCGATGCCACGCTGATCGAGCAGGAGAGGCTTGATCGGCGCACGCCTTCGCCGCTGGAGGAACGCGCTCAGCCATTTCACGGTGAACGCGCGCGACAGCGGCTCCACGCCGAGCGACTCGTGCAGCGGCACGCGCAGCCGATCGCCTCGGGGGCCGGGGGGCGGAGCCCCCCGACCGGTGGGGGGCCGAGCCCCCTGACCGAGGACCGCGGCATCGACGACGGCCATGCGCCCGAACTTCCGCGTGTCCGCGAAATGGAGCGCCGTCCCGTCGGCGAAGCGGATCACCGCGCGAAGGAAGCGCTCCTCGGGCGCGCCGTTCTCGTGGAAGAGCAGCTGACCGGTCATCCGCAGGGAGACGATGAGGGCCTCGCCACCGTCGAGGTCGAAGACGACGAACTTCCCACGCCGGCGGACCGCGACGATCCGTCGACCGCGCAGCCGCGCGGCGACGTGCTCCGCGGGGACAGGCTCGGTGAGGCGCACCCAGAGCGATTCGAACCCGTCGACGACGCGGCCGACGACGAGCTCGCGCAGCTGACGCGCGATCGTCTCGACCTCCGGTAGCTCAGGCATGAGCAAGGAGCGCAGGGGCAGGGGCCCCTGTCAGCGAGGCGAAGCCGAGCGTGGCCGCGACGAGCGAGTCCGCCAGCCGTGAGCGTGTCTCCTCGGCGAAGCCGAGAGATCGAGAAGATTCAGGCAGCGGCGGCCACCTCGAGGCGCTGCATCTCGTCCCAGTTGGGGCCCGCGCGGACGTCGACGACAAGCGGCACGTCCAGCCGGTACGCCGCGGACATCTCGTCGCCGAGGAGCCGCGCCATCCGCTCGACCTCGAGGCGCGGGACCTCGGCAACGAGCTCGTCGTGCACCTGGAGGAGCACGCGCGCATGCAGATCGCTCTCGTGGAGGGCGCGGTGCACGCGCGACATCGCGATCTTCATGATGTCGGCGGCCGTCCCCTGGATCGGCATGTTGATCGCCATCCGCTCCGCCGCGTTCCGCACCGCGTTCACCGGGCTCGCCATATCAGGGATGTAGCGCCGCCGTCCGAGGAGCGTCTCCACGTAGCCCTGCTCGATGCAGAAGGCCTTCGTTTCGATGACGTAGCGGCGCACCTGCGCGTAGCGCTTGAAGTACTCGTCGATGAAGCGCTGTGCCTCCTCGCGCGCCATCTGCATCCGCCAGGCGAGCCCAAAGTCGCTCATCCCGTAGATGATCCCGAAGTTCAGCATCTTCGCCACGTCGCGCTGCTCGCGCGTCACGGCGCTCTCGAGGACGCCGAAGCCCGCCGCCGCGGTCCGACGGTGCACGTCGGCGCCTGAGCGGAACGCGTCGATGAGCGCCGGGTCCTGCGAGACATGCGCGAGGACGCGGAGCTCGATCTGCGAGTAGTCCGCGGCGACGAGGACCATGTCCGGCGATCCCGCGACGAAGGCATGGCCGATGCGCCGGCCGAGCGGCGTGCGGATCGGGATGTTCTGCAGGTTCGGCGCGCGGCTCGAGAGCCGGCCGGTGGCCGCGACGGTCTGGTCGAAGGTCGTGTGCACCCGCCGCGTCTCGGGATCGACCAGGCCACCAAGGCCCTCGGCGTAGGTCGAGCGAAGCTTCTCGATCTCGCGGTATTCGAGGATCTTCTCGATCACCGGGTGCGCACCGCGGAGCTCCTCGAGGACGGTCGCGTCGGTCGAATAGCCCGTGCCGGTGCGGCGGCCGCGCGGGAGCCTCAGCTCCTCGAACAGCAGCGACTGCAGCTGCTTGGGCGAATTGATGCCAAAGTCGTGGCCGACGGCCTTGTACGCCTCGTCCTCGATGCGCGCGACCTCGCGCGCGAACTCTTCGCCGAGGGAGCGCAGATACGGGAGGTCGACCGCGATGCCGGCTTCCTCCATCTCCACGAGCACGTCGACAAGCGGCAGCTCGACGTCGCGGTAGAGGCGCTCGAGTCCGAGGCGCTCGAGCTCGACGGCGAACTGCTCGCCGAGCCGCGCGGCCGCGACCGCGCCGGCGCCCGCGCGCGCGAGCCGCTCGTCGAGCGTCGGCGTTCGGTAGGGATCCTTGCGGTCGGGCACCGCGAGCACCGGGACCTCGAGCTTGAGACGCTCCGCCGCCAGGTCCTCGAGCCCGTGATAGCGCCGGCTGGCGTTCACGAGGTAGCTCGCGATCATCGTGTCCATCACGAGCCCGCCGAGGTCCGCACCGCTCCGCCGCAGCGCGCGCCGCGCGGTCTTCGCGTCGTGCGCCGTCTTCGCGATCGCCTCGTCGCGCAGTAGCGCCGCGATGGGGCCGGGCACGCCGTCCGGCGTCGCGAGGTACCAGGCGCGCTCGCCCGCGGCGAGCCCAAGGCCAACGAGCGCGGGATGGCGTCCCGTCGCGTCGACGTCCGCGTGGACCGCGACGGCCCCTACGGCGCGAAGCTCGCGCGCCACCGCGTCCGCGTCGACGTCCGCGACGAGCGCGGTCTCGACCGGCGGCGCGACCGCGGACGCCGCCTCGAGCCCGAGCGACAGCTGGCCTCTGTCGGGGGGCGCCGCCCCCCGGCCCCCGGTCGGCGCCGACAGATTCCCGTCGGCGGGCGGGAGGCGTGGGACAAGACTGCGGAACTCGAGGTCGCGGAAGAGCTCGAGCACGCCCGCGCGGTCGTAGCTGGTGCGGCGCGTCTTCTGGAGGTCGAGCCGCACCGGCAGGTCGGTCACGATCCGCGCGAGCTCGCGGCTGTTGAACACCTGAGCCTTGTTCGTCTCGAGCGCCTCGCGCAAGCGGGGCGTGAAGCGCGTCAGATCGGCGTAGACGCCTTCGAGCGTGGCGTTCTCCGCGATGAGCTTCGCCGCGGTCTTCTCGCCGACGCCGGGCACGCCGGGGATGTTGTCGGTCGTGTCGCCCTTCAGGGCCTTGTAGTCGACCATCTGATCGGGGCGCAGGCCGTACCGCTGGCGGATCATCTCCTCGTCGTAGATCACCGTGTTCTGGAAGCCCTGGCGCGTCGTCATGAGCTTCGTGCGTGGCGTCACGAGCTGCAGGGGGTCGAGGTCGCCGGAGACGATGATCGTCTCCACGCCGGCCTTCTCGGCCTGCCGCGCGAGGGCGCCGATGACGTCGTCGGCCTCGTAGCCCGGCAACGAGTAGATGGGGATACCGAACTTCCCGAGCAGCTCCTTCACGCGCTCGATCTGGGGACGCAGCTCGTCGGGCATCGGCCGGCGCGTCGCCTTGTACGTCGCGTCGCGCTCGTGCCGGAACGTCGGGACGGGCAAATCAAAGGCTGCCGCGAGGTGCTGGGGGCTCGTCTGCTCGATCGACTTCAGGAGGATCGAGGCGAACCCGAACGTCGCGTTCGCGAGCTCGCCTTTCGTCGTCGTGAGCGGCGGCACCGCGAAGAAGGCGCGGTAGATGAGGCTGTTCGAGTCGATGAGGACCAGACGCTCGGTCACACCATCGAGTATCCGCCTCTAGGCGCTTCGCAGCCTCCGGTGGAGCACGAGCGCCAGGACCGCGAGCGCGATCGCGAGCGCGAGCCACACGAGCGGCGACGGCGTCGTCGGGGCGCGCTCGGGAGCGCCGAGCGCGACGGCGGTCGGCGCGGTCGTTCCAGTGTCCGCGCGCACGACCGGCGTGGGCGTCGGCGTGCCGGCGGCCGAGCGGTCGGACTCGGTGACGCTCTTCTGCGGCGGCGGGACCGACGCCGCTACGCCGAACGCCGGCGCGGGGACACCGGTCGGGATGCTCGGGACGCTCGGTCCGCTCGGACCCGCTGGGCCGGCGGCGCCCGCCGCGCCGGACGGACCGGCACTGGCGATCCCGCGGGCGCGGTCGCTCTGCACCTGCTCCGGCTGCGGCGCGAGCGCCGGCGCGGCGGCACCGCCGCTCGAGGTCTGGGTGAAGCTCGTCGTGAGGGCGGAGGCGATAAAGAGGAAGAGCGCTGCGCCGCTCCCGATGGTCGCGAGCGTTCGGAGCGGCGCGAGCCAGATCGGCACCGCGACCCGCGGCACGAGCGAGCGCGCGGGCACGGGCGACGGGAGCGCCGCGATGAGCCGCGCGGTCGCGCGCAGCTGCGCGAGGCGGGTGCGACACGAGTCGCACGCGGCGAGGTGCGACTCGACCGCGGCGCGCCGACCCCCGTCGAGTTCGCCGTCGAGGTACGCCGAGAGGTCCTCAAGCGGATGCATGGCTAGTCACAGCCTCCACTCTCTTCGACGCCGGCGGGCGCGATCGGTTCCCTCACCCGGCCGAGCCCCGCCAGCCCTTCGCGACGAGCGCGTTGCGTACGGCCAGCCGGCCCCGGTGGATGCGCGACTTCACGGTCCCGATCTCGACCGCGGTGATGACCGCGATCTCCTCGTATGCGAAGCCCTCGATGTCGCGCAACAGCAGGACCGTCCGCTGGTCGACCGGCAGCGTGGCGAGGGCGGCCTCGACGGCGGCGAGCGCCTCGCGATCGCCGACGATCTGCACGAGGTCGGGGCCGGGGGTGGCCGGCTCGGCCCAGGTGATCTCCGCGTCATCCGCGGGCGGGTCGAGCGGCAGCTCGGGATGCCGCTTTCGCGAGCGAAGCCGGTCGAGCGCGCGGTTGGTCGCGATACGGAAGATCCATGCGCGGAATGAGTCGCCCTCGAAGGCGCGGATCGAGCGCCACGCCGAGAACAACGCATCCTGGACGCAGTCCTCGGCGTCGGCACTCTCGCCCACGATCCGTTGCACGTGCCGGTAGAGCGGGCGCTCGACCTCTTTCGCGAGCGCCTCGAACGCGCGAGCGTCTCCGGCGCGTGCCTGCTTGATCAGACCAGCGTTCGCCTCTTCGAGGGGTGCGTTCATGCCGCCTCAACGCCGTTTCGGTAGATTCCGAGGGGGCGATGACAGAAGAACTGAGAAAGCGCGTCGTCGTCATCGGAGAGGACGACGAGCCGATCGCGGTATTGCTCCGCGACTCGATCAACGACGAGCAGGGCTACCAGGCGGTGGTGGTCTCAGACGGCGCGCTGGTGCTCGAGACGGTGCGCCAGGTGCACGCCGACCTTCTCATCCTCGACATCATGATGCCCGGGCTCAACGGACTCGAGGTCTACGACCGCGTCCGCGCGGATCCGGACGTCGAGAACATGCCCGTCCTCTTCGTGAGCGCCGTCTCCGCCGCCTACGACGACGAGTTCAAGAAGCGCGGCATCGAGGACGTCATCGACAAGCCGTTCGACCTGAACGACCTCCTCGAGCGTGTACGCGTAATGTGCCCAGCCGATGTCGGAGACAGGGCCTAGCGCGCGCGACCGAGGACGCTTCACGACGCTCGCGCGCGTCGCGACCGAGACCGCCGTCGCCGTCGGCGAGGCGATCGTCGTCGAGGACACCGCCATCGTCACCCGCAAGCGCGGCCGCGCGAACTTCGCCACGGCGGCGGACCACGCCGCGGAGAAGGCGGTCATCGAGCGCCTTCACGCGCACGATCCCGAGATCCCCGTGCTGTCCGAAGAGAGCGCGCGCAAGGAGCTGGCGAAGGCCGAACGCCTCTGGGTCGTCGATCCGATCGACGGGACCCTGAACTTCAGCCGGGGCCTTCCCTTCTACTGCGTCGTGATCGCGTACGTCGAGGACGGGCGCTCACGGGCTGCCGCGGTCCACGCACCACGGACGCGCGAGACGTTCAGCGCCGCGCATGGCGCGGGGGCGACGCGCAACGGCGTGCCGATCCACGTGTCGACCGTCGCCCGCCTCGCGGAAGCGTTCGCGGTCGCGAGCCTCCGTTTCGGCGCGACGAAGAAGAAGGACGACCGCTTCGTCGTGCTCAACTCGACGTGCGCGCGGCTCCGCGTGTTCGGCTCCGCCGGCCTCGAGATGTGCTACGTCGCGATGGGCCGTCTCGATCTCTTCGTCCACGAGGCGCTCTCGCCCTGGGACGTCGCCGCGCCCGCTCTCGTCGCGCGCGAGGCCGGCGCCGCCGTGATCGCGAATCCGGCGCTCGCGCGTGCGGCCTCGGCGCTGCTCGCGAAACCTAGAATGTGATGCGGCCGGAGTGATGAAATGGCAGACATTACGGACTCAAAATCCGTTGGGCCGAAAGGTCCGTGAGGGTTCGAATCCCTCCTCCGGCACCGCGTGATGTCGCAGGACAACCGCGCCGCTGATCGCGAACTACAGGGGAGACTCCCGGACGCAGGGTTGCTTCCGCGGCGTCCACGGAGAGACGGCTATCGGCGACACCGACGGCGAGGTCAAAGATCTCATCCTCGGACAACGTCATGTCGTACCCGTTCAAGTTGAGGAAAGACCGGAGTAGAACGACAGCGGTGCGTTTGTTGCCATCGCGAAAGGGTGGTTCGCCGCGACGCCCCAGAGCAAGGTCGCCCCCTGGCGGACGATGTCCGCGTTCTCGTAGGCCCCGGCGTTCTGCGGCCGGGCGAGGGCGGACTCAAGTTGTCCGAGGTTGAGCAGCGCGTCCTTCGCCCGGTCCACCGAGACCTCGACCGCTTCGGCGTAAGCGTCAAACGCGTCGTCGAGGTCGAGATACTCGGTGGCCAAGCCCTACTTTCGGTCGTACTCGGCGAGGCGCCGCAGGACCGCCCGGTCTCGCCGTGCAGCGTTACGGATGATCGCCCGACGTGCCTCTCGCGGGGTGACGGTCACGGCCTCGAGGACGATCCGTCCGGCTCGGTCCACCCTGGGCTGCACGAGGTCACCATCACGGAGATTGGCTTGGGCGAGCACCTCGGGCGGCAGCGTCACGACGCTGCTGTTGCCGACCTTGCGCACATGAATCACAGCCATGCTCGCGTCTCCGGCCGCTACTGTATATACAGTAGTCACGTCTGTCAAGCACGATGGCGACACCAAATCCGGATCCACGCCTAGGCCGGTGACATGGATGTGGGAGGCAAATGCAAATCGCGCTCGGACGTGCGTAAGCTGGGCCTGACCCCACCGGTGTGCGATCCAGCGACTACACAACTCCGCTATGGCGGATCGCCGCGCGCCGCTACCGCAAGAGACGCTCCCGGGCGGACGGGCCATCGGGCAGCTGACGCAGAGCTTCAATCGGGCTTCGTCGGTCCAGAGCTCTACGTTGTCTTCGGCGGTCATCCCTGCGAAGAGTTCGTCCACCGCCGACACTGCGTCGCTCTGTATCGGCGTCAGCATTGGCCGAGACGCGCGATAGGCGTCGGAGACCGACTCACCAAGATCGTCGCAATCTATGCGTAGGCGCACGAGTCGTTCGATCTGAGCATCTGCGTCTGCCGCTACGTTGCGAAGAGCCAATCGCAGCAGACTCATGACTCCATCGAATTCGATGTGAATCACCATGATCGAAAGGCTAGTGCGAAATCCATGCAGGATGCGTGAATCGATACCACGAGGGGGCGACGTCTTTGCCGGCCGCGAGGCGACCTGCTACCCGCCTCGGTTATTGGTAGGCCGGTTCTTATGCACTGCTCGGTTCAAAGCCGGTACCGGTTCGTGCGCGAGAACTTCGCGAGGAGCCACTTCTCTCGACCGCATCGCAATGACGGAAGAGTGCCCGAGGGTTTCGAATCCCTCCTCCGGCAGCGATCAGCTGAGCGGCAGCCTCACCCGCACCGTCGTGCCCTTCCCCTCCCCCTCGCTCTCGAGCGCGAGCGAGCCCCCATGCGCCTCGGCGACGAGCTTCGCCACGTAGAGCCCCACGCCCATGCCCGCGAACGTCGCCGCCTCGCCGTTACCGCGCACGTACGGGGCGGCCAGCCGCGGCAGGTCGTCGGCGAGGACGCCGATCCCGTCGTCCGCGATGGTCAGGACCGCCTCGCCGTCGCGAGGCACGAGCGCGACCCGCACCGCACCGCCGTTCGGCGAGTACTTCACCGCGTTGCCGATGAGATTGAGCAGTAGCTGCTCGAGCCGGGACGGGTCGCCCTCGTACCGCAGCTCCGCCGGCGCGTCGACCGAGAAGCGGTGCCGGCCCTCCTCCTCTGTCGCCGCGACGTAGCGCTGGGCGACGTCGCGGACCACCGCCGAGAGGTCGAAGGGCAGGGTCTCCATACGCAGCGTTCCGCGCTCGGCGCGGGACACCGACAGGAGGTCGTTCACGAGGCTGTTCATGCGATCGACCTGGCGCTCGATCGCCGCGAGGTTCCGCTCGAACGACGCCTCGTCGATCGGGGCGCCCTTGTCGCGAGCGCGCCGGAGGCGCGAACGGAGGAGCTGCGCGAGCGCCTTCAGCGGCGTGAGCGGGGTGCGCAGCTCATGCGAGACGATCGACAGGAACTGTTCCTTTTCGTGCTCGGCCCGCCGGATCTCGGTGAGGTCATGGATCGTCGCGACCGCGGCCACGATCGCGTCGCCGGCACCGCGGACCGGCCCGGCCTTCACCTCGAGCTCGCGACGCGCGCCGTCGCGCGGGTCGACGATCGCGTAGGTGCCGCTTGAGCGATCGCCGGCGAGCGCGCGCGCGAGCGGCGTATCGCTCGGCGCGACGAGATCGCCGTCGCGAGGCTCGCGGAGCTGCAGGGTCGCCGCGAGGTCGGCGAGCGGGCGGCCGATATCGGCGTCGTCGAGGCCGGTGAGCTCGCGCGCCGTCCGATTCATTCCACTCAGCGTTCCCCCGGGCTGTGCGACGAGGACACCGTCCCCGAGCTCGTCGAACAGCGCCCGCATGAGCTCGCGCTGCTCCACGACGAGGGCATGTGCCCGCGTGTTCAGGACGGTCGCCGCCGCGAGCGCGGCGAGGACGTGCGCGACCTCTATGTCTTCCTCGTCGAACGAGCGCGCCGGATCTTTCGAGTACACGTTGAGGGCGCCGATGAGCTCATCGCCGTCGACGACCGGTACCGCGAGGACCGTCGCCAGGCCCTCGGCCTTCACGAGCGCCGCGTCGGCGAGCGGCCGGCTCGCGACGTCGATCACCACATGCACGCCCGGCCCCCGGTAGGTCGCGCGCGCGAGCGCCATCGGGATCCGCTGCGCCGCGGCGTACGCGTTCGAGAGGCCGGACTGGCTGGCGATCACGAGGGCGTCGAGGGCATCGTCACGCAGCATCAGGGCGGCGCCGTCGGCGGCCTCGATCGCCCGCGCCGCGTCCACCAGCGCCCTCGTCCGCGCTGCGAAGTCGAGCCCCCGCATGATCGGGATCGTCGCCTCGTGGAGCTGGGCGAGGCGCTCCTTCGTGGGCATGGCCCCGCCCTGCGCATTGGCCGTGCCATCCGTACCTCGGCTACGCACCGACGGTGCGAGCGAGCGCCGGGAGCTCCCCGACCCGTCGGATGAAGTGCCGGGCGCCGGCCGCGCGGTAGGCGTCGACCTCGTCCGGCCCGCACAGGATGACCGGCGTAACCGGCCGCTCTCTGCCCAGTGCCGTCCGGGCATAGCGCTGCGCCATGCGCAGGTCGTCGAGCGTGTCCCCTACGGCAAGCGCGCCACGCGCGTCCAGCGCGGTCATGACCCGGGCGAGCAGCGCGGGATCGGGCTTGTGGCCGTCGTCGTCGGTCGCGACGGCGAGGCCCTCCCCGAACGGAAGCCGAGCGCGGACCTGGGCGAAGTCGGCCGCGGTCCGCCCGGTGACGACGCCGATCTTCGTGATGCCGAGGGCCGCGAGGTCCTCGAGACCGCGGCGCTCGAGGAGCACCGTCTCCTCGGCGGCGAGGCCGTGTGCGAGGTGGAGGCGCGGCGCCACGCCGTACCGCTCGGCGGCCACGGCGCTGCCGTTGTAGAGCTCCTCGAAGACGCCGCGCACCTCCTCCCAGCTCCAGCGCAGGGCGGGGCCGGCCGCGCGGGCGAGCTCGTCCCGGGTCCGGCGCGCCGCCCGCTCGGCGGGCTCCGCGTGCCGGGCCCGCGCGCGCGTGGACACGCCTGGCGCGGCGAGGAGCCACGCGAGGAGGCCGTAGGCGAGATCCCAGTCGTTGTTCCAGCTGCCGCCGCGGTAGAACGCGCGCACCGTCGCGCGATCGACGGCCGGGCCATCGTCGCGGACGCCGGCCTCGCGGACGAGGAAGTGCTGGACCGTTCGGATGACCGCCTCGGTGTAGGAGCGGTCGGTGTCGACGAGAACGCCGTCGACGTCGAAGACGACCGCGTCGAACGTCAACGCGGGAGCACGACCTCCACCACGTCGCCCCCGACCTCGCGCGCGACCGCCTCGGCCAGCTCGGGCGAGGGCTTCGCGCGGAACGAGGTCTGCACGCGCCGCATCCCGCCGCCGTTGCGCGGGAGCTCGAGCACGACCTGTGAGGTCCCCGCGTGGTCTTTGAGCACTTCCTGGATCTTCTGGAACAGCGCGATCGATCTCTCGTAGTCAAGGACTTCTCTGAACCGGACGATCAGCTGAGACGACGAGGCATCAGCCGACGACGGATGGGACGACCCTAAGGAGAGGTGTCGAGCCTGCGCTGTAGGGGTCGGCGACGGGACGTCCACGCCTCCGTAAGCAGGCCCGTTACCTCGACGAGGAGTCGTCCCGGACGTCGTCGGCCGCTCTGAGCCGTTGCCGTTGCGTCCAAACTTCGCTCGTTTCGCGAAGAACGCGCGGCGCTCCTCGGCGACGCGCCTGATCTCGCCGATGCCGGCCTCATCGAAGCGGACGGCGTGCTCGCACAGGAGCTTCGGTTCCTCCTCGCGCTGCTCGACGCGGGCCAGGACGAGGAGGATCTCGTCCGCGTTCCAGAGCCCGGCGGTCGCCTCGTACGTCCGTGGGAACACCGTGACCTCGACGCTGCCGGTGAGGTCCTCGACCTGCGCGAACATCATGAGCTGCTTGTTCTTCGTGATGTGCTTGCGCGCGCTCGTCACGACGCACGCGATCGTCACGAGGTCGTCCCCCGCATCGCGGAGCTCGGCGAGGTAGGCGGTGACGACGTCGCCCATCTTCGGCGCGAGCGCCTGAAGCGGATGTTCCGACAGGTAGATCCCGAGCAGCTCCTTCTCCCAGCCGAGGAGATCCTTCCGGGGCGCCTCGGGACCCGTGAGCGCGCCGCCGAGCGCCACCGTCGCGGCGAGATCAAAGAGCCCGACCTGGCCGCTCGCACGGTCGCGCTGCTCGCGCTGCGCCGTCGAGAGCGTGGCATCGAGGTTGTTGAGCTGCTGCTGGCGCGGCCCGAACGCGTCGCAGGCGCCGCACTTGATGAGCGACTCGATCACGCGTTTGTTCGCGCGCAGAAGGTCGATGCGCGCGCAGAGGTCCTCGAGGGAGCGGAACGGCCCGCCCTCCTTCCGCGCGGCCACGACGCCCTCGACCGCGCCCTCGCCCACGTTCTTCACGGCGCCGAGCCCGAAGCGGATCCCCTTGGGCGTGATCGCGAAGTCAAGGTCGGACTCGTTCACGTCCGGCGGCAGCACCGCGATCCCCATGCGGCGACATTCGGCGACCGCGATGGCGACACGGTCCGGGTTCCCCATCTCCGCCGAGAGCACGGCCGTCATGTACTCGGTCGTGTAGTTCGCCTTCAGGTACGCGGTGTGGTACGCGATCAACCCGTAGATCGCGGCGTGGGCGCGGTTGAACCCGTATCGCGCGAACGGCTCGAAGTCCTTCCAGACCGCCTCGATGACGTCGGCGTGCACGCCGCTCCGGATCGCGCCGGCGACGAACTTCACCTTCTGCGCGTCGAGCTTCTCGCGGATCTTCTTGCGGACGGCGTAGCACAGGACGTCGGCCTCGGCGAGCGTGAAGCCGGCGAGCGCTTGCGTCACCGCCATCACGTCCTCTTGGTAGACCATGACGCCGTACGTCGAGCGGAGCACCGGCTCGAGCGTGGGGTGCGCGTACGTCACAGGCTCCTCGCCGTGCTTGCGCTTGATGTACGTCGGGATGTAGTCCATCGGGCCAGGTCGAAACAGCGCGACCATCGCCATGACGTCCTCGACGCGGTCGGGCTTGAGCTCGCGTATGTAGCGCCGCATGCCCGCGGACTCGAGCTGGAACATGCCCGTCGTCTCGCCCGTGCCCAGCAGATCGAACGTCTTCTTGTCGTCGAGGGGGATCTCCTCGCGGCGGATCCGCACGCCGCGGTCGCGCTCGATGAGGCGCAGCGCCTGGTCGAGGATCGTGAGGTTCGCGAGACCGAGGAAGTCGAACTTCAAGACGCCGAGCTTCTCGAGCTGCTTGTCCTCGTACTGCGTCTGGATGGCGTTCACGTTGCCCTTCGAGCGCTCGAGAGGCACGAGCTGCGTGAGCGGCTCGCGGTTGATGACGACGCCCGCGGCGTGCGTCCCGGTCGAGCGCACGAGGCCCTCGACCTTCTCCGCGAGGTCGAGGAGTCGCGCGACGTGCGGCTCCTGCTCGAGCGCCTGCAGCTCGCCGACCATGCGGCGGGATTCGGTGAGCTCGACGCCGAAGGGGATCGTCTTCGCGACGCGGTCGGCCTCACCGTACGGCATGCCGAGCACGCGCGCGACGTCACGGACCGCGGCCCGCGCGAGCATGGTGTTGAACGTCCCGATCTGCGCGACACGGTCGGTCCCGTACTTCTGGGTCACGTACGCGATGACCTCGTCGCGACGGGCGTCCATGAAGTCGACGTCGATGTCCGGCGGAGTGAAGCGCTCGAGGTTGAGGAAGCGCTCGAAGATGAGGCCGTACCGCAGCGGATCGATGTCGGTGAGGCCGATCGCATAGTTCACGAGCGACCCGCCCGCCGACCCGCGGACCGCGGTGAGGATGCCTCGCTCCTGCGCGAAGCGGATGAAGTCCTGCACGATGAGGATGTAGCCGGCGTACCCGGTCTTGGCGATGATCGCGAGCTCGCGATCGATGCGCTCCCTGAGCTCCGGCGTGAGGGCGCCGTACTTCGCGGCGACGCCCGCTTCGGCGAGCGCACGCAGGTGCTCCTCGGGCGTGCGGCCGGCGGGCACTTCGAAGTGCGGCAGGCGCAGCTCGCCGAGGGGCAACCGGAGGTCCACCTGGTCCGCGATGCGGAGCGTGTTCTCGAGCGCCGCGGCGTCGTCCGGGAAGAGCTCGGCCATCTGCGCGGCGGTCTTCATGTAGAGCTCGGGGTGGTCGATCATCTTCAAGCGATCGGGCGTGTCGACCGTCTTCCCCGACTGGATGCAGACCATGATGTCCTGCGCCTCGGCGTCCTCGGCGCTCACGTAGTGGATGTCGTTCGTCGCGACGAGCGGGATCCCCGTCCGCCGGGAGACCTCGCGGATGCCCTCGTTCACGCGCTCCTGCTCCTCGATGCCGTGGCTCATGAGCTCGAGGTAGTAGTTGCCGTCGCCGAAGATCTCCGCATGCTCGCGGGCGACCGCGCAGGCGGCCTCGATGCCCTCGTCGCTGATCGCGCGCGCGAGCTCTCCCTGAAGGCAGGCCGATAGGGCCACGAGCCCCTTGGAGCGCTCGCGGAGGACGTCCTTGTCCATGCGCGGGCGGTAGTAGTAGCCGTCGAGATGGGCGGTCGTCACGAGCGCGACGAGGTTCTGGTACCCGGTGAAGTCCTTCGCGAGGAGGACGAGGTGCCAGGGCTTGCCGTGGCCCTCGAGCTTCGCGTCCCGGTCAAGGCGGCTCTTTCGCGCGACGTAGG
>Ga0209056_10004362_pt1 | contig 14918 bp, 16 predicted proteins | sample GraSoiAngelo_114_FD_185876 | JGI IMG/M metagenome (GOLD analysis project Ga0209056, IMG submission 185876) | Grasslands soil microbial communities from the Angelo Coastal Reserve, California, USA - 14_0903_13_40cm (SPAdes) (version 2) | ecosystem: Environmental > Terrestrial > Soil > Grasslands... | reverse complement strand
GAGCATACTTGCCGGATTGGAGCCGTTCTCGTTGATTATCGCCTCATCCCAGATTCGCAGACGGTTGAAGTTCTTAGAGTTCGTGGGAAGGAGACGTACTCTGGTTCACCTTAGTCGCCTAACCAATCGATGAAGCCAACGGCCCCACCTCGAAATAAGTTCAGCGTGTTTGCCACGACACCCTGCCGTGGGTTATCTCCTTCTCGTTAGACCGCCTCGCCTTCACCATGGATAACGGTAAACAACCGGAACTCGACGGTAGACAGCAAACATTGCTTGGGTTCGCGGAAGGCGCTCAGGAGCGCGGCCACTTTTTCTTTTACGTTCGCATTCCTGGGGACATTCAGCCCATCGAGCGCGGCGAGCGCTTTGAAGATCCTTTGCAGGCCGCGCTCGATGCAGAGGATCTCGGCGAGGTTACTGGCGGCGGTTCGCAGATGGGCGAGGGAAAGACTGTTGAGTTTTGCGGCCTCGACGTCGAAGTAACTGATCGTGAGCGCGGCCTATGCGTCATTCGTCAAGTTATGCGCCGCCTTAATGCACCACCCGGCACTGTGATTGAAGAGTATCTTCCCGTATTTCGTGAGCTTTCACTCGATGCACCGGCAGTCTAACCATGCGATGGAGCGAACGGCGGACCGCCGTACGCTCCACTTTTGAGATGACTTCCGCACTTTCACTCCGATCGACGGGCGCCCTAGTCCGCCGTCGCTCATCTTGTTCTCGTTAGATGCACTTGCGCCCTGCCGACGTGGAATAGCAATTTTTATGTCTGAATTAGATCTGCTCAATCTAGCGCGTTCTACGACGGAGCATGAAGTGGCGTGGTTTGCACAGATGCTTACGATCAACTTTGCGATGGTTGTGGCGATTTATTACTTTCTGAATGCGGCGAAAATGACACTCAAACTCTTTAGCTTCTTTGCTTACAGCGTCGGGATGATCGTTTTGCTGGGCCAAATGTTAGTGGAAGCAAATGTAAAGGTGGGGACGATTGAGGCACTGCGGGTACTACCAGCGGCTCAGTTATCGAGAGCTAGCGTCAAGTACTTAGCAGTTTCTAATTCCTGGCTCGCGCTTGCCACGAGCATCACTTTTAATCTTTCAGTATGGTTGCTCTGGTTTGGTGTTTTATATCTTCTGTTCTTTTCCGAGCGGCACTGGAAAGCACGTGATGGCCAGACAAACATCTAACCAATCGCTGGAGCCAACCGCTGGCCGCCGTGATATCCATATTTGATTTTATGAAACAGGTTTCGATGTTTGCCGCGCTCGCTCCCGCCAGCGGTGGCTCAGCTTATTCTCGTTAGACGGGCCATTCAATCGCTATGTGTGGAGTTCGTATTAGCTACCTGATCGAACACCCAGAATACATCCCGCAATTGGCGCAATGGCTGTTTGAAGAGTGGGATCTCATTCTCGGCGAAAAGACACCTGAAGCGCGCATCAAAAAACTGAACGCGCACATGAATCGCGACAAGCTGCCTATTGCATGGGTCGCACATGCGAGTGGACAAATGCTCGGAACTGCCGCTCTTCGCGTGAACGATCTTGAGGGGCGCGAAGACCTGACTCCCTGGCTCGGCGGAGTGTTTGTCGGCTCGCAGTTTCGGCGCCGTGGGATTGGTGCGGCGCTTTGTGCCACCGTGGAGGACGCGGCGCGGTCGCGAGGGATACAGACACTTTATCTGTTCACACTCGACAAACAGGCGTGGTATTCACGCCTGGGCTGGACAGTACTCGGCCCGTGTGTTTGGCACCAGCGGCCCGGTGACATAATGTACAAGCACTTGCAAACCGCCTAACCAACAAAAGGTTGAACGAAGAACTATCAAGGATGATGGGAAAGCAAATTTCGCTTTGGTCTATCCGCCGCAGCGGACAAACCCTGGTCGATCTTGTTCTCGCCAGACCCAAGCCCCGCATGCGAATATGACCGCGACCGGTTACATTGCATCCGTGCGAGCGTGCGTTCCGGTGCACAATGAACCGCTGACTTCCATTGGTAGCACGTTCACGCGGCTGTAATCGCCTCAGGTGACTGCGATGGTCATTCGTGAGCGCGGCGGCTGGCACAGGCACTGCGGTGACTGGGTAATAGGAGAAAATGATCTTAGCCGCATCAGATTTTGTGACCGTTTTTGAGATCACCAGAGCCAGTAACGGAGTTTTCGCAGAAGAAGTTTTCCGATTGCTAGTAGGCATGGCCGCCCTGATTGGAGGCGTGACGGCTTTGATCTATAAGTGGAGAAATAACGAGCCCAAAAGCTGGTTCGGTTCAGTGTTCGTGACTGCCTGGGCGGTTTTTTGGCTTTACCTGCACAATTTTCCTTATGTGTTTGGGCATATTAACAATCTGGTGAGAACGTATCAGAACGGACAATATGAAATCGTCGAAGGGCAGGTTCAGGTGTTGCATGAACAGCCCGCGACCGGGCACACGAAAGGAGACATCATCGCTGTGAATGGAAAACAATTTGAGGTGAACTATTTTTACCTCACGCCCGCATACCGGAACACGCTTGCTCACGGAGGTGTTTTGAACGCCGGTGTTTATACGCGCATTTTCTATCACAATCGCGAAATCCTTCGCGTGGATATCCGCAAATGAAGAGGTCAGACGATCTTTATTCGTTACCGCCTGATCTCCCGATTCCGATAGATGACGGCTCTTGCGACCACCTCGCTGGGTTGTTGTGGCCGTCGGTTCCACTGCGATCCACTCGCGGCACTTGGGTATCGCTTGCTGCCGTGAGAGCAGAGTGGCTGGTCGTTTACTGCTATCCGCGCACTGGTCTGCCAGACCAGGATCCGCCGGGAGGCCTGGAGGCTTGGGACGCCATTCCTGGCGCCCGCGGCTGTACTCCACAGGCTTGCTCCTATCGCGATCACCATGCCGAGCTGGTGCAGCACGGCGCACACGTTTTCGGCGTCAGCACGCAACACACAGAGTATCAACGCGAGGTCGTCGACCGTCTTCACCTTCCGTTCGAACTTTTGAGCGACTCAGAGCTTGAACTTGCTCTAGCTTTACAGCTACCAACCTTCTCTGTGGGCGGTCAGACGCTCATCAAACGGCTGACTCTGGTCGCACGCGAAGGACGCATCGACAAATGCTTCTACCCTGTTTTCCCTCCAAACGCCGATGCTCAAAACATCCTCAACTACATCCGTGGAACTGCGTCCTAACAAATCGAAAAAAGCTATCGCTTTCGTGGAGCGTCACGGAGTGGTGCTCCAAGCTGCGCGTGGTCCAGTACCGAGCCTGGCGGAGGCTATCGCCGGGGAAAGCATCCGAGGCAGTTGGTGGGGACACGCTAAAGGCCGGGAAATCTTTCGGGCATCGCGCGCCGTTTGCGAAAGTCCCGAGGTTTTGGTCTGTAAGTTAGTTGATAACAAAGTCACGTATGTTCATCGCCGGGTCTGGCCGGCTCTGATCAAGCTTGCACCGCGGTTTGGAAACGAGCGGCTCGCGAAGGTCTGGGAGGAACATACAAACACCGGTTCGCATCTGTCCCGGCAGATCCCCTTTCCTGAATGGGTGCCAGCCGATATCATGAAAGAGGCGGAAAGGCTATCGACATCAAAAGCAGAGCGAATCCTATCGGCAGTGTTACCGGAGAAATCACGCAAGGCCGGGCGAAGACGTATGGAAACGCGCCGACCCTCACTTCAATCCTCTCCCTGTCAGGGACAGCCGAAGGCGCAAGCTCCAGGTCAGCGAAGAACGTAGACTCAATGCGACCAATTAGCGGGTGATGAAAACATAGTCCCGCGTTTGCGAAGCTTTCGACTCGGAAAGAACAGCACCTCGAAGGTTCGGCACCAGCATCGTGGCTTTCTCCCTCGAGGCCACCAGCGCATCGAGATTTCCGTTGTTCCATTCAGTGACTGCACGCTGCGGTTCGATGAAATGCGTCTTTCGCAGATAAAGCAGCAAGCCTTCGTCTTTCGCCAAAACCACTTCGTAACGCCAATGACGCGCTTGCGCTTCATTCCGAATGTATCTTCCGAAAACGGCGAGCGCGTCACCATGATCGCGATAGCCAGTGATCACGTTCCAACCTGTGTAGCCGCCGGTGAAGAGGATTGCAAAAGACAGTGCAATTACGCTCCAAAGGCAGGGTCGGCGTGCTGCGCCGACCGGACGCCGCAGCACGGCGTCCCTACCAGAGATTTGCGCGGCGAGTAGCAAACAGAGCGGCGGAATTATCGGAAAAATTCTATCCACGCGCTTTGATGGGATCAGCGACATCACGATCAGACCGCCAATGCTCCAGCAAAACAGCCAGAAAGTTTCAGGAGACATTTCGCAGAAAAGACCGCGCAGCCGCCAGTTTCGCGATCGGAAACCGACACCGGCAATCCCAATCATCAGCACGCTCCACGGCGCAAATTTGTGCAATAGGTGCGGCAAATAAAAAAGAAGCGGCTGCGGCCTATGAATTGTTTCGCCAAAGCGGCCGACGAATTCACGCATCACAACTTCCTCGTAAAATCCTGGCTGAGACCGAATGCCGCCGACTACCCAAATGAGAAAAATCGCGAGTGAGGCAATCCACGGCCACCAGCCGGGCCAGGTGCTACCCGAACTCGCGTTCGGCGCGCCTCCTTTGACTTCGCTCAGGACAAGCTCAGGTCGCGCCCTTCCACGCCGCGTTTGGAACAGCGCGATGCCCGGCAGCAGAAACGCGTAAATGATCGGCCCCTTGATCAACATTGCCGCCGTGAGCAGCACAAACACGTAAACCTGATCGTCCAGTGTCCAGTCGCTTCCCTCCCTAATTTTTTTCCAGATCAGCAGGCCGATCAGAAAAATCACGAGCGCCAGCGGCATATCGGTGCGCACGAGCGTAGCCAGCCGCGGACTCAGCAGATTGAGTCCAAATGCGCCTACTGCAATTACCGCGGCAACTTTTCCATACGCATTCTTCGCAGCGCGGAATAACACGACCGCGAGCGCGAGCCCAGCGACAAGCGACGGCAAACGCCATGCGATTTCCCATGATCGCGTCACCGCAAAAAGCGTCGCTGAGATCCAGCCGACCAACGGCGGCTTTGTCGCCACTCGCTCATGCGGTGTGTGCTGATAAAGCCAATGGCCTTCGTTGACCATTTCAAATGAGGTGAACGCCTGCTTCGCCTGATCGTAGTCGTCGAGCTGCCACGGCAGATTGGCGATCGCGAACAAAAGAATGATCAGTGCCGCGACAACCCAGAGCGTGCGGCGGTCTTCGAGCAGGTTCTCTGTCATGTCGAGCGAAGTCGAGACATCTCTCATTGAATTTCACAGACTCCTCGACTGCGCTACGCTCCGCTCGGAATGACAATCATATGGATTCAATCACGCCAAAGGACGGCGCGTAGGGGTGCGCCGTCGGCACCCGCGATTTTCAGAGGCAGCGCCGCGAAATTGTAAATGCCGGGCGCGACATCGCTGAGATCGAGTGCTTCAATTATGGCGATCCCGGCGCGGGCAAGCGCGTGGTGGTTCTGCAACGATTTTGAATCGAGCTCGTCCATGGACGGCAGATCAACGCCAAGCAGTTTCACGCCGTTTTTTTGCAACCACGCCGGAACATCGGCCGCGATCACGGGGATTCGATTTGGAAAAACTGTCGAGTCACTCCATCGGCCGGTCTTTACGAGAAGCCGTGAGGTCGCGGCGATTTCTTCGGCGTGTGGGCGGAGATCCTCGCGAGTAATCAGGTGCTTCTCCGTCGATTGGGAAAAACCTTCCGAAAGATCGACTACCGTTGCGCGTCCCAGAAAAATCTCGAGCGGCGCTTTTTCGATCGACGCCCCATTCGTGTCGAAATGAAATCGAGCATCGGCGTGGGTGCCGTTGTGCACGCTCATCGCGATCGCACCGAGATTTACGCTCGCGCCTTTTGCGATCTCGGTTGTAACACGAAAACGAAACGGTTCGTCACCGGGCCATTCGGCGAAGTCATTCGATAGCGTTCGTGATATGTCCCAGATCTTCATCGTGTCGTAGAAGGAGCGCCGGTCTGCAGTTCTTCAAGAATTGCTTGCGCAGCTCTTTCGCTGGCGCCGGTACCGCCGAGTTTACTGATGATCGCATCAAAATCCGAAATCATTCGATCATGCGCAGGTGCGTCTTCCATTAACAACCAGACGGCCTTTGTGATCGCGTCCGGTTTTGCCTCGTGCTGGATAAACTCCTGAACGACTTCTTTGCCTGCAAGCAAATTAGGCATTCCAAGATAATCTACATTCACGACGACCCGCGCTGCGACGTACGTCGGCCAGGCAACCTTGTAAATCAGCACGAACGGCATTCGAAAATAAGCGGCCTCAAGCGTGGCGCTCCCGGACGCCACGATTCCAACGAAAGCGCGCTGCATGATGTCTGCTGTTTGACCCACGGCGATTTCAATCGCCCGCCGATCCGTTAATTGCTCATTCATCTCACGAGCAAGTTCCTCGGATGCAGCTGCCACTTGGAAGCGCAACGTTGGATTACCTTGCAACAGCAGGCGCGCTGCTTCGATCATCACCGGGAAGATTTTTCGAACTTCGCGCAAACGACTCCCGGGGAAAAGTCCGATCAGATTCGGATCACGCTGAGCGCCGATCTTTTGAGTCTCAAGTCTCTCGATCATTGGATGGCCGACAAAAACCGCGCGGAGCGCCGATGCGGCGTAGAGATCGGTCTCAAACGGAAAAATGCAGAGCACGAGATCGATGAAGCGCGCCATTTTTTTGATGCGTCCGCGGTTCCACGCCCAGACCTGCGGGCTGATGTAATAGATTGTCTTCTGCGTTGGCGATTGCCCTCGCAGAGCGCGCGCCAGTCGCAAATTGAAACCCGGATAGTCTATCAAAACGACTGCGTCGGGTTTGCTTTCCTGAATTTCGATGAGCGTTTGATGGAATTGCTCACGAAAGTAGCCGTACTTTCGCAGCACTTCCCACAAGCCGAGAACCGCTGCATCATCAATCCAGTTTTTAAATTGCGCACCGGCGACCTGCTGCATTTGCGGGCCACCGCGCCCGATGAATTTCAGTTCAGGATCTAATCCGCGCAGCGAGCGCATCAACGCTGCGCCGTGATTATCGGCGCTCACTTCGCCGGCGACGAAATAGATGGTCATTCTTCTGTAGTGGCAGCCGTGTCGGCTGCGAAGTGAAATGTCATGCAGGCGCCACGCCTGCCTCTACAGCGACAGTTTGCCACGCGGGATCGTCCTATCCACTCGACTCGATTTGCTTCGTGATCTTAACAGCCAGCTCCAACGCCGCAGTGGCTTGAGAACCGGAAACGCGCGGCTGGCGCCCCGTGGTTGCACATTCTATGAACGACGTGAGTTGAAGCTTGAGCGGTTCGCCGTGTTCGATCCCGACCCGGTCACGCCAAATCTGTTTTCCGACGCGGCGATAGATCTCGCCGCTTTGATTTTGATAATCGAGCGACAGATACGCGTCTTCCTGAAAAATCCGGATCTTACGCATCCGCTCGGGGCTGATGCGGCTGGCGGTCACATTTGCGACGCAACCGTCTTCGAAGTGGAGCCTCGCGTTTGCAATGTCTTCGCTGCGGCTGAGCACGGGCACGCCAACCGCGTCAATGCTCCAGAGAGGCGAGCGTATAAAATTCAGAATGACTTCCAGATCGTGAATCATTAAATCGAGAACAACACCGATATCAGTGCTGCGTTCCGTGTACGGAGCAAGCCGATGCGCTTCGATGAAGCGCGGATGTGTCAGATATTTTTCGAGGGCACCCAGAACCGGGTTGAAGCGTTCGACGTGGCCCACCTGGAGGATGAGGCCGCTGGACGCCGCCAGTTCCGCGAGTTCCGTGGCATGTGCAGTGTTGTCGGTGATCGGTTTCTCGATCAGCACGTGTTTGCCCTTGGCGAGGAGAGCGCGTGCAACGTCGTAATGAGTGTTGGTAGGCGTTGCTACAGAAGCGGCGTCAACGATTCCCATGAAATCGTCAAGTGACGCCGCCGCCGCCACGCCGAATCTGCTGGCAATATTGCGGTTCCTGAGCGGTTCCAAATCATACACCGCGGTGAACTCAGCCGACGGAATTTCCGCGTAGAGCCGTGCATGATTACTTCCGATATGCCCAACACCAACAACGCCAACGCGCAGCTTTTTCATTGTCCCGAATGCAGTCAACTCCGAAAGCTTTCGCGGGTCAACGCCCCAAGGGATCTAAGGGGAGCTGCGCTCTCAGTCAGATGAGACGTATTAGTCGGACAAGTCGGGCGCAATTAGTGATTGCGCCACGTTGGCAAGGAACCATTTATAGGTTTGCGCGATGCCTTTTCGCAATGTGATGGTGGGCTGCCAGCCGAACGCGCCAATTCTGGTAGCGTCCAAAAGCTTGCGCGGCGTGCCGTCCGGTTTGCTCGTGTCCCAAACGAGTTCTCCGTCGAAACCAACCAAGTCGCAGATTAGCTCGGCCAACTCGCGAATGGTGACGTCTTCGCCGCAGCCGATGTTGATGATTTCTGGCGAATCGTATTTCTCCAGCAACAAAAGACAGGCGGCCGCAAGATCGTCAACGTGCAAGAATTCGCGGCGCGGTTTTCCGGTTCCCCAGACGATTACCTCCTTTGCTTTCCGAATTTTCGCGTCATGGGCCTTGCGGAGCAGCGCAGCGAGCACGTGCGATGTTTCCAGATCGAAGTTGTCGTTAGGCCCATAAAGGTTCGTCGGCATAACCGAAATGAAGTTCCTACCGTACTCGCGCGCATACGCCTGGCATAGCTTGATCCCGGCAATCTTGGCAATCGCGTAAGCTTCATTCGTTGGCTCCAGCGGGCCAGTGAGCAGCACACTTTCGGGAATCGGTTGCGGCGCGAACTTCGGGTAAATGCAAGAGCTACCAAGAAAGAGCAGCTTGCGCACGCCAGTTTGGTAGGCCGAGCGAATGACGTTGTTCTGGATGCGCAAATTATCGAGAAGAAATTCCACCGGATAATCATTGTTTGCCTTTATCCCGCCGACCTTCGCCGCTGCGAGAATCACGATGGCCGGCATTTGCTCCGCAAAGAGGTTGGCAACGGCAGATTCGTCACCGAGATCGAGCTGCGATCGACCGCGCGTTAGCAGATTAGTGAAACCTTCCGCTTCGAGTCGCCGAACAAGCGCACTCCCGACCATTCCCCGATGACCGGCCACGAAGATCTTATCGGACTTCTTCAACTGCATTGTAGTCTTTAGTCAGAAATTCTCAGGCAGGCAAGGCGCCCACCGGGCCGCTTACTGGAATGCCTGTTACCGGGGTGTTTGGTCTTGCTGAGAATGGCGCATCCATTTTGAATCCCGGAGTGAGATTCATTGCTTGCGTCGCTGCGATAGCGCTAGCGAGTGGCGCTTTGGCCCAAATATCGCCGGCTCCGAAGCGGCCAGTGGATCAACTGATTCCCTGGTTGTTGGATGAAGAGCAAGAACTGCGCGGCGTCTCGTTCAGCGAAGTGATCTTCGATACAACCGGTAAAAAAGTGCTGCCGTTCGATGCGAACAACGCAATCGATCGGCGCGTCGCAAAAGCCATCAGTGCCGCGTGCGATGAAACTGTGAAGCGATTGAATACGGCGCACGGCGCGATCCAAAACGTCAATCGAATCAACGAAGTGAGCAGTCATTTCGAAGATTCATTGCGCGAGCTGCTCAACACGACTCACGGTTTGCGCTGCGATTTTCCGCTTACCGCCGAAGGGAAAGCGCAGCGTTCAGGTTATCCCGACTTGCGCATTACCGATCTGGAGAGCAAGCGCGTCTTTTATTTGGACCCGAAACTTTACGCCGCCGGAAGCCGCGACAGCAGTTTCCGCGCGTTTTATTTCGAGCCAAAGAAGGCGACGAATAAAGTGCGCGAGGACGCGGTGCATTTCGTCGTTGGATTCGAGCACGAGATACGCGAGAAGACTGGCGTGTGGAAATTCACGCGTTGGGATCTCGTCGATCTTTCGCGGTTCACCGTGAAACTGAAAGCCGAATTCCAGGGCAGCAACCGCGACATGTACCGCCCTGAGGCAATTGTCGCCTCGAGCGAAAAGTAATCTTGATTGGTGTCCTTGCCCGTAGCCGTGCTGGTTCTCGATCAGAAGCATAAGCACCCGCAGGAGTTGCTGGCGCAATCCGCAGGACTTAATGGTATTATGTTCAATGATCTCACAGGCTAAGGAAACATTTCAGTTCGATGCGATTGACGATGTGTTAAGCGACATCGCGAAAGGGCGCATGGTGATCGTGACCGACGATGCGGATCGCGAAAACGAAGGCGATCTGGTCATGGGGGCGGAAAAGGTGACGCCTGAAGCCGTCAACTTCATGGCGACGCACGGCCGCGGCTTGATTTGCGTCCCCGTTTCGAATGAGCGCGCCGATCAACTCGGCCTGCAACGCATGGTGTCACAAAACCGGGAAAAGCATAAGACCGATTTCACCGTCTCCGTGGACGCGGCGCGGGGCGTGACGACGGGCATAAGCGCCTATGATCGCGCGACGACAATACTGGCCATCGCTAATCCGAAATCGTCGCCGGAAGATTTGAACCAACCGGGACATGTCTTTCCACTGCGCGCAAAAGACGGCGGCGTCCTGCGACGCGCCGGTCACACCGAAGCCGCTGTGGATCTGGCAAGAATGGCGGGACTGCAAGCCGCCGGCGTGCTCTGCGAGATTTTGCACGACGACGGCACAATGGCGCGTCTGCCGGAGCTGATGGAATTCCGCAGCAAACACGGGCTGCGCATTTGCACGATCCAGAGTTTGATCGCCTACCGTCGTAAGAGCGAGAAGCTGGTCGAGTTGGAGCAAATCGTGAAAATGCCGACCGACTACGGCGATTTCGATTTGCATTTGTATCGCTCGAAGCTCGATGGGCAACATCATCTCGCCCTCGTGAAAGGCAAAATCGACAAGAGCAAACCGACGCTCGTGCGCGTGCACAGCCAATGTCTCACCGGCGACGTTTTCGCTTCGCGCCGATGCGACTGCGGAAATCAATTGCACGCAGCGCTGCGGCAAATCGCAGAGGAAGGTAATGGCGTTTTGGTTTACATGCGCCAGGAAGGCCGCGGCATTGGGCTGGCAGCAAAAATCCACGCATACAAATTGCAGGAGGAAGGACTCGACACCGTGGAGGCGAACACGAAGCTGGGCTATCCGAGTGACCTGCGCGATTACGGACTAGGCGCACAAATCCTTTTCGATCTAGGCGTACGGCAATTCCGCTTCCTCACAAATAACCCGAAGAAGGTTGTCGGGCTCGAGGGGTACGGTTTGGAAATGATCGAGCAGGTGCCGATCCGCGCCGCAGCCAATCCGCACAACGAGAAATATCTCGAGACAAAAAGAACGAAGCTCGGGCACTTGCTGTGAATGACGAAGATCGAATTCCGAAGCTCGAACTAATGACGAAGTCCAAAACAACGCGCGACCAATCATTCGTCATTCGTGCTTCGTCATTAATTCGTCATTCGTCATTCGTCATTCGTCATTTTTAGATGTCGAAGGCTGCGCCGTCTCGTCCACGAACTAACAGAGCCAAGCGTGTGTTCTGCATCGTTGCTAGTCGGTTCAATGCGCAATACGTAGATGGCCTTATTGATCACACGACGAGAGAGCTGCGTGCACTGGCGCCAGACGCGACAATTTCTCTCCAGCGCGTCCCGGGTTCGTTTGAGATTCCCGTGATCGTGCGGGAATTTGCGATTCAAAATAAAGCCGACGCCATCATCGCCTGCGGAGTGATTTTGCAAGGCGAAACCAACCATGCGCAAAACCTGAGCCGCTCCGTTACCGACGCGCTCCAGCGCATCGCCATCGAACACGGCGTGCCAGTCATAAACGTAGTACTGAGTTTTGATAACGAAAATCAGGCGCGCGCGCGTTGTCTTGAAAATAAAATCAATCGTGGAACCGAAGCCGCGCGCGCGGCGGTGGAAATCGCGAACGTTTTATCGGAACTTCGTGGAGGGTGAGCTATGGGTAAACGTCGCCGAGCGCGGGAAGCTGCGGTTCAATATCATTTCTGGCGTGATCTTCAGCGCGGCGAAGGGCCGGACAAGATCGATGATTTTTGGGAGTTTTGCCCCGCACCAGCGCGCGTGCGCGAATTCGCACAGCCGCTAATCGAAGGCATGGTAGCGCATTTGCCAGAGATCGACGAACGCATCCGCCGCTACTGCGAGAACTACGAATTTCGCCGCATTTCGGCCGTCGATCGCAATGTCCTGCGACTGGCCATTTACGAAATGCTCTTCCGCGACGACATCCCGCCGGTCGTTTCCATTAACGAGGCCATCGAACTGGCGAAAGCGTACGGCGGCGCGGATTCAGGCCGATTTGTGAACGGTATTCTCGATCGTATCCGGAAAGATTTGGACAGGCCGGCGCGAGAGGCGGTGAAGAAGCAATCGTGAATCGTTGAAGCGTTGAAGCGTTTCAACAACGTTGTCATTCCGAGCGAAGTCGAGGAATCTCTGATCATTGCTCACCGCAGCGCTGAAAATTGAAATCAGAGGTGTCTCGACGCCGCTCGACATGACAAGAAGCACATGAATTTTCTTCAATCACTCGCCAAGCAATACGCCGGCAAACCCATTGAGTGGGACGAACTCGAAGAAGCGCTCATCCGCGCCGACCTCGGCGTACCGATGACAATGCGCATCATCAAAACGCTTCAGGAACGCGAGGCTTGGGCTTTGCTGGGAATCGGTGATGTGATCAAAGCGGTGCGCGAAGAGATCGCGCGTATTTTGCCGCGCGACCCGGTGCCAATCCGTCGAGCGACCGGCAAACCAACCGTAATTTTGATTGTCGGCGTGAACGGAACTGGCAAAACAACGTCGGCAGCAAAACTCGCGCAGCACCTCTTGGGTAGGGGCGGTTCACCCGAACCGTCCGTGGGCGATTGGGGTCAATCGCCCCTACCTCACCGATCGCAAGCGATGTTTGCCGCAGCAGACACGTTTCGCGCCGCGGCTATCGAGCAACTCGACATCTGGGCAAAGAGACTCGGCGTTGAAATCGTTCGCGGCCAGCACGGCGCAGATCCCGCGGCGCTTTGTTACGAAGCGTATCAGGCAGCTGCCAAGCGGGAGATTGACTTTCTGCTTTGTGACACAGCCGGCCGGCAACACACGAAAGCAAATCTGATGGCCGAGCTGCACAAGATAAAACGCACTCTGGGCAAACTTGATGCGGACACACCGCAGGAGACGTTGCTCGTCGTCGATGCTACTACCGGCAGCAACGCGCTTAGTCAGGCACGCGAATTTCACAACGCGCTTGGACTCACTGGTCTGATCGTGACGAAACTCGATGGTAGCGGCAAAGGTGGCATAATCGTAGCGATCCAGGATGAACTTGGAATTTCCACGCGCTTCGTAGGTACCGGCGAAAAGCTCGACGATTTCGCGCCGTTCGATCGGAAAAAGTACCTCGAAAATTTGTTGTGATTGTTGCAAGCGTCGACATCCTGAGCCAGGCCGAAGGATCCCGTTGAGCTACTTCAAAGCTTCGCCGCGGGATTCCTCGACTTCGCTCGGAATGACGGAATAGTTCAGCGCCGTGGGCCAAACAACTAAAGAAGTAATCCCGTCGGAAGAAATTGTGCCTGCGGGAGTAGCCACAGGTCTGCGCGGTTTCATAGCGAAGTTCACCGTGCTCAAGGGAGCGCAACGCGAGCTGTGGCTCACGTTCCTGATCAAGTTCCTCATTTACACGGCCTACTCGGTTACAAACAAAACAATGGTGCTGTGGCTGTCGAAGGACCTTGGCTTCAGCGATCAAGCAGCAGGGGCGCTGGTCGGCTGGGTGTGGGCGCCCGCAATGACGATCTTCACTTTGCTTGCAGGGTCGATCACGGACGCGATCGGGTTGCGGCGCACTTTTTTCCTGGGTGTCGCCATTTGCACAATTGCTCGCAGCGTGATGGTCGTTACGACCATCCCATCGCTGGCGCTAGCTTGTGGGGTTCTTCCGCTGGCAATCGGTGAAGCACTCGGCACGCCTGTGCTGCTGGCCGCAACGCGGCGCTACTCCACGGTCGCGCAACGGTCGATCTCCTTTTCGATCATCTACATGATAATGAACGTCGGCTACATCGCCGCGGGCTGGATTTTCGACTACGTCCGCCAACTCAATTTCCACGTCAGTCTCTTCGGATTTCAACCCAGCAGCTATCAACAATTATTCATCGTCAGTCTTGTTTTCGAGATTGTGCTGTTTCCCGTGATTTACTTTCTGCGGCGTGGCGCGGAAGCAACAAACGGCGGTCCTGTGATTGATCAGCTATCCCGCAGTCGAGACGCCGCCGGGAGTTTCTTGAGCGGTATTTGGGAAACAGTGCGCCAAAGCGCGATCGACGCCGCGCGTCTCTTTCGACGGTTGATTGGTCAATCAGGATTTTACCGGTTGCTGATGTTCTTTGTCTTCATCGGATTTCTCAAGGCGATCTTTTTGCAGATGGACTACGTCTTTCCAAAGTTCGGCATTCGCGAACTCGGCGCGAACGCTCCGGTCGGGAAACTTTCCGCGATCAACGCTATCGTGATCATCTTGCTCGTACCCATTGTGGGCGCGCTGACGCAAAAGTATGCAGCTTACCGCATGGTGGTGATTGGCGGAATCATCTGCGCAGCCGGAGTATTCATTATGGCACTACCGACCGAATGGTTCGTGTTGGCGGCCAACAGCATCTTCGGCCACTGGCTCGGGCACGCTTACCTCGGGCTGAGCGGGAGCATTCACCCTTACTACATCATGACTGCGCTGTATCTGATCGTTTTCTCGATCGGCGAAGCCTTCTATTCGCCGCGGGTGTACGAGTATGCCGCTGCGATTGCCCCGCGAGGACAGGAAGCTTCGTACGGTTCTCTGGCGTATCTCCCCTTCCTCGTGGGCAAACTCCTTGTCGGCACTGGCGG
>Ga0209056_10004360_pt1 | contig 14922 bp, 10 predicted proteins | sample GraSoiAngelo_114_FD_185876 | JGI IMG/M metagenome (GOLD analysis project Ga0209056, IMG submission 185876) | Grasslands soil microbial communities from the Angelo Coastal Reserve, California, USA - 14_0903_13_40cm (SPAdes) (version 2) | ecosystem: Environmental > Terrestrial > Soil > Grasslands... | reverse complement strand
GTACCAGGGCTACGTGCTGGGAACACCCAAGCTCGGCCGGCTCGAGATCCATTTCTTCCCGAGTCGCGCCGCGGCTCTCCAGGCACTCCTTCGGGGCGAGATCGACATTGCGCCGTGGCCCGTGCTTGAGGCCGATCTTGCGAAGACCCTCGATCGTTTCGCGGATGGGACGCATCTGCTCGCGCATTACGTGCCCACCGAGGCGGCGAGCCTCCTTCGGTTTGGATCCAATCTGAAACGGTTCGGCAATCCGCTGGTGAGGGAGGCGATCCTGCTCACCGTCGATCGCCAGTCGATCGTCGACGACGTTTTCGTCGGCAGGGCACGCGTGCCGCGCACATATCTCGTTCCCCCGCAGTGGGCGGCGGCCGAGGATGTGCCCCCCGCGGGCCCCGACCGCGATCGCGCGCGGGCCCTTCTGGTCGAGGCGGGATTCAGCAAAGGCCAGTTCGGGATCGTCGAACGTGGGGGCGAGCGCATGACCACCACGATCGGCGTCGCGGCGGGTTCGCAAGCACGCACCGATGTCGCGAGACGCGTGGCCGGCGACCTCGCCGCAATTGGGATCGCGGCCGACGTGCGCGAACGCGCGCCGGCCGATCTCGCTGCCGAGGTGCAGCGAGGTGAGTTCGATCTGGCGATCACATCTGAGGAAGCGGCCGATCCTCAGCTTGCTTCGGAGCGATGGGCCGGCATAGTCGACCCCTGGTTCGACGTGCTCGCCCGCCTCGCGACGGAGGCGCCGGATCGTGTCGAGAAGCGCGCGATCTACACGGAGATGGAACGGATCTGGACGTCGGCCCTCCCCGCCCTCCCGCTCTATCAGGAGCTCCGGGTCGATGTCGCGCCGCAAGGCCTCGCCGGAATTCAGCCCGCGCCCTCGGGTTCGGCGCTCTCGTGGAACGTCTACGAGTGGAGTTTTCTACTCCGCTGAACCCGCTTGGGCTAGCGACGGTACTGGCAATGGCCCAGAATCGCGCCATACCCCAATAAAGGAAGGACAGGGAGGCGGAATTTTGACCCCAAGTCGCAGTCGCATCTGGCCGCTCATCGGTGTCCTGTCGCTGGTCGTCCTGGTGATCAGCGCCTGCACCCAGCAGAGTGGCGGCCCCTCGACGTCGGCCGGAGCCGACGCCGACCCGAACGGCGAGTTCAGGAGCAACATCGGCTCCGAGCCCGACACCATCGACCCCCAGGTCGAGTCATTCGTGGACGAGATCGGCGTCACGATGCAGGTCTACGAAGCTCTGATGACATTCGACATCAAAACGGGCAAGCCGATCCCGGCGGCAGCCAAGGATCAACCGAAGGTCAGCGCCGACGGGCTGACGTATACGTACACCCTCCGGGATGGCCTGAAGTACTCGGACGGCAAGGCTCTTACCGCAAACGATTTCAAGTACGGGTGGCAGCGCCTCTGCGACCCGGCGACGGCGGGCAACTACTCGTTCACGGGTTACATCGTGGCCGGCTGCGAAGCCTGGAACAGCATGGACCCGAAGAAGGACGACCCCGCTAAGCTCGCGGCTGCCAAGGCTACCTTCCTCAACAGCGTCAAGGTCAACGGCAACGACATCTCGTTCACTCTCACCCAGCAGGCGCCCTACTTCAACTCGATCGCCGGACTCTGGGTCGGCGTGCCGACTCGCGAGGACATGGTGACCAAGGGCGGCGACAAGTGGACCGAGCCTGCGACGTACGTCGGGAACGGCCCCTTCATCTTCAGCGAGTGGAACCACAACTCGAAGATGGTGTTCACACGCAACCCCAACTTCCGCACGCCCGTCAAGCTCGCCAAGTGGACCAAAGTCATGATCAACGAGGGTGCGGTCGCCTTCGCGGCGTACCGCAGCGACGAGCTCGACGAGTACGGCATCGCGGCTGAGGACCTTCGGAGCATCGACAGTGACGCAGCCCTCAAGGCGCAGGTCGTCGAAGGACCCGGCTCCTGCAGCAACTACATCGCCTTCAATCTGAAGAAGGCACCGTTCGACGACAAGAATGTGCGCGTGGCGTTCGTGAAGTCGTTCGACCGAGACGCGTATATCGCCGACATCCAGAAGATCGGCAAGCCATCGACTTCATTCATCTCGCCCGGCATCCCCGGCTACGACCCGGGCGATACATTCCAGAAATTCGATCCCGCCAGCGCCAAGACCGCTCTCGCCCAGGCGAGTCCAGCGGCGCAGGCTGCTCTCGCGAATCTCAAGATCACCTATTCCGCGACCGCCCGGGGGAAGACACGACTCGAGTGGTTCCAGAACCAGTGGAAGACGAACCTGGGCGTGAACGTCTCCCTCGACCCGGTGGACACGACGACGTACACGCAGCTGGTCAAGAAGTTGGAGACCGCTCCGCAGATGTTCTACATCGGCTGGTGCGCCGACTACTACGACCAGCAGGACTGGCTCACCACCGTCTTCAACTCAAAGTCCACGCAGACCCCGACTGGCTACAACAACCCAACATTCGACAAGCTCGTCGCAGATGCCGACAAGGAGCCTGATGCGAAGAAGCGCGACGATCTCTACCAGCAGGCCTCACGGCTTCTCTCGCAGGACGCGCCCGTCGGATTCGTCTACTACAGCACGACGAAGATTCTCCAAAAGCCATGGGTGAAGAATCTCTACATCACCCCGCTCGGTTTCGAAGAGGCCGGCTACATCGACCTCTACGTCACCAAGCATTAGCAGCGACTCGCGGTATCGCGTGAGAGGGCCGGCATGAGCCGGCCCTCTCACTGTTTCATGCCGTCATCTCCGAATGTGTCGGGCTATACACTCGGCTAGATCCAGTGCTCAGATATGTGATCCGGCGTCTCCTTCTAATCATCCCGACAATGTTCTTCGTCGCGCTCATCACCTTCACGCTCGCCCACGCGACGCCCGGAAGTCCCTTCGATCGGAACGAGAACAAACCGCTGCCGCAGGCGACGATCGATCGACTGAACCGCTACTACGGCGTGGACCAGCCGATCCCCGTGCAGTTCGTGACGTACATCGGCAATCTGCTGCGCGGCGACCTCGGGCTCAGCTTCACGAAGGGCCGACCGGTCGCCGACATCATCGGTCAGGGCATCGGGACCAGTGCGCAGCTGGGAGTGCAGGCGCTGCTCCTGGCCCTCGCGTTCTCGATCCCCCTCGGCATCATCAGCGCGCTGAAACAGAACACGGCTGCCGATTACGTGAGCCTGATGTTCGCGACCGTCGGAACCACGATCCCGTCGTTCGTGATCGCGATCTTCCTCATCTACATCTTCGGCGTGACGCTCCGCTTCTTCCCGATCACTGGCTGGGGGACCTGGCAGAACGAGGTCATGCCGACTGTCGTGCTGGCGCTCGGCCCGGGCGCCTTCCTCACTCGGATCACGCGCGCGAGCATGCTCGAGGCGATCAAACAAGATTACGTGCGGACAGCGCGCGGCAAAGGCCTCAGCGAGCGTGTCGTGGTGGTGGGCCACGTCCTCAAGAACGCGCTCATACCCATCGCCACGATAATCGGGCCGGCGACGGCCGCCCTCATTACCGGATCCTTCGTTATCGAATCACTCTTCAACGTGCCCGGTGTTGGTCGGCTCTTCGTCATCAGCATCGAGCAGCGCGACTACCCGACGATCATGTCGACAACGATGCTCTACGCGTTCCTCATCATGATCGCGAATATCACGGTCGACATCCTGTATGGCGTGCTCGATCCGCGGATCAAGGTGGCCTGAGTTTGGCGACCACGCTGACCACCGAACAGCGACGCTCGATCGGATCCAGGCTGGAGCGCAAGCAGCGTTCGCTGTGGGGCGACGCCCTGAGGAGGCTGCTGCGCAATCGAGCCGCAGTCGTCGGGCTCGCGGTGATCGGGTTCGCTGCATTTGTCGCCGTCTTCGCCGGGGTGCTCGCTCCATACGATCCGATCGCCCAAGATCCTCCGAAACAGCTGATGGAACCCATCTGGACGAAGGCGTTCGGAGGCAAATACACCGACCCGGCGTTCCTCCTGGGCTCGGACGCGCTCGGTCGCGACATGCTGAGCCGTCTGATGTACGGGTCGCGCATCGGTCTCGTCGTGGGATTCGTCCCGGTCACGATCATCTTTTTCATCGGGATGTCGGTCGGAATGCTCGCGGGCTACCTCGGAGGATGGGTGGACAATTTCCTCATGCGGCTTACCGACGTTATCTACGCGTTCCCAGACCTGCTCTTCGTCATCATCATCGTGGCGATGCTCCGCAGCACTAGCGCGGGTGACGTCATGGGTGGACTGCTTGTTATCTTCGTCGGTATCGCGGTCGTGAACTGGGTTGGCTTGGCGCGACTCGTGCGCGGACAGGTGCTGTCGATCAAGCACCGGGAGTTCGTCGAGGCGGCGCGTGCCGTTGGGGCGAGCCCGATCTGGATCATGACGCGCCACATTTTCCCGAACATTCTCGCGCCGGTCATCGTGTCAGTCGCGTTCGCGATACCCGGCGCCCTCCTCACGGAAGCGACCCTCTCCTTCATCGGCATCGGGATCAAACCACCGACGCCGAGCCTCGGCACGATGATCGCCGACGGGTTTGTCGTGTTCTCGACAACGCCCTGGCCGGTGCTTCTGCCGGCTCTGTGCATTTCTGTACTCCTTCTCGCGTTCACGTTCGTCGGGGACGGGCTCCGGGACGCTCTCGACCCGCGTTCGTCGACGTGATCGGGATCGGGCGAGCGTTGGTAGACTCCGCGGAACTCAGGCGGGGCTAGGGGGAGACCGGGTGGCTCAGCAGCTTCTGGAGGTCACGGACCTTCACACGCAGTTCTTTACGCGCGACGGCGTCGTCCGCGCGGTCGACGGTGTGACGTTCGAGGTCGCGGCGGGCGAAACGCTCGGGATAGTCGGTGAGTCCGGCTGCGGCAAGTCCGTGACCGCGCTCTCGCTCATGCGTCTCATCCCCGTGCCGCCGGGCAAGATCGTCAAGGGCTCGATCATGTTCGATGGCGCGGACGTTCTCAAGATGGACGACGACGAGGTGCGCGGGATCCGCGGCAACAACATCGCGATGATCTTCCAGGACCCGATGACGAGCCTCAATCCCGTGCTTACCATCAGCCGTCAGATCTCGGAGGCGCTCGAACTCCACCTCAAGATGGACAAGAGCGAGGCGCGGAAGCGCACCATCGAGCTCCTCGACCTCGTCGGCATTCCCAGCGCCAAGAAGCGCGTGGACGATTATCCCCACCAGTTCTCGGGAGGCATGCGTCAGCGCGTGATGATCGCGATGGCGCTGTCGTGCAATCCGAAGCTCATCCTCGCGGACGAGCCGACGACCGCGCTCGACGTGACGATCCAGGCGCAGATCCTCGATCTCCTGAAGAACCTGGCACGCGAGTTCCGGACCGCGTTCATCCTCATCACGCATGACCTCGGCGTGGTCGCCGGCATGACGCAGCGGATCCACGTCATGTACGGCGGCAAGATCGTCGAGAAGGCCGACACGGCTGAGCTCTTCGCCAACCCGAAGATGCCGTACACGTGGGGTCTCCTCCGTTCCATCCCGCGCCTCGACGAACGGCGCAAGGCCAAGCTCGTGCCGATCGAGGGCCTCCCGCCCGACCTGATCGCACCGCCGCCGGGCTGCCGATTCGAGCCGCGCTGCCAGTACCGTCGCGAGATCTGCCGCGAGAAGGAACCGGAGCTCGAGCACATCCCGAACTCCAAGCCCGACCACGAGGCTCGATGCTGGGGCACGCAGCAAGGCGGATGGCTCGTCGACACGGATTGGCACAAGGAAGTCGGTGACACCCGCGTCATCGAGGAGATCAAGCAAGAAGTCGCGCAGCTTCCGCCCGAGCCCAAGCCCGGCGACGTGCCGCCGCCGCCAACCGCGATTTAAGAGGTGCAGAGATGGCCCTGAACACACCGACGAAGCCGGCCGATCCGGACTACGTCCGGGTTCGCAGCACGGCCACCATCGACAGCGGCAAGAACCTCCTCGACGTCAAAGCGTTGAAGATGCACTTCCCGCTGACGCAGGGGATCATCTTCCAGCGACAGGTTGGGGCCGTCCGCGCGGTCGACGGGATCGACTTCTTCGTCGAGAAGAGCGAGACGCTCGGTCTCGTCGGCGAGTCAGGGTGCGGGAAGTCGACGACAGGACGCGCCATCCTCCAGCTCTACAAGCCGACGGCCGGCGAGGTGAAGTTCGACGGCGTCGAGCTCACCAGGCTTGGCGGCGAGGACATGCGCAAGATGCGCCGCCGTATGCAGATGATCTTCCAGGATCCCTACGCGTCGCTGAATCCACGAATGACCGTCGGCAACATCATCGGCGAACCGCTCGAGGTCCATAACCTTGCACGCGGCAAAGAGAAAACGGAGCGCGTCCAGGAGCTGCTTCGCGTCGTGGGCCTCAACCCGTACTTCACCAACCGGTACCCGCACGAGTTCTCCGGTGGCCAGCGCCAGCGCATCGGGATCGCCCGTGCCCTCGCCGTCGAGCCTGAATTCATCGTGTGCGACGAGCCGATCTCGGCGCTGGACGTGTCGATCCAGGCGCAGGTCATCAACCTGCTCGAGGAGCTCCAGGATCGCTTCAAGCTGACCTATCTCTTCATCGCGCATGACCTTTCGGTGGTGCGGCACATCAGCGACCGCGTCGCGGTGATGTATCTCGGAAAGATCGTCGAGCTCGCGGACCGCGTCGATCTCTACGAACGTCCGCTCCACCCGTATAGCCAGGCTCTTCTCTCCGCGGTCCCCATCCCGGATCCGGCTGTCGAATCGAAGCGCAAGCGAATCATCCTGACCGGCGACGTCCCTTCGCCAGTGAACCCGCCCTCCGGCTGCCGTTTCCACACGCGGTGCTGGAAGGCGCAACAGATCTGCTCTGAGGTCGACCCCGAATTCATCGAACATGAGCCGCGGCACTGGGCCGCGTGTCACTTTCCGGGCGTCTAGACCGGCCAGGCGACCAAGGTGGCTGATCGTCCGAACGTCCTCAGCCGTACGGCGGTATAGCAGGCGGGATCGGCTGTCTTCGTGGGCTTTGCCTAGACTGCCGAAATTCTCGCATTGGGAAAGGAGCCACCGAGGGGCATGACGCAACAGCGCACGCACCGCACTCTGCTTGGCATCGCGGCCGCGGCGGTCCTCATCGCCACGGCGTGCGCGCCGAGCGGCGGACCGAGCGCAAGCAGCACGACCACGACTCAGGAAACGCCGGTCGCCGGCGGTCGAGTGATCCGAGGCTCATTCAGCGACATACGAGTTCTGAATCCGGTGATCAGCACCGACGCGACTTCATCACAGGTCATCAGCCTCATGTACGACACCCTGCTGAACGTCGACGCGAAGACCGGCAATCCCGTCCCGTGGTTGGGGAAGTGGACCGTCAGCTCGGACAACCTGACGTACTCCTGGGAGATCGACGCCAAGGCGAACTGGTCCGACGGCAAACCCATCATCGCCGAGGACTATCTCGCGCGGGCGAAGGCTGTCGCGCGCAGCAAGCTGACGACACAGAAGAGCAGCTGGAATGACGTCGAAGGCTTCAATGACTATCGCGACGGGAAGGCCACGTCGATATCGGGAATCACGATCGACTCGGCGAATCCCAAGAAGTTCACCGTGAAGTTCGGGAAGTCATTCTGCCCCGCCCTGATAAACGTCTTTGGCATCGCGCCGATCCCGGCGCACGTCTTTGGCAAGTACACCGTCGACAATGACCCGTCGAAGAACATCGACACCGCGCCCGAGAACGCGGCACCGACCGCGGTCAGCGGCCCGTTCAAGTTCAAGGAATGGCGCAAGGGCGACCAGGTCATCCTGAGCCGCAACGACGGTTACTGGCGCGGCGCGCCGTACCTGGACGAATTCGTTCAGAAAGTCGTCGCGGACTCGACGGTCCAGGCTGCACAGCTGAAGACCGGCGAGCTCACACTCGGCGCGATCCAGCCGGGCGACTACGACGACCTATCGAAGTCCGACAACCTGAAGCTCTACGAGTGGAAGGACAACGGCTACGTCTACATCGGATGGCGCCTGAACAACCCGAACGTCCCGGCCTTGCAAGACAAGCGTGTCCGGCAAGCGCTCGCCTACGGCCTCGACATGTCGCAGGTCGTCCAATCCGTCGTTCTCGGCCACGGAGAAAAGCAGATCTATCACACACCGTCCGTTTCCTGGGCTTCGCCAGGCACGGCGGGCTTCCAGGCATACAACTTCGATGCGACCAAAGCCGAGCAGCTCATAAAGGACGCCGGTTACACCAAGGGTTCCGACGGCTTCTACGCGAAGGATGGCAAGACCCTCGGGTGGACCATCGTGACGAACCAGGGGAACAAGACGCGTGAGACGTTCCTCCAGGTCGCCGCGGAGCAGTACAAGAAGATCGGCGTGAAGATCAACCCCAAGGTCGAGGACTTCACGACGCTCGTCCCGAAGCTCACGAGCGGCAGCAACGAGATCGAGACCATCATCATCGGCTGGCAGCTCGGGACGGACCCGGACCCGTTCAGCATCTGGCACTCGAGCAACATCGCGACCGCGGCGCAGGCAGGCAACAACTTCGTCGGTTACAACAACCCCGACGTCGACAAGCTCATCGAGCAGGGTCGCGGTCCAAATTGCGGGCAGGACGTCCGCAAGACGGCATACGCGCAGATGAACAAGATCCTGAACGAGGACCAGCCGTACAACTTCGGGTTCTCCCAGAACAGGATCCTCGCGACCGACAAGCGCATCCGGGGCATCGAGCCAGGCAGCTTCAGCCCCGACGCGACATGGAACGTCGAGAAGTGGTGGATCAAGCAATAACGGCGATCTGACGTACGCGCACGCGGCGGGGCGCCCAAGCGGGGCGCCCCGCCGGTCCGGAGGTCACCGAGGAGCGATGCGCAAATACATCATCCGGCGCGTCCTGTACGCGATTCCCACGCTGCTCGGTATCTCCGTCATTGTCTTCGCGATCTCACGGCTTGCGCCAGGCGACCCCGTACGCCTCTATACGTTCGGCGCCACGAACATCACCGAAGAGGACATCGCCGCGCTCCGGCATTTCTACGGACTCGACCAGCCGCTCCCGATCCAGTACGTCACTTGGCTCATGAACATGCTCCGCGGCGACTTCGGGAAGTCCCTTCAGTACAACCAGCCGGCCTTCGCTCTCCTCATGGAGCGGCTACCGGCGACGCTCCAGCTCGCCGTCCTCGCCCTCGTGCTGCAGGTCGGCATCGGTGTGCCGCTCGGGGTCATCGCCGCGCTCAACCGCGGCGGTTGGGTCGACAACGCCGTGCGGTTCTTCGGCGTCGTCGGACATGCGATCCCGCAGTTCTGGATCGGACTCCTTTTGATCGTGCTCTTCGCCGTGAACCTGCACTGGCTTCCGAGCCAGGGCCTACTCACCATCGGCAAGGACGTCTGGGACATCCCCGACCGCTTGAAACACATCCTTCTGCCCGCCTTCGTGCTCGCGCTGGCGGGCGTCGCGAACTACTCGCGCTACCTGCGCACAGAGACACTCGACGTGATCGCGCAGGACTACGTGCGGACCGCGCGTGCCAAGGGGCTCCGCGAGCGCACGGTGGTGTACGTCCACGCCCTCCGCAACGCGTTGATCCCGGTCGTGACCGCGCTCGGCGGCATCCTCGCGGCGCTCGTAAGTGGTGCGCTCATCGTCGAGCAGGTCTTCACCTGGCCGGGTGTCGGCCAGCTCACATACGCGGCCGTTCGTGGCAAGGACTACCCGCTCATCATGGCCGGGGTCATGTTCGCCAGCACGATGCTGGTGATCAGCTACTTGCTTCGTGACCTCGCCTACGCACGCGTGGATCCGCGGATCAAGGTCTGAGCTGATGGCAACGGTCGCGCGCGCCGATGTAGTCCCCGCGACGGTGGCGTCCCGTCGTGCGTCCGCCGGGCTCTGGACGAACGCGTGGTACAGCCTCCGGCGCGATCGCCTCACGATGGGAGCGGCGGCCTTGCTGCTCCTGCTCGCGGCGTCGGCGATCGCGGCGCCTCTGTTCGCGCAATACGTGTTCCACACGAGCTTTGAGGAGCAAGATCTCCTCCATATCTATGCGAAGCCAACGTTCGATCCACCGGCATACATGCTCGGCGCCGACGAGATCGGCCGCAGCCAGGTGGTGCGCCTCCTGTATGGCGGCCAGGTCTCCCTCTTCATCGGCTTCGTCGCGGCGCTCATGAATCTCACGTTGGGGGTCGGCCTCGGTCTGCTCGCGGGTTATGTGCGCGGCGCCGTCGATGACCTCATCACCTGGTTCATCACCACGCTGAACTCCATCCCGATCATCTTTCTCCTTCTTCTCATTACCTCGCTCTTCCAGCCCGGGGCCCTCACGCTCACGCTCATCATCGGTGTGCTGTTCTGGACCGGTGTGACCAACTTCGTCCGGGGCCAGACCTTCGCGCTGCGCGAGCGCGAGTTCATCACAGCGGCGCGGACGATCGGCGCCGCGACGCCGCGCATTCTCATGCGGCACATCCTCCCCAATGTCCTGCCGTTGATCTTCGTTCTCGCCGCGATCGACATCGGCTCGATCATCCTTGCGGAATCGGCGCTCAGCTACCTTGGCCTCGGAGTGCTGCCGCCGACTCCGAGCTGGGGGAACATGCTCTCGAACGCGCAGAGCTACGCGACGCGCGCACCGTGGCTCGTGGTGGCGCCCGGCGCAATGATCTTCCTCACCGTTCTATGTCTCTATCTGATCGGGGACGGTCTCCGCGATGCTCTCGACCCGAGGCTCAAGGCGTCCTGACGGCCGGTCGGCCGAGCTAGTCCCTCACCGGATGCGCTCTTCGGCCGTGTTGCTCCTGGCCATCTGTGTCGTGCTCGGCGGATGCACGCTCAACCCGAGCGTTGCCACGCCTTCCCCGACGCCTGCGATTGCCGGCGGGACCCTCCGCGTCGCCATCGCTGCCGAGGCGGCCTCGCTCGACCCGTGGAACGACGATGCGTCGCTCGTCGCGACCCGCCAGATCTTCGAAACGCTCGTTGAAGTCGACCCGGCGACGTCGCGGATCACGCCCGCGCTCGCGTCGGGATGGCAAATGACCAACGACGGGGCGTCCTGGACGTTCGCTCTTCGAGATGGCGTCCGGTTCCATGACGGCAACGCACTCGACGCGGCGGCCGTCGTGGCGAGCTTCGAACGCGGAATGACGACTCGCGGATCCGCATACCGGGCGCTCTTCGCCGATCCCGCGGCGATCCTCAGCGTGCAGGCGGTCGATCCCAGAACCGTGCGATTCGATCTTCGCGCTCCGTTTGGTCCGTTCCTCGCGCACCTCGCTGCGCCGCAGACGGCGATCGCCCGGGGCGCCGCGGGAACCGGGCCATTCGCCGCGCCCGCGGGGGCGCTCGCGCTCGACGGCACGCTCACGCTTCGGCGGAACGACGCGTATTGGGGTCGTGATGCGGCGGGCAAACAGCTCCCGTATCTCGACGGGCTTGTCCTGCGGCCGGTGCGCGACCCCACATCACGCCTCGCGGAGCTTCGCGCCGGGCGGGTCGAGGTCGCGCTGGATCTTCCCATCGCGCAGGCGTCCACCGCGCGCAGCGACCCGAGCCTCATCGTCAGCCCGAGGAAGGATGCGGCCCTCGCATCGCTCGGAGTCAACGCGACGGCGGCCCCGTTCGACCGGTCGGAGGTCCGGCGCGCAGTCGCGATGGCAGTGAACCGCAACGCGCTGTCAGCGGTCTATGGCGGCACGTCGCGACCCGCGACCCAGGCGGTCCCGCCCGGCGCGCTCGGCTACGACGACAGCGTTGTGGAGTTCGCCGCGCTCGACACGGACGCGGCGCGCAAGGCCCTCGCCGACGGCCACATCCCGACGCCGATCTCCGCGGACCTCGCGTACCCCGGCGTCCCGACCGCCGCATACCCGGATCCCCAGCGCATCGCGCAGTCGATCGCCGCGGACCTGGGCAAGATCGGGATCGTCACGCGGCTCCGCTCGGTGGACCCGGCGGCGTTGCGCGACGCCGGCGCGGCGCTCAGCCTGGACACGACCGTCATCGGACTCGACCCCGATGACGTGTTTTGGCCGCTTTACGGGCTCGATGACCCCTCCGGGACGTCACTCATCGTGGGTCTGGTCCGAAAGGCCCGGGCCGAGGCGGATCCGACCAAGCGCGCCGAGCTCTACAAGCAGGTCTCCAAGATCGCCCGCACCGATGCGCTCCGGGTACCACTTCTGTTCGCGGACAAGTCCAACGCCACGACGGCGCGGCTCGTGGGGTACGGCGGCATCGAATATTTCGGCACAGTGTGGCTGCGGCCGTGACGCCGTCGGATAACGTGTAACTAGAAGTGATGATCCCGATGGGCGGCGGCGGCGTCCACATGTTCATGTGGGGCCAGCGCGGTGACATGGCGAAGAAGCGACCGACGGTCGCCATGTATCGACGACTCCTTCGATTTGTCGGCCCGTATCGCTGGAATCTCGCGCTCGCGGCCGCGCTCCTCGTGATCTCAACCGCCCTCGGCCTCGTGTGGCCACAGATCGTGCAGCGGGTGCTCGACCTCGGCTTCAAAGAGCCCGGACTGCTCGACGAGCTTGTCGTCGTCCTCATCGCGGTCCTCCTCGTGCGAGCCGTCATCGACGGCGTCCGCCAATTCGTCATGGCATGGACCGGCGAGAGCGTCATCTTCGATCTCCGGATGGCGATCGTGAACCACCTCCAATCGATGTCGCTGTCATTCTTCAACGTGCGCAAGACCGGCGATCTCATGTCGCACGTGACGAGCGATGCGACCCTCGTGCACGGCGTCGTGACGCAGACGATCATCCAGGTGCTCGGCCAGGTCCTCACTCTGGTCGGCGGCGTCACCATCATCTTCTTGATGAACTGGCGGCTCGCGCTCCTCACGCTGGTGGTCGCGCCTCCGATCGGGATCATCGGCCAGTACCTCGGCCGAAAGATTCGCGACATCTCGCGCGCGGCGCAGGACGCGCAAGGCGAGGCGGTTGGAGTCTTGCAGGAGGCCCTCGCCGAGGTGCGCGTGGTCCAGGCGTTCACGCGCGAGGACTACGAGGCCAAGCGCTTCCACGAGAAGCTTCTCGTGATGTTCCAGAAGAGCATCGACCGTTCGCGCATCGGCGCGATCATGTTCCCGGCCATCGGCTTTCTCGGTTTCGCCTCTTCGATCGTGGTGCTCTGGTACGGCGGCCACCAGGTCGCCGCCGGCGAGCTCACGCAGGGACAGCTCGTCGCGTTCCTTCTCTACATGGGTATGGTCGCGGGGCCGGTCGGCGGTCTCGCGAGTCAGTGGACGGGCATTCAGCAGGCATTCGGCGCGGCCGACCGCATCTTCGCGTTGCTCGACACTGAGCCCGACGTCCGCGACCTCCCAGGTGCCGTTCCGATCGGCCCGGTGCGCGGCGAGATCGAGTTCGACGAGGTCTCGTTCCGATATGGCGATGCAGGGGGAGGGGCCCGTGGGGGCGGTAGTCCCCTCATCTTCGAATCGTTATCCACGGTCTTCAGCGAGGGCGAAACGACAGCTCTCGTCGGACCTTCAGGCGCCGGCAAGACCACCTTGGTGAACCTCGTCGGCCGCTTCTACGACCCCGTCGCGGGACGGGTGTGCGTGGATGGGCGGGACATCCGTGAGGTCACGATCCGCTCGCTACGCGAGCAGATCGCCGTCGTGCCGCAGGAGCCGATCCTCTTCGGCGACACCATCCGCGAGAACATTCGCTACGGGCGCCTGGACGCCACCGCGGCGGAGATCGAAGATGCGGCGAGGGCCGCGAATGCGACCGAGTTCATCGCCCGCACGCCGAAGGGGATGGACACGATCGTCGGCGAGCGCGGCGTCCGGCTTTCCGTCGGGCAGCGGCAGCGCATCGCCATCGCCAGGGCGATCCTCCGCGACGCGCGCATCCTCCTTCTCGACGAGGCCACGAGCTCGCTCGACAACGAGAGCGAGTTTCTGGTCCAGCAGGCGCTCGATCGCCTCATGCGTGGCCGGACGACGATCGTGATCGCGCACCGGCTTTCGACGGTCGAGCGCGCGGACCGGATCCTCGTTTTGGACAAAGGCCGCATCGTCGAGCAGGGCACGCACACCGAGCTGCTTGCGAAGAGCGGCCTCTACCACCGCCTTTACACACGCAAGTTCGTTGACGAGACGTCCATCTCAGGGCGGGAGCCCACGCCGGAGCCGGTGCTCGCGGGCGAGGTGATGCGCATCCGGCGTTTTCCCCCGACGACGTAGGTCGTCTCCCTGCTTGCACCCGGGCGTAGCCTTCGCGACGGCAGGCGAAGCCTGGCCGATCGATACGTCGAGCGTTAAGGGGAGGTACGCGATGATAGACAAAGTTCAGCTCGCCAAAGAGGGAATCGAGGCGTTCAGCGCTGGCGACTGGGAGCGGTTCAAGGCGCCGCTTCGGGCGGACGCGGTCTATGAGGAGCTCGCGACCCAACGCAAAGTTCAAGGTCCGGATCAGATCGTCGAGGCGAGCAAAGGTTGGAAGGAAGCGTTCCCCGACGCAACGGGAACGATCACGAAGGTGACCGAGGGCGCCGATACCGTGGTGCTCGAGATCACCTGGCAGGGGACGCACGCGGGTGACCTCGTCTCACCGATGGGCACCATCCCTGCCAGCCAGAAGCGCGTGAAGATCTCGGCGGTCCAGGTCGTCAGATTCAAGGGCGACAAGGTTGCCGAGACCAGACACTTCTTCGACCTCATGACGTTGCTTGACCAGATCGGCGCCGTTCCGATGCCCGCGACCGCCTAAGCGAAAAGTCGAGTGGCCCGGCGGCTCTTGCCGCCGGGCCGATGAGTGGGTACCGCAGAGACCCTGTGTGCTTCCTTGCTTGGTCGCCCGTGTAGCGTGAGGAAGCGCCCGACGGGGGTCGGCGCTTTGGGGGTTCTCGTGATTGCAGCTACCCAACCGACATTGGGGTCGTCTCTCCGCGCGACCATCGCG
>Ga0209056_10004354_pt1 | contig 14934 bp, 12 predicted proteins | sample GraSoiAngelo_114_FD_185876 | JGI IMG/M metagenome (GOLD analysis project Ga0209056, IMG submission 185876) | Grasslands soil microbial communities from the Angelo Coastal Reserve, California, USA - 14_0903_13_40cm (SPAdes) (version 2) | ecosystem: Environmental > Terrestrial > Soil > Grasslands... | reverse complement strand
TCGCTCCTACTTTGGCTATGAGAGATGGTATGGCAACAGCCTTCTTGCGGCGTTTGGAGCGTTTCGGGGGTGTTCCTTCCGCCGGCTCGACCACCATGAGGCCGGTGACGAATTTCTTGACGCCGTGCAGGTCGAAGTCAATGGTCGTGCGCTCAGCGTCGGATACGGTAACAACTCCGCAGCCGTACTGAAAATGCTTGATGTACTGGCCTTCCGAGAGTGCCTTCACGAAGCCTCCTTGGCTAGCAAAGTCGCGCCAACTCTATCCCAAGGCCGCGAGAGCCTAGAAGCGCCGACGTCCTCGACCGCCGCCGTGGGGTTCGCCCCGGCCGCCGCCGCGCGGGGCCTGTGGGCGAGCCTCGTTTACCTGCAGAGCGCGGCCTTCCACGGTGATCCCGTTGACTTCGGCGATAGCGCGTGCCATGTCCTCACCCGGCCCGAGTTCCACGAACCCGAATCCGCGCGAGCGGCCGCTCTCGTTGTCCCGAATCACACGCGCCGACGCCACTTGAAATCCTTTGCTGCTGAACAGCTCTTGCAAGCCGCTATCCGTCACCTCAAACGATAAGTTCCCGACGTACAGCTTTGCCATTTGTTTCTCCTTTTGGCGCTGGGCCCGGGCGGCTTAAGAGAAGGCGAGTCGCGCTTGCACGGCTCGCCTTCATAGACTAGAGGCTAGTGACGTTCGCGGCCTGCAGGCCCTTGGGGCCGGAGGCGACTTCGAATTCAACGGTCTGCCCTTCGTTCAGCGACTTGTACCCCTCCGCCTGGATGGCGGAGAAGTGTACGAAAACGTCTTCGCCGGACTGGCGCTGGATGAATCCGAATCCCTTGCTGGCGTTGAACCACTTTACTGTTCCTTGTTCTTTCACGAAAAGTCCTCTTCTTTGTTTGGGCTATTTGTCTCTCCTACCGCCTCCAGCCGTAAGCAAAAAAAGGCCGCAAGTGTGAACTTGCAGCCCCTCTAAACGAATCCAAAGGTTTTACAAGAGCAACAAACGCAAGTCCATTATGTCACAGTTTTACCTTCGCGCATACCATAATCTGCGTGTGTTGCTCACGCCGACAACCAGAATCAAACGCCAACCAGTGCATTCCATGTCTGCGGAACTTCACAAACAAGCGGCACAGTCTCTTCAGCTTTGAAATCCGATAGCTAGCTGGGCGCTTCGTCGCCAGAATCTTTCTTCTGACTGTTCGCTCAGACATTTGGTCCTGCAGCAATTGATCCCGTTAAGTCGCCTACCCGGAAGGTGGCTCAGTGCGGTTTTCCCGCAAACGTTCCCGAAAATGTGAAGATTCAGACTAAACAGGGCAGGACGGCCGACTGAGGCAGTCTGTTCGCTCACCGGCGTTCGCGCTCAACGCCAGAACCGTAGCACTAACTGTCGTCGCTCTCTCCCGTTCCACCCACAATTCCTAGCGGCATTTTCGCACACTCTCCGACCTGTGGATTCTCGAAAAGATTTTTCACGAAAGTTGCGGAATTGTCTTGACAAGAATAGATTCGAGCCTATGATGTGGCACAAAGTGGGGCGAAGTGGAAAGCAGTAGAACGGGGTAGATAGTCTGAGAGGGCTGTGGTGAGACGGGGCTGTCGCATCCACTCTCCAATCGGGGCGCATGAAACTGCGGGGCAATTGTCCGGCGAAGGTGGACGAGAAGGGGCGTCTGAAGATACCCGCGGTGTTCCTGGAGGCGCTCAAGGAGTATGGCAGCCAGTTCTTCATCACCAGCACTACCGGCGAATCGGCGCGCATATATCCGATGAAGGTTTGGTCCGAGATTGAGGACAAGCTGGCAAAGGTGTCCTCGCAGAACCGCGCGAAACGGAAATTCTTGATGCGGACGAACTACTTTGGACAAGCGATCGAGATGGACGGGCAGGGAAGAGTCCTGCTGCCAGCGGTGCTGCGCGAGGCGGCGCAGATGAAGGGCGACGTGGACGTTTTCGGCAATCTGGATCATTTGGAAGTTTGGAATCACACGCGTCTCGCGGACGACATGAAGAACGCGCCGTTCACGGAAGAGGACGCCAAGGCGCTGGAAGATTTGGGAATTTAGCGGTTTCTTGGGGCTGCAGTGGTTACTGGGCTCGCACTGAAATCCTTCGGACACCGTCTACGGGTGTCCTCAGGATGACAGGCGAGCAGCGGGACTGACGAGTTTGGATGCGGGACATACGCCTGTATTGCTGCGAGAGGTGCTCGAATGGCTGCGCATAAAGCCGGAAGGAACGTACATCGACGCAACGCTCGGAGCCGGCGGGCACTCGGCAGCGATCGCCCAGCGGTTGACCTCTGGGGCGATTCCTGGGCGCCCTTCCGGGCGATTGATCAGCCTGGACCGGGACGCACAGGCAATCGAGCTGGCGCGGGAACGGCTGAAGACCTTTGGGGCGACTGTGACGCTGGTGCAGTCAGCGTTCTCAAGGATTGCGACGGTCGCGCAGGAGCTGGGGCTGCCGCACGCGGACGGCGTGCTGGCCGATCTGGGGGTTTCGAGCATGCAGCTTGACCGGGCCGAGCGCGGGTTTTCGTTTCGCGAAGCCGGCCCGCTGGATATGCGCATGGACCGGAGCGAGACGATCACGGCGGAAGAGATTGTGAATCGCTGGCAGGAGAAAGAATTGGCGGATCTGCTCTATCGAAAGGGCGAGGAGCACGATTCCAGAAGAATCGCCAGGGCCATTGTGCGGGCGCGGCCGATCCGCGACACCGCGCACCTGGCAACAGTTGTGGCAGGGGCCCGGAAGCAACGGGGAAGGCAGAGACTGCATCCCGCGACAAAAACGTTTCTGGCGCTGCGGATAGCGGTGAATCGAGAGTTGGAGGAACTCGGGCAGTTTCTTCTCCGGGCCCCCGCCACATTAGCTTCCGGCGGCCGATGGGTGGTGCTCAGTTACCACTCGCTCGAAGACCGCCTCGTGAAACGCGCATTCCAGGAAGGGGAGCGTCAGGGGATGCTCCGCGTTTTGACCAAGCACGTCATCCAGGCCAGCGAAGAGGAAATCGGATCGAACCCGCGGGCGCGCAGCGCGAAGCTCCGCTGCGCCGAGAAAGTGTGAATGCTGTGAGAAAGAAACGCGCTCGGCGCATGACCGAATTTCGCACCGTCAAGAAGATCGACAATTCGCGGCTGGTCCGCCGCGTGGAGCCGGCGCGTTTGCGCGACATCGCGCGCACAAGCTTGCTATGCGTGGCCATGCTGGGTTTTTTCCTGTTCTGGGGCTACCAGCGCTTCCGGTGCATCGAGTTGAGTTTTCAACTGGAGGACCTCAAGGGGAAACAATCGCAGGCGGCGGCGCTCAATACGGAACTGCGGCTGGAGATCGCCGGATTGCGCAACCCATCGCGGATCGACGTGATCGCGCGCAGGCAACTCGGGCTGACCGAGCCGTTGCCGATACAGGTCGAGCTTGGCAGCGCACCCAGCAACGCGGAGGTGGCGGCCGTGCGCATGGCGCGCCCAGCAGGAGCGCAGTAAACGCCCGGCCAATGTCGGCGCATCCGAGAACTCACGGGATCCACCCAGCCTCAACGATCCTTCCGGAGGCTTTTCCGACCTGATCAGGCCATGCCGCGTCCGCGCCCTCACGACCGAATGTTGATGATTGCCGGCGTGGCGGCGCTTTCGATGCTGGCCATTGCCGGACGCCTCGCCTGGCTGCAACTATTTCAATACAGCGAATACCTGGGCCGCGCGCAAAGGCAGCAGCAACGGGTCATCGAAGTGACGCCGCGGCGCGGAGCCATCTACGACCGCAATCTCCACCCAATGGCGATGAGCATTCCGGTGGACTCCTGCTTCGCAGTTCCCGCGGAGATTTCGGATGTATCGCTTGCGTCGCAACTCCTTTCCAGCGTGCTGGGGATTCCCCGCGAGGTGATTGAAGCGAGGCTTGGATCTTCGCGGTCGTTTGTGTGGATCGCACGGAAACTGCCGCCGGAAAAAGCTCAGGCGATCCAGGCGCTGAATTTGAAGGGGATTTACTTCCAGAAGGAAAACCAGCGCTTTTATCCGAAGCGGGACCTTGCAGCGCACGTGCTGGGGTATGTCGATCTGGACGAGAAAGGACTGGGCGGGATCGAGTACGAGCTCGACAGTCAGATTCTGGCCAAGCCGGAGAAAATTCTGGTAATGGCCGATGCGAAGCGGCGCTGGTTTGACGCGGCGGAATCTCAGCGTGATCCGGGCGCCAGCGTCGTCCTGACCGTTGACGAAAAAATTCAATTCATTGCCGAGCGCGAGCTGGCCGCCGCGGTTGCCAAGACGCGCGCTATTGCGGGTACCGTGATCGTGCAGGATCCCAGCAACGGGCAGATCCTCGCGGAAGCGAGTTGGCCCAAATTCAATCCGAACGCTGCGGGGGAAAGCGCCTCAGAATCGCACATGAACCGGGCGATCGGCGCGCTCTATGAGCCCGGCTCAACCTTCAAGCTCATCACACTGGCGGCAGCGTTTGAGGAGCACATCACGCGTCCCGGGGAAATGTTCGATTGCCAGAACGGCGCGGTGTACGTCGCCGGACACCGCATCAGGGATCACAAGCCATTCGGGCTGCTGACCGTTTCGGACATTCTGGCGCAATCGAGCGACGTGGGAGCCATCAAGATTGCGCTGCGGCTGGGCGCGCCGAAATTCTACGAATACATCCGCGCATTTGGTTTTGGCACGCCCACAGGTATCGATCTTCCGGGCGAGAGCAGAGGGCTGTTGCGGCGGTTGGAAAACTGGACGCCGGTTTCGATCGGGTCGATTTCCATGGGTCAGGAAATCGGGGTGACGCCCATTCAGCTCATCTGCGCGGTCTCAGCCATCGCAAACGGGGGCTTGCTCTTCCGGCCGCGCGTGGTCGCAGAGGTGCGGCGCGGCGACCAGGTGGTACCGCCGCCGGCGGCGCTGACACCCGGCGAGCCCAGGCGGGTGATTCGTCCAGAGACGGCGGCCACACTGCGGCGGTTAATGGAGGGCGTTATCCTGAATGGAACGGGAAAACCGGCGCGGTTGGACGGTTGGACTGCGGGGGGCAAAACGGGGTCCGCGCAGAAGATCGATCCGGCGACAGGGCGGTATTCGCGGAACAAACTGATTGCTTCGTTCACGGGATTTGCTCCGCTCAACAACCCCGCTGTGACGATCCTGATTTCTCTGGATTCGCCCGAGGGGCTGCATGAGGGCGGGCAGGTGGCCGCGCCGGTGTTCAAACGAATCGCCGAACAGGTATTGGCCTATCTCGATGTGCCGAGGGACGTTCCCTTGAATGGGGGGCTGATGCAGGCTGGGTACCGTCGGAATCAATCTCTCGACGTGAAGGGCCTGGAAGAATCCGCGCCGGTGGATTTCTCTGCGCAACCCGATACGCCACCGGTACGCGCAGCCGGTCAGGACAAGACGCGGACTGCCGTTCCCACCATTACGGTAGCGGTGGATGAGGGCGGCGACATTCCCGTGCCGGACTTACGTGGCCAGACGATGCGAGACGTCACGCGGGCCTGCCTGCGGCTGGGCCTTGACCCAGTACTGATTGGTAGCGGGCTTGCCGCGGAACAATCTCCGGAGGCCGGCGGCAAGATGCGCAGGGGCGGTAGAATTGTAGTGAAATTCGGCACGGTTTCCATGGTTGCGGCCAAGGCGAGGCGACGGTCGGCAAAGGGGCGATGAAAGACGTGTCAAAAACTAGCGCGAACACGGCTTTGAGGGACGATCGCGTCGGCAACAGGGAGCCGGCCGCAAAGAAGGAGAGCGCGGTAGCCGCAGCTCCCGGGCAGGCTGCGGGCCTGCGGGGGATGAAGCTTGGCGAGTTGCTTCGCGGCGTGGAGACGATTTCGGCGCCGTCGCTTGCAGGCTTGGAAATTCGAGGGGTGGTTTGCCATTCGGGCAGTGTCCAACCGGGCGGGATGTTTTTTGCGTTGCACGGCGCCAAGGCTGACGGGAATGCGTACATCGCCCAGGCTATTTCGCGCGGCGCCGTCGTCATTGCCAGCGAGCATTCGCGACCGGCAGACGCGCCGCCGCAAGTTGTGTGGATTCAAGTACGCGAGCCGCGCAAGGCCCTGGCCATCGCGGCGGCAAATTACTACGGGCATCCGGCGGAGGCGCTGCGCCTGGTCGGCATTACGGGGACGAACGGCAAAACCACAACGACGCACTTGGTCGATTCGATCCTCAAAGCGACGGGAGCGAAGACCGGCCTTTTCGGGACGATTGCGTATCACACACCTCACGGCGAATATCCTTCGCCCAACACCACACCGGAATCCGTGCACCTGCAAAGCTTCCTCGCGGAGATTCGGGATGCGGGCGGAAAGTATGCCGTGCTCGAGGCCAGCTCGCACGCGCTCACGATGGACCGGCTGTGGGGCTGCCGCTTTGCAGTGGCTGTCTTCACCAATCTCACGCGCGAGCACATGGATTATCACAAGACGTTTGAAGACTATTTCGCCGCGAAGCGCCACTTGTTTGAAGGCACGGGCGCTGGCGCACCGCTGCGCGGGGTGATCAACGCCGACGATCCCTACGGAAAGCAGCTCGTCGGGCTGGCAGAGAAGACGCTGACCTACGGCCTGGAGGAGCCGGCGGACATCACAGCGAAGAAATTCAGCCTTTCGTTTTCCGGGCTGGCTTTCACGGCCAGCACGCCGCAGGGAAAAATGGCGATTGAGTCACCGCTGGTCGGAAAAATTAACGTGTACAACATCCTCGCGGCAATCGGCGCTGCGCTGGCTCTGGGGATAAAGAACGAGAACATCGAGGCGGGAATTCGCAAACTCGAGAGCGTTTCCGGACGCTTTCAGCGCATTGACATGGGGCAGAAGTTTTTCGTGATTGTGGACTATGCGCACACGGACGACGCTCTGGAAAACCTCATCCGCACGGCGCGCGAACTGAATCCAAGTGGCCGGATCATTACGCTGTTCGGCTGCGGCGGGGAAAAAGACCGCACGAAGCGGCCAGTGATGGGCGAGGTTTCGGGCCGACTCAGCGATCTGACGATTCTATCGAGCGACAACCCGCGCAGCGAAGATCCGCTGAAGATCATCAGCGACATCGTCGTCGGGGTGCAGAAGACGAACGGCAAGTATTTGATCGAACCGGACCGGGAGAAGGCCATCGGCCTGGCGTTCGACCAGGCCCGCGCGGGGGACATCGTGCTACTGGCCGGGAAAGGGCACGAAAATTATCAGATTCTGGGCGACCGGACGCTCGATTTTGACGACCGTGAAACGGCTCGGGAGGCCTTGCGCAGGCGTGGCTATGGCGGGCTGAAAAGTGGTCCGGGGTTTGGCACTTGAGGCGCACTTCTTAGGGCACGCTAAGGGAAGGTGCCCCGGTATGGCGGCACGGGCCGGAGGTACACTTCCGAAAGGAGGATCCCTCGGAACCGGTGAGACCCGACCCACACTCGGTAGACCTGCGGAAGGCTAACCCGTTGAGGAAGCTATGCGGTGGACGCTTACACAAGTGGCTGGCGCTTTGGGTGCCGCCCCGGGAGCTGGGCTGGATCCCCTGGCCCGGTTGGCCGGCGTCTCGATTGATTCCCGCACGCTACGTGCCGGAGAGCTGTTTATCGCCATCCACGGTCCGCGTCACGATGGACACGATTACGTGGCCCAGGCTTTGGAGCGTGGCGCTCTGGCCGCGGTGGTGGCCCGGGCGCAGGCCGGCCGCTACGCGGGAGCGGCTTTGGGCCGCTGCCTCGTCGTGGAAGATACCTTCGCCGCGTTGCAACAACTGGCGGGCGCCATGCGGCAGGCGTGGGGCCGCCGCATCGTCGGCGTCACGGGTTCGGTGGGCAAGACCACCACAAAAGAAATCCTGGCGGCCTTGCTGGGCGCGAGGTTTCGCGTTTTGAAATCGGAAGGGAACCTCAACAACGAATACGGGCTGCCGCTGACGCTCTGCCGGCTGGAAGAGACCCAAGAGGCGGCGGTGCTGGAAATGGGGATGTCGCGCCGTGGGGAACTTGCGCGGCTCGCAGCACTGGCGCGGCCGGACGTGGGCGTGGTGACGCGGATCGCGCCGGCGCATCTTGAGTTTTTTGTTTCGGTCGAGGAGATCGCGCTGGCCAAGCGCGAGCTGATCGAAGGACTGAATGGATCCGGCTCGGTTGCTGTTTTGAACGCGGACGATCCGCGAGTGGCGGCGTTTGCGGCCTATGCGCCGGGTCGCGTGCTGACCTACGGCATAGAAGAACGAGCGGATTTTCGCGCGGAAGCAATCGAGGACCGCGGCGCGCTTGGTTCCTCGTTCACGGCGGTATGGCCGGAAGGGCGCACGCGGCTAGAGCTGGCCATTCCCGGGCGTCACGCGGTGGCAAACGCCCTCGCCGCGCTTGCGGCCGCGAGCTTGTGGGAAGTCGGGGCGGCCGAGGCGCAGCGCGTGTTTCCGGGATTGCGACCGGCGGCGATGCGGGGCGAATTGCTGCACTTCAATGATGGGGCGGCGGTGATCAACGACAGCTACAACTCGAGTCCCGCGGCGTTAGCGGCCATGATCGAGCTTCTTGCCGCAACGCCGCAGTTCCGCCGGCGCATCCTCGCCGCGGGCGAGATGCTCGAGTTGGGAGAGACATCGGCGGAACTGCACCGCGAGGCGGGCCGCACGGCGGCAAATACACACAAGGTGGATTGGATTCTGGGCGTACAGGGAAACGCGGAGCAGATCGTCGAAGGCGCCATCGCCGCGGGCCATCCGCGGGCGCAGACGCGCTTCTTCGCTTCCTCGGAGGACGCCGCGAAATTCCTGGCGGATTTTGTGGCCCCGGGGGACTTGCTGCTGGTCAAAGGTTCGCGCGGCGTGAAGATGGAACGCATTGTGGACGCGCTCCTGGCGCGGCAAACGCGAGCCACCATCCCGGTGCCGGGGGGGCATCACTGAGATGCTCTATTACCTGCTCTTTGAAGTGCTGCGCCGTTACTTCAGCCCGTTGAACGTTTTTCGCTACATCACGGTGCGCACAGCTTACGCGAGCCTGACGGCGCTTTTTCTTGCGCTCGTCTTCGGCCCCTGGGTCATTCGCAAGCTGCACGAGCTGCAAATCGAGCAGTACATCCGCGAAGAAGGCCCGCAGGAGCACCGCAAGAAAGCAGGTACGCCGACGATGGGCGGCGTGTTGATCGTACTTGCAGCGGCGGTGCCAACCCTGCTTTGGGCCGATTTGACAAATCCCTTCATCTTGCTGGCGCTGTTCTCGCTCGTAACTTTCGCCGCGATCGGTTTCGGAGATGACTACTCGAAAGTCTCCCGGCAGCAGAACCGCGGATTGACGGGTCGCCAGAAAATTGTGCTGCAAGTCCTCGTGAGCCTGGCGGTGGGTATCGTGCTGCTGTATCTCGCCAACTATCGCGCTTATTCTACGGAATTGGTGTTCCCGTTCCTGAAGCGGGTGCATCCGGACCTGGTGGTTCATTCCCTCAGCAAACATCCGCTTCTCTGGCCACTGGCCTATATCCCGTTCCTCGTTTTCGTGGCCACGGTGATCACGGGCTCCTCCAATGCGGTAAACCTCACCGATGGCCTCGACGGCCTAGCAATCGGGTGCACGGTGATCGCCGCCGGGGCGATGACGGTCATCACCTATGTAAGCAGCAACTATCGCTGGGCAACTTATCTCGAGATTCAATACATCCCCCGCGTCGGTGAATTGACGGTGTTCTGCGGCGCTCTGGTCGGAGCATCGCTCGGGTTTCTCTGGTACAACGCGCATCCCGCCGAAATGTTCATGGGCGATGTCGGCTCGCTCTCTCTCGGAGGAACACTGGGCGTCATCGCCGTGATCATCAAGCAGGAAATTCTGCTTTTCTTCGTTGGCGGGATATTTGTGATCGAAGCTCTGTCCGTGATCGTGCAAGTGGGATCATTCCGGCTGCGCGGAAAGCGTGTCTTCCGGATGGCGCCGATTCACCACCACTTCGAGCTTATCGGCTGGAGCGAATCGAAAGTCATTGTGCGGTTCTGGATTGCGGCGCTGGTCTTCGCGCTTTTTGCGCTGACGACGCTAAAACTGAGGTAGAGGGATGACCCAGGCGTACGAATTGAAGGGCAAGCGCGTGCTGGTGGTTGGCCTGGCGCGAACGGGCATCGCCACGGCGCTGTTCTGCGCGGCGCGTGGCGCGCGGGTCACGGCCACGGAAGCGCGTCCGGAAAGCGAAGTCAGCGAGGCCGCGGCCAAGCTGCGCGCGGCGGGATGCGTCTTGGAGCTGGGCGGCCACCGCGAGGAGACATTTCTGGTTCAGGAGTTGATCGTCCCGAGCCCGGGCGTCCCTGCGGATACGCCATTTTTGCAAGCGGCGCGGGCGAAAGGCATTCCTATCTGGAGCGAAATCGAGCTGGCGTATCGCTTTTTGAAAGGAAAGCTCATCGGCATCACCGGCTCGAATGGAAAGACGACGACGGCGGCCCTCATTGCTCATGTGCTCGAAACAGCGGGTTTCCCCGTGATTCTTGCCGGCAATATCGGCACGCCGCTCGTCGCGCGCGTGGAAGAGACAAGCGATTCCAGCATTTGTGTCGTTGAGATGAGCAGTTTTCAGCTCGAACTGATCGAATCGCTGCGGCCCGACATCGGCGTCTTGCTGAACCTCACGCCCGACCATCTGGACCGGCATCCCTCCCTCGATGCCTACGGCCGCGCCAAGGCGCGCCTCTTTGAAAACCAGACCAAGGGCGACGCCGCTATCTTGAATGCCGATGACCCCGGGCTGAAGGCATACGCACCGACTCGTGCTCAGGTGTTCTGGTTCAGCCGAAGGCAGGCGATTGACCAGGGTGCGTTGCTTCGCGGCAGCGAGATCGTGTTTCGGCGCGGAGGGACCGAGGAGGTGCTTCTCCGCCGCGAAAACATCGGCTTGCCGGGCGCCCACAATCTCGAAAACGTGCTGGCGGCAGCCGCAGCTGCATTTCTCAGTGGTGCGCCGCCTGAGGCCATTGCAACGGGTGTGACGAGCTTTGCGGGCGTCGAGCATCGCCTGGAATTTGTGGCCGAAATCCAAGGCGTCCGCTACTACAACGATTCGAAAGCCACCAACGTGGATGCCACGCTCAAGGCGCTGGATGCATTTCCGGGCCGCATTCTTGTGATTCTGGGCGGCAAAGACAAGGGGAGCGACTACACGGTTTTGCAACAATCGCTGCGCGAAAAGGCGACGCTCGCGCTGCTGATCGGCTCGGCCGCGGACAAGATCGAAAAACAGATTGTGGAGAACGTGAGCGTCGAGCGCGCGGGAACGATTGAGCGCGCCGTCGAAATCGCATCGCGCCGCGCGCGGCCGGGCGACACCGTTCTGCTGGCTCCGGCATGCGCGAGCTTCGACCAGTTCCAGAACTACGAGCATCGGGGTCGAAGGTTCAAGCAGCTCGTGCGGCAGCTCGAAGAGCATGTTGCGCCTGCGTCGGCCCGGGCTGCGTCAGGGCAGGAGAGAAAGGGGTAGGCATGCCGCGGCGACCGGGGACCGATCGGTGGTTGCTTGGGGCGACGCTCGCCTTGTGCCTGATTGGCACTTTCATGGTGTTCAGCGCTTCGGCAGTCACAGCCAAAGAAGAATACGGTCATTCCATCTATTTCCTCGTGCGGCAGATTGCGTGGCTGGTGCTGGGTTTGGCGGGGATGATTCTGCTGATGCGGCTGGACTATCGGCGGCTCCGCGAGCCCGCCGCGGTGATCAGCGTCGTCTCCGTGGTTTTCGCGATGCTCATCGCAGTGCTTTTCCTGGACAAATCGCACGCCACGCACCGCTGGATCCCGCTCGGCCCCGTACACCTTCAGCCTTCCGAACTCGCGAAACTCGCCGTGATCCTTTACCTGGCATGGTTTTTGGACCTGAAAGGGCGCAAAACCTCGCGCATCGAGTTTTGCAAGGAGGATTTCAAGGAGAGGCTGGCGCCGGCGATTGCTCCCGTTCTCCTTTTTATTGTGCTCGTGGTGTTGCAGCCGGATCTAGGGACTTCCATCGAAATCGCGCTGATTGCTTTCACGGTCTTGTTTGCAGCCGGACTGTCGTCGGAGTGGGTCGGGGTTGGGGCGCTCTGTTCCATACCCGTGCTCTATTTTCAGATTGCTTATGTGGGTTACCGGCATGACCGCGTGCTCGCGTTCCTCAATCCGGAAGCTGATCCGCAAGGGAAGGGGTTTCAGCTCTTGCAGTCACTGATTGCCGTGGGCTCAGGCGGCCTTACCGGCGTGGGCCTGATGGAGAGCAAGCAGAAACTTTTTTACTTGCCGGAAGCGCACACCGATTTCATCTATGCCGTGATCTGCGAGGAGTTGGGCTTCCTTGGGGCGCTCGTCGTCCTCGCTCTATTTGCAGTCTACGGATGGCGCGGCATCCGCGCCGCGGTGGGCGCGCCGGACCGATTCGGCCGGCTCCTCGCGGTGGGCATCACCGCAATGGTGCTGAGCCAGGCATTGGTCAACTTCGCCGTCGTGTTGGGCATGGTGCCGACGAAGGGCATTCCGCTGCCGTTTGTGAGCTACGGCGGTTCGAGCCTGCTCGTGATGCTATTGGCCACCGGCGTGCTTCTGAAAATCAGTCAGCAGGCCGAAGAGCCGAAGTGGTGATGGCTGCGATGGACAGAAATGCGGACCGCGAACGGAGATTTTGCATCGCTGCAAACGGCGAAGAATGGCGCGACCGGAGCAGGATGGAGCAATTTTTTCTCGCGGCAAGTAGAAAAGGACTTTGTCCGAAATGATGAAGGGAATGAGGGCGTGAAGCTCCTCATCGCAGGCGGCGGCACCGGAGGCCACGTTTTTCCGGCGATAGCCATTGCGAAAGAATGGCTTTCTCGAGGTGGAGGAAGAGAAGTCGTGCTGGTGGGCACACAACGCGGACTGGAGATGAAGCTCGTGCCGCAGGCAGGATTGCCGCTCGAGACGCTGCGAGTGGCGGGCCTCAAAGGCAAGCGCGGAGCAATGCTGCTGAAGAACCTGGCCATGCTCGCGCCCGCGATGCGCGACGCGGCAAACGTCCTGCGCCGACATAAGCCGGTTGCGGCATTCGGTGTGGGAGGCTACGCTGCCGGGCCGATGCTGCTCGCGGCGTGGCTCAACGGCGTGCCGAACGTTATCTTCGAACCAAACGCCGAGCCGGGCTTCACCAACCGGATCCTGGCGCGCATTGCGAAGCGCATTACGACCGGCTATGAAGTTGCCGCGCGCGGCTGGGGCGACAAGGCGATTCTCACCGGGTGTCCCGTCCGGGCGGAATTCTTTGCGGCCCCGGTGCGCAAGCCCGAGAGACCCTTTCATTTGCTTGTCACAGGCGGCAGCCAGGGCGCGCTGCCCATCAATCGAACATTCGTGGACGCGATGGATCGGCTGGCGACACGAAAAAACGAATTGAGCGTCGTGCACCAGACGGGCGAGCGCGACTATAACGCCGTGCGCGTTGCCTACGCGCGGCGTGAGTTTGCTGCGGAAGTGGCGCCGTTTCTCATGAATATGCCGGATCGGTTTGCCTGGGCAGACCTGATCGTCTGCCGGGCGGGAGCCACCACGGCAGCGGAGGTTGCCGCCGCCGGGCGCGCGGCCATCTTCATTCCATTCGCGGCCGCCACGGACAGTCATCAGTTGCGCAACGCTCAGGAGATGGCCCGCGCCGGCGCCGGCCGCGTGATTTCCGAGCCGGAACTCACGCCGGAGCGTTTATCGCAGGAAATCTTTTCCCTTCTCGATGAGCCCGGGAAAATCGAAGAGTTGTCTCGAAGCGCGCGTCGCCTTGCCCAGCCGCACGCCGCCCGCGACATCGTGAATCAGATCGAAGAGGTGGCCTTGACCCGCGTATTGACGGAACAGCCCGGGGCGGTGTCTTCGTGATGGTCTCGTTTCGAAATTTTCAGCGCATTCATCTAGTGGGCATCGGCGGCATCGGCATGAGCGGGATCGCGGAGGTGCTGCTGACGCTCGGCTATTCCGTTTCGGGCTCGGACATCAAGCCTTCTCCGATCACTGAGCGCCTGCAAAATCTTGGCGCGGTGATCCGCGACGGCCACAGGGCGGAAAATGTGGAAGGGGCGCACGTGGTTGTGACCTCATCGGCGATCAAGCCGGACAATCCGGAAGTCGTCGAGGCCCACAAACAGAAAATTCCGGTAATCCCGCGCGCGGAGATGCTTGCAGAGCTGATGCGCCTGAAACATGGGATCGCGGTCGGCGGGGCGCACGGAAAGACGACCACCACTTCGCTTGTGGCCGCGGTCCTAGCGGCGGCGCATCTCGACCCAACTTTTGTCGTCGGCGGGCGGGTGAATCAAGTCGGGACGACGGCGCGGCTGGGGAAAGGCGACTATTTCGTCGTCGAGGCGGACGAAAGCGATCGCACGTTTCTCCTGCTGGCGCCCGTCGTTGCCGTCGTGACGACGATCGACCGCGAACACCTCGACCACTATAGTTCGCTCGAAGATATTCAAGACGCATTCACACAATTCGTGAACCGCGTGCCGTTCTATGGGGCCGCAATCCTTTGCCTGGACGAGCCCAACGTTCAGGCCATCATTCCGAACGTCAAGCGCCCCATCATTACATACGGCACATCGAGTCAGGCTGATCTAGTCATCAGCGACGTGAAGCTCGAAGGATTCGGTAGTTCGTTCCGCCTGACATACAAAGGAGATGACCTCGGGGTTTTTTGCCTGGCGCATCCGCCGGGGATGCATAACGTGCGCAACGCCGCTGCGGCGGCTGCCGTCGGGCTCTATCTCAGCGTGCCCGCGGAACTCATCCGCGAAGGAATGGCGCATTTTTCCGGCGTCGGGCGCAGGTTCGACATCAAGGGGGTCGTGGACGACGTCACCGTGATCGACGATTATGGCCATCACCCTACCGAGATTCGCGCCACGCTCGAGGCGGCCCGCGGGTGCAAGTTCAACCGCCTGCTCGTTCTTTTCCAGCCGCATCGCTATACACGCACGCAGCATCTCTGGGATGAATTCAGC
>Ga0209056_10004353_pt1 | contig 14934 bp, 16 predicted proteins | sample GraSoiAngelo_114_FD_185876 | JGI IMG/M metagenome (GOLD analysis project Ga0209056, IMG submission 185876) | Grasslands soil microbial communities from the Angelo Coastal Reserve, California, USA - 14_0903_13_40cm (SPAdes) (version 2) | ecosystem: Environmental > Terrestrial > Soil > Grasslands... | reverse complement strand
TGGCGGGGGACTTGTTACGTGCACGTCGAGTTTACCGCCCGCAGCATTCGAAAAATCCGCGAGCGATATCCCGGCGCTCCTCTCGTTGCTCACCCGGAATGCACAGCCGCGGTGCGAATGCTGGCCGATGAAGTTTGCTCCACTGAAAAAATGGTCACCTTTTGCAAGGAATCACCGGCGCGCGATATCATCATCGTTACCGAAGCAGGGATGCTCCACCGCTTGCGTCGGGAAATTCCGGGCAAAAATTTTATTCCCGGCCCGACGGAACATTGCGCCTGTGCCGAATGCCGGTTCATGAAAATGAATACTTTAGAGAAAGCATTTAACGCACTGCGCGATCTCGAACCCCAAATCATTTTACCCGAGCCGTTGCGTGCCCGCGCGGAATTGCCAATTCGGCGAATGCTCGAACTCAGCCGCTGAACGGGCTCTTGCCCGAAACAAAATTCCGCCTTCCGCGTTTACGTGCCGGGCACGTGCCGCGAAAGGCGGATAATCCCTACGCTAGCCAATCTTAGTCCTCGTCGAGGATAACGCGGTCCACTGTCATCTCGTCGCCCGTGCCCACATAGTGGACGTGAACGGGAACGCCGACTCTGATGCGTGTCTTGACCGTGTCTTCGTCGAGCACCTTGCCGCTCTTGGTCACATAAGTAACGGTCTTGCCGAAGCGATAACGGCGCGGGCCAGTGGTTTCTTTCAAAACAATGGCGCTGCCGGGTGTAAACTCGGTGATTGTTCCGCCGCCTTCCGTCGTCGTGGTTGTTGAGGTCGTTGTTTCCGAGACCTGGGCCCACGCAAACGGAGCAGCCGCGGCCACCGCAATGCTCAGTAGTAGTTTCTTCATCCTTTGGTTTTCTTGTTTGGTTTGCGAGCAGGCGCACCATGCCCCGCGGAAACGGAGTTAGCTGGCTGCTCTAATTATCATAAGAATATCGCGACGCTCCCGATTGGCGGCTGTGTCTCGCTGAAAACGAAAAATCATATTTCGCTGAATAAATGGCGCACCCTCCCGCCAGCGGCGCGACTTTCCGTTTTCCATCACGCCTTGGCGGCGGCATATTGTCGCCAATGGAACCAACCATGGGCGATGATGCCGAGGAGTTGCTCCATACCTATGCCGAGGATGGTGGCATTAATTATCTCGCCGCTGCTGCCATGCTTCCCTCACGCTCTGTCATCGATGAGGCCTGCGCCGAGCTGATGAGCCTGATGTTCCCCGGTTTTCGCGGAGAACCGCTGGCGGATTCGAGCGATCTGCCGCAAGTGACAAGAAGCCGATTACGGCGTTTGCAATCGCGTTTGAAACCGGAGTTCTGCAAGAGCCTGGGCAAATTCCCCCCGGACGCCGCAGTAGAAAAACGCGCCGACGAATTGCTGGCGGGATTTTTTTCTGAGCTGCCGGCATTGCGTAAAATGCTTTGGACCGACATCGATGCAGCATATGAGGGCGATCCGGCGGCGAAAAGCTACGAAGAAATCATCCTGGCCTATCCCGCGCTCGAGGCCATTACCATCCAGCGCATGGCGCACGAACTTTATTTGCAGGAATTGCCTCTCATCCCTCGCATTATGACGGAGTGGGCCCATAGCCGTACCGGCATCGACATTCATCCCGGCGCGAAAATCGGATCGCATTTTTTTATCGATCACGGCACCGGCGTGGTGATCGGCGAGACCTGTGAAATCGGGACGCGAGTGAAGTTATACCATGGTGTGACGCTTGGGGCCCGCAGCTTTCAGAAGGATGAAGACGGCAAAATCAAAAAAGGCGGGAAGCGTCATCCGACGGTGGAAGATGACGTGACCATCTACCCGAATTCGACCGTCCTCGGTGGCGAGACGGTCATTGGTGCGCGAAGTACGATTGGAGGTAATGTTTTTTTGGTGCAAAGCGTGCCGGCCGATTCGCTCGTTTCTTACGAGGAAACGCAATTGCACATTGTGCAAAAGCGCCCGCGTCTACGCGGACAAACCAATGGCAGTTTCAACGGGTGATTTATCTCGATTACAATGCGACCACGCCGCTGTGTGAAGCCGCACGCACGGCGATGCTACCGTTTCTCGAAGGGAAATTTGGCAATCCCTCGAGCGTTCATGCTGCTGGACGAGAAGCGCGCGCCGCGATTGATGATGCGCGCGATGGACTCGCGGATTTGCTGGGCGCGAAACCGCACGAGTTGATTTTTACCAGCGGCGGGACGGAAGCGAATAATCTTGCGATCCTTGGGCTTGCTCGCAGTCGCACAGCGCGCGGAAAGCATTTGATCAGCGCGAAAACAGAACACCACGCTGTTTTGAACACGATTGAGCATCTGGAGAAACGCGAAGGTTTCGAGGTGACCTGGCTCAACGTTTCACAAGCCGGGCAGATCGATCTCGATCAATTAGCCGATACGATCCGAGCAGATACCGTGCTCGTTTCCGTCATGCATGCGAACAACGAGACCGGCGTGATTCAGCCGCTGCGCGAGATCTCAGAAATCTGTCGCGAGCGCGGCGTTCTTCTGCACAGCGATATGGTGCAATCGTTTGGAAAACTAGCGCCCGTCATCCCGAGCGAAAACGCCACTCCCGCTCGGAGCGAGGGATCCCGGCGCGATAGTTTCGAGGTAGCATTACGGGATCCCTCGACCCTCGCTCGGGATGACCAGGCATTATTATCGTTAGTTGATGCCGCCAGTTTTGCCGCGCACAAATTTTATGGCCCTAAAGGCGCCGGCCTTTTATTTTTAAGCAGCGGAATTCCGATCGAACCAATTCATTTCGGCGGCGCGCACGAAAATCAGCGGCGTCCCGGGACAGAAAATGTTGCCGCCATCGCGGGCATGGCAGCGGCGGCTGAGTTTGTGGAGCGTGATCGCGAACAGGAGCAGGCGCGCGAAGGAAATCTGCGGGACCAACTTTGGCAGGAAATTTCCGCGCAAATCTCGGCGGCGGTTCTCAATGGTGACGCACACCGCCGATTGGCAAATACGTTGAACATTAGCCTGCCCGCGCTCGATTCGGAGACAATGCTAATGGCGCTCGACCTTGAAGGCGTTTGCGCATCGAGCGGCTCAGCTTGCATGGTGGGGAGCGTGGTTGCATCGCATGTTCTGTTGGCGATGGGCCTGCCGCCCGCCCTTGCCCGATCAGCCATTCGCTTCTCCATCGGAAAATACACCACCGAAGAAGAAATTTCAGCGACGGCTGGCATTGTTTCAGAGATTGTGCAGCGAACGAATGCGAAACGCAGCGAGAAAACAATCTCCGTTTAGGCAGCTCGAATTCCTTTTCGACGCGTCGGTAATTTCCCAGTTGGCGTCCGCGCAAGAATTGCAGGATCGCGCCCAGTCCCTTTTGCGCCGGCTCAACGCGGGAATTCTGACAAATCGCGTGCGGGTCGAGTGGAATGAACGTATGCGCACAACCGTCGGTCGCGCCGATTTCCGGCGTTGCCTTATTTCCTTAAATCCAGTGTTGCAGGAATTTGGGCCCGCTGAAATTGATCGGACATTGCGGCATGAACTGGCGCATTTGCTTGCTCATTTTCGTTTTGGCAAGCGACGGATCCGGCCGCACGGGCGCGAATGGCGGAAAGCCTGTTGCGACCTGGGGATTAGTGGTGAGCGAGCCGGTCATACACTGCCCTTGGTCGGGCGTTCGGTGCCCCGTCGGTTCATTTATCATTGTCAGAACTGCCAGGGGCATTTCCCGCGGGTGCGCCGCATTCGTCGGGCGACTGCCTGCCTGGCCTGTTGTCGAAAATTTTCAGGGGGAAATTACGATGAACGGTTCCGCCTGCGGCTTGTCAAAAGGTCTTCTTCAGCTAATTTCCCGTGCTTTTTAGCAAATTCTCCCCAGTGAAAATTCGCCACTTTTTTCTAGCGGCCGCACTAGCCTTTCTCGCATCCACTTCGCTCGGCTACGTCCGTGAATTTGATAACGGCATCCCTCTGGCCTGGGTGAAGGATCGCACCGTCGTGATTCAGCTTTCCCTCGGCACCGGGACACGCATCTTGCGCGACGGCTTCACCTCCTTTAACGACTCGGCCATTGACGCGCTCAAAACCTGGAACCCGCATCTTGCCCATCTCCAATTTTCCTGGGTGAAAAACTCACCCGTCACTCCTGTGGAAGGGGACGATGAAATGTCGGTCGCATTCGATACCAAGGTTTTCGGCAGCAATTTTGGCAGCGGCACGTTGGCGGTGACCGTGCTCGGTTATCGCAACGGTAATTTCGAAGAAACCGACACCGTCTTTAACAAGGCGATCTCGTGGGACTCCTATCGCGGTGCACTTACGCCGCCGGTCTTTGATTTTCACCGCGTCGCCATCCATGAATTTGGCCACACTCTGGGGCTTGATCATCCGGATGAAGCCACGCCGAAGCAAAACGTAGTGGCAATTATGAATTCACAGGTGAGTAATCTTGATACTTTGGCGCAGGATGACATCAACGGTGCGACCGCAATTTACAGCACCGGTCCGGCCTACCATTCGATTTCGAATGATCCGGTGCTAATGGATCTTTCCACTCGCGGCGTAACTTATACTGGCAACAATGTTCTGATCGGCGGTTTCATCGTTCAAGGGTCGCAACCGGCGCAATTGGTTGTTCGGTGTCTGGCCTTCTCACTTGCAAGCTTCGGCGTTCCCAATGCGCTGGGCGACTCCGCGATTTACCTCTACGACGCCAATAATCATCTCATCGCTTCTAACGACGATTGGTTTACCAGCAGTGACGCAGAAACAATTTCCAGCTACCATCGCGACCCCCCCAATAGCATCGAGTCGGCCTTGCTAGTCACTCTTAATCCCGGGAATTACACCGCGATCGTTAAGTCGTATTCTGACTCGCAACAAGCGGCCACGGCAGGAGTCGCGCTCATTGAAGTTTACGACCTGCGCAAGTCGGCTAGCCGCCTTGGCAATGTCTCCACCCGAGGGCAGGTCGGGACTGGCGACAACATTTTGATTGGTGGGATTATTGTCGGCGGAAGCACGCCAAAACCAGTAGTGGTTCGGGCACTCGGCCCAACCCTGACTCAATTCGGCGTCACCGGTGTTTTGGCCGATCCCTATCTCGAATTGCGCGACGGCAACGGTAATTTGGTAGAAGCCAACAACGATTGGCAGCAGAGTCCCGAAGCCGCCGCAATAATAGCGGATGGCAAAGCGCCCTCCAACGCGAAGGAGTCAGCCATGGCCCGGACTCTTAGTCCGGGCAATTATACCGCGCTGGTCCGCGGCGTCGGCGGCACTACCGGTACGGCCCTGGTTGAAGTTTACGACGAAAGTGCATCCCCCTGATGGGTGTTAGGTGGAATCGAGCACCTCGTCGCTTGATGTTAAAATTAGGCGGCGAAGCCGCAATTGTTCTGCATCGCCTGGCCGATCCACCCTGGCCGATGCGGTTTACTAATTCTCGTTAGAAATCTCGATCGGAAGTGCCATCCATCGTTTGCCCGCGCAATTTCGCCTGGATAAAAAGATCAAGATCGCCGTCCATCACTGCCTGCACATTGCTCGTTTCCGCGCCTGTCCGGTGATCTTTCACCATCTGGTAGGGTTGAAAGACATACGAGCGAATCTGACTGCCCCAGGCCACGTCGCCCTTCTCACCGTATTGCCGGTCCATTTCCGCGCGTTTCTTGTCCTGCTCCAGCTCGTAAATTTTTGCTTTCAACATTTTGATCGCCAGTTCGCGATTACGCAGCTGGCTTCGTTCCGCCTGGCACGCCACCACGATGCCGGTAGGTTTGTGAACAATCCGCACTGCCGTTTCCACTTTGTTCACATTCTGCCCGCCTTTGCCGCCGCTGCGATAAGTACCGATTTCGAGATCGGCCGGATTAATCTCGATCGGCGCGCTCTCGGCAATTTCGGGAACGACATCGACGCTGGCGAAGGAAGTGTGGCGGCGTTTGTTAGCATCGAACGGGGAGATGCGAACAAGTCGATGCACTCCCCGCTCGGTACTTAGATAGCCGAAGGCATACTCGCCCGTGACCAGCAAGGTCGCCGATTTAATTCCGACTTCTTCGCCGGTTTGAATATCGACCATTTGCGATTTGTAGCCATGGCGTTCGATCCAGCGCTGGTACATTCGCAGAAGCATGTCGGCCCAATCGCAAGATTCCGTGCCGCCGGCGCCGGAGTGAATGGTGAGAAAGGCATTGGTGCGATCGTTTTCACCGGAAAGAAACTGCCGTAGCTCGAACTCCGCGAGCTTTTGTGCCAGGCGTTCGTGCTCCTGCGAGACTTCGCGTTCCGCCTCTGCGCGCGCTTGCGCATTGTTCTCTTCTTCGGCCAATTGTCGCAGGGCATCGAGGTCCGCGATCTCGCGCTCAAGTTCGCGGACGGGATTGATTAATGATTTCAAGCGCGATACTTCTTCGACCTCGGTCTGGGCGCGCTCGCGATTGTTCCAAAAATCGGACCCGGCCATGCGCGCTTCGAGCGCGCTTAACTGCTGCTGAAGTTTGTCGACCTCAAAGAAACCTCCGCAGGGCGCCCGCGCGCTTCTTTAAGTCTTCCGCATCGACGATCGCAGTCTCGTTAGCCATGGCGAAAGATAACTGAAACATCGCCTTCGCGCAAAGCATTGTAGCGGCGTTTGTGTCAAACATTGAGGGATGGGATCGGCGTGGCGGAGGTCTTTCCTTACAAATTGCTGTCATCCCGAGCAGCGCAGACGGCGAGGGACCTCGCGAATGGAGGTTTGGATACACAAACTAAATTGTGTGATCCAGGACGCGAGGTGAGGTCCCTCGCGAGCGCTCGGGGATGACGGAAAATACCTACCGCCTCGGCGCCGATTTTGTCGCCTTCGCCGGCTCCAGCCGGAAAATCGTTTCGCCTTCTTTCATCAGGTCGAGACGATCGCGCGCGATTGTCTCCAGATAAGTTGGATCCGTCTTCAGCCAGCTAATTTCCCGCGTTGCCCGCGCCAGCAACAGCTTTTGCTCGTCGCGTTGCGCCTGGAGCGCGTCGATCTCGGCCCGCGCCGCCTTCATTTTCTTATAAGGAGGAACAAACAAGCTGATGATCCCGAGCCAGACCGCGAGAAACAAAAGGACAAAGAGTATCCGGTTCAGTCGCTGCCAGATGGTGGCTTCGCGACGAGCACGGAAATCAGCATAGCCGGGCTGATCCACTAGCGCATCTTACCGCCGTACACAGCGTTGTCACCAAGTTCCTCCGCGATGCGGAGCAGTTGATTATACTTCGCGATCCGGTCCGTGCGCGAGAGCGATCCGGTTTTGATCTGGCCCGCGTTGGTCGCGACTGCGATGTCGGCGATGGTTGTGTCTTCGGTTTCGCCGGAACGATGCGAAATGACCGCAGTGTAATTATTGTCCTGCGCGAGTTCGATGGCATCGAGCGTTTCCGTCAGCGTCCCGATCTGGTTGACCTTGATCAGAATGGAATTGGCGACGTGCTCGTTGATTCCTTTGCGTAGAAACTCCACGTTCGTTACAAATAAATCGTCACCAACAAGCTGGATTTTATCGCTGAGACGCTGCGTCAGTTTCTTCCACCCATTCCAATCATTCTCGGCGCAACCGTCCTCGATCGAGATAATGGGAAATTTCGCGCACAATTGCGCGTAATACTCGATTAATTCTTCCGCTGTCCGTTTTGAGCCATCCGATTTTTTGAAAACATACAGATCTTGTGCGCGATCGTAGAATTCCGATGAGGCGGCATCGAGAGCGATAAAAATTTGCTCGCCCAGTTTGTAGTCTGCGCGCTCAACTGCCTTCGCGATAGATTCGAGTGCGTCTTCGGCCGACGAAAGTGCTGGCGCAAATCCCCCCTCATCGCCGACTGCAGTGGAAAGGCCGCGCTCGTGCAAAACTCTTTTTAGCTCGTGAAAAACTTCGGCGCCGTAACGCAGCGCTTCGGGGAAATTTGGCGCGCCTTTCGGCATGATCATGAACTCCTGGAAATCGATCGGAGCATCGGAATGCGCGCCCCCGTTTAGAATGTTCATCATCGGGACCGGCAGAACGCGGGCGCCGGGACCGCCCAGATAACGAAAGAGCGGAACGTTTGCCGCCGCCGCGGCTGCGTGCGCGGTGGCAAGGGAAGCGCCGAGCAACGCGTTTGCGCCCAGATTCTTTTTGTTGGGCGAGCCATCCAGCTCGATCAGCTTGGCGTCGATTTTTTCCTGGGCACGAGCATCAAATCCTCTGAGAGCATCCGCGATTTTCCCGTTCACATTCGCGACCGCCTGGCGAACCCCTTTCCCACCGTAACGCTTCTTATCGCCGTCCCGCAATTCCCATGCTTCATGCTCGCCCGTACTCGCGCCACTCGGCACCGCCGCCCGACCCAGCGCCCCGCCTTCTAATCGTACGTCTACTTCGATGGCGGGATTGCCGCGCGAATCCAAAATCTCGCGTCCGATTATCTCAACAATGCTGGTTTGCATTTTGCGCGGCTATGATGCGCGATGTGCGCGCGCTGTCCAACAGATGTTGCGAAACATCTTTGTCTGGGGAGCAGGCCGCTGACTTGGAACACGGGCCTGCGGCCGGTGCGCCCAGCGGGTTTCCAAACCCGCTGACTCAAGCGAGCCGCGCAAGCGTCACATCAGCGGGGTGAAGCTCCGCTGGGCGTACAGACTGTAAAGTCTGTGTTCCCCAGAAAAGATTCGCACTGGCAATCTCGACTTAGATTAGTACGCTATGGTCTGATGTTGGTCCGCGGACGAACCGCTTTGTTGTTATTGCCGATTGCTGCCGGCGCGTTGATCGGTGCTCAGCCGGCGAAGCTTGCGCCCGATCAGATGGCAAAAGCAGCGCGAACCGATACCATTACCATCCCGACGCCGGGCGAGCTTTTCGCCGCCCTGCAAAAACCCGGGAAACCGAATTGGACTGGCGCCTACCGCGCTCCCATCCCGACGACTTACAAAAATCGCGCGCAGCTTGCACTTAATCTTGGCGGGTTAATCGCAGACGGTTTCATCGCGGTGGAAGCACAGGATAGCCAGCAGGTGAAAAACATTGGCTCGGATGTGATCAAGTTGGCTAGGGCGCTCGGCGTCAGCCAGAACATTCTCGGTCGCAGCAACAGCATCAACGACTTCGCGGAAACGAATCAGTGGGATTCGCTCCAGGAAGAACTGGAGGCGACGCAGAACGAAGTAAAAAACTCGATGCAATCCCACAGCGACCAGGACTTGGTCATTCTGGTCAGCATCGGTGGATGGATTCGCGGAACTCAAGTGGTGAGCGGGTCGGTCGCGGCTAACTACGATGAGCGGAGCGCGAAACTTCTGCGGCAACCAGCCCTGGTCGGTTTTATTCACGCCAAACTCAATGATGTTTCGCCGGATTTGCGAAATGATCCGTTGGTTAGAAACGTAAATGATCAGCTAACGAATCTGGAAAAGTTAGTGACCTTCCCGCCCGGCAAGTCACCCAGCTCGGATGATGTGCGCAAGGTGAACAGCGTGGTCAGCGATTTGATTCAACAAATTCAACACAAGCCTGACGCGAAATGAAACGCCGCCTCTTCCTGGCCATGATGTTTGTCTTGGCGGGCGTAGCCACTTCCCTCGCGGACACGGACGCGGAAGTGAATGCGCGCAAGAACGCGCTCGATGTGGCCGGCGCATTTACCAACGATGGCTTTAAACTGCGGGATGGACATTGGTGCGGCAGTTTAAAGGCGCAAGACCACGCTTTAATCGCAGTGAATCTATTTGCCGGAAATCAGTATTGGTTTGCGGTTGGCGCAACTGATCCCCTCAAGAAAATCGCGGTCAACGTTTATGATGAGATGGGCAAGCTGCTGACGACACAGCATTATGATGGGGGGGACCGAGCCGCTGCCGGATTTTCGCCAACCGATAGTGGTCAATACTTCGTTTCAGTTGATCTGGTGGAGGGTGGGTCGAGCAGCTTTTGCCTCATCTATTCTTACAAGTAGGCTAGCGAGGAATAGGATAAGCTTTGGAGACCTCGCCATGAAGGTATCGAGTTGTGTCCTCGGGGGAATACTTACGTTGCTGGCGGTGTGCGCCACGAGCTGTTCTACCTCCGATTTGGGGGCACCGACCGCGTCCAATAGCGGGAAATATTATGCCGTTAGTGTGAAGCAAGCGGCATTTTATTTTTACGGCCCTCAACAAGCCAACGGTCCCGACCAGAAACTTCCGCAGGATACGTTGGTAATGCTTATTCGCCCGTCATTTGGTTATAGCAAGGTTAAGCTCATGAATGGTCAGCAAGGTTATGTCGCCACCCAGGACATTCGGGCCGCGCCACCAGAGCTGGTTTCGGCCGCGACTGCGCCGACCATTCCGTCGAGCAGCAATGAAGCCAGCCGGACCCGGAAATTTCACTTTGATCCGCGATTGCTCCCGCCGGAACCATTGCCTAACGATGCTCCCGAGCCGACGCCAATTCCCGGAGCGGAACCGTCGCCTTAGCCATAGCTAGACAAGCGCGCCCTGCTGCGGATTAAGTAGGCGGCATATTATTATGAAAGCCGTACAGGTATTTTATGAAGGGCGGGTGCAGGGGGTTGGTTTTCGCTATTCCGTCAGGCAAATCGCGAAAGGATTCAATGTCACCGGATGGGTGCGCAATCTTGCCGATGGTCGGGTCGAGTTACAGGCAAGCGGTGAGGCCGAGGAAGTGAGCGCATTTTTAGAGGGCATTCGTCAAAGTGACTTGGGCTCTCTTATTAAAAAGGAATCGGAGAATGCTCTGGCCACACCGCCAGATTCGCGCGGATTTGAAATTCGAACATGACAGAGCCGGCTATTCACGTCAGCGACGTCACCAAAGTATTCGCCACGCCATTTCGACGGCGGCGGATCGTTGCCTTGCAGCATTTGAATCTCGAGATCGCTCCGGGTGAAATCTACGGATTGCTCGGGCCAAATGGTTCGGGTAAAAGCACGACCTTAAAAATTATTCTTGGCTTGATTGAACCGACAAGCGGAAGCGTGCGCATTTTTGGTCGTGATCATTCCGCGGTCGCGGTGCGTCGCGATATCGGATTTCTGCCGGAAAACGCCTACTTCCACAAATTTCTTACCGGCGCCGAAACTTTGCGGTTTCATGCCAAGCTTAGTGGATTGTCCGGGCGCGAAACGAAATCGCGCATTGCCGAATTACTTGCGACCGTCGGGCTGGCGCGGGCGGCCGATGCGCGCCTCAGCACTTACTCAAAGGGAATGCTCCAGCGTATCGGATTAGCGCAGGCGCTGATTCATCATCCGAAAATTCTCGTGCTGGATGAGCCAACCGGCGCAGTCGACCCAGCGGGCTCGCGCGATATTCAAAATCTCATCGTCTCTTTGAAAAAGCGCGGCACCACGATTTTGCTTTCGTCGCATTTGCTCACTCAGGTGCAGGAAGTTTGCGATCGCGTCGGCATTTTGCATCGCGGCAAATTGCTGCGCGAGGGCCATCTCGAAGATTTGCTCGCGATTGAAAATCAAACTGAACTCATTGTGGAAAGTGCAACGCCTGATTTTCTCGATGGACTCGAGCAGCAGATTACGGCGGCCAAAGCTCGAGTTGTTGCGCGCCGCAAACCGCAAACTTCCCTCGAGCAGTTTTTCCTGAAGGTGACTGACACCGGCGACGAATGAGCTTTTCCTTAGGCCGCATTGCTGCTATCGCGCGCACCACTTTCACCGAGCTGGCACGCTTGCGCGTCTTCTACGTGCTCGTGCTTTTCGCTCTCGTTCTCGTCATCAGTTCTTCTTTTCTGGCACGGATTTCCTTTCAACAGGAATTGCAAGTGACAAAGGACATTGCGCTCGGCGCCATTAATTTCTTTCTCAGCATGCTCGCCATTGTCGCCACCGCGCAATTATTGCCGCGGGATCTCGACGATCGCGTTGTTTACAGCGTGCTGGCGAAGCCGGTTCGGCGTTTCGAATATGTGCTCGGCAAATTTTTTGGCGCGCTCGGACTTTTGGTGATCTCCCTCGTCGCCATGAGTATTCTCTGCCTCGCCGTTATTCATCTGCGGGAAGGAGCCGCCGTTCGCGAGACGATGCAGCAACTCGCCCAGTCGCCTTCCGATGAACTCGACCACGCCCTGGTTGCAGTACATCAAGCCGGTGCCAATCGCGATCTTGTCCTTGCCTTGCTCTTTATCTTGACCAAGGCCGCGATCCTGGTCTCGCTCACGCTCTGCATTTCCAGTTTCGCGACCTCAAACATCTTCACCATCAGCGCTATGGCGATGGTTTATATGGTTGGGCATTTGGAATCGATCGCCCGCGATTACTGGCTGCATCGACGCGCCGCCGGTTGGTTGGTCCGCATTTTTCTCGCCGGCGTTTCATTCTTTTTTCCTGATCTGCAAGCATTCAACCTCAGCGACCAGATCATTGCTGGAAGTTCGCTCTCCAACTTGATGTTGCTGAAACTTCTTGGACTCGGCGCCATTTACATTGTCGGATACCTCGTGATTGCAATTGCGATTTTTTCGCAGCGCGAATTATGAAACCAGTGCTCGCCCTCATTTTCATATTGGCCGCGTTTGTCCCCTTAAAACTAAAGATGGAGGCGGCTTGTGATCGGATCGCGCCGGGCTCGCTCTCCATTGGTTTACGGGAACAAATTGGCCAATCCGCATTTATCGCCGTGCTTGGTGGATTTCGTTCCGTCATTGCCGATCTGCTTTTCATTGATGCCTACTCCGCCTGGGAACGAACCGATTGGACGTATCTTCTGTTGCGTTTGCGGCAGGCCACCGAACTGCAACCGCGCGCCATTCTTTTCTGGGAGATCGCTGGATGGCACATGGCATGGAACGCGGGCACAGCGGCGCTGGAAGACGATTCCAAATCACCGGCCACGCGTCGCCGCTTGCAGCACGATTATCTCGAGCTGGGTAAGGATTTTCTCGTTCGCGGGATTGCCCACAATCCGGAGAAGCCGCAACTTTACGAAGCGCTGGCACGATTATATCGCGACAAATTTCACGATCACGCCCTGGCGGCAGAGAATTTTGAAAAAGCGTCGCATCTTCCTGACCATGCCTCTTATGACGAACGTTTTTCTGCCTACGAACTCTCTTACTGCGAAGGCCGCGAACGGGAGGCTTACGATCGATTGCGCACTCTCTACCAGCGCGGCGAAAAGCAACGCCTCCCGCGTTTGATCAACCAACTGCGGGCCATGGAAGCGCGCCTGAAAATTCCCGCAAACGAAAGAATTCCATGATGCGGTTTGCCATCTTCAGCGACATTCACGCAAATTTGGAGGCGCTCGAAGCGGTGCTGTCAGACGCGCGCGAACGGCACTGCACTCATTTCATTTGCCTGGGCGACATCGTCGGTTACAACGCCAACCCGCGCGAGTGCATCAAGATTGTGCGCGATTTGGATTGTCCGACGGTGAAAGGAAATCACGACGAGCAGGCGTCACAACCGGAAGCAACCGGCGATTTTAATGAAATGGCAGAGCGAGCGATGACCTGGACGCGAGCGCAACTGAGCGACGAAGACCGCCAGTGGTTGCGCGACTTGCGCCTTCAGCGGCAGGTGCGCGACTTCACCATCGTTCACGCCACCCTCGATACTCCAGGGCAATGGGGCTACGTCTTTCGTGATCTCGATGCCGCCGCCAGTTTCACTTATCAACACACCGCCGTTTGTTTTTTTGGTCACACCCATATTCAATGCGCTTTTATTCGGGACGAACGCGCCCGCCGCACCCAGCAGGAACAGATTCACGTTGAATTTGGCAAAAAATATTTCGTTAACGCCGGCAGTGTCGGACAACCACGCGATGGTGATTGGCGCGCCGCCTATTGCATTTACCACGCCGACGAAAATTTGATCGAGCAGCGCCGTGTTCGCTACGCCATCGAAAAGGCCCGCAAAAAAATTATCGCCGCCGGGCTGCCGCGTTTGCTCGCCGACCGTCTGCCGCTCGGTCGCTAACTCGTGCCGTCGAAAATCCTGATCATCAAACCGAGTTCGCTCGGGGATGTCGTTCACACTTTGCCTGCGGTGGCGGCGATTCGTGATGCTAATGCCGAGGCCGAAATCACCTGGGTCATCAATCCGGAATGGGCGCCGTTGTTGCGCGGAAATCGCGACATCAATCACGTTCACATCTTTCCCCGCGGCGAATTTCGAGGATTAGGCGCGCCCGCCCGTTTATTGCCTTGGATTCGGGAAACGCGCCGGTTGCGACCGGATGTTGCGCTGGATTTTCAGGGGCTGTTCCGCAGCGCGCTCATCGCCAGGATTAGCGGCGCTAAAAAGATTTTGGGAATGAGCGACGCACGAGAAGGTTCGCGTTTTTTTTATACGCAGGTAGCGCGAGTGGACCGCCAGGAGCACGCCGTCAATCGCAATTTCAAGTTGGCTGAGGCATTCGGCGCGTCCCTGCGCCAGGATTTGCGTTTTCCGATTCCCACTGGGGACCAACCACCGCGTTTCGATGCTTTTCCCGGATTCGTGGTCGTCCATCCCTACGCCCGGGGACGCAACAAATCGATCGGGGCCAGTGTGATTCTGGAATTGTGCTCTGCGCTTGCGCCGGCCCGCGTCGTTGTCGTCGGCAAATCTGGCCGACGATTTTCGGCCCCGGAGAATTGCGTGGATTTGACGAACCAAACTACGCTTCTGCAGTTGGTCTGGCTCTTACGTGCGGCTGCATTCGTCATTAGCGTCGATAGCGGCCCGATGCATGTGGCCGCCGCGGTGACCACGAACCTGGTTTCGATTCATACCTGGACCGATCCACGCCGTGTCGGGCCTTACAATGGCGCTGCGACAATTTGGAAAAATGGAAAGCTTTTTCGCGTCGCCGATCTCGAGTCCGCGACCGATCTCCGCAAAGGACGAAAGTTCCTGCGCGAAGACGTAGGGCCTATCGCGGAGCTCGCCCTGCGCGCAGTGGCGAAACAACCGCTGGTCTAAACTTCCGTCATCCCGAGCCGCGCAGACGGC
>Ga0209056_10004352_pt1 | contig 14938 bp, 11 predicted proteins | sample GraSoiAngelo_114_FD_185876 | JGI IMG/M metagenome (GOLD analysis project Ga0209056, IMG submission 185876) | Grasslands soil microbial communities from the Angelo Coastal Reserve, California, USA - 14_0903_13_40cm (SPAdes) (version 2) | ecosystem: Environmental > Terrestrial > Soil > Grasslands... | reverse complement strand
TGAACCGGAGTGGGATGGCTCTACCCAGCCCACGGGGAAATCCGCCGAGAAAGCCCTTTCATTATTAAGAGGCCGGTTTTTACGGAAACTCTTCGTACCGGAGACCACCACACCGAGCACGGGTGCCGCAACTGCGGCGATCGTTTGAATGCACGCTTTGAACTAGGTTCGGCATTATTGTGGATCTCCGTTGACGCGCGTTTGGCGACGGTAGAAAACAGTCGCTTTCGGCGATCCTTATTCCTGTCATTGTCAAGCGGTTCCAAAACGCGAGTCTCCAAATCTAAATATCTTAGGTCGTAATCCATAAAACTGATAAGCCAGATGTCGTCGTGAATTTCTTTGATGCCGACGGCCTGACCGACGAGGACTGTGCAGAAATTGATTTTTTTGTGACCCACGCAGATGTGCCTTCAATTGGTAACCACGATGATATTGTCACGGAACGTATAGTCGAATCCTTGGCAAGTACGAACAGAGGGTTGATAGACCTCGGCCGGACACTTCATAATACAGAGACCTCGAAAATCGAAAATGTAAGGAAAAAGTTTGACTAAGCTAACCGGCGCCAGGTTTTTGCATTGGCCGAATGAACTTAAGAAGCTGTCCGGAATTGAACGACATTTTCCCCATAGCGAAATACAGTTTTAACCTGATTGTAACGATCGGCCCTCCGAAGTATTCAAGAACGGGCCCTTTTTTATTTATATCGGTCTGTGCACCCAGGCAGCAGCTCGGCCCTGGGCAGGGAGACATATGATTGCCGAGGGCGAGCGGCGCTGTTCGCACCCAGCCCTACTAGGTCGCAGGACCAGACTGATTGGTGGTGCAGATGTTGGCAACGAGAAAGCTAAATTCATCAGGGTCATTCTCGGACCAGCTGCGAAATCCTTCGGCGCGATTCGGTGGTGTTCTTGGGGAACGCTTCCCCAAAGCAATCGATAAAAGTCTCGGGAATGGCTATCATCTAGGTCATGGGCGTGGAGAAACACTGGCTGCGGGGTTTCTTCTTTTGGATGCCTCCCTTCGGCCCATCTACGCCAGTGAAGAGGCTCTGGCCATCCTTGCTTATCCGGGAGTTCCATCCGAGACCAAAGTGTTTGGCAACTCTTTGCAGGGCAAGATTCGAGCGCTTCTCCACAGCAACGGCAATCACAACGGACATCATAATGGTATCTCTCCATCCAAATTTCTGAATGAAGTCGCCTCGGGAAAGAGGCGCTACCAACTTCGAGCCTTCTCGATGAAATCGAACCTCGGAATTGGGCGCGGACCCGCGGTCGCTCTACTACTGGAAAGAAATCACCGCGGCGCGCTCCATCTCGAAAGTGTGGCTCGGGAATTCCGGTTAACCCCCCGCGAAAAAGAAACCGTCGATCTTCTGCTTCAGGATCTCAGCACCAAGCAGATCGCTGGCCGGATGAACATCAGCCCAAACACGGCTAAGGCTTTCTTACGATCCGTGATGATCAAAGTTGGCGCGGAAAACAGGACCGGCATCATCGGGAGAATTCTTCAGGCGTCGAAATCCATGAACGGGGAAAACTCCTTTTCCTAAACTCATACTCTGTTCATCCCACGTTCATTTTCGTGGGTTGATGGGCGTGCCAGGTTAGATGGGCTCCTATGCGATCAGGGTCGCAGAAAAAGCGCTTTCATCGACGTTATCCAACCACTGGACGGTTTAGCGGCAGCCAGTTGCCATTGCATCCCAGCCAGCCGAAGTCGCGGGCTATTGAAGGAAAGGTAAGAGATATTTCGGATGGGGGGTTCTGCGTGATTGCGCCGCATGCTCCGGAAACGTCCGGGCTTCTTCAAGGCCGGCTCTTGTTTCCCCGGATGCCCGCGCAGATCCCCACGCTCGTTCAAGTTCGTTGGGTAGAACACGCCCCATCCGGCCCGAACTACCGGATCGGTTTGCAATACGTTATTTGAATCGTCAGTTTCTTCGATTTTTTCTCGTTTGTTACCCTGAAGCAGTACTAACCATCCGGACTAACCATTTGGGCTAGTCCATCAGCCAATTGACGCCGCATCTCGACATTAATACCGTGTTAATGCGACGTGAATGGTGGCATCGAAGTCGCGCAGTGCTGAAATCTACCGTTATTGCGATCTCCGCCCCAGCTGAGGCCGTGGCGGAGATTTTCGTTTTTCTCTGGAGGCTGGATGCGGGTACTTGTGACTGGCGGGGCGGGTTACATTGGCAGCCATACTGCCAAAGTTTTGGCTCGCGCAGGGTTCGAGCCAATCGTGCTGGATAACCTTTCCACGGGTCACCGGTGGGCTGTGAAATGGGGTCCGCTGGTCGAAGGTGATCTTGGTGATTCCGCATTAATTCGCGAACTCATCAAATCCCATAGAATTCAAGCCGTTGTCCACTTTGCCGGGTTCGCCTACGTGGGAGAGTCCATGCAGCGCCCGCGGCAGTATTTTCGCAACAATGTGACCTACACGCTCCGGCTGTTGGACGCAATGACGGATACGCGGGTAAAGCACATTGTGTTTTCGTCCAGCTGCGCGACCTACGGTGCTCCAGCAAGCGTTCCCATTTGCGAGGAGCACGTCCAGACTCCGATAAACCCTTATGGTGAGTCGAAGAGGATGGTTGAACGCATCCTCGCTTGGTATGGAGAAGCGTACGGCTTGCGCTGGACAGCCCTGCGTTATTTCAACGCTGCCGGTGCCGACCCGGATGGAGAATTGGGAGAGAGCCATTCACCGGAAACTCATCTTATTCCGCTCGCCATTCAGGCGGCCCTCGGGGAGAAACGGGCTCTCGAAATTTTTGGCACGGATTATCCCACTCCAGACCGCACTGCCGTCCGCGACTACACTCACGTGATGGACTTGGCCGAGGCGCACGTTGCAGCCCTAAGACACATGCTCAAGAGCCACCAGAATGCTGCCATTAATTTGGGCACGGGAAAAGGCCACTCCGTGCGTGAGGTCATTGCTGCCGTGGAGCGAACGAGTGGCTGCTATGTTCCCGTTCGGGAGGCGGAACGCCGTGCCGGCGATCCTCCATCTCTCGTGGCAGATGGCAGGAAAGCCAAGGAACTTCTGGGATGGGAGCCGCGCCACTCTTCGTTGGATGAAATCGTTGAAACGGCCTGGCAATGGCACGCCAGTCGATCTCACGTTCCTGCAGCTCGAGTAAATCTGGAGGCTCACGGAGGTACAGGTTCGCGTGCAGCAGCAGACTGACTACCAACAAGTTGGCGTGTTCTCCAGTGGCTGGAATCCGCGGCGGCAATCGCCGGTGCCGGCGAACTTGCACTCCAGTCTTCGCCACGGGGGCCTGCGTCAGCCTTTTAGGTGGAGTGGCTGCGAGGATTCCACTGTTGCGCTGCATCTCGCGCTGCGCCTTTTTCTCGCATTTGTGATGTTCCCGCTCCTCCTTCTGGCCGATGAGAGTGGGAACATAACCGGCAAAGTTGTGGAATCGGGCGGTGGAAGGTTGACCGGGGTGAAAGTGACTCTAGTCAATGAAGAGATGATCACGAAACAGGAGGCGGTGACAGCAGAAGATGGCAGATTCAGCTTCCCGGATCTGACACCTGGAACTTACCTCCTTCAGATTGAGGCGAGCGGGTTCGAGCCATACAAGGCAAACATTCAGGTGGGGACGGAAAAGCTGAACCCCTTGAAGATTAAGCTGAAGCTGGAAACCGTGGAAGAGGAAGTCATCGTTCGACCGGATACAAGTAACGATCGAATATCTCCTGAAAGTAATGTTCAGTCGATGAAAGTGGATGAGACCTTTTTCAATGGACTCCCCCTTGATGTCGACTACCTGCTCCCGTTCATTGACACATTTACATCGGCGGCAGCACAGGGCCATGAAGGAACTTCAATCGTCGTCGATGGTGTCGACGGCGGAGAACTCGACATGCCCAACAGCGCGATACGATCCGTCAAAATCGACCGCAACCCCTATTCTGCAGAGTTTCAACATCCCGGCGCTGCACGAGCGGAAATTACCACAAAGCACGGGCATGGGCATCGGTACCGTGGCAGCATCGGACTTCTTGCAAGGAATTCCGTCTTCGACGCACGAAACGCCTTTGCCGATACGAGGCCGGATCTGAACCGCCGGTTCCTGGAGGGCAGTTTGGGGGGGCCGCTGGTGGGCCAGAATAGCTACTTTTTTGTTGCCGGCGACCGTTTGATGAACGACGAGAGCACCGTTGTGAATGCGTTGAATACGGTCGCCCTAACAGGTCCCATCAACATTAATGTGCCTACGCCGCAACGGCGAGACCATTTCTTTGCAAGGACGCAATGGTGGTTGACGGAGATGCAAACACTCTCCCTGAACTATACATTCAGCGATCACTCCAGCAAAAACAACGGAGTCGGGGCGTTAAATCTGCCTGAACAAGGGACCAGCGCGGATCGGTACACACATCGGGTGCAGTTGATCGAAAGCGCAGCCTTGTCACCCCAATTCCGTAACGAGATCATATTTGTTTTCAAAGATCAGACGTCACGATCCGGGAGCCGGGCCAGTGGGCCGGAGATTCTGGTAAACGGCGCGTTTGTCGGTGGACCATCCCAATCTTTTGATGACAAAGAAAGGCGCGCGTTTGATGTCCAGGATACGGCGACTTACATCCGCGGAAGGCATAGCTTCCTTCTTGGTGCCACGGTCAGGAATGAGTGGTCGAATGTCTTCGAAGCAGCGAATTTTGGCGGAACGTTTCAGTTTAGCAGTGTTGATCAATACAGAAATGTCGTCCAAAACCATGTGGGCACCCCGGATCTGTTCCAAGCAAATCAAGGCGAACCGGGAATTCCCTACCTTGAGCAGCAAACCAGCGGATTTGCGCAGGACACGATGCGAGTATTGCCAAGCCTTAGCCTTACGTTTGGGCTGCGGTACGATTGGCAAAACACGCTTGACAACCGTGGAGATCTTGCTCCGCGGCTCGCGCTAGCATTCGCGCCCGGCAAACGGAAGAGAACGGTGCTGCGTGCGGGCGCTGGGATCTTTTACGACAATTTGCCGCGGTCCGCCACAGAGGATGCGCTGCTCTTGGACGGCGTGCGCGTCCGCGAGATCGACATTTCCTACCCGTCCTATCCGGACCCATTCTTGGGCGGCCAAGTAACAACTCCAGCGCCCAGCGTTATGCGCGTGGCGCCCGAAGCGCAGTCCCCCTATCTGGTACAGGCGAGCGCCGGAGTCGAGGAAGAGATATCGAAAGGAACCTGGCTTTCATTGGAATATTCGTTCTTGCATGGCGTGCACCTTTTCCGCATCCGCGACGTCAACGCTCCATTACCATCAGGGTCCGGTCTTCGCCCGGATCCGAGCTTCTCGAACGTTGAGGAGTTCGTATCGACGGCGTTCCTTCGCGGACACGCCCTGAGCCTGACGTTCCGCGGAGGACTGGGAAAGCGCTTCAAGGGCTATGGACAGTACGTCTTCTCCAAATACACCAATGATGCGCCGAGTAACGGGCCTGGCTCGTTTTTGTTCCCGGCGGACAACTATGATTTGCAGCCAGAGGTAGGGCCGGCTGACTTTGATCGTAGACATCGCCTGAACTTTGCAGGAACAGTGCAACTACCGTTCGGCTTCCGCGTGGGATCGATTCTTTCGGCGGCCAGCGGAGCTCCTTTCAACATCACCACAGGGTCAGATCCCAACGGTGACACCATCACACGGCCCCCTGGCGTGACTCGAAACTCAGGCCGCGGCCCGGGAACCGTACAACTCGACTTGCGTGTCACCAAGCTGTTCAGCCTTCAGCGCATCTCTGCCGGCGAGCGTGGTCGTTCGAGACGCAACTTGGAATTCAGCGTGGACGCGTTCAATGCCATCAATCATACGAACGTCACCAGGATTATCGGAGTGGTGAGTTCCCCGCTCTTCGGTAAGGCCAATGCGGCAGGCCCGGCAAGGACAATCCAGTTTTCCACGAAGTATAGCTTTTGAATTTGAAGGACAGCGATCCTAGTGAAATGCGGACGTTGAGCAAGATACGTCCCGTTGTGAACGGTTACCGATAGCAAATTTCATATGCATTCGTGATTTCGATCTCAGGTGATGAACGATGGCCAGGACAGCTTCTTCGAATAAATCTAGCGCACGCGAGGATTCACGTCGCTGCGGGATTCGAGTCTTCTCGGCGGGCTGGGCGCCCAGCGCCGGGAATCGTGCAATAAAGCGATTCGTACGAGAGGGCTTCGGGATTACATCTCTGGATAGCTGTTCGGCAGGCGCTTCTTCTGCGTTTCGCATCGGCGCTGCCGCGCCTGAACTAGGTGGCAAAGGCCACCGGCAAATCAACTGTGATTTCGACAACCTGCCAGCTACTTCAGTTGGAGCGCCCTTATGTCCGTGAGAATACTTCCGATTAGCGTTCCTGCCGATGTGTCAGTTCCTGAGCCGGAGATTGTGTTAGAGCTTACCTCTCCTCCAGAAACAGCTTCTGCTGGTTCGCGCGTTGTCTTAGGCGGAAAATTTCTTTGGGTCGGCCAGAAGAAGCTTTATGTTCGGGGCGTAACCTACGGAACATTTCGGCCGAGTATGGACGGCAGCGCGTTTCCTTCACCAAGGGTGGTCGAGCAGGATTTTTCTCTAATGTCTGCAAACGGCGTAAACGCCGTCCGAACCTACACCACGCCGCCGCATTGGCTCCTTGAAATTGCCCTGAGATGCAACTTGCGCGTTTTGGTTGGCATGCAAGGCGAACGCCACTACGCATTTCTGCACGAAAAAAAAATGGTTCGCCAGATCAGAAACCAAGTTAGAAGCGGAGCGCGGGCCTGCGCAGGTCACCGAGCGGTTTTGGGCTACCTTGTTGCTAATGAGATCCCTGCATCCATCGTGCGCTGGCACGGAGCACGTGCTGTAGAGAAATTCGTAAAACAGTTACACGACGAAGTCAAGGAACAGGATCCTGAAGCTCTCGTTTCTTACGCAAATTATCCATCGACCGAATATTTGGATTTGTCATTTCTTGATTTGGTTTGCTTCAACGTTTTCCTAGAGTCGCAAGACAAATATGAGGCCTATCTCGCGCGGCTGCAGAACCTCGCAGGCAATCGTCCTCTGCTGGTAACGGAAATCGGACTCGACAGCCACAGGAATGGAGACAAGGCGCAGGCTGCCTGCCTGGACTGGCAGATACGAAAGACCTTCGCCGCAGGCTGCGCGGGGGCATTTGTCTATGCTTGGACCGACGAATGGTACAGAGGTGGCGAGGACGTCAACGACTGGGATTTTGGTTTGACGAGTCGCACAAGACAGCCGAAGCAGGCTCTTAGCGTTGTTCGAAAAGTGTTCGAGGAAGTTCCGTTCGCTTCCGAAGAAACATGGCCGAAAATATCTGTCGTGGTGTGCACTTTTAACGGAAGGCGCACCATTCGCGAGTGCTTGGAAGGAATCGGAAAACTCCACTATCCCAACTATGAAACCATCGTGGTCGACGATGGCTCAACGGACGGCGCTGGGGATATTGCGGCGGAGTACGACGTTCGTTTGATCCGCACCGAAAACCAGGGTCTCAGCGCGGCCCGAAATTTGGGATGGCAATCAGCAACAGGAGAGATCGTCGCGTATATTGATGATGATGCCAGACCCGATCCCGATTGGTTGACATATCTAGCGGCCGCATTCCTTAAGGAGGAGTACGCAGGGGTCGGGGGCCCGAATATACCCGTCCCAGATGACGGAGATACTGCGAATTGCATCGCCAACTCGCCGGGAGGTCCGGCCCACGTGCTGCTTTCCGATTGCGAAGCGGAGCACATTCCCGGCTGTAACATGGCTTTCCGCAGGAGTTGGCTGGAGGTCATCAATGGATTTGATCCGCAATTCCGGCAAGCCGGCGACGACGTGGATGTTTGTTGGAGAACGCGGGACCGGGGCGGGAAGCTCGGGTTCAGTCCCGCGGCCATGGTCTGGCATCACTATCGCAGAACGGTGCGGGCATATTGGAAACAACAGATGGGCTACGGCAAAGCCGAGGCCATGCTCGAGAGAAAGTGGCCGGAAAAGTACAATTCCGGTGGCTACGCAACGTGGGCAGGACACATATATGTGAACGGCATATTCCGCTCGCTTTCGTTGTCTCGCGGGCGAATTTATCAGGGAACTTGGGGAACGGCAGGGTATGCGCGACTGTACGAGCCAGCACCGAACCTTCTGAACTCACTGCCGCTCACGCACGAGTGGCAGCTGACGAATCTTGTGTTGGCTGCGCTCTGTGGCATTAGCATGTTTTGGGGACGTCTGCTGGGCGTTTTACCCATAGCAGTAGTTGCTTTCGTGTTGTCGCTTGTCCCGGCAACAAGCGCGGCTGCGAAAGTCCGCTTTCCTGAGTCCGCGAAAGGCCGCTTTACTCGCTTTCGCCTGCGCGTTCTTACCGGACTGCTTCACCTTATGCAGCCGCTAACTCGCCTCTGGAGCCGTCTGGTCTATTCCCTCACGGCCTGGAGAATCCGCCGTTTTCCAACCCTCTCATTCCCCTGGCCGCGGATGTTTCAGCTCTGGAGTGAAAGATGGCTTGATAGCACCGAGGTGCTCGCTTCATTGGAATCTGTTCTGCGCTCAGGTGGCGCTGTGGTGCGCAGAGGTGGTGACTACGATAGTTGGGATCTGGAAATACGGGGCGGCTTGTTTGGTGGCGTACGGGTCCGCACGGTCACCGAGAACTACGGGTGTGGCAAGCACATGCTGCGGCTTTGTTCTCGGCCATGGTTTTCGATCTCGGGAGCAGGCACAACCCTTCTCTTAATGATTGCGTGCTTTGGAGCTCTATTGGACCACGCCGTATACGCTGCCAGCATTCTCGCTCCTTTGAGTGTCATGTTCGGAGCTATAACGTTTAGGAGCGCGGCCGTGGCAGTGGGCGCGATCCATCGCGCCCTCATCAAGCTAGACTTCGAGCGCGCGTGATGACTATTAAACAGCTCAGTTCGAATCGTGACTTTGCCCTTTACCTTCGTTTGTTCCGGTGGGCGCGGCCTTATTGGACACACCTAATTGGTCTTTTCCTTCTCGGCTTGCTGGCAACTCCTCTGGCGTTGCTGGTCCCTTTGCCGCTGAAGATCGCTCTCGACAGCGGACTCGGCTCCAAGCCGCTTCCTCACTTGATTCGGTCATTCCTGCCGGCCGGATTCAGCCTCTCCCCATCATCAGCTTTGCTCTTTGCCGTCGGCTTGCTGATTGCTGTGACGATTCTCGCCCAAATTCAGACGCTAGCCCTGGCACTTTTGAAAACGTATACCGGCGAAAAGGTCCTCTTAGCATTTAGATCTGACCTTTTCTGGCAGATGCAACGCTTGTCGCTTTCTTATCATGACGTTAAGGGAACCGCTGAGTCGCTCTACAACGTTCAATATGATGCGGCGGCAGTTCAAACCATCGTGGCTGAACGCTTCATTCCGCTTATCAGTTCCGCTTTCACGCTGCTCGGAATGCTGTATGTCACCATGAAAATCGATTGGCAACTTGCTGTGGTCGCTTTGGTGATCTCACCCATCCTTTTTCTGATTTCAAAGGTGTATCGGCGCCGTCTGCGCCGCGGCTCGCGCGAGGTGAAGAAGCTTGAAAAGTCCGCATTGAGCGTGGTGCAGGAAGTGCTTGGAGCGCTGCGTGTCGTGAAAGCGTTTGGAAAAGAGGAAGACGAAAGGCATCGTTTCGTCCGGCGCAGCTTCGAAAGCATGCGTGCGCGGTTGAAGCTGGCGCTGGCGGAGGGAAAGTACAACTTCCTGGTTGGGCTGACCTCCGCGATAGGAACGGCTTCGGTACTTTTTGTGGGATTCCGGCAAGTGCAATCCGGTGCTATCACCCTCGGTGATCTCATGCTGATGATGGGATATGTAGCCCAGCTTTACGAACCTCTGAAAACCATGGGTAAGAACTCCGCAGCTCTCCAGTCCTACTTGGCAAACATTGAGCGGGCCTTCGCCTTGCTCGATGAGCTTCCTGAAGTGGAAGAGAAAGTCAATCCACGGTCACTGGTGCACGCAACAGGTAGGATTGCTTTCAAGAGTGTTTCATTCACGTATGGGCCACACCGGCCAGCCCTGGAACAAGTTTCATTTGAAGTGGACCCTGGAATGTGCGTGGGCATTGTGGGTACCACGGGCGCGGGCAAAACCACGCTGGTGAATCTGCTGACTCGTTTCTACGATCCCACTGAAGGACAAATCTTGCTTGATGGGGTTGACCTCCACGATTACAAATTGAAGGACTTGCGCAACCAGTTCGCCGTCGTTCTTCAGGAGTCCGTCCTGTTTTCCACTAGCCTCGCCGAGAACATTGCTTATGCCCGGCCCAGCGCAAGCGAAGCCGAAATCGTGGCTGCTGCAAAGGCCGCTAACGCTCACGAATTCATCTCGAAACTTCCGGAGGGTTATCAGACGCTCGTCGGTGACCGAGGCATGCGCCTCTCAGGAGGTGAACGCCAGCGCATTTCCATTGCCCGTGCATTTTTGAAGGACGCGCCGATATTGATTCTCGACGAGCCAACGAGCTCGGTGGATGTCCGGACGGAGATGCTCATCCTGGATGCAATGGAACGGCTTGTCCAAGGGCGGACCACGCTCGTTATCACGCACAGGCCCAGCGCCTTGAAACAGTGCGATGTCATTGTGAGGATCGAAGAGGGACGGCTTGCGGCTATTGAGTCAACGGCCGGAACACAGATGGTCGCAGTGGTGGAGAGTAAGCAATGAGGAAGGTGCGTATCGGTTTCTTACTGCCGCGCTATTGCCACAAGAGCAGGAGCTTTATGCCTGCAGTTGTGCGGATGGCCGGAGAATTAGGTGCGGCGGCGGAAGTCGTCCACGCCGCAGACCGGATCGTTGAGCTATCAAAAGTCCGGGTCGAGCATGACCTCTACGTATTGCGGCATACGAGCAGCGGGTTTTCACTCAGCTTGGCGGGCGCCCTCCATGAACTCGGCGCCGCCATTGTCAACCCGTATCCCGTGTCCATGGCGCTCCGCGACAAGATCATCGCTTCGCGAATCCTACAGGCCGCAGGCGTGCCTACTCCTGACACCTACATTGCGTCGCACCCCAGTCAGTTGCTTCCGCTGCTGGAATTGGGTCCGCTCGTCGTCAAGCCATACCAGGGAGCAGGTGGGCATGATGTTCGCATTGTCCGTAGCGATATCGAACTCGCGGAAGTGAATTGTGGCCGCGAGCCCGTCTTCGCCCAACGTTACCTCCCGAACGATGGCCGCGATCGCAAGATTTACGTGATTGGCGATCAGCTCTTTGGCGTGAAGAAGGTCTTTCCGCGTCACACGGAAGAAGAAAAACGGGGAGAGCTGTTTACCGTCTCGCCTGAAATGCGTGAAGTTGCTTTGCGTTGCGGCCGCGCGTTCGGCATCGACCTTTACGGCGTGGACATTATCGAGAGTGAAGGGAAGCCCTACGTTGTGGACATGTGCAGCATCCCTGGTTTTAAGGGCGTCCCCGACGCACCACAGCTTCTGGCGCAATATTTTTGCGCTGCCGCAGAACGGGCTGCACGGGGAGATCTTCAGCCCCAAATTGTTGCCTTGGCGGCTGTTGGGAGCCAGGACCGTGCCTAAGCGAACGCTTCCGGAAATCTTGACCGAAGGTTTGTTCGAGCATCCAGCTGTCCAAGCTTGGCTGAAAGTCCGATCGGACTCATGTGAACCTGACACCCTCGAGGTTCTGCAACAAAGAAAGTACAGCAGCGTATACCGGATCCATGAGCAGGACGGTACGAGAGTGATCGCCAAGAAATGTCGGCTAACCACAGCTCGCATTGAATACTTGATCTATTCAGAATTGCTCCCGCGCGCAGGTGTGCCCGCGCTGCATTGTTATGGACTACTGGAAGAGCAAGAGGGGGATCGCTGCTGGCTTTTCCTTGAGGACGCTGCTGGTGCTAGGTACTCGCGGCAGATTGCCGAGAATCGCGCCCTTGCAGGACGCTGGCTGGCGGAGGCGCATCTGATCACTGTGCCGGAAGATTTGCGGTCCTGCTTTCCGGCACGCGAACTCGATTATTATCTGCGTTTGCTCCACGGCAGTCGAGCCATCTTACTGCATCAACTGGACAAAAACGAATTGCCCGCCGACGACACTGCTGTGTTCTGCAGGCTGATTGCACATCTCGATTCGCTCGAATCATTGTGGGGGGAACTGGAAGAAATCTGTAGCCTGATGCCGCGGTCCCTGGTGCACGGCGATTTCGTTGACAAGAATCTGCGCATCTGTGACGCGGCCACGGGTCCCAGGCTGCTGGTGTTCGACTGGGAATATGCCGGTTGGGGTGTGCCGGCTGCCGATCTGGCTCAGTTCATCGACCGCGTGGCCAGTCCGGACCTTAGCCTCTACTGCTCAATCCTGCGCGGCAAGTACTCGCACCTGAGTTTACGAGACGTTCAAACCGTGGCTGCCTGCGGCAACCTACTCCGCATGGTCGATCAACTAAGCTGGACCACCGTAGGGAGAGTGTTCGTCTGTTCTGACTCGCTTGTTAAGACCAAGGCTATGGTCATGCTCCAATTTCATGAGTGCTTGCTGACGGAGGCGCTCAGCGCCTTTCAACGGAGCTATGCATGATTGAAGGCCTGGACAAAGCTCTGGAAAGCCATGGCTTGCCTGGCTTGCTAGAACTGCGCGGTTTGCTGCAGGGGCTCCTCGGCGGCCCCACGGCAGAGGGCTGCCTGCTCGAAGAGCAGACGCTGCAGGCTCGCGCCTTGCGCGTCTTCCGCCTGCGCTTCTTGATCAACGGGAAGCTTCGCCAACTAATTGTTAAGCGCCTCAAGCCGGAAATTGCCCGGCGCAGCGAATTGGTGGAGGAACGATGGCTGCCTGCCGTCGGCATGACCAACAACGGCCCAGCTTTATTGGGGCACGTTGCGGAGCCCGGTGGCAATTGTACTTGGCATGTCTATGACGACCTCGGCTCGTGCGAACTCGATGTCACCCGGATCGACCGGGAAAGAGTGTCCGCAGCGATCAAAGTGATCGCACAACTTCACGTGCAGTTTGCCCGGCACCGTCTGCTGGGAGAAGTTCGGTTGCATGGATGCGACCTGGGTATTCACTTCTACGATGCGAATGTGCGCGACGCTATCTACGCATTGGAAGCATGTCAGCCGTCTTCCCAGCAAACCCCGGTACTCGACAGCCTGCTCCAGCGGCTGTCCACACTGCGCCAAGAACTGCCGCGACGTGCAGAAGCTCTGGACGCCTGGGGTGGCCCGGAGACTTTGCTGCATGGCGATTTGTGGCATATCAACATTTTTGTAATCCCCACTGCCCATGGGCTCCGCGTGCGCCTTATCGACTGGGACCATGCTTCTGTTGGACCGGCAAGCTACGACCTCTCGACCTTTCTCTTGCGCTTACCGACTCAGGAGCGGTCCTGGGTCTTGGACTTGTATCGCGCAGAAACCTCGCGCACAGGTTGGTGCCTGCCACCGATGCCAATGTTGAACTTCCTATTCGAGACCGCCGAGTATGCGCGCTTGGCCAATCGCATTATTTGGCCCGCCATCGCCCTCGTGCAGGATCAGGCCCCTTGGGCCTGGGAGTCCTTGGCCGAAGTGGACCAGTGGTTTAAAGATCTTGTCCCGGTGCTGCCTTGCGAAACCGAAATGCTGGACGCGAAATCTTGAAAACTCCGGCCTCGCTGCTCCCTGATTCGCGGACTCTGACACTCCGGCTCACCGCTGCCTTGGGCTGCGACCGCCATGAACAGCGTCCGGTGAAAATCCTCAGAAGAACGCTTCCGCCGTTCATGTGCACTTTCCCGAATGAGATCGTCACGTGTCAGTTGCCGGACGGTCGCAAACGCCGCGTCTTTATCAAGTATCAGGCGGGGCAAAGCCACGAGTGTTATGGACATCGCGGCGATGTCCCTTATGAGGCTGAAGTCTATCGACGCTTGCTGCACTCGTTGCCGAACTTCAAACCGAAGTGCCTGGGAGCGCATGCGGACCCAGACACCGGCGACATCTCCCTATTCCTGGAATACGTGTATCGGAGCGTTCGTTTGAGCGACATCGTCTGGAAACGGTTGACGCGTCAACCCCGGGGGATGGCCCAGGCCGCTTCCTGGATCGGGAAATTCCACGCCGCGCACGAACAGCACACCGCGGATCCCTCGTTGGCATTCTTGAGACGGTACAATGCCGAGTATTACCGCGGTTGGGCGCAACGGACTTTCGAATTCTCGCGCCCGCTGCATGGGCGCTTTCCCTGGTTGACCAAATTGTATCGCGCCGATGAGTGGTTTGCGCCTTTGCTGGCCGCGCCGCAGACCGTTATTCACGGCGAGTTTTACGCCAAGACCATCTTGGTTCGAAACCAAAGCGTATTCATGGTGGATTGGGAGTCGGCCGCAATCGCGGCAGGGGAAATCGACTTGGCGGCGCTGACGGAAGGAAAACACTGGCCCGCCGGCGTTGTGCAGGAATGCAAGCGTGCTTACATACGCGCGCGCTGGGCTGAAGCCGCGCCCCCCGGGTTCGGTCGTACGCTTGACGCCGCAAGAATCTACCTGCATTTCCGTTGGCTCGGCGAGCGTCCCGATTGGACCGTCCGCGAGAAAAACCTTTCGCGTTACGATCACCTTGATGCATCGGCAAAACGATTGGGCCTAATCTAGAGTCTAGCGATGGCGACCGTTGTCATTTCTGCGTACGATGTCGTGAATTATCCCCAAGGCGGCGGACACTTCTGGGTTTATCTGCAATATGTTCTCGGCCTGCGGCTTTTGGGGCACGATGTGTATTGGCTCGAAGCTTTTCGCTCCAAAGGGAGCGAGGAACAAGAAGCCGCCGCGCTCGCTACATTCCAGGCGCGAATGCAACAATATGGCCTGGGTGGGAAGTGCATCCTTTACCGTACGCGGAGCAAAGAACCCTCATCCGAAGCGCCGGCGGAGTACCTCAACATGACGCGTGGCGAGGCCGAAGCGATCTTTGGA
>Ga0209056_10004351_pt1 | contig 14939 bp, 13 predicted proteins | sample GraSoiAngelo_114_FD_185876 | JGI IMG/M metagenome (GOLD analysis project Ga0209056, IMG submission 185876) | Grasslands soil microbial communities from the Angelo Coastal Reserve, California, USA - 14_0903_13_40cm (SPAdes) (version 2) | ecosystem: Environmental > Terrestrial > Soil > Grasslands... | reverse complement strand
ATGTCCGGCAGTACCTCGCCATTGATCGAGGCAAATTCACCGACGCCGGTGAGTGCAGGGTCGCCTATCCGGTCTGAATAAACCGCCGCCTGCATGCTGGTCTTGCCTTCGCGATGTGAAAACGCAATTTCCTGATGATGGGCCCTTTCCAGTGCCGGCATGAATCCCGCCATGCTGACTCGTGGGTCCGTCTCGCTCAAATCCGCCGGGGAGGTTTCGAAGCCCTTTTGCGCTCTGCTGTCCGGACGTGATGTCGCGTAGCGATATTCAATCATAGTATCCGGAGACAAGTGAGCTGAAACAGAGCCAAAGGGACGAAACGCAGTCACTTTGCCCAGGAACTGGATCGTCTGCAATTCACTGCCGAACTTCAATTCCAGCACGTCGCCGAGAGAAACACTGTCCCCCACGCTCAACGCCAGCGCCTGCAATTCCGCGTTATGCTGCCCAATCATCAACGGTGACGTCAGCTTCCGCAGCGTGAAAGCGATTTCGGGAGTAGATCCATTCGGGATCTGGTGTTTGAACGATGCCCGCACAACCGCGTTCGGAACGCTCGCACCGTATCCAACATTTCCGTTGAACGTTAACGTCCCGGTCGAGAGCAGCGACTTCTCAACCCGGAAACCTGTGCTCATATCGGAGATCGCTCCGAACCCGTTCGCAGGCGCCCCGGCAACGAAGGAGAGCGTGCCCTTCAAGTCTCGCCTCGATTGCTCGCCCTTGGCTATAACGACAGGAGAGCCGTCAGGCAAAAGACGCAACACTGGCCGGTTCGAAGCCGATCGCAATACCCAGTCCCAATCCCCGTCGTCGGTGCCTTCGCGGCGTGGGGCAAACTGAATGACGTCGAAAATGGTCGAAAGGGTAAGGTTCAGCAGCACTCCAGCCCCCGCCTTCAGACCGATTTTCTCGCGGAGCGTAGGTAGGAAAGAAGGGGCAGAAACCTTGATACTGTACACGCCCGGAATAAGTCCGGAGGCGCTGAAGAACCCTTTTTCGTCGGTGAAAACTCTGAAGTTCTCGAACGCCGATCCCAACACTTCAACCACTGCGCCCATCTGCGGTGCACCCTCAGCATTGCGGACGAAGCCCGAAATTGTGGCCGACCGTTCTGCGCACCACCCCGGCAATACCACACCGAGCGCAATTACGATCAGGCCGAGCTTACGCAGCATTCATGACCTCAAACCTGCTATTCCACAGCGAAGGTCGCCGACGGATCCAGTGTCTGCTTGGAAATATTATCGTTCACTTTGATCTGAATACGATACACCCCAGGATCAAGCTTTGCAGATGCTACTGCCTTTTGCAACGTGACCTGATCCCCAAGATTGCCCATCGTGTCCGAAGAATCTACGGCATGCACGACAGCCTTATTACTCGCCGCGTTCACAATGTCATACTCGAAAGTCGCCGAGGGCTTGTGGGTCTTTTGATCCACCGCAAGATTATAGACCTGCATCCAGAAATTCACCTTCTGGCCACGCTTGAATACCACAGGCTTGCCGTCGGACGGTGAAACCCGAGGACGCACCTTAGTGGTACCGATTACAAACATCCCTGTGCCAATACTATTCGTTGGCACCGGTTGCACTTCGTCGGCCACGATCAGTGTGGAGCTCGCCAGCTTGTCTTCATCAAACGCCGGAACAATAATACCCCGGCTCCAGGTTCCCATCCGATCACCGTTCACGTCCTTCACCACCACGTCCAGCTTGTAACGGCCTGCACGGAGCGGCACCGCCTTCCAATAAATTTTGGAATTCTCGACTTCCTTCGGCAGTAGTTCTGCCGGAACGTCCGCAGTTACGGTGTCTTCAAAGGTCTGCGCGACTTTGCCCGTAAGGGTCGAGAGCCGGCCGAAGATGTTGACTACCCCATGCTGCACGCCATCTTTATCAGCGAACGTAATATCGCGATTTTTGATCTGTACTGTCACCGGCACCAGAACCGTATCGTTCGTAATTCTGACAAAGTCAGTGCGAACGTCGAAAGGCATCAGGTTGTAGGAAATGTGAGTCCTGACCACCTCTTCCAGATCCTTGAATTTCACCGGCGGTGCTTGGTTGAGTTTTGAAAACTGTTCCAGGCGATCAAACTCTTTGCTCTGGTTGTATGATGCCCCCATCGGGCCATTTCCGATGCGCTCCAGGCCATTGCCTCCCGTAAAACGGTCTGCTTTGTTGGCCCTCCCCATCTGTTCGTACATCGTCAAGCCCGCGTTCGGGACCATCAGCAGTGCGTCTTTCTTACTGCGATCCATGGTCATCTCATACGCGCCGCACATGCAGTCGTCCACGAATTCAATAATTACTTCTTCCCCGATTCCATCAATGTGCCGGTAACGCCAATCCTCAAAGGGATAGGTGGACGTCTCTCCACCACCTTCTTCCATGGGTCGTTCATAGCTGCCACCTGAAGGATGAGATTCGACCTCATCCGGAGGTCCATAGACAATGTAAATCCGGCCACGATCAGTCATCCACCCCGGCTTCCCTGCGTAGTAATGTTCATTGGCATACTCTATCCGGCGGTAATGCTCGTCCTTGAATGCGTTGTCTTCGCTGTCGGGATCTGGATTGCGTCGGTCCCAGAATGACTCGATGAACTTCTCGCGCTCTTCCTCGTTGGAGAGCTGCATGAAAGCCTTGCGCTCATCGTCGGTGATGATCCATCGCACGTCTTCGTTAAGCCACTTCTTGTCGTCCACACTCAGTTCATGCTTAAAGGACTTCGCGTTCTCTTTCCTGCGCTTCTCGCTGATGGGTCGCTTAAGCGGATCGCCAGATTGGTCTTCTGTCTGGTCCACCTTTGCCGGGCTGGCCTGAGATGGGTCGGCCGCCGAACTCCCAGCCTTGTCCTGTTGCGCAATCGCCTCAGGTGCCACCGTCAGGCCAAAGATTGGCAGACCGAGTAGCACGATTGGCGTAGCGAGGCGACTCAACAATTCGGAACGGGACATAAAGATGGGTACTCCTTGGGACGTGCCCGGGGCATCAATATTTTATGTCTTGCCGAACCGGAACACAAGAGATCCTGGATTTTAAGCAGCATAAGGGCGAGAAACCCCTAACTGCCAAGATTCCGTGTCCCTACGGAATGGTTGTCTCAGGATTGTCAAAAGCTGCATAGCCTCTGAGAAATGTGGGGACAGCCGCCCTCGGCTGTCCGGTCGAGCGCAGCTCGAAACCAAACCGAACCAGCTTTCGGGGGTAGTGCTCCGTTGCCGAAATTCACCTCCCCGACACACTCACCTCTCTGCCGCTTACGCTATATAATCGCAAAGCCCCTGCTTCAGGAACTTTTCCCAGCGACCCGTCGTACCTTCAGTACGAGCTTGCGGACGTTACGGCAAAGGGCAGACGGGGCCTGATATTTTCTAACGAATGCCCGTGTGGTTCGTCCAAGAGCACAAGGGACTCGGAGCGTTCAGTTGTCCCAGTTTGAGCAGGAGAAAAGCATGGCCACTGCAGAAGTAATCAACATCTCCCAACCCCACGTGTCGGCTCCTCCCGAGTCCTGCATGATCTTCACTTCGGACCTCTGGAAGACCTACGACATGGGATCCGAGCAGCAGGTTCACGCTCTTCGTGGTGTCAATCTTCAGATTCGCCGCGGCGAATACATCGCCATCATGGGGCCTTCGGGATCAGGCAAATCAACCCTGATGAACCTGATCGGCTGCCTCGACTCTCCCAGCCGGGGCCAGTACTGGCTCAACAGCCAGCTTGTCAGCGAGCTTGATGACGACGAACTGGCCCGAATTCGCAACAAGGAAATCGGCTTCGTCTTCCAAACGTTCAACCTGCTGGCCCGCGCCACCGCTCTGCACAATGTCGAACTTCCGCTGATCTATGCCGGAATGCCCGCATCCGAGCGCGTCGAGCGGGCCAAGGACGCCCTCACCGCCGTCGGCATGGAATCGCGCATGAGCCACAAGCCCAACGAGCTCTCCGGAGGACAGCGGCAACGCGTCGCCATCGCCCGCGCCCTGGTGAACCGGCCGTCAATCATTCTCGCCGACGAGCCCACCGGCAACCTCGACTCGCAGACCGGCAACGAGATCATGGCCCTCTTCGACCGCCTGCATTCCGAAGGCAACACCATTGTTCTCGTCACCCACGAGCACGACATCGCCGAGTACGCCCACCGCATCGTCTTTATTAAGGATGGCGTGGTGGAGCGGGATGAAGTGAAGAGATAATTCCACCGAATCGGAAATGCTCCACGGTTGGAAAAACCGGGAAGAGTGAGGGCAAGGCTCAGTTGGGTGGCTCAATTGCAGGAAAATTCAAGAAGGGTGAGCCAGCTGGCCAAATCACATCCTAATCTTCATCGCTCGGCTCCTTTCTTCGGAGCCTTGATACGTTTTGAGCGCAGCAAGTCTACTCGCCCGCAAAGAGCCGACACGTATCTAATCAGCCCAAAGGGGAGCGCTGAAGTCGAGGAGCATGGTAGTGCCACGAAGGGTGTCTAGGGAAACAGGTATTTACCCGAGAGAAAGCCGCCGATCGAGCAGGCTACGGTCAGTGCCCAGAAACCCTTCTTTCTTGCAGCGGACACTCGCATCGTAAGAAAAAATAGAGAAGTTACGAAAGGTGCCAGCAAAAATGCGATCGGCGCCTCAGAATGTGACTCTCAAGCAGCATGATCGCTATCGCCATCCCGAGCCTTTGTGCAACAAAGGCTCGGTCATCATTACTATCCAAGTAAACACTCCTCAAACTGTGAAATTCATGAGCTAACTGGGAAGCTAGGCTATGGATGCCCCACAGTTGGCAAGTATAAATTGGTGCAGTTTGAATACCCAGCCGCCAACCCAGCCTCAGCGCCGAAGAGCTGTGAGGTTGGCGGGTGGCCTACTTCTCCTGCATGGTCGGTAAGTATATCCCGACTCTAGTAAAAACTGATTAGTGAATCGGAAAGAGCCAACCCCTCCGTCGTGATCCAGGCTATTAAGTTGGGCGTGGCCCGCCGTATTTTGTCAGCCCACAAGCGATGCGAAAAACGAAAAGCCGCGCAGGAAGGACTTTGGTTGAATCCAGTGCCACAGCATACCTGGCAAGCTCGCTTTTACGATTACAGGGCCGGACGCAAACGGCTGGAAAAGCTACGCTATATTCACCGCAACCCGGTTCGCCGAGGATTAGCAGAGAACCCCGAGCAATGGCGCTGGAACAGCTTCCGCGCTTATGCCTATGGAGAAACCGGACCGGTGCGAGTGAATGACTGGACCGTGCTCAAGATGAAAATCCGCGAACCCGTGACTTTTACGAATTCGAAATCCAAAACCGCCTAGGGTTGGGGAAAGCCGACGAAACCAACTCGAAACCGATGACAGGTTATCATCCTTCTCCGAACTAAAAAGGCCCCGCATAGGGGCTTTTTCGGGTTTCTGCAGGCGGAACCTTAATCGGTGCTGCTGGTCTTCCGGGCTTGTGCCGGAGTTATGGGTTTCTCAGCAAAGAAGTCGTGATCATACAAACCGCGATACATTCGGCCTGCAATTTCCGCGGCCTTCGGACCGAACGTGGGACGCCCACCCTCGAGAAAGACGACAACGACGACGCGACCGTAGTTGGTGTTGGCGTAGCTGGCAAACCAGCCGAAACGCGTGCCGGCGTGAGAGCAGGTGCCGGTCTTCCCTAAAACTGATTCCTCATTGAAATTCACCAGCAGCCGCCGCGCCGTACCATATTCGACCGCGCCCGCCATTCCGTCTGAGATTTCAGGAATCATGCCGGCGATATCGAGGTGCCGCTTCACGATGGGCTGAAAATTGGCAACTTCGTCCGCCGTCGTCGGATGCTGCAGGTAATACATGGTGCCGCCGTTTGCGATCGCCGTAACCAGCGATCCCAACTGTAGCGGCGTCATTGAAATCCCTTCGCCGAACGAGCACATCTTCCCCACGCCGCCGAGCTTCGCCGAGATTTCTTCATCCGGATAGACACCTGCCTGCTCGCCTGCAATGTGATAGCCGGCTAGTTCTCCGAGACCGTAAGTGTGGGCATAATGTGCGACCTTCTCGAACCCGAGCTGACGTCCCAATGCTTCGAAATACGCGTTGTTCGAATGGGCCAGCGCAAGAGTGAGGTTCATGTGGCTGCGTCCGCCCAAGCGAACCTCGGTTTCTTTGGTGATGATTCCTTCGCTCAGGGCTGCCAGTGCGACTGACAATTTGATCGTCGAACAAGGCTGGGCGCCACTCGAGAGCGCGAGCTTCTGATTCACCATCGCCAGGACCCGCCCGCTGGTTGGTTCGATTGCGAGGACGGTCCCGTTCATGTTGCCGAGTGCATCAAGCGCGGCCTGGCGCACCACCGGATCTTCCCCGGCCGTCACATCGCTATCGGTAATGTCCTTTGCATAAGAACTGGCATAAAAGCGCTCGTAATAATGATGCCGCTTCAGCGAAGCAACGGTCCGCGATCCCACCCTGCGGCTGCGCGCCAAATGCCGCATGTGCCGGCGCGCGCGGGGACTCTCAGCGACAGTGCGTGATTTGGACTTGGAAGTCAGCGGCCGCGTGCTGATAGTCGCAGCAATACCGGCTTGAGCGAGCAGAATGATGGAAGCAAACGAAACCACGACGCGAATGGTTCTTGATCCAGTAACGGTCACTTCGCTGGTCCTGTCGTCGGAATTCACATCTACTTAGATTGCACGAAGAGTGCCAGCGGCTCTATCTCTAACAACTCTGGTGCAATTTTTTGATTTTATGGGAGTTAGCGTGAAGCACGCAATGATAATTTGCTAATGCAGGTAACATCGCACATATCTGGTAAACACATGAGACGAGACAATTTAGTCGGGTTTGAGCTTAAAGGACGCGGACTTTGGTAATGACTGGGATGATTACCGCGACGTCGATAGATGTGAAATGAAGTTCACATTTCTCAACCGAAAAACAGCCGCGGATTTCGCGGACGAACGCGGATAAATCTCTTCTTATCGGGCACTCCCTTGCTCGCTAAACAAGTGCGATAGCTGCAAATTATAGAGGTTACTTCACCTCTTCCGCCGATTCTCGATATATCCCGAATTTCTTCGCCACCGGCTTCAGCGTCGGATAAAACTGCACGAACGAGTGCTCGACAGCGGCGTTTTTCTCATGACATGAGAAGCACGCTCCCTTGGGATTCGCGGCAGCACTCTTGTTCTCGTCAAAATTGAAGTACGCCCACTTATCGGGAAGATTCGAGTCTTTTACTTCCACCCCAATACCCATCAGTTCCGTCGTCTGAAAGTTTCCATGCTTATTGATGGAGCCCTTGGTTTGAGCGCCGCGCTCCTCGACTACAAACGTGGTCTTGTCTGGCCACTGTCCCGATTTCAAAAATTCTTTGTACGCCCATTGCGGCACGAACACATTAGTGAACATATCGTGACTGCCAGGCGCGGGACTGTAATTCATGCCGAGGCCGGAAGAAAGAAATATCCATTCGCGATAGTTCTCCGGTCTAAGCAATTCTCCGCCTTTGTTGTACTGCGGCTTCTCGGATGGCTCTTCGGGTGAAGCGGCAATCATGGCAATTCCAAAAACAAATGTGATCGCAAGCACAAGCCGGTGTCTCGTCACGTCGATTTCTCCGCGCAAAGAGTAGCGCAATGTTAGTGACGCACTTACATAACAATGGTGAGCAATAACCATCGCATTTGTGGGCTCTTACTGTTTCTTCTTTCGTGCCTCCGCCATTGCCTGGAACTGCGCCTGCATCCGGTCCCATGTCGGTTGAAGTTGTTCCGCATCGCGTATTGTGTTCAGGAATACAAGGCGAACATCCCCTTGGAGTGGAACACCGCCAAAATTGCGCTGAGCGGCTGGAGTGGGTGGTCGGTCGGGACTACCCTGCGCAGGAATACTCGCCGGAAGATGAAACGCGTACATACTGCCGCCGGCCAACGGCTGGTGCGGATACTGGAGAAGCCAAAGACAATTGTGGCCGTCTTCGATCATTCCGGCCGAGACAACGGCCCATTGCCCTGCGTCTGAAGCGGTTGGCTCCTGGCAGTTCCAGAACTGTGCCTTTGGAACGTAAATCTCAGGTTTCGAGAATCCATACTCATCCACCAACACACTCTTCCCACGAAATGGTCTTTGCATTGCCAGAATCGAGTTCGGCTATTCGTTTGGCGACCTCCGCTTCCCACGCGGCTCCTACGCCTTCATCCACCTTGCCGCCGAGATTGGAGATGAGAGATTCGGCCAACGCTTCCTGTTCCTCAACTGACAAGGACAGTGCCCTTTCCAACAGTTTGGAGACTTCAGTAGTCGTCTGAGCCATAGGTTACTACCCAGTCTATTGTAGGCGGAAGGGCCACGCTCTTACGCCGTGTCACCCCTTTTTCTCAGGAACGCTGGCACGTCCAAATCAGCCTGCTCGAAATTGGCGATCATGGCGCTCCGCATGTTGTCGAGGGAGATCACCTCGGCGGAAGCCGCCGGTGCAGGCTGAGCAGATTCCATCACCGTTGGTGAAGACGCCGGTTCCGAGTCGAAGTCATCTGCGCCGCGATCAATCGTGAAACCTGTGGATTCGGTTCTGCGCCGCGGACGGTCTTCTTCCTTGAATCCAGTCGCGATGACCGTGATTTTTACCGCATCTTTCATTTTTTCATCGAGCACCGCCCCAAAGATAATGTTGGCGTCTTCGTGCGCAGCACTTTGAATGATGCTGCATGCCTCCTGCACCTCCGCCAGCTTCAACGACGCCGATCCGGTGATGTTAATCAGGATGCCGCGAGCGCCATCAATAGCTCCTGCCTCAAGCAGCGGGGAAGCAATCGCTTTCTGCGCAGCCTCGGTGGCGCGGCGCGATCCATTCGCGTTCGCCGTCCCCATCACCGCATATCCCATGCGCGCCATGATCGCCTTCACGTCAGCGAAGTCGCGATTGATGATGCCGGGAATCGTAATGATGTCGGAAATTCCCTGTACGCCCTGGCGAAGGATGTCGTCAGCTACGCGGAAGGACTCGAAGAAGCCGGCGTCCTGCGCGACCGCAAGCAGCTTCTCGTTCGGGATGACAATCGTCGTGTCCACCGAGTCCATCAACTCGGCGACCCCGCGATCCGCCTGCTGCATGCGCCGCTTGCCTTCAAATGCAAACGGCTTAGTCACGACGGCAACCGTGAGCGCGCCCATCTCGCTCGCCAATGAGGCAATGATCGGCGCCGCACCTGTGCCGGTGCCGCCGCCAAGGCCGGTGGTCACGAAGACCATGTCCGCGCCTTCGAGTGCCTCAATGATCTTGTCGGAATCTTCGAGGGCCGCTTTCCTCCCCACCTCCGGATTCGCTCCGGCGCCGAGGCCGTTCGTCAGTTTCACGCCAAGTTGAATCTTCGTGGCTGCGCGCGACATTCGTAGCGCCTGCAAATCCGTGTTGGCAACAATGAACTCGATGCCGTCCATACCTGCTTCGATCATGCGGTTGACGGCGTTGCCACCCCCGCCGCCGATGCCGATCACCTTGATGCGAGCGTCGTTACGGGAATCGTCTGTGTAGTTGATGCGAATTTCGTTGGATTCTTTTTTCATGTAATCACCTCGTTAAAAATCGACGTTCGTCGTTGGCCCTTGCTCCGTTAACAATCCCAGTTATGAGCTACGAGCTGTGAGCGTCAAGCAATCGGCCTTCGCAGAAAACGCTTGCTCGTTTCTCATAGCTCAACGCTCGATGCTTCACCCCACCAGCATCGCTTTCAACTTCGAACTCCACCGCTCATCCTGCCCGCCCCGGGCTGTTCTCGCTCGATGCCCATAGACAACCATGCCCAGCACGGTCGCGAACTCCGGCTCGGCCAGTGACGACGGCATCTTCGCGATTGGCGAAGGCCAAGCCATTCGCACTGGTTTGCGCAGCACCGAATCGGCAATGTCCATCAATCCCGGTAGCCGCGACCCTCCGCCGCTCAACACCACTCCCGCAGCACATACTTCCAGCATGCCCGCGTGCCGCAGATTTTCTCGCAGCATCTCGAACAGTTCACGTGCCCGCGGCTCCAAAATCTCTCCCACCATACGTTGCGAAACCAGGCGCGAAGGACGATCACCTACCGAGGGAACTTCGACTTCGTTTCCTTCCGGAATCAGCGTCACAATCGCGTTTCCGTATGACTTCTTGATCTTCTCGGCTTCTACGAGTGGCGTGCACAGCCCGACTGAGAGATCGCTGGTGAAGTGGTCCCCGCCGACCGGCAACACCGCGCTGTGCGCAACCGCACCTTCCTGAATCACAATCACATTCGTTGAACCTGCGCCGACGTCCGCCAGGCAGATTCCCAACTCGCGCTCATCCGAGCGCAGCACCGAATCCGCGCACGCCAGTGGCTCGAAGACAGTGTCGTCCACATGCACGCCCGCACGGTTCACCGCGGTGATCACGTTCTGCGCCGCCGATCTCGCAGCCGAAATCATGTGCACGCGCACCTCAAGCCGGGTCGCAATCATTCCCAGCGGATCATGCACTCCGTGCTGCTCGTCCAAAATGAATTCCTGAGGCAATAAGTGAAGAACGTCACGATCCGGCGGCAGCGGAATGGCACGGGCCTTGTCCACCGCCATACGGATTTCTTCGCGGCCAATCTCCCGTGCACGATTGAAGACCAGGCCGCCATGCGTATTGATCCCGCGCACATGCGATCCCGCAATCCCCAGAAGTGCGTGCTCAATGGGAAATCCGCAACTGTCCTCGGCGCGCTCGGCCGCCTTCTGGATCGAAGCCACAGCCTTCTCCAGGTCAACAATGATGCCCTTGCGCGACCCTCGCGAATCTGCCAGGCCGTGCCCGCGATAACGCAACCCGTTGTCCGTGGTCTCCGCCACCAGGACGCAAGTCTTGGCGCTTCCTACATCAATCGCAGCCAGAAAGTTGTCGTTCGCCTTTGCCATCGTTAGCGGCTTTCCTGTCCTTTCGGGATTCCAGGGCTCGGTTTGTGTGCTCCAATCGCGGATTGCGCCTTCGCGCTGACTGTCGGTGTATGCGCCACCGGTGCAGCGGCGTGCTTAGCCGGATTCCACCGTTTATGCCAGCGGGTGACCTTTGCCGGATCTTTTTTCGTTGCGGACTTCGAAGAGAGACCTGAGGCCGGATCCTTCTTGCTGCTGGTCGCCGGCACAGACGAGGGTGCCCCATTCTTGCGCGCATTTTGCGCAAGAGCCTGCCCGGAGCCTGCCCAAGGGGTGGGCAGCACAGAAGGATGCGCAACAGGGATTCTCGCGATTAGCGCGGTCGGCTTTACTCCCGCAGCGATGGCAGCCCTCGCCGCCGCGGCAGAAATCGCCGGTTGCCGCGCTGTCCCACGCAGATCGGGATTCACCACGATCTGGCGGTCATATCTCAAATCAACTGACTCCAATTTCTCAAACTGCTGCCGCCACTCCCGCAGGTGCGCAACATAAACTTTGAAGCGATCGAGATAATCCGACGATCCGAGGTGCACCAGCACCTCTCCGTCTGGATCGTTGGTCAGAATCTTCACGTCCTCCGGATCAGTCAGGTCCACCTCGCTCAACTCCTGTGAGTAATGCGTGCCGCCGGAATCGAGTTCGCGAAGTACGTCGTTGTAGATCTTCATCCTCGCGGCGCGGGTAGAAAGCGGTTCGCCAGAGTTCATGCCAACGATCACTGGGAAGGAATATTTTTTCTTGGCGGAAAGCTCCATGAGGACGCCGCCCGGGTCAATCAGAGAGATTTTGGAACCGATCCGCGCAAACGCTACGGGCGTGCGCTCGTGTATCTGAATCTTGATCCGGTCCGGGGCGAAGCGCATGACGCTTGCCGACTCCACCCATGGAATCTGCTCAAGCTGTTTTTGGCGTTCATCGAGGGGAATGTAGAAGACGTTGCGGCCGATGTCCCCGCCCATCACTTCCATCACTTGGGCACGCGTCACATTGCTGATCCCGGCCATTTCGATGTCGTCGCTCGACTGCAGCCGGAAACGCCAGGAGTGTTCTCCATAATGGTAGAGCGCAGCCGCGGCGATGGAACCAAGCGCAGCAACAACAATCGCTACGATTGCCCACAGCAACCGTGCAGCAGTTTTCTTTGGGAGCGGGCCCCGGCGTGCTGACACGCGTTTTTGTGCCCGCAGGAATGGCGATTCCTTCTCCGCGTCCAAGTCGAGCAGGCGAGCGTCGTCAAGTTCTTCGCGCGCCGGTCCGTCGGCCGTGGAGTACAACTCTTCCTGGATGGTGGAGCCACTTCTTCTCGCCATCAACAGGTCAGTTGTCGTGGGAACCGCTGAGCAAATTCACTATAACTTTTCTGCCCTGCGAGAGATAGAGAAAAGTTGATACGTTTTGCACAGGCGGGAAAGCAGCTGCTGGCTGCTGGCTCTTGGCTCTCCCAACTCCTCTTGGAACTTGTCATCCCGTCTATAACGACGACGGCGTTGTCAAGAGACACGAGGGTGTAGGCGGCTCGGGTGTTATAGGAGCGCCATTTCGCTCTCGTGGAAAAAACTCAGAGTGCCAGCTGACCAAGGCTCGTGCTCATCCGTTCCCGATCAAGAGCAGCCTCGCTTTGATTGTTTCCTGATGCTGCTGCCGTTTGCAGTTTTCCCGGCAGCGGGTAGAGCACCGCAGGGAATTACGTTTCTCACCGTTCCCGCGCTGATCTATCTGGCCGTAGCGATGGCTTCCAGGATGAACATTGGGGTACGCCACATCCTGCCCATTTTCCGTTCCTTTTTGCACTCGCAGGGCGGGCCGCGGCCAAACTAATCGAGCGCCGCCGCAGTTGGGCTTACATTGTCGCCATGCTTCTCGTATTCGATATCGTCTCTTCGCTTCGCGCGTTTCCGGTTTATATCGCATACGCGAACGAACTCTGGGGAGGCCCCGCAAGCACCTACGAATATCTCAGCGATTCGACTGCCGACTGGGCCCAACAACTCGAAGCCGTGAAAAAATATCTCGACAGCCACGGCGTGAAGAACTGCTGGTTCGCATATTTTGCGAAGTCGTTGCAGACCCTTCTTACTACGGCATTCCCTGCGAACCGCTCACGACCATAGCGTCGGTTTGGCTGCAGCCCTCGATCGACGTCCCCGCGCACATTGACGGGCCAGTGGCCATCAGCGCAGGCGTGCTGTCCGGTTATGAGTTTGGCCCTGATTCGCTCAACCCCTATGATCAGTTCCAGCGAATTCGCCCCACGGCAGCGATGGAGCACGGCATCTTCGTTTTCGATGGACACTTCGATATTCCGTTGGCGTCAGCGCTGAATCACGTCACTCAAGCGCAGTTGCTGATGAAACAGAGCCGGCTCGATCAGGCACTCTCCGAGACGCAACTGGCGGTTGCGCTCGCGCCCGACTCAATTCAGACGCAGTCCGGTTTCGGCTACCTTCTCCTCAAATTGGAACGGCCAGACGAAGCTCGCGAACATCTTCAAAAGGCACTGGCCCTGGCGGAAACGGTGCATCCCGAATTTCGCGACGAAATTCCCGGTTTGAAGGGTGCGTTGGGCCAGTAATCGGACACCAACTCAGCCAACATTGCCGGGCGTCTCTGCACTCCTCTGCACCGCTGTGGTTAAATTCGTAGCGCATGCGCGCTGCGGCCATCCTCGGACCAGGGAATTTCCACAAGCATCTCGCAAAGTTCAGGAACATTGGCGGCGCTGATTGGACGGTCGGCGCGCTCGACCTTCCCGATCAGGCCGAAGTGGCAGTAATTTTTGGAGGAGATGGTACGATTCATCGCCATCTTTCGACCCTAGTCAATCTGCAAACGCCGGTTCTGGTCGTTCCGTGCGGCAGCGGTAACGATTTCGCACGGGCGCTGAACTTGCACAGCGTTCGCGATGCGCTAGTTGCCTGGCGGAAATTCCTCGATACCAGAAGTAATGTTCGCGCGATTGATCTCGGCGTGATACGCGAAATGATAGGCGAGCCGCCTGCCCCACGTGAGCATTATTTCTGCTGCGTTGCTGGGATTGGGATTGATGCTGAAATTACACGTCGGGCCAACGATCTGCCCAAGTGGCTCCGAGCACGTGGCGGATACGCGCTCTCGGCTCCACGCGAATTTCTGCGCTTCGCGCCATTTCCGATGAGTATCTCCAGCGATGGAAATCCAGCTAGCCAATTTCGGCCAACCATCCTCGCCGCACTCGCCAATGCGCCCACGTACGGGGGCGGAATGAAAATCGCGCCGCAAGCAAGACTCGACGACGGCAAACTCGACCTCTGCGTGGTTCGCGCCATGGACGTATTCAGGCTCTTCTGCCTCTTTCCCACGGTTTATTTCGGCCGCCATCTCGGTTTAGAAGAAGTTGAATATGGGCAAACAACGAGCGTGAAGATCGAAACCGAGCATCCTTTCGACGTCTATGCCGACGGCGAGTTCGTCTGCCAAACTCCAGTGGAGTTCCAAGTGGCGCGGGACGCTCTGAAGGTGATCGTGCCGACTTAGCAGTGAACGGCGAGCTTCGAGCTCTGAGCACTCAGAGCGCTTCAGATTGCTCCAGGCTCATAGCTCGACGCTCACTGCTTGTGCAAAGTCCTTGTTGATAGCGCAGGTCTCCCGCGCAAGTGCTAAACTTACTGGACATTTATGGCGGAAAACGCACGCTCGCGCGTCTGGCTCTGGGTGCTGATCGGAGGAGGGGCCTTCTTCCTGTTTGTGCTGGCCGTGTTCACCATGGTGTACGTGGCACTGCACGCGGGCGGCCAGCAGGCGGGAATCCACGCCTTCGGGGACAAAATCGGGGTGGTGGATCTCGATGGTGTGATTCTCGACCCGAACGAAGTTGTGGATGAGCTGCGCAAGTTCGCTGAGGACGATTCGATCAAGGCTATCATCATCCACGTGAACTCGCCCGGCGGCGGAGTGGCCGCGTCAGAAGAGATTTATCGCGAAGTCAAGCGGGTCCGGGACGAGAAACACAAACGCATTGTGGCTTCCATCGAGACGGTCGGCGCCA
>Ga0209056_10004347_pt1 | contig 14947 bp, 8 predicted proteins | sample GraSoiAngelo_114_FD_185876 | JGI IMG/M metagenome (GOLD analysis project Ga0209056, IMG submission 185876) | Grasslands soil microbial communities from the Angelo Coastal Reserve, California, USA - 14_0903_13_40cm (SPAdes) (version 2) | ecosystem: Environmental > Terrestrial > Soil > Grasslands ... | reverse complement strand
ATATTCAGCCCCGACAGCGATTATGGCGAGGATTCTTGGGTATCTAAGCATCGCTTCGTACTGTACGGTCTCTATGACCTGCCAGTCGGACGAGGCAGGAAGTTTGGAACATCGTTTTCGCATTGGACTGACGCAGCAATTGGAGGCTGGCAGACCAGCTTTCAAATGTTTGCCAAGAGTGGTACTGGGTTCACGCCGTTCTGGGTCTGCGACAACTGTTTCAACAGCGTACGTTTCGTAGGCCCGGGAAATATCGCCACCAGTTCGATTGATGCGGTTGGTGATTTCGGCGGCGCGTATAGGCCAGTCGTTACTGGCGATCCTAACCACCACGTCGCAGACCAGCTGTTCGATCCGAATGCGTTCGGACCGCCGCCGCTCGGCGCCGATGTATTTGACAACCCTACTGTCGCCAAACGAAACCTTCTCCGGGGCCCTGGAGGCTGGGGAGTAAACCTTGGAGTGCACAAGAACTTCAAAATCGGCGAGAGAGTAGTCACCAGCTTTGGCGCCGACTTCGACAATGTCTTCAATCATCCAATCCGAATGCCGGATGCTGATTTCGGCGGGAGTTTCGACCTGTTCGCCAATGTTGGCAATATTGCGGTCATCCCAACTTCGCCGACAACGCTAAGTTATGAGTACGTCGCTCCAAACTCAGACTTCGGAAAAGCAAACCGAACCTTCTCACAGGAGGGCATTGACAGCCGCCGCACGGTTCGGCTGCGATTGCGAATTACGTTTTAACGAGTACTGTCGAGGGACGCAACAACTCGAAGCCGCTCCAGTCGCGACAGCATTTTCGGCAACATCCCGCGCGTGGAGAGTGCCTGATTTCCGTGAAGCTTACAAACAGCTGCGTCGGTGTGAGCAGGAGTATCTCCGAGCGGTTTCGATATCCTACGAAGATGCCGCAGTGAGTTACTCATCTTGCACGGGTGCGGAACTGCGGCGCAACGACCCGCGAATCCCTCGAGTGCCGGACGCGCGAAGTTCTGCCGACAACCCCTTCCATTGTCGTCGACCTTTCGCTTTTGCGAGAGCAGACCATATACGGTCTAACCCGCATGTAACTGCCGAGGTTAGCACTTCGATTCCGGAAAGTTCACGAACGTGTAACTTTGGCTTGCGCTACCGGATATTGATGACGAATCTAAACTGGGCCGAATCGGACAAGGTCCACGTCCCCGTCTGCACTACACAACCCTTGATCAGCCGTCTTTGAGTGGTTTGTACGATGTTATCCTTAAACCATCACGCTTCGCGGGCCGTCCCCCATGTCCAATCCTAATATTCCAGAATCTGAAACCAGGGCCGAATCAGGCGAGTCTTTTGGCTCCATTCTTTCGCAATTCGAACGGAGCCACACGTCGAAGGCCGCAGAAGGACTGCGCGAGGGCACGGTCGTGTCAGTTTCATCCGACGCGGTAGTTGTTGATCTCGGATTTAAGACGGAAGGCGCATTGCCGCTGTCGGAATTCCAGAACGACCGCGACGCAGTGAAACCCGGCGACAAGCTGCAGGTCACGATCAAAGGACGCGATCCCGGGGGCTATTACCTGCTGACCCGCAGCAAAGCGTCACGTCCGGCTGACTGGACGGCGCTGGAAAAGGCCTTTGCCGACAAAAGAACAATTGTCGGCACAGTCACGGGTGTCGTAAAGGGCGGCTTGAGCGTCGATGTCGGTGTGCGCGCTTTTATGCCGGCATCGCGCAGCGGAGTGCGGGATACGGCGGAGATGGAGAAGTTGGTCGAGCAGGAAATTCGCTGTCGCATTATCAAGCTCGACGCCGCGGATGAAGACGTTGTAGTCGATCGCCGGATCGTAGCCGAAGAGGACGAGCAAACAGTTAAAGACCGGCGCTACTCCGAACTAAAGGAAGGCGAAACGGTTACCGGCACAGTGCGAAGCCTCACCGATTACGGAGCCTTCGTCGATGTAGGCGGGGTGGACGCGCTGTTGCATATCGGCGACATTTCCTGGAGCCGGGTCAACAAATCTGCGGATGTGCTTTCGGTTGGCCAGGAGGTCGAAGCAAGAGTCCTCAAGATTGATCCTGACAAGCGGCGCATTTCGATTGGAATGAAGCAGCTTCAGCCGCAGCCGTGGGATTCAGTCCCGGACAAATACAAGGTCGGAGAGCGCGTCCGCGGCACCATCACCCGCGTGATGGACTTCGGCGCATTCGTTGAACTGGAGCCAGGAGTTGAAGGATTGATCCACGTTTCCGAAATGTCGTGGGTCAAGAAAGTACGCAAGCCGAGCGATTTGGTGAAACCCGGCGAGACGGTTGAGGCTGTGATCCTTGCAGTGAGTGCAGGTGAACAGCGCATGTCGCTGGGATTGAAGCAGGCGCTGGGCGATCCGTGGGTTGATGCTGCGCAGAAGTTTCTGGTCGGGACTGCGGTCGAAGGCCTGGTCACGAGCTTCACTAAGTTTGGCGCCTTCGTGCAGGTGGCTGAGGGCATAGAGGGCATGGTTCACATCAGCGACATCAGCGCGGAGAAGAGGATCAATCATCCACAGGATGTGTTGAAGGTTGGGCAGCCGGTGAAAGCACTGGTGCTCGAACTCGACACAGAGAAGCGAAGATTAAAACTTGGCATGAAGCAATTAGTTCCAACCAGCATTGACGAATACGTCGCCGAGCATCAGCCTGGGGATGTGGTCAGCGGTCGCGTCGTAGAAGTTTCAGGCGGCTCGGCGCAGGTGGAACTTGGAGAAGGGATCCGTGCAGCGTGCAGCATTTCACAGAAGCCGAAGCTCGAGGATGCGAAACATCCTTCAGGCGCGAAGACCGACTTGGCAGCGCTGAGCACGATGCTCGCCGCACGCTGGAAAAGCGGAACGGTCGCGGAGTCCGCCAAGCCCAATGCAGTCCAGCCGGGACAAGTCCGGAAGTTCCGCATCACGAAGCTGGATCGCGAATTGAAGAAAATCGAGGCCGAATTGGTATAGGCCCGATCTGCCGACGGCGATCCACATCGGCGGTTTCGTCGCGTGCAATCGACGTGCCCAGCACGAATACCTTTCATCAGTAAGTACCAGGAGCGAGCCGACGTTGCCGCCGATTATCAATGCACAGAAAATCTCGAAATCCTTCGGAGCGCAGCCGCTCTTTCAGGACGTATCGTTCACGGTGTCAGAAGGAGACCGGATTGGCTTAATCGGCCCCAACGGCTCCGGGAAATCTACATTGCTGCGGATTTTAGCTGGTATCGAAGAGCCTGATAGCGGAAACGTCGCCGTCCGAAAGCGCCTGCGTCTCAGCTATGTCGAGCAAGATTCGCGTTTCGAGGCGGGCGAAAGTGTGCGCTCCGTCATTGAGAGAGCGTTGAGGATTTCTGCAAATACAGATTCGGAACACGGCGCCCACTTCCGTGAAACATTGGGCCGGGCAGGGTTCGAGAATCTTGATGCTGATGCGGCGGCGTTATCTGGAGGATGGCAGAAACGCCTCGCCATCGTGGAAACCCTGGTGCAGGCGCCTGATGTCTTGCTCCTCGATGAGCCTACGAATCACCTCGATCTTGCCGGAATTGAGTGGCTCGAAGACTTGCTGGAAGAAGCAGAATTCGCTTGCGTGGTCGTAAGTCACGATCGCTATTTTCTGGAGAATGTAGCGACAGAGATGTCGGAACTCAGCCGTGTATATCCCAATGGCTTGCTGCGCGTCCGTGGAAATTACAGCGCGTTTCTGGAAAAGAAGGAAGAATTCCTGCATGCCCAGTCGAGGCGCCAGGAAGCGCTGGAAAATCTGGTCCATTCTGAAATCGAGTGGCTGCGGCGAGGAGCGAAAGCCCGCACCCGAAAATCCAAGGCGCGCATTGATAAAGCCGGGGAACTGATCGGTGAACTCGCCGATTTGAACGCGAGGACCCGGAGCGCAAACGCGCAAATTGATTTCTCTGCGACGGACCGCAAAACGAAACGCCTGATCGAACTCGATAACGTCACTTGCGAAATCGGCGGGCGAACATTGTTCGAGCGGCTCAACTTCATCATCACCGCAGGCATGAGAGTCGGATTGGTGGGAGCGAACGGCAGCGGCAAGACCAGCCTGCTGCGCCTACTCCGCGATGAATGGACTCCCACCCGAGGAGAAATTCATCGCGCCGACTGGTTGCGGATTGTGTATTTCGACCAGAGCCGTCAGCTCGACATGAATATGACACTGCGCCGCGCCCTAGCTCCGGACGGAGACTCGGTCATCTATCAAGATCGCGTCATTCACGTCGCGTCCTGGGCCGCGAAATTCCTGTTCACCGGCGAACAACTCAGCCAGCCTGTGGAGAGGCTTTCCGGTGGCGAACGGGCCCGCGTGCTGATTGCTCAGCTGATGCTGCAGCCCGCGGACGTTCTCCTGCTGGATGAGCCCACTAACGACCTCGACATACCTACGCTGGAAATTCTCGAGGAAAGCCTGCTCGAATTCCGCGGTTCTCTGGTATTGGTGACCCATGATCGCTACATGCTGGATCGGATATCGAACATCGTGCTGGGTCTCGATGGCGAGGGGCACGCCGAAAGTTTTGCCGACTACGCACAATGGGAATCGTGGCAGGAGGAGCGCAAGCCAGGGGTGAAGGAGCCTTTCCGGCCGGCCTCACAGGTTCCTGGCTCCTCCCAATCCGGTGCAGCATCGAAGAAGAAGCTCTCGTACCTGGAAGCGCGGGAGTATACCGGCATCGAACAGCGCATCGCCGCCGCCGAGCAGAAGTTGCAAGCCAAACGAGCGGACCTGGAAGATCCCGCAATTGCCAGTGACGGCGCGAGACTCGTGGTCGCACATGCTGCGATGGAAGCAGCGCAAAAAGATCTTGACGCACTCTACGCCCGCTGGGCCGAACTCGAAGAGAAGGCGGGCAGTTTGCCGACTTCTCACAGGTGATGACCGCTCAGCGGTCGCAATGCCCTAGACACGCCGAACCTCAATACCTCGTTCCGCAAAGAGATGCTCTTAGTGATTGCACCCCACACTGACAGAAGTCAGAACATTATTTTGGGTCGCGATTCGGCAGTCGTACGGCCGGCCATTCAAGTCGAAAAATGAATAGTGTTGCGAACTCGATGGTGGCGTCACATCCGAGCCCTCTACTGAATTCGTCACCGATGTGTAATCGGTTACGGTCCCATTCACCGACACCTTCTTACTTGCGGTATATTTCTGGGTGGTCGCGACCGTAAACCCAAACGTCGTGTTGGTTGGGAAAACGAAATCTACTGCGATCGGGAAGCCGAATTTTTCCTGGATGACGGTGGTTCCCTGATTGTCGTTAACCGTGGTAGAGGAGATTACATTCGTCTCAACGTCGGTGTTTTGGTCGAGCACCGTGAAGTTCACAACATCAAAGTCAATGGTTTGGGTGCTGGAGAAATTCTGTTGTTGAGAGATCGAGGTTGAAACCTGTCCGTGCGAGGTATTGACGTATCCCGCAATCGTGTAGCTCCTAGCCGACGTGACCCCGATTGTGCCCGTCACGGTGGAAGTTCCCTGAAGGTTCTCGCTCACAACCGGAGACGGTACGGTTAAAGTGTTCTGCGTAAGAGCACCGGTGACCTCGGCGCTGCCGCGATCGAGATACAGCAGCAGCGAGGCTGCAGCTGAGAAATAGGAATCATCGTTGAAAACGCTCAAGGCGATAGTATGCGGCTGCCCATCGTTCAACATGCTCGCAAACGGCGTTAAATTCACTCGGTACGGAATGAAGTCAAGAGTTTGCGCCGCAGGCATCGGCCGCCATTGATCGGGCAAGAAGCCTGTATAGACCCAGGGAGAAACTGGCGCGATTCCCGCCGGCTGACCATCAATCGTGACCTCTGTTTCGCGGAAATCCGTATTTCCGCAGAGGTACACTTCATTGATACTGCCCAAGTCATTCGGGAAGCAGCCATACCACTGCTCATCGGTAGACTGGCTCTGCGCGATCACATCGAGATAGGCCTGTTCAATATTCTGCGGCAAAGAAAAAGTCGTCGAAAATTGGTCAGTTGGCGAAAACAGGAACGCCGGGAAGTTCGATCCACCCGCGTTGGTTTGCACCAGCGGCAGCACTTCATCGGCAACTCTGGGAGCCGGGCCTTGTCCGGGTGTTGGGAAGAACTCAACGAACGCGCTGACCGTAAACACGCCGGTTAAAAGTGTGTTGTACGGCGGGGGACAATCTGTGGTGCAGTTCTGAAGAATCATGAAGCCCTGTTGCGGATTGGCCAGAAGAGCGCTGTAGTCGGTTATGTCCCGCTCAATGTGCCAGGCATTCGCCGCTGTGCGAATTGGTTCGGGCGTAGTGCCAAAGTATAAGTTTGTATTCCCCATGTAGAGCGATGCGGTGCGGTCAAATTGGCGGCCGGCGGTTTCACTGAAATCGATATCGAGAACGACTTTGTTCCAGGGCCCAGGGCAGTTGGCCGGAGGTGCGAACTGATAATTTTGTGTGGTCTCGGAAAAGAAGGCAAACTGATAATTCGTGAAAAGGGGCACAACGCAAGACTTGGTATGCGGGCGGGGAACGAGCGGATCTGCTGTAACCGTAAATTGTGTGCCAATCTGGCGATTGAGACTCTGCGCATAGCCGACTAGGCTGCAAGACAAGATCGTGCCCAGAGATACGACCGCAAGGATTCTGCTACGCCTGATGTAGTTCGAATGCATTTCGATGCTCCTTCGCGGCCGACGCCTCAGCCGAATTGATGAAGATTTCAGGACCACCAAGCGCGAGAACACACCTATGGCACTTCCGAACGTTAAGTGTCAAGCCTAAAGTGACCGAAGTTGAGGAAAGCGATCAGAAATGTGAACAATTGCAAGTCGCAACAATTTTCACAACGTGAAGGTCGCCCGAGCCTAAACGCGGCGGACTTCAATGCCGCGTTCTGCAAAAAGTGCTACGGATTTGTCAGCCGCGCCCGTGTCGGTGATCAGCATATGAATGTCCGTGATGGGGCAAACTAGCGCTGGGGTTACGGCGCCCAGCTTGCTGGAGTCTGCCACGACAATAACTTTTTTCGCTTGGCGAATCATGGCTCGAAAGGTCAACGCCTCCTCCGATTCAATGACAGTGACTCCACGCGCGGGGTCTAGACCGCAAGCACTGACAAAGACCTTATCCATGTAAATATCACTCAGGAAATGGACCGCCGAATGGCCAACCAGAGAGAACGACCCCGCCCACTGTACGAACCCACCCGTCACAAAGGTCCGCAATCCTTCGCAGTTGCTCAGCTCCATTGCGATGTTCACTGCATTGGTAATCACGCGAATATTGTGGCGATTTCGCAGACTGCGGGCGACGTGAGTCGTAGTGGTGCCGGCCGTAAATCCGACAGTTTCATTTTCCAGGATCAATTCCGCTGCGGCCAGCCCTATGCGTCGTTTGTCTGCGGCGCGATGCTGCTCGCGGTTCTGAAACAGGGAGTCGTACCGAAAAGGCTCGTAAAGCAAAGGCTCCACCAGCTTGGCGCCGCCAGGAGTACGCCTAACCAATCCTTTCTTCTCAAGCTTCGCCAGGTCGCGCCGCACGCTTGCAGGCGAAGTATGAAGTCCCGTCACCAATTCCGTAAGCGAGATGCTCCCCTTGTGTCTGAGCTCACGCAGAATCTCGTTGACTCGCTTGTCAGTGCGCATTTTCGAGCCGTTAAGGTTTTCTGAACGCATTTTCAGCTCAACTGTGAGAACGCAAGTGTATATCAAAGCGTCCGTCTTGGGACCGCCAGTAAAAGCCGTTAATCAAATATCTGACTGAAAATTTAATAAACAATCACTTTTGCTTGACAATTGCCATGCACTCCGATTACGGTTTCGCTGTCGAGACTCATTCCAGGCAGCATCTCCGGATTCCGTGTCAGCTAAAGGACGGACGTTATGAAAACAAACCTATACCACTACCTTCTTGCTTTGATCGTGGCGGCCGTCGTTTCATTGCCCGCGACTGCGCAAACTGTCACTGGAGCGATCACGGGTGTCGTGACTGACCCAAGCGGGGCACTCATCGCTGGAGCTCATGTAACCGCCGAGAACAAAGCTACGGGAGTGAAGACCGCCGCCGAAACAAACGGGACGGGTGCCTACACGGTCCGCTTTCTTCCCATCGGTATTTATACGGTCACGGTGGAGGCCAAAGGTTTCGCCGTAAAGAAGGTGGACGCGATTACCCTGGAAATTGACCAGACGGCAAAGATTAACGTCGAATTGAAAGTTGGCACGTCTGAAACAGCGGTGGTGACGGAAACGGCGCATCCGATTCTTGACACCACGGACGCGACCTTGGGCAACACCCTCTCTACGACGGAAATCGAGAATATTCCTCTAAACGGCAGGAATTTCTCTTCGCTCACACTCTACCAGCCAGGAGCGATCGACACGGACCCCACCGGAATGAGAGGCAATAACGCCATTGAGCGAAACACATACAACAGCGGCGTGGCTTCCATTAACGGCAATCGCGAACAGGCGAACAACTACACCATCGAAGGCGCGGAAAACAACGAACCACAGAACAACCTGATTGGCTACAATCCTGCGCCTGATGCGATCGCTGAATTGCGGGTTGTTTCCGGAAATGCGAATGCCACATACGGAAATGCCAACGGCGGCGCGGTGGTGACCATCTTGAAGTCCGGCACGAACAACTACCATGGCTCTGCGTACGACTTTCTTCAGAGTCAGATACTGGACGCGAATACCTGGGCCAATGGACGCACCACCCCGGTTACCCTCAAAAATTCTTATACGCAGAACATTTTCGGTGGAACGCTTGGGGGGCCAGTCATAAAGAACCGGCTTTTCTTCTTCGCCGATTTCGAAGGGATACGCCAGCATAAGGGCGGCAAAGCTTCCGCAAGCCTGCTCACCCCGGCCATGCTGGGTGGAGACTTTTCAGCCCTTACCGCCGCCGGCGTTCAGCTTTACGATACGCAGAATAATTTCACTCCGTATCTAAACAATCAGGTTCCGGTGGTGAATCCGGTAGCCGCGTATCTGGCCGCTCATCCGGAGCTCTATCCTGCGCCAAACGCGGTACCGACCGACGGTTTGATCAACAGCAACTTTCAAGGGCCCCAATCAACGTTCGTCTCCAATAACCAGGAGGATTTCAAGGTTGACTGGACGCCGGGAACCTCGAACCGGATTAATGGATTTTATTCTCAGGGAAAAGGCACCGACTTTACCACCGCATTAATCCCGGTCTTCTTTCCCGCTGACAATAGTTATCCCACCAAAATCGCCGGAGTCAGTTTTGTTCACACCTTTTCGCCTTACATCGTCAACGAAGCTCGATTCGGTTTCACACGCGTCCGTTGGAACAACGGTGTCCCCAGTGACCCATCGGGGCTATTCGGCTTAACCGGCGATCAAACAGTCGGCATACCGTTTGGAACGCAAAAGTATGTCGGTTTCACCGGACAGAGCATTGGTGGAACCACCACCGGAACCCTCAGCGGCGCCAACTATATTGGCACCAATGCGAACCCGCAGGTCTTTACCGACAATACGTTCAACTACTATGACAATCTGACCTGGCAGCGCGGACGGCATTATCTTTCCATCGGCGGTCAAGCCACCCGCTATCAACAGAACTATCTCAACGCTGGTAATGTCGGGTTCCTTGGGCAATTTAGTTATAACGGACAATTTACTGGCCTTCCTGGCGGCGCGGGGTACGGCCCCGCAGATTTTCTCCTTGGCCTGATATCAAATGTCCAGCTGGCATCTCCGCTCGGCTGGGTGGGGAACCGCCAATGGCGCTTCGCGGGATATTTTCAGGACGATTTTAAACTTACGTCGCGGCTCACGCTCAACCTCGGGCTTCGTTATGAATACGATCAGCCCTGGTATGAACAGAATGACAAGACCGCCAATGTTCTTCCCGGCGGGACCGTCGAGTATGCAGGTCGTGTTCCGGCACTGGCCGCGCCGGGATCGATTGTTTGCCCCACCCGTGCCTGTTACGACGGCACTTACAACCAACTCATGCCACGCGTAGGCTTCGCCTACCAGCCGACAAACCGATTGGTAATTCGTGGAGGTTACGGCGCAACCAGCTTCTTTGAAGGATATTCGTTCAACCAGCGACTGACTTCGAGTCCACCGTTCTCGCTGGCGATCAATAGCAACGCCACTACGCCGACCGCGGGTTCAGGAGGTTCCCCATTTACAGTAGCAAACGCTTTCAGTCAACCCCTCGGAATCAACAACTCGTTGTATTCAGTATGGCCGCAGGATACCCAGCCAGCCTATATTCACCAGTTCACACTTGTGACGGAATATGCGCTCACAAATGAGCTATCGTTGAGCGCTGGATATCACGGACAGGTCGGGCATCATTTAGCTGACTATCGCAATGGCAATCAGCTGACCACGACGCAGGCGCAAGATATCTCCACAATCGGAGGATGCAGCGCCTCGAGCTTTCCCGCCGCTGATCAAGCGCCCTACTTTAGCTTGGTAGGCGAGTGCAATCCCATCCTCATCACCGAGTCCCAGGCAAGAATGACTTACAACGCTGCGCAAGTAAGCTTACGTCAGCGAACTCACCACGGGCTCGAATACACCGTGAACTATACATTCGCAAAGTCTTTGACAGACTCGTCAGGAAACTATGCTGTCTCCAATACCAGTTTTAACGGGGCCTCACACCAGGATGGCTATAACATCGAAGCCGATTACGGTCCTTCTGCTATGGACATTCGCCATAGCCTGAATTTCGTTGGAGTGTACGAGCTTCCATTCGGACATGGCCGGGCTTACGGCGGGAGCGCAAACACCGTTCTAAACGGAGTTTTTGGAGGATGGAAGTTTGCCGCCTCGGGCATTTTCTATTCGGGATTCCCTGTGACCATCTTTGGTCCCGGTAACAGCAACACGAACAGTTGGGGGTTCAGTCGCGCCAATCAATACCGCAAGATGGTAGTCAAAAATCGTTCCATTAGCAATTGGTGGGGAACGGATCCATCTGCGCTGCCTTGTGTGCCAATTCCGGTCGTAAACCCGACCGGCGCAGATAGCGGCGTTTGCGCCTATGGCGTCGCAGGTTCGTTCCAGTTCGGGAGCGCGGACAACAGCACCGAGCGCGCACCAGACTACCGCCAGGTTGACATGTCCCTGTTCAAGGATTTCCACGTTTGGGAACAGCAGGTCGTCGGCTTCCGTGCCGATTTCTTTAATGCGTTCAACATCGTCAGCTATGGAAACCCCGATAATTCGATATCAGACTTTTCCACCAATCCGCTGAACAACAACTGGGGACGAATCGGCAGCGTTCGTTCCCCCGAGCGCCAAATACAGCTAAGTTTGCACTACATTTTCTAGCTTTATGGGGCTGCCCCGATCAGGCTCTTCTGGGCAGCCCTGCCCCGCACGATTACGCGACCAGAAGCATATGAGCGATTCGGTCCTTCTCGAAGTTTGTGCTGATTCGGTGGAGTCTGCGCTGGCGGCGCAGCGGGGCGGCGCTCATCGGATCGAATTGTGCAGCGGGCTGGTCGAGGGTGGCACCACTCCGAGCTCGGGCCTGATCTCCACCGTGCGCAGCAGAGTGTCCATTCCAATCTGTGTTATGGTGCGGCCACGCGGCGGGGATTTCTGCTACGAGACGGACGACTTCGAAACCATGGAGCAGGACGTGCTCACGGCCAAGCAATTGGGAACGGATGGCGTGGTGCTTGGAATTCTGAAAGAAGACGGTCGCGTGGATGTAGAGAGGACGCGGCATCTGGTGAACCTGGCACGTCCGCTGAAGACAACCTTCCATCGCGCGTTCGATATGTCCCGCAATCTTGAAGAATCGCTGGACGCAGTGATTGCGGCAGGAGTGGACCGCGTCCTGACTTCAGGCGGCGAACAACGCGTGGAGCATGGGACGACAATGGTCAAGACCCTAAACATTGCTGCGCGCGGACGGATCGCAATCATGGCCGGCGGCGGCATCAATGACGCAAATGTGCATATGGTCATGGCGGCAACTGGCGTACGTGAAATCCACGCTAGCGCGGCAGTTTCAGCCTCCAGCCCAATGCGCTATCGCAACGAGAAAATCTCCATGGGCGCAATGAAAGGACGTGAATATCAGCGTCTGGTAGTACTCGAAGACAAGGTCCGTCGCTTACTGCACGCTGCTGTCGATGGGACCCGTCACCCCGTGAAGGCGCGTTAGTATCGCAAACATGCCCAATTTTCCGCCGGCCGCGCCAATCTGCTTTTTGCTTCTTATCCTTTGCAGTTCCCTGTCAGGCCAAAGCTTCAGCGATCTCAAGCCCTCACCGCAACAATTGGCATGGCAGGATCTTGAGTTCGGAGTGATCCTGCACTTCGGCACCAACACATTTCTGGACCGTGAATGGGGAGACGGCACTGCTGATCCGAAGGTTTTTGCGCCCACGAATTTCGATCCTGAGCAGTGGATGCGGGCGATCAAGGCAGCGGGCGCAAGATATCTCGTGCTGGTTGCAAAACATCATGACGGTTTCTGCCTCTGGCCCACTGAGCAGACCGACTACAGTGTCAAAAGCAGCGCTTGGGAAAACGGGCACGGCGACATCGTCCGGCAAGTGTCGGACGCGGCACGAAAATATGGACTTAGGTTTGGCGTGTACCTTTCTCCGTGGGACCGGCATGAGCCGAAATACAAGAACTCAGCCGAGTATGACAATTACTATGTTGCTGAACTGCAGGAGCTCGCGAACAACTACGGCGAACTGGTGGAATTCTGGCTCGACGGCGCCGGCAGCGAAGGGCACGTATACAACTTCCCGCGCTATATCGAGAACCTGCGCATGTATCAGCCGAACACGCTCGTTTTTGCCGATGCCGCGCTCTTCGAGTACGGAGATATCCGCTGGGTCGGGAATGAGGAAGGCGCGATTCCATACGAGAATTGGAACGTACTGGATCGCCATGGATATTTGCGCTGGCGGCCGGTGGAAGCCGACACCCCTCTGCACAAGAAACATTGGTTCTGGCATCCGAACGATGAGGCAACACTCAAGTCTGTGGACGAGCTTGTATCAACTTATGAGAACACGGTAGGCCGCGGCGGGCAGCTAATGCTCGGCTTGGCGCCGGATCGCAGAGGTCTTCTGCCGGAAGCTGATGTGAAACGCCTGGAAGACTTCGGGGTTGCGATTCGCAAACTTTATGGCGAGAATTTGATTGCAAAAGAGCGCATCCCCAATCAGCCATTGGAGCCAGCATTCGACGGCGACCCCGACACTTTCTGGTCGGCACCGGCGGGTTCACATCACGCGCAACTCGAAGCTGATTTTTCAAAGCCTGTGACGTTTGACCACTGCCTTACCATGGAATGGCTTGATGCCGGACAGCGCATCGAGCAGTACCGAATCGAGGCATGGGACGGAAAGATTTGGAAAGCGTTGGCCGAAGGCCACGCTATCGGCCACAAGAAGATTGATAGTTTTCCGCCGGTGACGGCATCCCGCGTCCGCCTGAACGTTCTGGCCTCATCGGCAGAGGCGCACATCCGCGAGTTTCAGGTGTTTAGTCAATCGGGGAAATAGTTCAGCGACCGGTGCGATTCAACTCAATGAGGAAATTGATCGACATCCTTTTGTTCTTATCTCTGATGATCTCCGGAGCGGCTGCGCAGGAATCATCTTCAGATCCCTACAAACTGATTCTTGATCGGCTGGCGGGAGTAGTGACTGAGCCGATTCAGGATTGGCATTTACACACCGACATTCCGCATCCCGAGGATCCCTCGCTGAACGATTCGGATTGGCAGACCATAAGTCCCAGTGCATCCACCAATGACAACGCTCCCAATCATTGGACGGGGCCCCGTGTACTGCGCCGTTGGAGTGAAGTTCCAGAAACAATCCACGGCTACTCCACTCGCAACGCACGGGTGAAACTGGACCTGAACATCGGCAGCGATCGAGAGATGGTCTTGACCATATTTGTAAACGGCTCGGTCGTGTTCCGCGGCAGTGGAGAAATGCAGCAGCCAATCTTACTCGCCGAGGTTGCGCAACCAGGACAGAAGTTCCTGATCGCTGTACGTGTGGATGCCGCAGACATAGACACAGCTCTTTTTCGCGGCCGGCTGCTGATCGAACCGCCCGCCGGACGACCCGATCCTGCGCTCGTGCGGGATGAGATCCTTGCCGCTCGTCCGTTGATCGCGGCGTATGCAGATGGCAGGTCGGAGCGCGAGCAGGCGCTTGATGCGGCAGTCAAAGCGATCAATTTCGCGCCGCTGGATCGCGCAGATCAGGAGGGTTTCGACCAGTCTCTACGAAACGCGCAAGCCAAGCTTGAAACTCTGAACTCATGGATGAAAGGCTTCACCATTCGCGCGGTTGGCAACTCGCATATCGATATGGCTTGGCTGTGGCCCTGGACGGAGACGGTGCAAGTCGTTCACGACACGTTTCGCAGTGTGCTCGACCTGATGCGCGAATATCCGGATTTCAAATTCACTATGTCATCGGCGCGCACCTACGAGTGGATGGAAGAGAAGTATCCTGACATGTTCGCAGAGATTCGCCAGCGAGCGAAAGAAGGGCGATGGGAAGTGATCGGCGGCATGTGGGTCGAGCCTGACTTGAATATGCCTGGAGGCGAATCGCTCACGCGCCAGATCCTGGTGGGCAAGAGATATTTTCAGAACAAATTCGGTGTGGACATCAAGATCGGCTGGAACCCGGATTCGTTCGGCTATAACTGGCAGCTTCCGCAAATTTACAAGAAATCCGGAATCGATTACTTCGTGACCCAAAAGCTTTTGTGGGCACACGAATTTACGACATTCCCGTACAAACTCTTCTGGTGGCAGTCGCCGGATGGAAGCCGCATCCTCTCGTATTTTCCTCATGACTATGCCGGCAACATCGAAGCGCCGAGCTTGGCAAAAGATCTTTCGGAGTGGGCGCCCTCGATCTATGGCACCAGTTTCAAGGGCACGCCTGAGATGATGCACCTTGATGGTGTG
>Ga0209056_10004346_pt1 | contig 14949 bp, 12 predicted proteins | sample GraSoiAngelo_114_FD_185876 | JGI IMG/M metagenome (GOLD analysis project Ga0209056, IMG submission 185876) | Grasslands soil microbial communities from the Angelo Coastal Reserve, California, USA - 14_0903_13_40cm (SPAdes) (version 2) | ecosystem: Environmental > Terrestrial > Soil > Grasslands... | reverse complement strand
CCGCCGCCGCGGCGGCGTAGGAAGCACTCTTTTCCCGCCCACGACCGCGGCTAACTAGCGGAAATTCTCCACCAACATGATATCGCTCTCAACCTGGTCCACACGCTCGAAGAGAATCCACTGCCCATCCGGAGAGACATCAAACGTGGTGGCATGAGGGACCAAGTATCCTAAATCCATCGAAGTGATGGGTTTCACGCGTTGGGTCGCGAAGTCAAAAAATTTCACCGGCGCGGGGGTGGTTGACCCGTCAACGAGGTAGAGGCCGTCAGGAGCGATTTTCCACCAGGCAAACACCGCAACGTTTTGGAGGACCTGGACGGTCTCCCCGCCCGGGACCGGCATTTTCCAAATAGTCCCATCCTCCACCCACACGTAGAGAAACTTGGCGTCGGGAGATTCCTGTGCGCTGAAGCCGCCGTTTTTCGTGACTTGTATCGCACTGCCGCCCCCGGATGGTATTTTCCAAATTTGCCAGTTCCCTGTCCGGTTCGAGGAGAAGTAAATCCATTTGCCATCTCGCGACCACGTCGGGACGTTATTGTCGGCGGGATCGGTGGTGAGGCGGCGGGGAGCGCCTCCATCGGCACCAATAACGAAAATATCGCCGTGCCCTTCAAGCCGGGCATCGAACGCGATGGTCTGTCCGTCCGGGGACCAGCGTGGCGCACCTGAGTCGGCGGCCTTCAAGGATGTCAGTTGTGCTTGGTTCGTACCGTCGCTATTGGAAGTCCAAATCTCGACACTGCCAGAGCGATCGGACCCGAAGGCAATCCGCTTCCCATCGGGAGAAAAGGTGCCTTCTTGGTCCGCGCGTGATGAAGCAATCACCTTCATGGGAGCGGGACGGCGGCCTTTCCAACCAGGCCCCGCCGTTCGCCAGAGGTTCGCATCGACGCGGCTATGAACATAGGCTAGTCGGTTTCCCCTGCGAGAAATAGTTGGCGCCCCCGCGCCCTCCCCCACACCGTTCACGGGTTCGGGCGCGCCTCCGGACAAGGAGACCCGCCACAGCCTCCACAGCCCGCCACGATTTGAGGCGAAAACAATTTCCTTTGCGTCTGGCGTCCAGGTGAGACCGCCCAGGGATCGTTCGTCAGACGTCAAGCGACGGGGTCGGCCACCAGTGACAGGCACAACATAAATGTCACCGGCAAGAAAGCCCGCTCCTTGGACATAGGCCACCGATCTTCCATCGGGGGAGAGAATTGGATTGGAGGCATACAGATCGGGCTGGGGGACCAATATCTTCCTTTGTCCGTCCTCAATCGACAGGAGCAGGATGCTGGAGCGGGAGTCTTCAGGCAACATTCTATCTGGCACGATCAGGTACTTACCGTCGAGAGACCAGTCGATGCACCGCTGCCCAAAGACGTAGTCTTGGTCGTATGCCTCCCCAATCTTGCGCTCGGCCCCACCCAACGCCGGGATGAGGTAATAAGCAGCTCTGTCACCCGAAGGCCCATCGCGCACGAAGGCGATGTAACGGCCGTCGGGTGACCACGCGGGGCAATATTCCTTGGCGGGACTGCTGGTAAGTCTGAGCGGACCGCCCGCGCCAATGAGCTTGACGTAAATGTCGGAATTGTCGTCGGTTTCGCCTTTCCAGGCGTAGGCAATCTCGTATGCGGCTGTCGGGTAGACAGGATCAAATTTCTGACCGGGCGAACTCGTGAAGGGCACGACGTTAAGGTGGTTCTGACCGAGCTTGGAATTCTTGGAAGAATAGAACCACGCTGCAGCGCCACTGATGATCATCAGAACCGCCAGTACACCGGCAGCGGACCGCCAGCGGGGGTGCGTCGCCCGAGTCGAGCCGGCCGTGAGCGCGGCGACGAAGGCTCCTACGGTGGTGAATCGGTCGGCCGGCGCTTTCGCGAGCGCTTTGGTTACCGCGGCTTCCACGGCCGGTGCAACTCGGCGGACAGTGCCGAGGTGCGGTATGGGTTCGGTCAGCCGTTTGGCGATGACGGCCTGCGCGGTGGGGCCCGTGTAGGGCGGCTCCCCCGCTAGCATCTCGTACACGACGCATGCGAGGCTGTACTGATCAGTCCGCCCATCCAGCCTGGGCTCGGCGCTCGCCTGCTCGGGGCTCATGTACGCCGGCGTGCCGAGCGACAGCCCCGTCTCGGTCAGCCGCTCTCGGCCTGCGGAGCTCACCGCCAGGGCGATCCCGAAGTCCGCCACCATTGGCTCACCCTGGTGGAGCATGATATTCTCGGGCTTGATGTCCCGATGGATGACGCCGCGCCCGTGCGCAAAGTCAAGGGCCGAGGCGATCGCGCGGGCAATGCGCAGCGCCTCGTCGAGTGCCAGCTGGCCTTCGCGCTCCAGGCGTTGGCGCAGGCTCTCGCCCTCGACGTACGGCATCACGTAATAAAGGAAGCTGTCAGCTTCCCCCGAATCGATGAGCGTCAGGATATGCGGGTGCTGCAGCTGCGCGGTGAGGCGGATCTCGCGTAGGAACCGCTCGGCGCCGAGGACGGCGGCCAGCTCGGGGCGGAGCACCTTGAGGGCGACTGGACGATCGTGCTTGAGATCGCGGGCCAAGTAGACTGTGGCCATCCCGCCGCGGCCGAGCTCGCGCTCGATCGTGTAACGGCCCGTAAGGGACGCCCGCACGCGCTCTGAAAGGTCGGCCATGTGGCTCAGGAAGCTCGCCGCACTCCTTACCAGCGTCGTCTAGCGAGCGACGTCGGTGCCCTCAAGATCTCCTATCGGGCCGCGTCGAAATTCGACACCAGCCAGATGTCCGGCTCCTGGTGCAGCACCGCGCACGCAAGCCTCCGCCCGTCACCCGACATCGACACGAATCCGAACCGGCACTCGGCCGGCAGCCAAGCCACGAGCTCCCGGCGGCTGCCGTCGGGGTGCATGCGCCAGATCGCGGCTGGACTGGCTGCGCGAAAGGTACGGTTTGTTCCGTCGCGATCATTGAAGAGGTAGATCCAGCCATCGCGGCGCCACAGCAGCGGCATGTTGTCGCCGGCCGGCCCATGAACGCGTATCCACGAGGCGCTTCCCACGGTTCCGCGCCAGAGCCGCAACGCATCTTCCGGCCGGTGCATCTCGGCGGCGAACACGTTTCGCCCGTCCGGGGAGAGCACGGCGCCGAGCCAAGGGCCCATCGAGTCGGCACCGGCAGTAACCACTTCAGAGCCCTGCGCGAGGTTCAGCGCCACGAGTGTCCGGCCTCGCTGGGCAGGAAACAGCAAGAGCCGCCCGTCCGCCGACCAACTCGTTCGGCAATACGTTATCAAGCTGGGAGGGGTCGTTCCTACCTGGAATCTCTGGCCCGACCGGTCGGTGAGAATCAGCCGGGAGCCAGCCGAGTCGGTGAGCACGTAGGCGAAGCGTGCGCCGTCGGGGGCCCAGCTCGGGCTACTTTTCCAACCTTGCTCGTCCGTCAGACGAACGAAGTTTCCGCCGTCCATCGGAACAAGGAAGAAATTGCTGTGCCCCTCGAGCCCCTCGCCGTCGTACTGCAACACTGCCAGCGTCACGCCGTCGCGGCTCACCGCAGGCCAGTCGTAGCCCCGGCTGTCCACGGAGAGGCGCCGCCCGATGGCCGTATCGCGGCCGACCTCGAGCCGGAAAGCCCACACGTGGTGGCTCGCGGGCCCGCCGACGAAGGCGAGCTTCGACGTGGAGGGATCCAGATCGAAGGTGAGATCTAAAAAAGCGCGCGACGCCGGCATGCCGCTGAATATCACCTGCTCTTCGGGGCCGCGAGAGCCCGTCGTCGGATCGAACCTGAGACGCATCAGCTCCGAACCGCCCGGCACTCGGCGGAGATAATAAAGCGCGTCACTTTTGGGGCTCCACCGAACAGGTCCGAAGCGATCGCGAGCGAGAACCAACCCTTTTTCCCCGTCCGAGCGCGTCACCGTCATACCAACTCCTTCGAGACTCGAAGCGATCCATTGGCCGTCGGGCGACCACGCGACGTGCATCGGCAGATAAAAGGCTGAATCCGCAAGGGAGAGCGAGACGTGAAAACGGGCACGCTCTCGGCCGGTCCGAACATCGTACAGGATCAGACTGTCGCCAGCCTCCCGTACTAACGTCCGACCATCCGGCGACAGGTCGATTGGGCCCATCGCGTCCGCCACCTTGTTCGGCGCGCCACCGCGGGATGGAATTCGATAGACTGCGGCCGACTGCGTTGCGTCACGGAGCATCGTGAAGTACAGCCACTGCCCGTCGGGACTCCAGCGCGGCCCCGCGATCCAGGCGGGGGAACGCACCAGGATAACTGATTCACCGCCGCCCAACGGCTCGAGCACCAGCGCACGTCCCTCGCTGACGTAGGCGAGCGTGCGTCCATCCGGCGACAATGCGGGTTCATTGGCCCGCGCACTGAACGTGATCTGACGCTGAGTCGGAATGGCGGCCGCAGAGTGACGACGTGGAATTTTCAACCCCGCAAGCGTGACGATGAACCCCAGGAAGACCACCCCAGCGATGGTCACCGCAACACGCCGACGCCGCAAACGATGCGGCCGAGGAGACTCGGACGTGGGCTGGATCAGTGCTGCCGCGAATGCCGCCAGCGTCGCGAACCGATCCGCCCGCGACTTCGCCAGGGCTCGGGTCACGGCTGCTTCCACGTGAGGCGGGACAGTCCGCAGAGTCCCGAGATGGGGCACCGGCTCGCTGAACCGCTTGGCGATGATCGCTTGCGCAGTGGGCCCGGAGTACGGCGGCTCCCCGCCCAACATCTCGTACAGCACCGAAGCCAGACTGTACTGGTCGCTGCGACCATCCAGCCTGGGCTCGGCGCTCGCCTGCTCCGGGCTCATGTACGCGGGGGTGCCGAGCGAGAGCCCCGTCTCGGTGAGCCGCTCCCGCCCCGCCATGCTCACCGCCAGCGCGATCCCGAAGTCCGCCACCATCGGCTCGCCCTGGTGGAGCATGATATTCTCGGGCTTGATATCGCGATGGATGACACCACGGCCGTGCGCGAAGTCGAGGGCCGAGGCGATCGCGCGGGTAATGCCCAGTGCCTCGTCGAGCGGCAGCTGGCCTTCCCGCTCCAGGCGTTGGCGCAGGCTCTCGCCCTCGACATACGGCATCACGTAATAGAGGAACCCGTCCGCTACGCCTGAATCGATGAGCGTCAGGATGTGCGGGTGCTGGAGTTGCCCGGTGACGCGGATCTCGCGCAGGAATCGCTCGGCGCCGAGGACGGCCGCAAGTTCGGGGCGGAGCACCTTGAGCGCGACGGGACGATCGTGCTTGAGATCGCGGGCCAAGTAGACTGTGGCCATCCCGCCGCGGCCGAGCTCGCGCTCGATCGTGTAACGGCCCGCGAGGGCGGTCTCCAAGCGGCCGACGAGCTCGCTCACCGGGGCTCCGCCGTCACGCGCGCCAGCCCGGCACGTCCTTCCTCCCACCACGGACGCAGCTCGGGATCGGCGTCGGCCCACCACCGGACGAAGCGATCGTAATGGAGTCGCGCTTCAGGGCGGTCACCGCGCGCCTCGGCGATTCGCCCGCGCCAGAACTCCAGCGGCGCCTCGATGGGCCAGGCGGAGCCGGGGCTCATGCCGCTGAGCCACCGAGCGGCACGGTCCAGGTGCCCGGCCGAGAAGGAGGCGAGCAACGCCTGATAACGGATTAGGTCGTCAGCGATCAACCGATCGGCCCAGTAGCATCCGCTCGTGCTAACTGCGACATCGGCTTGACGAAACGCTGCCTCGGCCTCTCGAGGGTCGCCGGCCCGCTTCGCTGCCGCGAAGTGACGCAGCGCGCGAGCTAACCCGGTCGCGCACTCCTTCTCCGGGCCCGCTCTCACCTTCTCCAGGCCCGCCACAGCGCGCTGAAAATCCTCCCACCGCCCACGGCTCGCCGCATACACACCGAACGCGGTCCGTTCCCATGGCCAAAGCCTCGACCTTGCGCCCAACGCCGCGGCCGCTCGCTCGACGCCGGAATGCGGGTATCCCTGAAGGTCGCCCAGGACCGTGAACCCGTCCTTCCACTGCGGAGGCCACCCCAGCAGAGCTATGGCGCTATCCCACACGGCGTCCGCCCGACCGATCCAACCCTTATTGGCGTACACGATCGTGATTCCGCTATATGCGTTACCTCTGTCCGCCGCTGGGTGACGCCTCTGCCCGACCAGGGCTCGCGCCGCCCGAAGAGTCGGCTCTGCCAGATCCGGTGCCCAATTCACTGCGTGCTTGGCCGTGAGCAGGGCGAGAGTTTCCGCTGTGTCGAGTAGGGCTTCCGCTGCAGTGCGCTCGCGGGCTGTTCCCCAACTCAGCGCATACGCGAGCGTCAGCCCAACGGTCTTGGGGCTTTCCGGCGTCATGCGGCGCAGCCGGTCGATCAAAGTCCGGGCGGTGGCGCTGTCGCCCTGCCTGAACGCGTACTCCACGAGGTGGAGATAGGCAGGCGAGAAAGATGAGTCGAGCGCGATTGCGCGCTGCAACGGCTGCACCATGCTGTCGAGCGGCAGGAACGAGAAGTGCCCGAGATGGAAGTACGCGTCTCCCAGCAGGTACCATCCCTCGGCATCCTCGGGATACCGAGCCACCAGGCCCTGCAGCAGCGTGATCGCATCGGGGCGCCATTCATTGAGGGCAGCACTGGCTCTGAGTACGAGCGCCTCCCGTGCCGGGAGCCGATCGGCGAACCGCAGCGCCGCGGAATCGAACGCGCTGAGCTCGGGCGAGTGCGGCGAAGTCGTCCAGCCCGTCGCGGCGGAGAGCCGGTACCACGCGAGGGCAAACGTGGAATCCGCTGCGACGGCACGCTTGAACTCCGCCTCGGCCTGGCGCGGCTGGGCGCGCCGGAAGAATCGCTCCCCGGCCAGGAAGGCCTTTAGCGCCACGAGCGAGGTGGTGGTAGGCCGTGCGAGGTCGAATGAGGGCAGCGCTGCCGAGTCGGAGACGAGACCGGCTCGCAACAGCAACACGGTCAACCGGTCGACGAGCGCCGGGACGCTGTCCACCGAGCCCTCTATCTGCTCAATGCCGAGGTCCGTTCCGCGCTGCAGGTCTCTGATAGCCGCGCTGAGCCGTACCGAGCGACTCCCGCCCACGAGCGATCCCGTGAGCGCGAAGCGCGCGCCGACCGCGCGAGCCACGCCCAAAGCGGCATCCTGATCGGCACCGTCGGCCCCTTTTCCCAGGCTGGCGTTCCATCGACTAAGGACCGTACGCGGAGGAATGACTCGGACCCCGGGCGCGCCGTCCAGGTTGATCGACAGGAGATCGACGAGTCCCTCACGCCACACGCCGGAATCGGGACCCGCGACTCGGAAGGGGAGCACGGCCAAGGTGTTGCCGGCCGTAGTGGGTGCAGAGTGGCCGCGCGAGATCATCCAGGCAGCGCCCGCGATCACGACGACTGCGCCGGCCGCTACGGACGGCATCCACCAAGAGCGCCCGCTGGGGACGCCACGAGAAGGCGAGACTCCTGCGAGCGCCGACGCCATCTCAGCAGCGGTGGCGAACCGGTCGGCCGGCACTCTGGCGAGCGCTTTCTGGAGAGCCTGTGCTACCGCCTCGGAGACCGTGTCTCGCAAAGTGCGGACGTGCGGTATCGGCTCGCTGAACCGCTTGGCGATGATGGCCTGGGCCGTGGGCCCGCTGTACGGCGGCTCGCCCGCCAGCATCTCGTACAGCACGCAGCCGAGGCTGTAGATGTCGCTCCGCCCGTCCAGCTGGTCGGCGGTCGCCTGTTCGGGACTCATGTATGTGGCGGTCCCCAGTGTCACACCGGTCTCCGTCAGGTTCTCGCCTTCGGCCGCCTGCAGCGCCCGCGCGATGCCGAAGTCGGCCACGACCGCTTGGCCCTCTTCCAGCAGAATGTTCTCGGGCTTGATGTCCCGATGGACGATCTGGTGGCGGTGCGCGTAGTCGAGCGCACCGGCTATTTCCCTGGAGAGGCGGAGCGCCTCGTCCACCGGCAACTGCTTCTCCCGATTGAGCCGACTGCGCAGCGACTCCCCCTCGACGTACGGCGTGACGTAGTACAGGAACTCGTCAGCCCGTCCCGAATCGAGCAGCGGGAGAATGTTGGGATGGGTGAGGTGTGCCGTGACCTGGATCTCACGGAGGAATCGCTCTGCACCCACGCTCGCAGCAAGCTCCGAGTGCAGCACCTTGAGCGCGACCGGGCGGTCGTGCTTCAGATCGCGGGCAAGGTAGACTGTGGCCATCCCGCCGCGGCCGAGCTCACGCTCGATCGTGTAACGGCCCGCGAGGGACGCCCGCACGCGCTCTGAAAGGTCGGCCATGTGGCCCGAGACCTGGCGTACCAACAATACGACAGCGGGGGAGAGCTGGCGAGGGAGCGCCCGGTGAGCGTAGAGCCGACGAAGTGGGGCCGCCTAAAGCGTCACGGTCTGAGCAGGAGGTCGCGCCGACCCCCCGCCTGTGCACGCCTCCATGCGCTGCTCGAGAAAGTGCCGCTCCATGGCGTTGCGCGCCAGGGCGAGCGCGGCCGCGAAGTGCGCGCGGGCCACGCCGCCCTGCCCGCGCCGCAGCTCCAACTCGCCGAGCGCCGCGTGGTAGAACGGATAGCCGGCGAGGCGGTCACGGTCGGCGATCGCCGCGATCGCCGCGAGCCCGCGCTCGGGGCCGTCGCACTGCGCGACGGCGATGCCACGGTTCAGGGCCACGACCGGGGACGGGCGAATGGCCAGCAGCATGTCGTACAGCGACACGATCTGCTTCCAATTCGTGTCCTCGAGGCGCGGTGCGGACGCGTGCACGGCCGCGATGGCGGCCTCGAGGTGATACTCGGTGAGGTCGGGCCCGCCGGCCGAGCGCTCGAGCAGGCGTTGCCCTTCGGCCATCAGCTCGGCATCCCAGCGCGAGCGATCCTGCCCGGCGAGCACGCGAAACTGGCCCGCCGCGTCGAGGCGCGCCGGCAAGCGTGCCGCGTGGAGACACATCATCGCCGCGAGCGCGTACGTGGCCGGCGTGGCCGCCACCGGATGCTCGAGCAGCAAGCCGGTGAGCCGCAGCGCCTCCCGACACAGCTCGGCCCGCACCGCCGCCTCGGGCGACGCGCCGTGATAGCCTTCGTTGAAGAGCAGATAGAGCGCGCGCTGCACCGCCGGGAGCCGTGCGGCGATGTCGGCCGGGTCCGCGATCTCGAACAGCCGCTGCGACTGGGCGAGGACATGCTTGGCGCGGGTGAGACGCTTTTCGACGCCCGCGTGCGTGCTGACGAAAGCACCGGCCACCTCGTCGACGCTGAACCCGCACAGAATGTGAAGCATGAGCGCCACCTGCGCCGCTTCGGACAGGCGCGGATGGCAACAGGAGAACATCATGCGCAGCTGATCATCCTTGATGGCGTCTTCGGTATACAGCGGCTCGGCGGTCTCGAGCGCCCGGGCGACCTCGGGGGCGAGCGTGCGCGCGGTCCGCTCGCGCCGCAACACGTCCAGTGCCCGATGCTTGGCGGTCGCCATCAGCCACGCGGACGGATTGTCCGGCACGCCGCGGAACGGCCACACCTCCAAGGCGCGGCAGAAGGCGTCCTGCACGACGTCTTCTGCCAGCGCCAGGTGCTCGACGCCGAAGAGGCGTGTCAGCGTGGCGACCAGCCGCCCCGCTTCCCTTCGGAACAGATGCTCGTGCAGTGCCGTCACATGCCCGTCGGCAGCACGGGACGGACTTCCACCACGCCGCCCCCTTCCAGAACGGGACAGCCCTTCGAGAGCTCGACGGCTTCGGCGAGGTCCCTGGCCTCGATCAGGGTGTAGCCCCCGATGACGTCCTTGGATTCGGCGTAAGGCCCGTCGGTGATGGTGCGCTGCTTGCCCTTAACCAGCTTGCCGGACCGCTCGAGCGGGTGACCGGGGTTCTTGATGTGGCCCTTGTCGGCCAGCTGCTTCATCCAGGCCATCCAGGTCTGCATGCTCTTCTGCAGCTGCTCCGGCGATCCCATCGCGGCGCGACTGGCCTCGTTGGTGCTGCGGTACAGGTAAACGAATTCGCTCATGGTGACTCCTCTCGGGGCTCGCCCCTTTTCGGTCCGGTCGTTCCAGCGGCGCTTCCGACGTTAAGACGTTTCAGGGACGCCGCCGCGGACATCGGTGGAACCCGCAACCTGGCAATAAGATACCCGGCCCGCGGCCCTGGCGAGGGCTTGACGCCCGATGCACCTTACCGCGATGACGACAGCCACTCCCACCTTCCCGTTGACGGCCGGCACCCGCGCCGATCAGATGTTTCCCACGCTCACCCCGGCGCAGGTCGCGCGCGTCGCCGCGCACGGACGGGTACGCCGCGTCGACCAGGGTGACGTGCTGGTCGAAGCCGGCCAGCAGACGGCGCGCTTCTTCGTGGTGACCGAAGGCCTGATCGAGGTCGTCCGACCGATCGGCGCGGCCGAGGACTCGGTGGCGCTGTTTCGACCGGGGCAGTTCACCGGCGAGGTCAACGTGCTGTCCGGTCGTCGCGGGTTCGGGCGCGTACGCGCCGCCGAGCCGGGCGAAGTAATCGAAGTCGATCGCGAGAATCTCCTCACGCTCGTGCAGACCGACAGCGAGCTGAGCGAGATTTTGATGCGTGCGTTCCTGTTGCGTCGCGTGCAGCTCATCGCGCGCGGCCTGGGAGACGTCGTGCTGGTGGGATCGACGCACTGCGCGGGAACGCTGCGCATCAAAGAGTTCCTGACGCGCAACGGCCATCCGCATACGTACCTCGATTTGGACCGTGACGCCGGGGTCCAGGACCTGCTCGATCGCTTCCGGGTGGGCGTCGCCGACATCCCGGTGGTCATCTGCCGCTGCACCGTGGTGCTGCGCAACCCGACCAATCAGCAGATCGCCGAGTGCCTGGGCTTCAACGACGCCATCGATCGCACGCACCTGCGCGACCTGGTCGTCGTCGGCGCGGGACCCGCCGGGCTCGCGGCGGCGGTGTACGCGGCGTCCGAGGGACTGGACGTCCTGGTGCTCGAGTCCACGGCCCCCGGCGGCCAGGCGGGTGCGAGCTCGCGCATCGAGAACTACCTCGGCTTCCCCACCGGGATCTCCGGCCAGGAGCTGGCGGCGCGTGCGTACAACCAGGCGCAAAAGTTCGGGGCCCAGCTGATGGTCGGGAACGACGCCAAGCGCCTCACCTGCGACCGCCAGCCCTACACCCTCGAGCTGGACGAGGGCCCGCGTGTGCCGGCGCGGGCGGTGATCATCGCCAGCGGCGCGGAGTATCGCAGGCTGTCGATCGCCAACCTGGCGCAGTTCGAGGGCACGGGCGTGTACTACGCCGCGACGTTCATGGAAGCGCAGCTGTGCGGGGGCGACGAAGTCGTGGTCGTGGGCGGGGGCAACTCGGCGGGCCAGGCCGCGGTGTTTCTCGCGCAGACCGCCCGGCGGGTGCACATGCTGATCCGGTCCAGCGGCCTGGCCGAGACCATGTCGCGCTACCTGATCCGTCGCATCGAGGACCATCCGGCCATCGTCCTGCACGTGCGCACCGAAATCGTCGGACTCGAGGGAGACCATCATCTCGAGCGGGTGACCTGGCGGGACAACCAGTCGGGCCGGGTGGAGACCCTGGACATCCGGCACGTCTTCTCCATGACCGGCGCCATGCCGAGCACGGCGTGGCTCCAGGGGTGCCTCGCGCTCGATGCCCGCGGATTCATCAAGACCGGCCCGGATCTCTCCCCGGAAGACCTGGCCGCCGCGCGCTGGCCGCTGGGCCGGGCCCCGCACCTCCTGGAAACCAGCCTGCCGGGCGTGTTCGCGGTGGGCGACGTGCGCAGCGGCAGCGTCAAGCGGGCGGCCTCCGCCGTCGGGGAGGGATCGATCGCGATCGCCGCCGTCCACCAGGTGCTCCACGAATAACCCGAGGCGACGATGGCCGACACGACCAGCTGCGCGCACCTCGCTGCGATCACCACCGTCCGACACGGCAAGCGCCGGGAGTGCGCCGAGTGCGTCAAGATCGGCGCGCAGTGGGTGCACCTGCGAACGTGCCAGCAGTGCGGCGCGACGCTGTGCTGTGACAGCTCTCCCAACCAGCATGCCTCCAAGCACGCACGCGCTACCAAACATCCCGTGGTCACCTCGGAGGAGGCGGGGGAGCGGTGGCTGTATTGTTATCCGGACGACACGTTCGCGGAATACTGAGGCGGGAGGAGGATCGGCATGGACGACTCCGAGGAGCGCGCGGAGCGGGCCGCGGCGGCGGCGGAGGTGACGGCCCGGCTGCGGAGCCGCGGGATCACGGTCACGGGCGGCGAGAATCCCGAAGATCTCGTGGACCTGTTGTCGGCCGTGGAGCGGTTCGAGGCGGCAGTGGAGGCGCACGGCGGGGACTTGATGGTCGACGACCTGAAGAGCTCGCGCCCCGACGACAGTCACTTCGTGATGCCCCGGCGCGTGCCGCGCGAGGCGGTGCAGGCCTACATTGGCCGGATCGACGCCGCGCGGGCCGCGCTGGGCCGTCATCCGCGCCGGCCCGACTAGGACCGGTCGCCGCCCTGGCGTGGGTACGGGCGCGGAGAAGCGCATGAACCGCCGCTGGCGCAGCGTGGGCGCGGTCGCGGCGGGGATCGTCTCCGTGATCGTCCTGTCGCTCGGCACCGACGAAATCCTGCACCTCGCCAAGGTGTACCCGCCGTGGGGCCAGCGGATGGCCGACGGCCTGTTCGGGCTGGCCACGGCGTACCGCATCGTGTACAGCGTCGCGGGGGGCTACATCACGGCCCGGCTCGCCCCCTATGCGCCGCTGCGTCACGCTGTGATCCTGGGACTCATCGGTCTCGTGCCGGCCCTGCTCGGCGTGATGGTCGCGATCGCCAGGCCCGAGCTCGGCCCGCTGTGGTACCCGGTCGCGCTCGCGGTCACTGGCTTACCCTGTGCCTGGCTGGGCGGCGTGCTGTACCGCCAGCCCGTTCACCCGTAGAGAGGCGCTTATGCAAAAGATCGTCCCGTTCTTGTGGTTCAACGGCAACGCCGAAGAGGCGATGAACTTCTACGTGTCGGTCTTCAAGCGCTCCAAAGTCGTGCGGGTGTCGCGCTACGGCGATGCGGGGCCGGGGCCGAAGGGGTCGGTCATGGGCTGCGCCTTCCAGCTCGAAGGGCAGGACTTCTACGCCCTGAACGGCGGCCCGCAATTCCAATTCACACCGGCGATATCCCTGTTCGTGAACTGCGAGACACAGCAGGAAGTGGACGAGCTGTGGGAGAAGCTCTCCGCCGGCGGCTCCCAGGACCAGTGCGGCTGGCTCACGGACAAGTTCGGGGTGTCGTGGCAGATCGTTCCCACCGTGCTGGGCAACCTGTTGGGAGACAAGGATCCGAAAAAGGCGAACCGGGTGATGCAGGCCATGATGCAGATGAAGAAGCTCGACATGAAAGGCTTGCAGCAGGCCTACGACCGGGGTTAGAGGTCGCGCGGCAGCAGCCGGGGCCGCCCCCGGATCCGGACCACGCCGAAGTGCCGCAGGTCGATCGTCGCGATCGCCTCCGCCTGCAGGCGCTCCGCGACGCTGATCACGACGCCGTCCACGAGACCGAGTCGCAACCCGCGATGACGCGTGCAGAGCGCGTGGGCTCGAATCAGGTCGCTCTCATCCCCCCACTCCACGGCATAGGCGCCAGCGGCGAGGTCGGCGCGGAACGCGTCCCCGGCGCGCGACCCCACGTGCTCGGCCAGGAGGTAATCCACCTCGGGCAGGATGGCCCAGGGGAGCACCCAGGCATCCGGATCAGACTCGAAGTTCGCGCGCAGCGCCCGATGGTACCGGTCATCGGCATCGACCAGAGCGACAATGGCGCCCGTGTCCGCGACGATCACCGCCGGCGGCCGAGGCCGCGCAACAGCTCCTCCGCCCGCTCGGCGACGTCGCCGCGGCCGCTCCGGCCGGCGCCGAGGCTCTTGGGGCGGGCGCCGGGCGCGTTGCGGCGGGCGTACTCGGCCACCGCCTCGCGCACCAGCTCGGCCGTGGTGCGGTCCGTGGCGCGGGCAAGCACCTTGAGGCGCCGGTAGTCGGCCGCCGTGAGGTAGACGGTGGTCTTGGTGGTTGCCATATATGGTTACCATATATCTGCGCGCCAGACCCGCGTCAAGGGGTGCTACTCGCTGCGCTCCGGGGCGGACACGAATCCGCGGTACAACAAGAGGTCGTAGACGACTTTCAACGTCCCGGCGACGACGAAGGGCAGGCTGATGAGCGACGGTCGGGCAAACATCCACCCCGCAAACACCGGAGCGATGGCGGCGCCAGTCGTGCGGGCCACGCCGGTGATCCCGGCCGCCGCCGAGCGCTCCTCGGGACGCACCACCGCCATGACGTATGACTGCCGGGTCGGCACGTCCATCTGGCTGATGCTGAAGCGCGCCAACAGCACCAGGATGGCGAGCGGCAGGGTCGGCATCAGCGGTACGAGAATCAGCAGGATGTTCGAAGGCAGATGCGTGAACACCATGGTCTTGACGAGACCGAAGCGCGCCGCCAGCCGGGTAGCCAGCAACGCCGAGACCCCAGCCAACAAATTCGCCCAGAAGAAGATCACGCCGAGCGTCGCGGGGTGCACGCCGAACCGGAGATAGAACCAGTAGGCCGCGAAGCTCTGTACCACGAACCCACCGGCAAAGGAATCGAGCGCAAACAGGCCGGACAGCCGCAGTACGACGTCGCTCGAGTGGGCGATACCGAAGCGCGTGGCTATCACTCCCGGCGCAGCCACCTCGGCGGCGGGGGAGAGACGCGTGAACAGCAAGGCCAGTACCGCGCCCAACGCCGCATAGAGCAACACGACGACGCGATAGCCCGCGATCGGCATCGACCCGGACCCCTGCAGCGCGTGCGCGAGTGCGCCGCCACACAGCGACCCCGAAGCCGTCGCGAACGAGCCCGCGAGCGTGTACCAGGCGAACACCGTGGTTCTGACAGCGGCAGGAACGACCTGCGCGAGCGCGGCCTGCTCGATCGGCAAGAACGGCCCGACTTCGTTCCCACTGGGACTGA
>Ga0209056_10004343_pt1 | contig 14954 bp, 12 predicted proteins | sample GraSoiAngelo_114_FD_185876 | JGI IMG/M metagenome (GOLD analysis project Ga0209056, IMG submission 185876) | Grasslands soil microbial communities from the Angelo Coastal Reserve, California, USA - 14_0903_13_40cm (SPAdes) (version 2) | ecosystem: Environmental > Terrestrial > Soil > Grasslands... | reverse complement strand
ACAACTTCGCCCTGGCACGGGACCTCACCAAGATCGGACAGGAGGTCATGGCCACCGGCAAGATCCCGGTGAAGTTCAGGGAGAACTACGCGTGGAAGCGCTTCCTCCAGGAGCGGCCCCGCATCCTTGCATATCGAGAGAAGTTTTCCGAAGCGTCCGGACTGGCGCTTCCGGCTCCGGGCACGGACGCCCTGTCGGGCGCCATCGCCTATCTGTCGCACATCTACTTCGACACGTACAACAATCCGGTGCAGGCCTTTCTGCCCGACGTCGTGCACTCCTGCGCCCAGGTCGGGCTGTGGAAGGCCCTCAACCCCGTGGCCTTTCGCCTGTCCCTGTACGAAAGCGACAACATCGAGGCCTTTCGCAAGCGCTTGTATTTCGGGAGTCTCTGGGAAACGCGGCTGGAACCCCACGCCCTCGCCTACGCGCTGATCGCGCAAACGGCGGCGACATGCTTCGTCGACGTCTCCAGTCGTCTGGTGAAGAAAACGTACGGGGCGCTTCGCATCGGCGAGCCGCCGGATGGGAAGGATCTCCGCGACGCACGCGAGTTCATCCGCGAGAAGGAGAATCTCACGATCAAGCTCACTCTCGAGTACGGACGGAAGGAGCCGCACCTCAAGCGTTTCGACCGACCTCCATTGCCGGTGTAGGCGCTGGTGCGCACCCTGCTCCCGCCCGTCCTACGGCGCTTCGGGGCCCGCCGGCGGCGTGTGCTTCGTGACTGGTGGCACGGCCGGCTCGGACGGTGGGCGACCCTCGGGCCCGGCGCTGACCCGGGGCTGAAGCGGATCGCAGGCTACACCTGTCCGATCCTCAACCCCGCGTTTCAGCGACATGTCTACGACAACAAAATGCACAATCTCGCCTTGGTGCAATCGCGGCTCGACGGCTTGACGTTACGCCCGGGCGAGCTGTTCTCGTTTTGGCGCCTGGTGGGTCAGCCCGATGAAGCGCACGGCTTCAAGGTGGCGTCCAACTTCGTCGGCGGGAAACTCGGCTTCGCGGAAGGCGGAGGCATCTGCCAGCTGACGAGCGCGCTCTACAACGCCGCCCTCCTCGCGGGCCTGGACATCCTCGAGCGCCACGCCCACAGCATCGACGCGTATGGCCCGAATCGTTACGTGGGGCTGGGCCGTGACGCCACCGTCGTTTACGGCTATAAGGACTTGCAGTTTAGGAACGCCACGGCGGTGCCGATGACGCTGCGAATCCGGCTCAGCCCCGACCGGGCCGAAGCGGCGTTCTACGCTCCCGAGCCTGCCTTCGCCACTGTACTCCTCGATGTCGAAACGCTTTCAACCGACGGCCTCCACACCCGCACGCGACGCGAGCGCGACGGGCTGAGGGAGCTCGTTTCCGAGGATCGCTATGCGCTCCCTGCAACGTAGGGTCGACCCACCTCGGGCGCTCACAGTGTTCCTCGCGGCCGGGGTGTTGATAGCCGGGGACATCTCCTGCCGCGAGCGCGAGAAACCAGGAGAGGGAGATCGGGTCGAGTTCAAGGTGGGCAGTCTGACTGCGACCTACTTTCGAACTCTGGCGGCAGTGCAGGACCGTCTGTGGGTGACGACCAACGGAGGCATCGCCGTGATCGATCCGGTCGCGGAAACGTGGACGATGCCGGTCCTGGGCTCGCATCACCTCGAAGACGCCAGCGTCATCCCCTGTGGATCGGACGTCTGGCTGCTGCTCCGCGACGGCGTAGCGCTCGTGAACGTGCAGACGAAGACCTTCAAGGTCCGAGGGGCGGGAGATGGAGTGCCGGTGGTCCCGCTCAACTTCGTCACCCACGCGGTCTGCGGAGGCGACGGGCTCTGGCTCTACGCGGACAGGGACAGCGCCCTGTATAGGATACCTGCGGCCGGGACAGCCGCTGAGAAGTATTCGACTCGTGGGCCCGGTAGGAGCCTGCGCGGCTTCGCCTTCGTGGAGTCCCTGCAAAAGAGCATCTATTTCCTCGCTCCCCGGTACGCCCCGACGTTTCCACCGAACTTCGGGTTGTTCCGGTTCGACCCGAGTACCTCGAGGCTCGACCCCGTCGAGCTCCCCGGAAAGCTCCCAGTCACCCTCGATCGGTGGGAAGACGGCTTGCTCGTCCAGACTCGGGACTCAGGGGCATTCGTTTTGAAGGGCGAGGGCCAGCCTTGGGTGGCAGCCCCCAACGCCTACAGTGACGATGTATTGACCGAGGGAGATAGTGTGGTGTGGGTCGGAGCGTCCTACGATGTCTCCCCGGCCAGCTATTTCGTGTTGCGCTACATACGAGACGTCAGGGAACCAAAGGATCTCGTGATTCTGACCCGGGGGCCGTTGAGTGTCCGTCACGGTGGCGCCGTGCACTACCTCGGTATGCTGTGGGCCGTCTCCGAGAACAAGATCCTGAGGATCGACCCTACCGCTCTGGAGCTGATGAGTTACGCGCTGACCGACTCGTCGGGAAGGCTTGCGAAAAGGTCGTTCCAGCTCAAACAGGAAGGCGAAAAACTCCTGTACTTCGATGGGAACACCGTCCGGCCCTTTACGGAGGGGCAGGAGACCGAGGACAGCACGAAGCCACAACCCGAATCACCGTAGCCTCCGGATTTCGGCGAGAAATCGGAAGGCCAGCTCCTTCTGGATTTTGATTTTCTTCCGGTCGAGCTTCAGGTTCTCCCGCGAGTCTGGGAGGCTCAGCACGCGCACGAACTCCCGCTCAGCCTGGCGGTAGTCGCCTTGCGCCCGGAACAGCTGGCCGAGCGCGAACGAGGGGGTCACGTGCTGGGGAAAGGCATCGCGAATGAACTCAAAGCGAGTAATGGCTTCGGCATAGTCCTTACGGCGAGCGAGGATCTCCGCTTGCAGATATAGAATGCCCACGTCGCCGAAGCGCGCCCGAGCCAACTGAAGGCTGCGAAGGGCCGCGTCGTAGTCCCCCTCGAAATACTGGGCCAGAGCGAGCTTCTCCCACCCGTACCCGTTCTGCGGAGCCCACTCGAGCGCGGCCTCGAACGCCTCCACGGCTTCCGGGAACGGCCCCTGCTCGAGTAGCGCATCGCCTCTCTTCTCCAGCACCCCTGAGCGGAGCTTCGTCCAGAACAGAACGGCCGACGCGCACAGCAGCACGACGGACGCCAGCGTGAGGCCAAGGGCAGGCCGCCGCGGCGCCGGCGCCACCTCGCTCGGCTCCCGCCCGGGCGTCAGGATGCCGGCCGTGGTCCAAAAGAGGACGAGCACGGGACAGTAGAAGAGCGGCGCGTTCCAGAGAAAGAGCACCAGCTGCCCGAACCAGGCGACGGCCAGAGCCCGAGACAAGGGATCGTGTGCCAGGCGCCGTCTTGCGCCACGTATGATCAGAGAGACCAGAAACAAGAACAGGCTGAATCCGAGCAGGCCCTGCTCGGCCAGGATCTGCAGGTACTGGTTGTGGGCGTCGAGCACGAACGCGGCGTTCTGGTGAAAGTCTCTGGTCCAGTCTCCCAACGCGAAGAAGCGATGCTGCGCCTCCAGCTGATGCAGGTTGTACTGGCCGAGTCCCACACCGAGCCAGGGATGCCGTATCCAGATCAAGAGGGTCTCCACCCAGATCATGATCCGCCCTCGGCCCGTGTGGGTGGACCACCCGAGATACACGGCCACGAGGAGCAGCAGGAGCGCGACGCCCACGAGGATCCTCCGAGCTCCCGCGGCCGAACTGCGGAACAGGAGACCGAACGACGCGACCGCGGCGAGCGCGAGCAGGCCGGACGCCGACCGGGCGAGGAGCACACACGTCACGGCGGCGAGCGCCACCAGCGCCGTCCCGAGCCGAGCCCGAGCCCCGCGCTGTTGCCGCGCGACCGCTGGGTACAGAGGGATGGAGAAGACCAGCCACGCGGCGACGAACTGTGGATTTCCGAGCGTGGAGAAGGCGGCCATCTTACCCAGCGCCTGCAGCCCGAAATCCAGTTTTCCCGGGAGGAGCGCCTGCGCGATTCCGAGCAGGGAAATCGGGAGGGAGGTCCAGAATACCACCTGCGCGAACCGCGCGGGAAAAGCGGGCGACCACAGCCGAAGCTGGCCGAAAGAGAACAGCAACAGTCCCAGCACCATCAGGCTGTAGCTCAGCCACGCTTCCGGAGGGTTCCGCGCCGCCAGATTGGAAGCCGCGGCGCAGGCGCCGTAGAGCATTGCCGCTCGAAGGCCGAGCGATGGGGCGAAGCCGCTCACCGTGGCGACCCCGCCCTTGTAGAGCCAGTAGAGGAGCGCCGCACTGAACAGGAGCGGTGCGAAGTCCTGCTTCAGCGCGAACGGATTCGAAACCCAGGGGAAGAAGACCAATGCGACGGCGGAGATGAGTACGAGAAAACCGACTTCCCCTGCTGGCAGACGACGCTCCCCGTTCAGAGCATGCCCCTTCCTCAGGCCGATTCCTGTTGGTACGCTTGGGAGCAATGGTGACCCGAAACCTATGACCCGCTCATATTTTCCGCTCGCCGCGCTCGTCGCGGCAGGTGTCGTCGCCTGCGCGGTGAACCCCGCCACTGGTTCGCGGCAGCTCATGCTCATCGGCGAGTCGCAGGAGATCGCGATGGGGCGCGAGTACGACCAGGAGGTCGCCGCGTCGATAGGGCTCTACGCGGACTCGGGGCTCCAGCGCTACATCCAGCAATTCGGCGCGCGGCTCGCGGCTACGTCGGAGCGGCCCAACCTGCCCTGGACGTTCCACGTCGTGGACGACCCCGTGGTCAACGCCTTCGCACTCCCGGGCGGCTACATCTACGTCACGCGCGGGATCCTGGCCCACTTGAACTCCGAAGCCGAGCTCGCCGGCGTGGTGGGCCACGAGATCGGCCACGTCACCGCGCGCCACTCCGTCAGCCAGATGAGCAAGCAGCAGCTCGCCCAGATCGGCCTCGCCGTCGGCACCATCGCGAGCCCTGAGTTCGAGCGCTTCGCAGGTCTCGCGAGCGCCGGGCTCGGGGTCCTCTTCCTCAAGTACTCCCGTGACGCCGAGCGCCAGGCCGATGACCTCGGCCTGCGCTACATGCGGCGCGTGAACTACGATCCCCGGGAAATGCCGCACGTCTTCGAGCTGCTCACCCGCGTGAGCCAGGCCCAGGGCGGCGGCCGTGTCCCGGAGTGGCTCGCCACGCACCCGGATCCGGAGAACCGCCGGGGGCGGATCGAGCAAGAGATCGCGACGCTGCCGCAGACCTTCTCCGGCGTGGCCGTGAACCGGGACGCGTACCTGCGGCGGCTCGATGGTCTGGTGTTCGGGAACAACCCGCGGGAAGGCTATTTCAAGGACAACCAGTTCTTCCATCCCGACCTCCGCTTCCGCGTGACGTTCCCGGAGGGTTGGACCACCAGCAACGGCAAGCAGGCCGGGGTCGCCGTGAGCCCGCAGAAGGATGCCTTGGTCGAGGTGTCTGTCGCGAAGGAGCAAACCGCGGACGCGGCGGCCCGCGCGTTCCTGGCGCAGCGAGGGTTTACGAGCGGTGACCCGGTCCGCGCGAGCGTCGGCGGGCTCCCCGCCGTGAGCGCCGCCTTCGCCGCCACGACCGAGAGCGGCACGCTGCGCGGCACCGCGCTATTCGTGGAGCAGGGTGGGGCGGTGTACCGGCTCGTCGGCTACGCCGCCGACGCGCGCTGGCCCGCCGTTCAGAGGGCTGCCGAACGCGCGCTCCAGAGCTTCGAGCGTCTCACCGATCCCGCGGCGCTCGCGGTGCAGCCGCAACGGGTGGACATCGTGAGGCTCGACCGGCGCACCACGATCGAGGAGATGGCGCGGCAGCGGCCGTCACCGGCCTCCGTCGCCGCGCTCGCGCTCGTCAATCAGGTCGACCCGCAGACGCCGCTCGAGCCGGGCCGGCTCGTGAAGTGGATCGTCGGACAGGCACTCCCCTAGGTTGTCACTCCCGTACCGGGAGCCCGCTCGGCACCCTGGCCGGAATGAGCGCGGTCAAGTCCCGGGCCGACGGATCCGTCAACGCCTTCAGAAACGCCACCAGTTCCTGGATCTCGACCTCGCTGAGGTCGAGCGGCGCCAACAGGCGACCGTCCAGGTTCGTGAGCACCGCGGAGATCGTCGCGGCGTCGCCGTGATACATCGGTTGGAGAGCCGGTGGCAGCTGGGACGCATCGTACTCCCGCAATGCGCGGGGCACGTCATTGTAGTGATGCAGCACCGCTTCGAGCGTGGAGAACGCCCCGTCGTGCATATAGGGCGCCGTCAGCTCGACGTTGCGCAGGGACGTCGCGCGGAAGGCGAACCGGTAAAATTCCTGGTTGAAGAGCTCGCCGCGTCCGAAGTCCAGCGGCGCGCCGGCCCCCGTCCCGGGGCCGAGCTGTGGCACCGCGGCGTTGGCGAAGTCTCCGCCGCCGAGCAACGGGCCGCCGTGGCAGCTGGCGCAGCGGGCCTTGTCTCCGAAGAAGAGCAGGGCGCCGCGCTTCTGCTCGGACGTCAACGCGGCGTCGTCGTGCAGGAGATAGCGATCGAACGGCGAGTTGGTCCTGGTGAGCGCCTGGGTCTCGAAGGCGGCGATCGCCGTCGCGGCGTGCTGGAAGCCGAGCTCGCCGGCTGACGTTTGCGGGAAGGCGGCGTTGAACTTCGACACATACTCCGGGATGGCGAGCAGTCGCCGCATGACCGCCTGCCAGACGGACACGAAGTCCGAGTCGCCGAAATCCGCCAGCTCGTTCGGGTTCCCGAAGCGGTCGCTGTCGCCCCGCGCCCCGCGCATCTCCTCCCGGTTCATCACCGGGAACATGGCCTGCGCGGCGAGGAGGCTGGGCAGGCCGGAGGGGAGAGCGGTGCCCGCCGGCGTCTGGAATCCGAACCTGTTTCCCGACACGCGGCCGTCCCAGAACAGATAGAACGAGCCGAGCCCCGCGTTGACGAGCGTGGGCGCGTTGCGGGGGATGAATTGGCGCCCCGGGCCCAGCGTCCGCGACGGCCCCAGCCCGCTGCCACCCGTGCCGATCGACAGCGCCAGGCCGTCCGTCGCGTGGGACACCGGGTCGTGGCAGGTGGCGCAGGCGATGTCGCGGTTCCCGCTCAAGACCTTGTCGAACATGAGCGCCTGGCCGAGGTCGACGAGCGCCTGCGGCTGGACGGGTGTCGGCCCGATCGGCACCACACCCCATCTGCCAAGGCTCTGTCGCAGATCGGCGTCAAGCGACGCCGGCGGTCCCGACGGCGTCTTCCACCCGTCGCAACCGGTCGCCAGCACGAGCAGACCGAGGTACGCCGTTCCGACAATGCGTGTCATCATCGTGCACCTCCTGTCACCTGGCTCAGTGCAGCGGGAGCGAGACGGAGAATTGGTGCGTGACCACGTGAACCCCATCGAGGGTCGGCGAAACTGCTGGCGGGGGAAAGAACCCCACCGCCGTCGGGCTAGCTACGCCGAAGAACTGGTTGGGCGTCGCGACGAGGCGATCCGTCCCGTGCGTCATGCGCCCGCGGTAGCGCAGCTCGAGCTCCGGAAACCGGACACTCAGGCCCCACGTGGGCGTCCATTCGAGCCACGATTCTTCCAGATGCCGGGTGGCACCGTCGACGAAGTCTCGCTGGGCAAGGTTGTAGTGGACGGCGCGTACCACGAGACCGAGCTGCAGGGCGGCGGTCTTCGTGAGCGACCGCACGATTTCGCGACTGACGCCCATGCGGAACAGCGCGTTCGAAAAGTGGAAGCCATTGTCGACCGTCCTGCCGCCCACCGGGATCGTATCACCCCGCGAGGTGGCGGTCGGCGTCGCGGCTTCGGCCCAGGTGCTGCTCCAAATCGGCTGATACACGACGTCCACGCCGAACAGCGATGGCCCGTACGTGCGCGAGACGCCGACGCCGAGCTCGAACGCCGCGGCATGCCCCGGGTCCTGCGGGATATTGAGGAGATCGGTGGTCGGCGCGTTGGGCTGCGATGTGCGATTGGCCGTCGCCAGCCACCCGATGCGCCATCCCGACGCCGTGAGTGGGCGCTCGTACTTGACCTGCAGGCCCCACCGCTTGGTGAAATCGCGGTTGCGCTCCAGCCTGGGACGCTGCAAGAATTGCTGAGTGCTCGGATCCCAGAACGCATCGACGAAGGTCACGTCGTGCGTCATCTTGAACCGATCGTGCAGGACGACCGCTTCGAGGGACCGGTCTCCCGCCCATTCCTTCAGGAAACCGAGTCTCGCGTCGAACGTTTCGCCGGACTGATCGACCCGCGTGCTCCCGGGATAGAGCAGATCGACGCCGTCGATCGCGCGGAGCTTTCCCCAGCTGATGCTGCCGCCGATCGAAAGCCCGGACGCCGGCAGCTCCTTGCCGATCATCGCGAAGGTGAGCGCGTTGCCGTGCGACTGCGGCCCGGGGCTCAAATCCTGCGCACCTGGCGCGAGCGGGCCAGTGAGTATGAAAGCCGTGTCGCGGGCCGAGGGCGTGTTCAGGGACGACGAATTGACATGGCTCCCGTCGACCTGTTGCAGCGCGAGCGCGAGGCCGCCGTACCAGGTGCCGGCCGTCGAAAACACGCCGACCGGCAGCGTGCGTCCCGCGCCGGCATCGTGCGACACGCTGTACACCGTGGGGGAGCTGAAGAGGCGGGCGGCCCGGAGCCTCACCCCCTTCGCGGGGTTCACGAACGGGTCGTGCAGCGTGTCCGGCACGGCGATCGACACCCCGCCCATGGCGAGCGCGGAGGACGGGAAGATCTCGAATTGGTCTGCCGGAACGAGTGGGACCGTCTGGATCGGGATGGTCTGCGCCGGCGCCGTCCCGGCGACGGTCAGCAGCACAACGGAGAGAGAGACGACGCGGCTCGTCATGCGACACCTCGCTCGGTGGGGATCGTCCGATACACACGATACCCCGCATACCGTGCGCCGCGTCACTGGCGGCCGTGTGGCTCGGGCCGGTGTGGCGCTCGCGCGACAGAGCTCTCAGCGAGCCGTATTCACCCCCAACAGCCCATTGATCGGGCACTGGCGGGTCCGCGCCGTCTGGAACGCGCCGACCGCCACGAAGATCCCCGCCAACAGGCCCCAGTACCCTTTGTGCACGATCGGGAGCCAGGCGTCGAGCACCGAGAGGATCAGCAACGGGTAGCCGAACGCCGCCGTCCCGTCCTTGAACCCGCCCATCGCGAACAGAATACCGACGTACATCATCGCCGCGCACACGATCCAGGTGAGAAACCCGAGTGCCTGGAAGAAGCCGTCGAGCGCCGTCAGCCCCCCGACGATCGCGAGCGCGCCGGCGACCTGGCGCGCGCGCGCATCGAGCGGGCCGACGTTGATACGAGCCTGTGCCATAATGACACCTCCGCTGAGAGCCCCTTCCTCTATATCCATCGCGAAGCCCGGATAAGGTGGCGCACCCGCCTGTGCCGCGGTAGTATCGAGGAAACCCCCAGCCGGAGCCGGTAGCGTGCCGACCGTCCAGGACATTCTCGCCAGGAAGGGCAGCGACGTCATTTCAGTGAAGCCGGGGGAAACGGTGCTCAACGCCGCTCAGCTGATGAGCGAGCGCGGTATCGGCGGACTCGTGGTGACCGAAGGCGGCCGGCTGGTCGGCATCTTCACCGAGCGCGACATCCTGCGCCGTGTGGTCGCGCAGCGGCGCGACGCCGCCACGACCAAAGTCGCCGAGGTAATGACAACGCCGGTCACCGCCTGCGGCCCCGACACGCCGGTCGAGGACTGCGCCGCTATGATGACCGGGAAGCGCATCCGCCACCTGCCGGTGGTGGTCGGCGACCGCGGCCTTGCTGGCGTGATCACGATCGGAGACGTACTCGCCTTCCAGGTGCGCGAGCAGCAGGCCACCATCGATTACATGCACCACTTCATGTTCGATTTGCGGTAACGTCGCGGTCGCTCAAACACACTTACGATACGCAGCGTGCCGTCCTCGGGTCCGCGGGTGAACCCGCGACTCGGCACGTGTCAGCAAACTGACGTCGAGCTCTGCCGCTTCAGCGGTACACGCCGAGCCGCGGCCTCAGCCGCGAACGCCCCGCGGGTCCCGGTCCGGTTCATATCGGCTCGTCCCGGGGTAGTGCAGAGTCCGGTAACGCACTCTCCTGCAACGCCTTACCCGGCAACGTAGCGCCCGTCGTTGTACGCCCCGCCGGCCGCATTGCATATTGGTGCCCCCTATGACCACCGGCGCGAACGACGTCTGGCTGTTTCGGATCGTGCACCAGGACACCGGCAAGCCCGCCCCGGGCGTGCCCGTGACGGTGCTCGACCGCGCCGGCAATGCGGAGGGTCATTGGGTGAGCGACGCCGACGGGACCGTCGCGATCCCGCGCCGCGAGACGTTCAAGCTGCGCATCCGGGTGGGTTTGCGGAGCGAGGACCCGATCGAGCTCGCGACCGCCACCCTCGGCGAGGGACCCACGCCGCTCGCCGCGCCGACGCAGCTGCCGCTCACCATTGGATCAATCGGCCACGCGGTTGAGCGACCGGGGCGGGAAGCGCCGGCCGCGCAGCCGCCGCCCCCTCGCGCCGCCGAACAGCCGGAGGTACCCGGGCACGTCCTCTACTTCCAACGGCTCGTCATGTTTGCCGAGCGCTCCGCGGCGACGCGTCCTGCGACAGGAGCCGGGGCGGGGCCGCGCGACGGGGCCGTAGACTTCTTCTCGCCCGCGACCGACGGTCCGTCGGCGATGCGCTACGGCGTGCTGATCGAGGTCGAGGAATACTGGCAATCGCTCGGCGTCCTCTGGGGCGAGCTGCTCTACAGCGTGACGCTGACGCCGGGGGACGAGGCCAAGCTCGCCGTGCTCGACGGCCGCTGGCGCCGGGAAGCGGAAGGGCGCGAGCGCCCGCTTCAGATCCTCGCCCGCATGGTGGGGACGTCGATGCTCGGCGACCTGATCACCGCGCTCCGACCCGAGCTGCAGCTCGACCCGCTCACCCTCGCCGAGCCCGGCCTCGAGGCCGTGGCGGCGGACACGGTCCAGATGATCCGCGACCGCACCGAGCGCATGAGTCACGCGCTGCGCCGCCGGCCGCTCGGCGTCGTGGACGCCCCCGCCGACACGCCGGCGACGGGCGCGATCCGTCATGTGCGCAACACGACGCGCGACCGGCTCGTCACCTTCCATTTTTTCGAGCCGCTCGAGCGCTTCAAGGTACTGGTGCGGAGTCCGCGCGCCCGCCCCGTGGTGTTCGTGCCGTTCCGCCTGCCCAACGTCGCGACGCCCGACGTGGTGCGGCGCTTCGGCTACCTGTTCCGGCGCACGCTGCTCGACCGCGGCCTGCTCCCGGACCTGGAGCGCCTGCTCTCCGACGACGAGCCGAGCGCGGCTCCCTCGAGCGCGCCGCGCGGTCGCCTGCTCGAGCACATCGAATCGAACCTGCTGTACTACTCGACCGCGATCATCTCGGCTGGGGATCCGGCGGCGCGGCACGTGGCGCTGTCGAAGCTACGCGATCCCGCGGGTCGACCGCTCACCGATGTGGTGGAGAACACCGTGATCGGGCGGGTCGGCAACGCCATCGCGCTGCCCCTGCGCTCGGCGGGAGAGCTGCCGGCCCAGTGGCGGGAGGCGCTCGCCGCCTACCAGGCGCGGCCGCTGCGGGTGAGCGACGGCTTCGTGGTCACGATTCCGCATCCCGGCGTCTGGGTGAGCGCCCAGGCACACGAGCCGATGCAGCAGCAGGCCGATTCGCACGAGGCCGCCGGGTGAGCGGCCCGCCACTGCGAGCCCCTGTGGCTCGCTTGCGGTGGCGTCACGTCCATCGCTGGTTCTTGTGTTCGAGTCTAGGCGCGGCGCTCGCTGCGTGTCCGCTCCACACGACGCCCCTGACGCCCCAGGTGGCCAAAGACAGCGTCGCCGGCGGGCCGCCGCCACCGCGCAGCGCGCCATCCCGCGATTCGGTCCTCGAGCAGCGGGTCGCGCGCCTCGAGCTGCGGCTGGTCGGGCGCGATGCGCAGGTCGAGGACCTCCAGGCGCGCCTCGACGATGCGCGGCAGGAGGTCGTGCGCGCCCTCGCGAAGCTCCAGACGGTGGCGAGCCGGGCCGAGGCGGCCTCGGCGATGGCGGAGGCGGAGATCGCCCTGCAGGCGCTCCGCGCCGCGACCGGCGGGCCGCCAGGCGGGAGCTCGGACGTCGCGCAGGCGGGCACGCTGGTGCAGCAGGCGAGCGGCGAGTTCGCGAAGCAGAACTATGGCGGTGCGCTGTACCTCGCAAACCAGGTGAAGAGCGTGGCGGGCAGCGGGAGAAGCCGGCTGGCCGGCGCGGGTCGTCCGTCGCTTCGCCCGGGTGAGGTGCCGTTCGCCGTTCCCGTGCGACTGCAGGCCACGGCCCGAGGCAAGGTGCGGGACGGACCAGGCGCAGGGTACAAGGTGCTGTTCACCGTGGCGCCAGGCGCCGGGCTCATCGGTTATTCCTATGTGGAGCAGTGGGTGCGCGTCGCCGATGAAAGCGGTCGCGCCGGGTGGATGTTCCTGAACCTGGTGGGACGGCGGGCGACGGAGCCGGGCGGCCGCTAAGGGATGCGAGGGGTAGCGGGAGGGGGCGGGGGGGGCGCGCGCAGCACGCGATCCCGGCCCTCACGCTTCGCCCGGTACAGCGCCGCGTCCGCGCGGGCGAGCAGCGCTTCGGGCGTGTCGCCGTCGTCGGGGAACTGGGCCACGCCGATGCTCACGCTGAGCTTCCCGCCCACCAGCTCGTCGGTCGCCAGGCGGGTGCGGATCCGCTGGGCGGTCTCGATCGCCCCGGGCGCCTTGGTCTCCGGCATCAGCACCACGAACTCCTCGCCGCCGTAGCGCACCGCGCAATCCACGTCGCGTGTCGTTTCCCGCAGGACGCCCGCAATCCGCGTGAGCGCTGCGTCGCCCGCCAGGTGGCCGTACGCGTCGTTGTACTCCTTGAAGTGGTCGACGTCGGCCATGAGCAGCGCGCAAGGATGGTCGAGGCGGCGCGAGCGGCGCACTTCGTTGGCGAGGGTTTCCATCAGGTATCGCCGGTTGTACAGCCCTGTGAGGTCATCGGTGATGGAGAGCCGCTCGAGCTCACGTCGGCTCTCGTGCAGCCGCGCCACCATGTCGTTGAACACCTCGGTGACGTACTTGAGCTCGCCGCCGCCCACCACGGGCAAGTGCACGTCGAGGTCGCCCCCCGCCACGTTCGCCGCGGCCCGGGTCAGGCGGTCGAGCGGCCGCGTGATCAGGAGCCCGAGGAAGTAGGCGAACAGGCCCACGGCCACGAGCAGCGCCGCCACGATCAGCACGGTCACGTTGCGGAGCCGCGTCACCTGGCGGAATGCCTCGGTCGCGGGCACTTCCGCGAGGACCGCCCAGTCGAGCCGTGGCACGCCCTTCATGGTCCCCACCACCTCCTGGCCCTCGAGCCCGCGGTATTCGCGCGTCGTTCCCTCGTGCTCGAGCAGGCGGCGGACGACGGCGGCGGGCAGGCTGCGGCGCATCAGCTCCGTCGGATCGGAGCGGGAGCCCACGATGGGGCGGCCGCCCGCGGTGATGAGGTACACCTGACCCGCCTGCTCCCCGCTGCCGGCGAAGCGTCGTAGGAGCCGGTGGAGCGCACTGAAATCGAGCTTCGCCGTCAGGGCGCCCAGGAACTGCCCCCCCGTCTGGTAGATCGGGACCGCGAACACCACGAAGCCCTTTTTGAGCGCCTCGTCCCACCGCGCGTCGCCGACCACTGCGTTCTCTGTGCGGATCGTCTTCGTCCAGCCCTGCGGCAGGACAACCGCGGTCGGCTCTGGGGCGGTGCTCGCCACCTCCGCGCCCTCGGGGTTCACGACCAGCAGCTCCTGGTAGTCCGCGAAGCGCTCGCGCACCGACCGGAGATAGCCGGTGAGTCGCTCGTGCGCCCGCGCGCCGCCCGCGCGCGGGATCCGGTCGAGGTTTTCCGACACCTCGTACGAGCTCGCGAACACGCGCAGCTCGTACAGGCGCTCCTTGACCCAGAGGTCCAACTCCCGGGCGGTCTGCACGCTCACGCTCTGCAGCTCGCCCGTGATCTTCTCCGTGATCGAGCGCTTGTTCTGCAGGTAGGAGATCCACGCCGTCGTGAAGGAGGGAATGAGCGTCGCGAAGAGGGCGAATACCAGCATCTTGCTGCGGATGCTGTCGAGCCGCAGCGCCCGCAGCAGCCCCGAGACCGCCTGCTCCCACGAGCTCACGCGTTCGCCCTAGAAGCTCGGCTCGTCCGCAGTTGGCCCGTATACTGCGGGGACTAGGGCGTCGTTGAGCCGCAGGTACACGGTGAGCTGGCCGCGATGGTGCACCAGATGATTGAGCACCGTGCGGCGGTACACGGTGAACTTCGGGTTGGTGGCGACGGTCCGGCCGCCGACCTTGAACGCCCAAGGCTTCTTGAACTCCGCATCGGGGGCCTTGGCGAGCGCAGTGCGCGCCGCCGCCGCGTTACGGTCGAACAGGTCGAGGATGCGCGCCGTGCTCTCGAGGGCCTCGAACTTGGGCGGCGGCCCGCCCGGCGGCATGATGTCGAGCTCGTCGCGCGTGATGGCGTTCACCGCCCACCCCGGCAGCTCGGCGACCAGCGTCGCGAGGCGGCCGAGCGTCATCGACTTGGGGTGCGGCTTCCAGGAAGACCTGCCGTCGGGTACTCGCGCGAGCACCCGGCGGGTGGCGGTCATCTCTTCATCGAACTCGGGGAGGAGCAGCTCGGCCAGCGGCATGCGCGACCTCCGTCACGGGGAGAGTCGCGAAGGTACTCGCCTGACGGCGGGTCCGGCAAGGCGCGGCTTACGCGAGCAGGGGCTCCGTGGCGCACCACTCGACCTCCGCGAGCGCGTCGTGGAACGCAGCCGCCGTGGCCGGCCGGTCGCCGCCGTCGGCCGAGAGGGCGGATCGGAGCAGGTCGCCGAGCGGCCCGGCCACGAGCGGCGGTCCCCCGACGAGCGCCCGGGCGAGCAGGGACTCGGGTGTGGTCGCCGGGTACGGCGGACTTCCCGTGAGGCATTCGCACAGCACGGCGGCCGTCGCGTACAGATCGGTTCGGGCA
>Ga0209056_10004342_pt1 | contig 14955 bp, 14 predicted proteins | sample GraSoiAngelo_114_FD_185876 | JGI IMG/M metagenome (GOLD analysis project Ga0209056, IMG submission 185876) | Grasslands soil microbial communities from the Angelo Coastal Reserve, California, USA - 14_0903_13_40cm (SPAdes) (version 2) | ecosystem: Environmental > Terrestrial > Soil > Grasslands... | reverse complement strand
ACTGATTAATTGCCCTTGTGAGCGCAGTGCGGAATCCAGTGAGATGGGTGCCGCCATCGGAATTCGCGATTGAGTTCGCAAACGGCAAAATCTGGTCGTTGTAGCTGTCGTTATATTGGAGCACGACATCGACAAAAACTTCGTCGCGCTGTCGTGCGATCACGATCGGCTTGGGGTGTAAGACCTGTTTGTTTTCACCCAGTTGCCTAACGAACTCTTCGATTCCGTGTTTGTAATAAAATCGCTCCTTTTTCGGCGGATCGACGCGTTCATCGGTGAGCGTGATCTCCAGACCAGGATTCAGAAACGCCAACTCGCGCAAGCGTGTCGCCAGTCGTTCGAACTTAAACTCAGTCGTGATTGTGAAAATCGTCGGATCAGGCAGGAACGTAATGAGCGTGCCTGTAGTCTTCTTGTTTTTGACTTCGCCGATGACGGTGAGTTTGTCCGTCGTTTTGCCTTGGGCGAAGGCCATGTGATAGACCTTGCCCTCGCGCGAGACCTCGGCCTTGAACCATTCAGAAAGAGCGTTTGTGCACTTCGCGCCGACGCCGTGCAGTCCGCCAGAATATTTGTAGGCGCCTTGGCCGAATTTTCCGCCGGCATGCAGATTTGTAAGCACCAGTTCGATCGCCGGCATCTTCCATTTCGGATGAATGTCGACGGGAATGCCGCGGCCGTTGTCGCGCACTGAGATCGATCCATCGACGTGGATGATCGCTTCGATCTTTGTGCAAAACCCGGCGAGATGTTCGTCGATCGAATTATCGAGAACTTCGTAAACCAAGTGATGCAATCCGCGTTCGTCCGGATCGCCAATAAACATTCCCGGCCGTTTCCGGACTGCTTCGAGACCTTCGAGTTTGTCGATCTGCGCCGCGTCGTATTTTTGCGTTGAGGCGATTCCGGTACCAACTTTTTCGACCGGAATTTCCTCTTGAATTTGCGCCATAAAAGTGGGGCCGAGCGGCCCACATCAAGAGCATAGCTGAAAAAGGCTCGGCAACAACAAATAATCTCGTTGTATCGAGGCGGTTATTTCCGCTACTAATTGGATGCCGCTCTGTCGCCAAGCCCACTATATTGTGGTCGGGCTACGTGATACGCAATTGCCAATCTTAGTGTCTTGACCAGTCCTTTTGCGACCCTGAAAATAGGCTCTTTTTATGCGCCTCCAAGCCCTCTGGGAAGCACGCTGGATTCTAACCTTTCTTACGCTGCTCGCGATCGTTTTCGGATTGTTCTCGGCATGGGCATTCTGGTTCTTTGTGCTGCTCTGTTTGTGCACTATCGCGTTTTTCCGAGATCCCGAACGCGCAGCGCCCGCAGATCCAAACGTGATCGTCGCCGCTGCGGATGGCACAGTGATGGACATCGTGGAGCTGGATGAAAAGGAAGTGCTGAAAAACAAAACGCGCCGCGTAGGAATTTTTTTGTCGATCTTCGACGTGCATACCAATCGTGCGCCGATCGACGGCCGCGTCGTTTACCGTCAGCAACGGCCGGGGCTTTTTCTCGACGCGCGCCGGCCGGATTGTTCCGAGAAAAATGAATCAATGACGTGGGCATTTGAGAACCCGCGCGTCACAGTTGTTGTGCGGCAAATCACGGGCGCAATCGCAAGACGTATCGTGGCGTGGGCGAACGTCGGCGACGAATTAAAAAAAGGCGAACGCTTCGGGATGATTCGCTTCGGCTCGCGAACGGAATTATATTTGCCGCTTTCCGCCACCGTTCTCGTCGAGGTAGGCGACCACGTGGCGGGTGGAGCGACCCCGATTGCGCGACTGCCTAACGAATGAACGAGCAACCTTCGAAAATATATCTCCTGCCGAATCTAATGACGGCGGGAAATCTGTTTTGTGGATTCACCGCCACTCTCAAAAGCTTCCAACCCAGACGCGGCATCTGATCTATTTCACACCGCCATTTGGTGCATTCTTGGCGCATTCGTTTTTGATTTTCTGGACGGACGCCTTGCACGCCTGGGGGGGCACGAGAGTCCATTTGGGCGCGAGTTCGACTCGCTCGCCGACATTGTTTCGTTCGGGCTTGCGCCGGCGTTGATGGTTTACCGTGTCGTGTTGCAGGAGTTCCCTCGTGCGTGCTGGATCATCGCATTCGTTTACCTCGCGTGCGGTGCGCTGCGGCTGGCCCGTTTCAATTCGGCGGCCGCGAAGCATGACGGACCCAACCATCAGAACACTTTCACAGGTTTTCCCATTCCCGCCGCGGCGGGTCTGATCGCCTCGATCACGTTATTCCTTCTCTGGCTTGCTGAAGGCGAACATCGTCTCGGCAACTGGCGCTTCGTTTTGCCGCCGTTGTTGCTCTTTCTTTCCTTCATGATGTTTAGCCGGTTTCAATACCCCAGCTTTAAGGCGATCGATTGGAAGACGACCAAATCGATCCCGCGCTTTCTGATCATCAGCGTAGTGCTTGTGATTACAGCGATGAACTACGAATGGATGCCGGCTGTCCTGTTTCTCGCGTATTTGCTTTATGGCGTGCTGCGGCCGTGGCTCTCCCGCGACTGGCGAAGGGAAATCGAAGAGGAAATTGGCGAAGAACCATCGGAACCCGCCGAACAAGCGCGGTGAGATTGCGACAGCCACCAATCAGTTGCGATGAACATAAAGTTGCGCACAGCCATCCCCGATGACGCGCAACGCTGCGGCACAATTTGTTATGAAGCATTCACAGCAATCGCTAATCAGCATAATTTTCCGCCCGATTTGCCCTCGGCGGAAGTAACGATTGGACTGCTCTCGAAGCTTATCGCAGATCCACGATTTTACGCAATCGTTGCCGAAATCGATCACCAAGTCGTCGGCAGCAATTTTATGGATGAGCGGTCGGCGATTGCAGGCATCGGTCCGATCACGATCGATCCGACTGTGCAAAATAGGAGAATTGGACGCGCATTGATGGGCGACTGCATGGCGCGAGTTACCGAACGGCGCGTTCCCGGCGTTCGCCTCCTTCAAGCCGGTTATCACACCCGCTCCCTCTCGCTGTACACGAAGCTGGGATTTGTCACGCGCGAGCCACTGGCGGTGATGCAGGGAGCACCTCTCGATCTTCAGATTTCCGGATACGCGGTTCGCAAAGCAGTCGAAGCCGATTTGCAGGCCTGCGACCGCGTGTGCTTCAAAGTGCATGGGCTCGATCGCAGCGCAGAAGTGCTCGATGCTATCAAGGAAGGAACTGCGACCGTCGTGGAGCATGACGGTGACGTTACCGCCTACGCGACTGTGGTCGGATTCTTTGGGCATGCGGTCGGGGAAACAAATGATGGATTGAAAGCCCTCATTGGTGCCGCAACGGTTTTCGCCGGTCCCGGCTTTCTGCTGCCGATGCGTAATTGGGAATTGTTCCGATGGTGCCTGGATAATGGACTGCGTGTTGTGGAACCGATGACGTTGATGAGCGTCGGTCTATACAACGATCCGGTCGGCGCATTTTTACCTTCGGTGTTGTACTAGCGAAGTCCGGCATCAGCGCTACGGCTTTGGTTCAGGCTGACAAGAACTTCCGAGTCGCGCACATCCGCCCATTCGCGCGTGAGCTCAAGCGCTTTCACTCTTTTGCCTGATGTTGCAAGCTCGCGAATTGTCTCTGTGAGCTCGTATTCACCGCGCAAATGTCAAAGGAACTGGAAACCAAGGTTCCGGAATTTTAGTCGTGCTTGTTACGGCGTCGCAGCTAGCGAGACGCACGACCATTGGGCCTGGACTTGCAACGGCGTGCCCGGCGGTCGCGCCTTACGAGCTTTGATTCAGCTTCGCTAGAATCTCAGGATCGCGGACATCTGCCCATTCGCCGGTGAGCTCGAGCGCTTTCACTTTTTTACCGGACTGAGCGAGGTCGCGAATCGCATCGGTCAGTTCGTATTCGCCACGTGGGGACGGCTTCAATTTTACGGTGAAATCGAAAACGCTTGGCCGAAACGCGTAAAGCCCGGCGTTATACCAGGGGCTCGTCGGTTCGCCTGGTTTTGGTTTCTCGCGAAGGTCGACCAGATCCATCTCCTCATTGAGAAACACCGCGCCTCCTTTGGTAACGTCTTCACCGCGCGTGACCGTCAAGAACGCTTCGACATCGTCGGGAAGATCGACCACGCGTTTGTAATTTGCCGAATCAACTAAAATGTCGCCGTAGGCCAGAATGAACGGACGATTACTGACGAAATCGTGACCGAGATCGACAACGCGCCCGGTCCCATCTTGCACCGTCTGCGTCGTATACTTAATGGCGACGTTGTAGCGCGAACCGTCGCCGAAAAAGTCTCGCACCGCGTCGGCGCGATAGCCAATGATGAGGAGTAACTGATCGATGCGTGCGCCGCGCAGTCCTTCGATGATGTGCTGTAAGACTGGTTTACCGCGTACCTCGATCATCGGCTTGGGAACCTCAGCGGTAAGCTCCCGCATCCGCGTGCCCCGGCCCGCTGCGAGCACGACAGCCTTGTCGATCTTCGTCATCAGTATCTGCTCAACCTTGCGTTACGGCAGCGGTCACGATCCAGTCTTCTTTTCAGTGATGATGAGCGCGGGCAGATTTGCTTGTTTAATCAACTCGCTCACTTTCGGCAAATCTTCCTTCTTGAGTTGCGCCCACTTCTTTAACTGGTCATCGAGCTGACTGCTCAACATCTGGAACACCTCGAGTTGAGGCTTGGTTGGCTCATTATCGCCCGCCTCAATCAAGTGGCTAAATGTATCGAACCGCTCGTTCAACATGTTCGGGAAAGCGAGGTTTGCTTCCGAGCCTTTCATGTTTACTTGGGTGAGCTTCTGCTCGACTTCGGACATCTTGTGATCGAGATCGTCCGCCGCCGCGAGGGCCGGTTTCAAGCGCTGATCGTCTCCAAAACGTTTGTGCAGAGCTTGAATCTGAGATCTCAGATCGCGGATTTCGTTGACCGCTTGATGTAGTTGCGACATTCGATCGTTTACCTGCATTGCTAACGCGAACTGTTTTTGCAACGTCGCTTCCTGTCCCTTGTTTCGCGGATCGATCGTCAAATGAAGCGGCGCAGTCTGCGATTTGCCGCCGACGGTTAGTTTCACCTGGTAATCGCCCGGCAACGCCAGTGGGCCCTTTGGTCCGGTGCTCGAATAAAACGCGCCCGGGATTTGAATCGGATCATCGTAACGCAGGTCCCACGCGAACCTGTTCATCCCTTCTTTGGCCGGGATGGTCTTCACGCGTTCGACGCGATCCGGCCATTCGGGTGGTTGCTCGATCTCTTTCTTTTCCTTGCTGGAAAGATGACGAACGAGCTTTCCTGAGGAGTCGAGAATGTCGAGTGATACTTCCTCTTTTGGCGCAGTCTTGAAATAGTAGTCGATGATTGCGCCAGGCGGCGGGTTATCACCAACTGGCTGCCGTTTGTCGAATTCCTCCGGGTAATGCAAACGCAACGCAGTCTGCGGTTGATACAGAATGACGTCCGATGGCGATTGCGTATTTACTTGCCGAAGCGGCGTCAAATTATCCAGCACCCAGAACGAGCGGCCGTGCGTCGCAATTACCAGATCGTCGTCTTTGACCACTAGATCGTGAATGGGTGTGACGGGCAGATTCAGCTGCAACTGCTGCCAGTGCGCACCGTCATCAAAGGAGACAAAAGCGCCGAGTTCAGTTCCTGCATAAAGCAAACCTTTGCGCTTGGGATCTTCGCGGATTGCGTGCACGTACGCGCCATCAGGAATTCCAGTAATGATTGCGCTCCAATTTTTTCCGAGATCTGTCGTTTTGAAAATGTACGGTTTGAAATCGTCGAGCTTATGCCGATCTACCGCGACGTATGCTGTGTTGGCGTCGTGCGGCGAAGGGTCGATGATGCTGACAGTGCTCCACTCCGGCATCTTCGGCGTCACTTTTGACCAATGCTCGCCATCGTCAGTCGTAACGTGAACGAGTCCGTCATCTGTGCCTGCCCACAACGTTCCTTTGTTTACCGGGGACTCAGCCAGCGCGAATACGGTGTCGTAATATTCGACCGAAGTGATGTCGTTCGTCAGCGGACCGCCGCTTGGCTGTTGTTTGGATTTGTCGTTGCGGGTGAGGTCGCCGCTAATCTGCGTCCAGCTTTGTCCGTCATCGGTCGATTTGAAAACGCACTCCGCTGCTGTGTACACCACATCTGGATTATGCGGCGAAAGCATCAGCGGCGAAACCCACTGAAAACGATGCGTCAAATCGACGGCGCCATGACCTGCGTTATCGATTGGCATCGGACTGACATCTTGTACTTTCTCTTTGGTTTTGTCGTAGCGGTTGATGAAGCCTTCGTTGTTCGAATAGATGATGTGCCAGTCGCGCGGATCAGGTACGACAAAGCCACATTCGCCGCCGCCCGCGACGAACCAATCTTGTTGCCCAATAGCGCCCCAGCCGGTGCGGCTCGCGATGCCAACGTTGGAATTGTCCTGTTGCGCGCCGTAAATGTGGTAAGGGAACGCATTGTCCACAGCCACGTGATAAAATTGCGCAGTCGGCTGGTTGTTTTGAGTGGTCCAGTTCTTGCCGCCATCAGTGGAGATGCTGGCACCACCATCACTCGCATTGGCGATACGGTTCGGGTTCGTCGGATCGATCCAAAGTCCGTGATGATCTCCGCCCCTTGCGGGCATGAGGTTGAATGTCTTTCCGCCATCAATCGACTTAAAGAGGCCTGTGTTTAGCAGATAAACCGTGTCTGGCGATTTTGGGTCCGCGTAAACTTTGCTGAAATACCAAGCGCGCTGACGAAATCGGCCATCGTCATTTATTCGCGTCCAATGCTGGCCAGCGTCATCGGAGCGGTAGAGACCGCCGTCTTTCGCCTCGATGATGGCATAGACGCGATTGGAATCAGCTCCGGAAACCGCGATGCCGATCCTGCCGAGAATTCCATCAGGAAGACCATTTCCTTCTAGTCGCTTCCATGTTACGCCGTTGTCTTCCGACCTATACAATCCGCTCCCAGGTCCGCCGCTGGAGAAAAACCATGGCTGCCGGCGCGCCTGCCACAGAGACGCGAACACGATGTTCGGATTATGCGGATCGAAAACGATGTCGATGCCGCCTGTATTTTCATCTTTGGACAAAACTCTCGTCCAGGTTTTGCCGCCGTCGGTTGTGCGGAAAATTCCGCGCTCCTGGTTCGGGCCAAACGCATGCCCCAGCGCTGCTACGAGAACCACATTCTCATTTCTCGGATCGACAATGAGTGCGCCGATCTGCCGCGTATCTTTCAACCCGACGTTCTCCCAGTTTTTGCCACCATCGATGGATTTGAAGACGCCGGTGCCATACGTCGTGTTGCCGCGGATCGCGGCCTCGCCCGTGCCGACATAAACCACGTTGTGATCCGATGGCGCGACTGCGATTGCGCCGATGGAAGAAATGGGTGCTTTATCAAAAAGCGGAGTCCAATTTGCGCCGCCGTCAGTGGTCTTCCACACCCCGCCGGCAACCGCGCCGAAATAATAAGTGTCCGGCTCACCTGCAACACCTTCCATCGCTAGTGCGCGCCCACCGCGAAACGGACCGACTTGCCGCCAACGCATGCCATTGAACAACTTTTCGTCGACTGTTCCGGCCGGCGTCGGGGTAGGGGAACCAGCGGATTGAACAGAAGCTGGCGAAATGAAAACAGCTAAAAGGAATCCAACAAGCGCAGAAACACGGTAAAGCGACGCAATCATCCGCCTAAGGTGTAAAGCTTGCGATTTCGTTCAACTGGATTTCGCCAGCATCACGAAAGGGGCGGCGCGATGCGCGGACTGGACACCGCAGCTTTGCCGTCTCTGCCTACGCGTTAATTGCAGCCATGCTGGGCGCGTGGGCTTCGATGGCAGCCCCACCTGCCGGTCCACCGCCAAATCGTCGTGCAGCGAAATACGACCCGATCACGAGTAATGCTGCGATCAGCTGTGCCACGAGCGTTTCGACTGTTGGAAAAACTGCGAACCAGAGTCCCATCCATCGCGGGATGTATGTTTCAAGAAATGCGATCGAAGTAGTGGGGATCCAATGCGCGAGTTGCATTTCCTGTGCCTGCTCGCCGACCATCACAAGCAGCACGACTCCCAGCAGAATGCCGGTAGTGATTAGCATTTTCCGATACGGCAGACGCTGCTGAAGAACAAATGTAAGCACGGCCACCATGCCCGTCAGCACTAGGCCCAGCAGCGCGCCCTTCAGGACAACCGCGCCACCGAGTCGCAAATGATAGCTCTGCAAGAAAAGCACGACTTCAAAGCCTTCCCGATACAGCGAGGTGAACCCGAGCAAGATCAAGCCCCACCAAAGACGTTTCTGTGAAATTTCCGCTGTGCGCGCGTTTTCGAGCAAGGCTTTGCGCCGGCGATTGTGGGCGCGAATCCAACCGCCCCAGTAAATTTTGTGAAAGAACCAGTTCATGATGACCAGCAGAACAACGATGGCCAGCAAGCCCGTGGCAGCCTGAAGATCGAGCGCTGACATATTGTCGCTCAGTGAGCCGACGATCCGGACCGCGATGCACCACGTAATCAGGGTGGCAACAAATGCGAAGGCGGCACCGAAAGCGACTGGCCGACGGTGCTCGCGCTTAGGGCCAGTCATGCTTGCCGTGATGGCCGCGAGCACCAGGATGCATTCCAGGCCCTCGCGGAAGACCAGAATTCCAATATCCAAAAAAGCCACCGTTGAACTGGTGTTTGGTCGCAGCGGATCAGGCGCACCCTGTGCAATAACTCCCTGCCAGATGAGCATCGACGTCACGAATGCCGCCGCTGCGAGAACGCCGATGCGCAAGGCCAGCTTCATTTGCGGTGAGAGCGTAGCACAGAGGCAACACAACTGCTGTTGATGGATTGCTTTTTTTTAGCGGCTAATTGCGCGGCCAATTTGCCGCTCGTCCGCCAGTAATTTAGGATCATCGGGCATGCCAAAATATGTTCTGGGTCATGATTTGAAAGGCGAGGGGAGCGCGACTCGCGTTGATGTCGGAATTATTGGATCCGATGCATCGCCGGTACATTGATGCACTCGGCGTTGTGAGGCCAGGGGCGCGCACACTTGAAGTTGGATGTGGCAACGGATCGATTTCTGCGTGGCTCGCCGAGCGCGTGAGTCCCGGCGGCACAGCGGTAGCTGTCGATCTGGATTTATCGCTAATTCACGTTCGCATGCGAATCTTGAATTGCGCTAAGCCGACATCGTTGCCGGCCCGGTGGAGCGCGGAGCGTTCGACTTGGTCACAGCACGCGCGGTGCTTCATCATGTGGCGGATCCAGAAGCCGCAATGCCCAACATGGTTGCAAGCCTGAGAGCAAACGGCGCGCTTCTTTTAATCGAACCCGATTTCCTTCCGGTCAGCGTTGCTGAACCTCCAGAGGTGCGTGCGTTCTGGGACGGCTGGCTTGCGTGGGCGCATGAACGAGGAATCGATTATCAGATTGGGCGGACACTTGCGCCTCGACTCGCCTCACTTGGCCTAACAAACATCAGTGGCACAGCGGAAACCGCGATTTACAACGGCGGCTCGTTGTGGCCAGACTACTGGATTGAAACGATTACTGAATTGCGTGGCGATTTGATAAGCTCGGGTAAACTCGATGAGGCGCTAGTCGATAATTTTGTCGCGTACTGCGCCGACGCCAACTGGTGGACCCAGACGATTGCTTTCACCGCAGTGCACGGCCTTACGCCCGGTCCTTAAGCCGCAGCACTGGTTGTGATTTTGCGTCAATCGAGTAACTTCGGCGGTGCAACGATTTCGGGCGTTTACGCTAATCGAGATTGCCCTGAGTATTTTTATATTGCTGCTGCTGCTTTTATTGGCGGTGCCCAGTTTGAGTGGGGTGATCGCAAACAGACGGTTGAAGCAATCTCTCGATAGCTTCAACCAGCTTGTGCGCCAGGCGCAAGAGCGAAGTGTGACCGAACGCCGCGCGTATCTGATCGTTTGGGGCAAAAACAGTGTCCTGTTGCGTCCGGAAGTTTTTGCAGAAGACGAGGAAGAGAAACCCACGGCCATGTTTCGTCTCGCCAAGGGAAGCTGGATTAAGGTCTCGCTGCCGGCAGCGTTGATGGGCAAACCTCCCGCTGAATGGATATTCTGGCCATCGGGAACCTGCGAACCAGCGACCGTCCAATTCAGAGGTCCCGCCGGCGCGTGGACGGCGAATTACTCGCCGCTCACAGCGCAGCCTGAACTTACGCAATATGCGGCAAGATAGAGGCAGAGGGCGCAGATCAGAGCTCAGACGTCAGAGCGCGTTTGCCCTGTACGAAGTCCTGCTCGGTGTAGCGATTTTTGCTATTGGGGTAATCTCGCTGGGACGTGCGGTGGAGAATTGCCTCAACGCAAGCACGATAGGCGCGGAAGAAAACGTCGTGCGGCAGATCCTCTCTGATCGCATGGCACAAGTTCAAGCTGCGTCGGCTGTGCCTGAGGCAGAAAAGGAATTCAAGATCAAAACCGGTTATGGCAGGGTGACCTTGACCCAGAAAACCGCTCCTGCCGCTTTGACCGAGCCTGATAATACGCTTATCACCGGAATCAATCTCGTCACCTTGACTGCGCGCTGGGAGCACGCCGGTGTTCCGCAATCAAAACAGATTCAGTTTTATGTGTATCGATCTAGCTAGATTGATGAATCGACGAACCGCTTCCATGCGCGCGGCGCGTCGTCACTACCGCGGCTTCACCTTGCTAGAGATCATGCTGGCCGTGGCGATCCTGGGAATGATGGCGGTCGCAATCTTTCGCTTCGTGCAAACGAACCTGACTGCGCTGCGGTTTTCATCGGAGATAGCAGCCGCGGACGCGCAATATGACGGCCTCCGTGATTTGCTTACAACTCAATGGCAAAGCTTGAGCCCGCTTCGAGCAAAAATGATTGGAGAGCCGTTCAAATTAAATGATCGCGAGCGCGATGAGATAAGATGGAATTGCGGCGCTGGCCCCGGGCTGCTTACGCGGTATGCGCCCGGCGAGTTCACCGTTGTATTGCGTTTGCAACCGGCGAATGACAAGAGTGATCGGCTCGATCTGGGCATTTTGCGTAAGCCGCAGGACGATTCCGATACTGCAGAAGGAGACGAAACCTGGGTGCCGTTGATTAAAAATGTGGGCAGCCTTGAAATCACCTACTTCGATCCGAATGCCAACACCTGGTTGCCGCGGTGGCCCGGCGGAAACCGGATGCCCTCGCTAGTGAAGGTTAGCGTCGGCCGCCCGGACGCAGCCGATCCGTGGGAAGCAGTCATCCCGCTGAAGCGGACACCATATTAGCGGAAGCAATCAAATGGTAAAACTTTCGCGAAGCTGCAAACGAGATTCGGGCGCTGCGCTGCTGTTAGCACTATGGGCGCTGTTTTTGCTTGCCGGCGTCGTATTTGCGTGGGCGCTCAACATCAATTCGCGCCTGACAGTTTCCTCGATCGAAAACCGTGTTTTGTCCGCTGAAGCAATGGCCTCCTCCGGTGCAGAGGTTGCGTTGAATCCCACGATCAAACCTGCTTCGGCAAACCTGCACAGGAAAATGGGCAACGAAAGTTACGATGTTGAGATGAGTGGCGAATGTGGTCGTTTCAACTTGAACTTGCTGGCGCCCGGCGGAGTAGAGAACCCTGTGCTCGTAGCGGCGCTGCGCCAGTATCTGAACATAAAGGGCGTGGACCTAAACGATCTCGACGTGATGATGGATTCTCTGCTCGACTGGATAACGCCAACCAAAGGACTGCGTCGATTGAACGCGCCGGAGGAGACTGACGACTATAGTCCGCTACATGCGCCGCTTACTTCCGTGGACGAACTGAAAAAGATTTTTGGATGGACTGAATACACTTCGCATTCGGGATGGGACGAAGATTTCACCACGATCATTGGTGGCTGTCAGCAGATCGATGCAGCGTACGCCTCGCGCGACGTGTTACGCGCGTTGGGAATTCCAGATGACTTTGTCGATCGCTTCCTCCAGGCGCGGCGTGGACCGGATGCACTCGATGGAACAGCCGACGACCCTCAGATGGACCAGCAAACGGCTTTTGCTCTCCTTGGCGTTGGAGGCGTCGGAACTGGGAAATCACCGCAGACTAATACTAATGGAATCCAAAACTTAATCGTGTTCAAAAGCCCGAACCCCGTATTTCGCATCGTGAGCGTCGGAAAATCGGGCGATGTTACGCGATCAGTGGAGATGGTAGTGCTTAAGCAGGCAGCAGGCGTTGGCCGTCCTCAAGTGTTCAGTTGGAAGGAGCTTTAAGATCCAGACCGAGATGCCATCGATTTTCATCATTCCAACTTCTCACGGCTGGAATTTTGTGCGCTCGGCCGCGCCCGCATCGCTGCCTGCCCGTAAGGCTTCGCACAGCAATGGAGGTGCGGGCGAAGCCGCTGCGGCCACAACTGAGCAAAACGGTTCGTGGACGGTTCGCAAACTGCAAACGTTGGAAGAAGCAGTGCCGCTACTCTCTGCAAGCGACGAGTTTGTCCTCGGCTTGCCTATTTCGGCTGTGATTGCACAACGCTTTCGTCTGCCGAGCGTCGATCCGGCGGAGTTTCCCGAGATGATTCGTCTCCAGATCGAGAAGTTGCTGCCATTTCCAGCCGACGAAGTGACGAGCGATTTTGAATTGATCGCACAGAACGAAACCGAAAGCGTCGTTTCTGCCATTGCAATTAGAAATGAGCAACTTGCCGAGATGGCTTCGCCGCTTCTGGACCGCGGTTACATTCCGCGGCAGGTCACCGTGTATGCCGCGCAGCGCGCCAGCACCTATGCACCAAGGGGCAATGCTCTTCTGATTTATCCCGAAGGCGAGATGCTGGTTTACGCCATGACCGAGAACGGCAAACTCAGCCTGGCGCGGGCAATCGAACGCAACGGCGATCAGCTGCAGCTGGAACTACCGCAACTGCGACTGAGCGCCGAACTCCAAGGCATAGATGCTTCCTATCCAAATGTTTTGCTGGACGAAACCTGCTACGAGCTGCGCGAGACGGTTGAGGGAATTCTGACCAGCCCCACTGAGATCGTCGGAATCGAGCTGCCTCCGGCGCCGGTTAAACTGAATCTTTTGCCTGAAAGCTGGCGCCGGCGCCGCCTGCAAATGATGCGGCAGGTGGAATGGCGAAAACGGCTTGTCTGGATAGGTGGCGCCTACCTGGCGATCCTCGTTTTGTTGTTCGCGTATCTGGGGCTGTTGCGGTTTCAGTTGGGACGGCTCGATCGTCGCATTGCGCGCGACGCGCCGGGAACCGAGTTCGTGCGCGCGACTGAAGCAAAATGGAAAGCGCTCGCACCGGCAATCGATCCGCATTACTACCCGGTCGAAATTCTGCAGCATTTGTTTGAAAGCCTGCCGTCTGCCGACGTACGCATCACTTCATATAATCAGTCGGCACGCCAGATTTCCGTGGACGGGGAGGCGAACGCCGCTGCGCTTGCTTACGACTTCATCGACAAGATCAAGAAGAACCCGGAGTTGCGAACGTTTCAATTTGATATGGCTGCGCCGAGGATCTTGCCTAACAATCACGCCCAATTTCGCCTGGAGGGAAAACCCAAATGATGCCGGCGTGGTATCAACGAATGAACCCGCGTGAGCGTTTGCTCTCGTGGATTGTCGCAGGGACGGGTCTTGTGCTGGTGAATCTTTGGATTTTGAGTTCCCTTTTGGGCGCAGTCGCGAGCGCGCAAAAGGACTTTGGCACCCGGAGAAGCAAGCTGGCCGAGCAAGCTGTGTACGTGAGAGAGCGCGACACCTGGACGAAACGCGACGAGTGGATGCGGCAACATCAACCGGAGCTCAAAAATCCGGCGGAAGCCTCTGCTCTGCTTGATCAGCTCAGGGAAACCGCCGGGAAATACAACATTCTGGTTGAAAATCCCGCGATCGGAACAGGCGAGACCACGCCGTATCATCAGACGGTTTTCGCTTCGATCGAAACCAAAAGTCCGTGGCCGCCCCTGGTCCATTTCCTTTACGACCTGCAACACCCGGACGCATTCGTGGTTTTAGAGAATGTGAATCTCGTCATCGATGGCAACGATCCAACCATGATGCGGGGCAAGTTTAAGATCGCCCGCTGGTTTGCGCCGGGGCAAAAGGGAAAGTAATAAATAGGAACTGAATTTATGAAATATTGTCTCACGCTCGCAACGATGCTCGCCATGGCCGGAGCAACCTACAGCCAGGCTGAAGAGGTTCTTCCGCCCCAGTACAACTTCGATCGCTACTCAAAAATGGTGGATCAATCGCCATTCGCGGTTGCCACTGCCGTGGCAGGACCCGCTGCGACTCCCGATTTCGCAAAGGATCTTTACATCGCGAACGCCGCGCGGTCGCAGGACGGCGATTTGGTGACGATTGCTTCCACCGCAGATCACAACTTCAAAAAATATCTTACTACAAAGGAACCGGTGGACGGTTACAGCATCGCCAACATCGAGTGGTCCGACAAAGTGGGCCAGACGAAAGTGACAATCAGTAAGGATGGAAACTTTGCGACGCTTACCTTCAACCAGGCACTCTTGTCGCAGTCATCGCCGGGCGGAGGTACTGCGGCCCGTACGCTCGTTGCCCCTGCTCCGGTTCCAAACCCCGCTGGCGTTCCGAATGCACATTCACCTAAATTGCCGCCTAACGTGCCGCCAGAACTGCAACAGTTGATTCCTTCGCGCGAGCCGCGTACGCGCGGCATGATTCAGCGGAGCCCAAGAACGTCGAAGGGTTCCGCCGGGGCGGGTGCGCCAGCCAAGCAGTAACGCTAAACGAGCATCGCGCACGTAGATACCGCCGGCGCTAGCGCGATTATGACAGGCGGTTAACCGCCGCCCCAGGCGTCATCTGAAGTATCAGCCTGTCGGTCGGGTCCTGCAGAATACAAATCGTAGCCGCCCGGATTTTTCAGACCGGGATCGCGATAGATGTAATCGCTGCCCCAGGGATCCTTTGGCATTTCCTTGA
>Ga0209056_10004338_pt1 | contig 14962 bp, 9 predicted proteins | sample GraSoiAngelo_114_FD_185876 | JGI IMG/M metagenome (GOLD analysis project Ga0209056, IMG submission 185876) | Grasslands soil microbial communities from the Angelo Coastal Reserve, California, USA - 14_0903_13_40cm (SPAdes) (version 2) | ecosystem: Environmental > Terrestrial > Soil > Grasslands ... | reverse complement strand
CCGAGTCGCGCGAGCGCGAGACCGACGGTGCGGGGAGCGCGCGAAGCGCCGGGCTTGCTCCTTGTGCCCTACGCGGCAGGCGCGCGTGAAGGAATGGAGCGCTTAGCGCGACGCGCAGATCATCGGCCTGTCAGTGCGGGCCGCTGTTGCCGGGTAACTCTCGGAGCGCCTCTCCATCCGACCCCGAGACACGGCGTGAGGATTGCCCCCATGCGTGGTCAGAAAGAGACATGCGCGGGTGCGCCGTTTCGGCTTCTGGCAGACGATCTCGACGAACCGAGCCGCGGGCTCCGGTTCAATCCCACCGCTGTAGAGGTAGACCTCTGAATCGGTCTGGTCTCTGTACTCCTGAATCAGTCGGGCCGCATCATTCACAGGGTCCACAGCCATCGCACCACCTCCGCTGGCGAACACCGGGCCGTCTACCGCATCCAGATTTTACGGCAAAGTGGCCCAAGTGGAACGGCCACCAAACAGCCACCGGCGGCGGGTGGCTTGAGGCACGGCGGCGACTAACTCCTCGAACTCACGAGAGCGGGCGACCGGGGTCGAACCGGCGACGTCTAGCTTGGGAAACTGTTCCAGGAGTCGCCAAAGGAGCGCGATCCACCTACGTGACCTTCGACAGTACGCCTGCTTAACCCGCCTCCGGCTTTCGATGGTGTTCACTGCTTTTCGCTCGACCACAACCGCCAACCGGCACCAGAACCGGCACCGGAACCGTGCTCTCGTCGCGGCCGAGAGCTCGGATTGGGGGGTCCGCCCGCCCGATCTCTATCGTCGCCAGGTCGAGCGCTGGGTGCTCGCGACCGCCCGCGCGGCGAGACTCGACGGCACGCGGCGCGCACCGATGCCTTCATCCGTGGGACGCATGTCGGCCCGACGACCGCCGGCGGCCTCGACCGTATCTTCGCGCGATGGGTTTTCACGCCCCCTGGCCGACCTGCCGAACGGGGCGTGGGTCGGTCCGGTCGGGTCGAGCTAACGGTCTTCAGTTGTGGATCGAGGAGCGCGTGCCGGCACACTGGCCGTCGCTCGGGGAGGTTCACCACCAGGTGCTCCCTCCGCGTGCTGCGCGAGCGCGGCGCGGAGCGCGCAGAGGAGCGCATGCGGCTGCTCCGCGCGCTAAGGTGGAGCGGCCGTAGTCAGCTCGGCGGAGAACGACGACATGCAGGAGGTCCGTGGTTCGAGTCCACGTGTGACCACTCGTCTTCTCCAGAGAGGAGCCGCGCCCGCCACAGCTGCGGGCGCGGCCTTACGGAAGAGGGCGCTAGGCCGTCGCGACCACATGCTCCGCCCTTTCGGCGCAGAGGTACGGCGCGGGCGCCGGGATGGTGGTGGACCACAGGAAGGCGGGCCGGAAGCGGGCGAGGACCGCCGGGAGCAGCACGAGCGCGCTCGCCGAGGAGACGACCATGGCGAGCGCGACCAGGGAGCCGAGCTGGACGTGGAAGGCGAAGCCCGAGAGACAGAGTGTGACGTAGCCCGCGGCGATGGCGGACGACACGAAGAGCACCGCCTTGCCTGACGTCATGAGCGCACGGTCGACGGCCGCCTCGAGCGCTCCGCCCGCTTCCAGTTCCTCGCGCACGCGGAAGAGGAAGTAGATCGCGTAGTCCGCACCGATCCCGACTGCCATGGCGGAGATCGCCGCGGTGATCGAGTCGAGCGGGATGCCGAGGAGCCCCATGACCCCGAAGTTCACGGCGACGGCGAGCACGAGCGGCAGCGCCACCAGCAGTCCGCCCAGCACCGAGCGCAGGAGGAGCGAGGCGATCGCGACCGTGATGAGCGCGATCTGGAGGATGTTGCGCAGCTTGCCGTGGACCATGACTTCGGCCGCGGCCGCATTGGAGGCGAGCGAGCCTGTGTAACGGACCCGGTAGCCGGGCGGGAAGGTCCGCGCGACCTCGTCCTCGGCGAGCGCGATCAGGCCCTGCCCGTAACGCGTGCTGTCCTCGTGCACGAGCAGCCGCACCTTCGCTACCCGATGCGTCGGATCGAGCAGCGTGTCGAAGTCCTCTGCGCCGCCGGAGAGGGAGTAGAGGAGGAGGTACTGCGCCGTGAGCGCACGGCTGCCCGGCAGCTCGCCCGCATCCGACCGGTCGGCGTTCATGGCGAGGTGCATGCGGCGGAGGAAGTCCACATAGGAGAGCGCCTTCCCGACCTCGGGCTCCGCCTCGAGGCGCCGCTCGAGCCGGTCGATGGCGCGCAGGATCGCGGGCTCCTCGAGGCTGCCCTCGCCCATGCCCTCGACCAGCAGGACGAGCGTGTTGGTGCCGGCGAAGCGCCGGTTGATCGCCGCGTCATCGACCCGGACCTGCTCACCCGCCCGGAACTCGCGCTTGTGGCTCATGTCGACTCGGATGCGCGTGGCGAGGAGCGCCGAGCACGCGACGACGAGCGCCGCGCCGGCGAAGAGCCAGCGCCGAGCCGGGCCGGAGGCAATGCGCCCCGAGGCGCGGAGGAACGCGTCGAGCCAGGGATGGGCGGCGGCCTCGCGATCGCGCTCGCGGCGGCGCGGCGCGGGCAAGCAGGCGCGGACCGCCGGGATGACGCTGAGCTCGATTGCGAGCGCGGACAGGATGCCGAACCCCGTGAAGATACCGAAGGTGCGGATGCTCGCGGTGCGGAAGGTCGCCAGGGAGCAGAAGGAGAGCGCGGCGATCATCCCCGCCGCGAGCATGACGGGTCCAACCCGGGCGAGCGACCGGGTGATGGCCCCCTCGACCTCGCCTATGCGCTCGAACTCCTCGTAGAACCGCTTCAGCACCTGTACCGCATGCCCCGCCGCCACCGCCAGGATGAGGATCGGTGTGGTCGTGTTGAACGGATCGAGCGGGACCCCGACAAGGCCCATGAGGCCGATCGCCCAGAGCACGGACAGGAGCGCGGTCACCAGTGGCAGGACGAGCGCCTGCAGCGTCCGGAACGCTTCGTAGTGGACGAGGCCGATCACGAGAAGCGCGAGCGGGAAGTAGTAGACCATCCGGGCGGCATACGCGGTGAGCCGCGAGAGGAAGACGACTGGGCCGGAGAGCCGGTAGTCGAACGTGCCATCGTCAGCGGCTCGGAGCGCGGCCAGCACGCCCTCGTGGAGGTGGCGGTAGCCCGGCGTGACGGGGGTCAGCTCGAAGCTCGCCTGGATGGCGGCCGCTGACCCGTCGGCCGCGACCAGCGTGCCGACGTACGCGTCGTTGGCGAGCGCCCGCCGCCGCACCTCGTCGGCGCCCGCCTGATCGGCGGGCGGCTCGGCCATCACCCGCTCGACCTCCATGCCGTCCGCCGTGCCCTGGATGTCCTTCACCTGCGGGGCGGCGAGGCTCTGGACGAGCGCCTGGTTCGCGCCGGGGACCTTCCGGATGCGGTCGGTCACCTCCGCGAGCTTGCCGAGAAAGCGAGGCGTGAAGACCTTGCCGTCGTGGGGGAAGAGGCCGACGACAACCAGGTTCTTGTCGCCAAAGAGGCGATGCAGGTCGTTGAGCGTTTGAATGTAGGGGTGGTCTTGGGGCAGCTGGTTGTCCGGGTCGATCTCGACGTGGAGCCGCGTGGCCGCCCTGCCGAGGAGGAGCGTCAAGCCGGCGACCACCGCGAGGACGAACCGGCGATGCCGGACGACCCACCGAGCGTAGCCGGCCAGCAGCCTTGATTCGCCCGCGTCCGCCTCGCCGTCACGTCCGTTCATGGGTTGCCTCCCACATGATCAGCCTCCACACCTACGCGCTCTCACGGAGGCGGAAGGGCTCGGCGTCCAGGTCGACACCCAGGCCGAGCGGCGGGAGCCGCCGCGGCAGCACCACCTCGCGGTCGTCGATGGAGGCGAAGAACGCCCCGAAGGGATGCCCGGCAAAGACCTCGACCAGCCGGCGCATGTCGAGCCACAGCAGCTCGTGCTCGGTCCTGTCGAGGCAGCCGTACTGAGCCGTCAGGCCAGCGCGGCGGAAGCACAGCCACTCGTAGGTCCAGATGCGCTCGGGCTTCGAGGCGATGACGAGCGTGCGCGCCTCCATACTCTGCAGGAAGCGGAGCGCGAGCTTGAAGAGGCCGAGGGAGACGCTCGGGAGGAAGGTCTTACCCTTGCGGTATCCGGGGAGGATGGCGAAGCGGTTGATCTCGACCGCCTTCGGCGAGCGCAGCGCTCTGGGCAGGGTGAAGTACGACTCCAGCTCGAATGGCCCGGCGAACCGCGGCGTGAGCCGCATCGAGCCGACGGGCCGGCCGGACATCTCGTCCTCTGCGAGGAGGAACCAGGAGTGTGCGTCATAGGCGTCCGGGACCGGGACGTCGTACCCGACCCCCTCGACGTACACCCGCCGCCGGATGTCGAGCGCCTGCCGGGCTGCCTCCGGCCCCTCGCACACGCTGAACCGATAGCCGTGCAGCAGCCCGAGGACGATGTCGTTCTCCGCGGCCAGCTCCAAGGGGTGCTCACTCACGCTTTCCATCACGTTCTCCATCGCGACCTCCCACCCTGAAGGCGTGAGAATTCGGCGGACAACGTACGCTGGGCGGCGTACGCGGCCCGGGAGATGATCTGGCCTTTGCGGCGCCCGGGGGGAGGAGCCGGGTCAGAGCTCCCAGGAGATCGGCTGCCCCGCCTCCGGCATGTAGGCGCAGACGTGGCCGGTCTTGATCCGTCCGGCGAGGTAGGCGCCGAGCGCAGGGTGGCTCTCGCTCAACTTCGCGAGGGCGTCCTTGATGCGCTTCGTCACCGTGAGCCGTACGCGTTCCGCGGCGGAGGAGAGCTTCCGATCCCGGCCGCCGAGACCCAGCGCGGCCGAGAGCTGGCTGGTCAGGAAATCGATCTCCTCGCGCGCCCGGGTTGCGCGCCCCAGGTCGTTGAACCGCTCGGCCTCCTCGAGCTCCTCGCGCAACGCCCCCAGCCGGCGTCGGTAGGCGACCTTCGCCTTCGCGTCCAGCACCGTGCCGGCGTCGCCGAGACCGCCGAACGGCAGGTCGTCGCCGACGATCTCGATGGCGGGGCTCTCGACCGCCCCACGAGCCCCGATGGTCACCAGCACGCGCGCCTCGAACTGCTGGCCGGGATGACGGAGCAGGTGGGCGATGTGGCGCAGACCCTTGGCGTCCCGCAGACGGCAGACCGTCCCCTCGTAGGCGAGCGTCCAGTACTCTCCTTCGCAGCGGAAGACGTACCTTCCCTCTGCGCGCCGGTCCGCCGCGGGGACCGGCCGGCGCGAGGGCGCCCCGGCCCACTGGATCTCGTACACCTGATGGGCGCCCGAGATGCCCTTCAGCTCCACATACCGGCCCTCGCCGAACGGGATGTCCCCGGCGCTCTCCGTGAGCTCCTTCAGCACCGAAGACACGAGGATCTCCCCGCCCCGGGCCTTGTCGGTGATGCGGGCGGCGAAGATCACGTTCTTGCCGAAGAAGTCATCCGACTCCTTGATCACCTCCCCGGTGTGGAGCCCGATGCGCACGCGGATCGGCTCCTCGGGGTGGTTCGCGCTATAGCCTGCGATCGCCCGCTGGATCGCGATGGCGCACAGGATCGCCCGCCGCGCGCTCGAGAAGACGACCATGAAGCCGTCGCCCTGCGACTTCACCTCGAGGCCCCGATTGGAGCCCACCTGCTCGCGGATGATGGCGCCGTGGGCACGCAGCACCTCCTGCGCGCGGGTGTCGCCGAGCCGCTCGGTCATCGCCGTGTAACCCTCGATGTCGGTGAAGAGGATGGTCACCGTCCCGTCGGGCGCGGCGTGGCCGCGCAGGTCCGGCTTCTCGCGCTCGACCCTGGAGACGACCGCGTCGATCGAGGTCCGGAGATCCCCCGATGCGTCGGCGCCCTGGGCGCACAGCTTGAGCGCGATCGCCCGCTCGACGAGGCGCTTCATGCCGAGCTCCTGCGCGGTCTCGAGAACGGCGGCGAGGAGCCTGAGCGCCTTCTCCGTGTCGCCCGGCTCCCCGCGCGCGAGCAGCATCTGCGCGTAGCCGAGCTGGGTGCAGGCGAGCCGTGGGCGGGCGCCGATGCGCGCGTTCATCTCGAGCCCGCTCTCGAAGTGCAGGGTCGCCTCCACCCAGCGTCTCATGGTCGCGGCGAGGAGCCCGAGGTAGCTCGAGACCGCCCCGCTGCAGGCGACGCCCGCGCCCACCACGACGTTCCGCCCCGCGTAGGGCAGGAGGAGGTCGTAGAGCTCGGCGGCGCGGCGGCTGTCCCCGAGGCCGGCGCACACCTCGGAGAGCATCGCCATGGTGGGCGCCCAGACCGAGTCTTCCGGCAGTGCGGCGAAGCCCCCGGCCGCGATCGTCTCGAGCTCGCGCCGAGCGTCGGCCGCGCGCCCGGTCTCGGTGTAGAGGCAGGCGAGCACGGCGCGCCATCCAGGCACCTCGGGCTGCTGCTCCACGAACGCGGCGGCCGAGGCCTCGAGCTCCGCGAGCCGTCCCTGGTCGCGGCGCGCGGAAAAGAGCTGGACGCCGAAGGTCTCCATGGCGTCCTGGCTCGCCCGCTGGCCGAATTCCAGCGCCTCGTTGGCGAGCTGCTCCCCTTCTTCGAAGCGGCCCTCGAGGAGCGCGCGCATCGCCTGGTAGAAGGCGCGATGCCACTGATAGAGGGGCTGGTGGAGCTCGTCCGCGAGCTTCGACTGGAGCTCCATCTCGCGGAAGGCCGCCCGCACGTCGCCGAGCTCGAGCAGATCGACGATGCGGAAGTGGCGCCCGCGGGCGACCTGCTCCCGGTCGCGGGCGGCCTCGGCCAGGCGGACGATCTCGGTGGCGATCGCCAGGCGCTCCTCGAGCCGGCGCGGCCCCCAGAGGACCGCGTGGCGGGCGTGGAGCGCGTACGCGAGCGTCGCCGGATCGCTCACCCGACGCGCCATCGCGACCGCCTGCTCGCTGAGCGCATCGCAGCGCTCCGGCGCGCCCGAGGCGTAGAGGCCCATGGCGAGGCGCGCCATGACCCGCGCGCGGAGCGCGCTGTCCCTGGCGTCGAGGGCGGAGAGCGCCTCCTCGAGGAGCGCGACCTCGTACGGCTCGTGCAGCCCGAAGACGAAGCCCGGGCCGCCGTACGCGAGAGCCGCCCGCGCGAGCAGCTCGGCCGCGCCGAGCCGCTGCGCCCCCTCCGCCGCCTCGCGGATGGTCTCCTTCGCCATCTCGACGTCGCCCGTCCGGCGCCAGGCCTCGCCGAGCCCGAGGAGGAGGTCGACGCGCTCGGCCTCGTCGGTCGGCTGATAGGCGGCCAGCAGATCGAGCGCGGCCTGGTACTGCCGCGCGCCCTCCTCGTAGGCGAGCTGGGCGAGCGCGCGATCGGCCGCGCGCCGCGCGTACGCGATCGCCTTGCCGGCGTCGCGTCCGTCCTCGGCCGCCTGCGCGAAGTGGTAGGCGAGCTCCGCCAGGTGCCGCTCCGGCTTGGCGCCATGGAGGGCCTCGAGGACCTCGCCGATCTGGCGGTGGAGACGCACCCGCTGCGCGGCCCCGAGCTCCTCGTAGAGCGTGTCGCGCACGAGCGCGTGCGAGAAGCGGTAGCGCCCGACCGCTTCGGCAACCTTGCTCACGATGCGCGCCGCGATCGCCTCGTCGAGCAGCTCGAGCAGGCGCTCGGCCGCCACGGCCGAGAGCGGCTGGATCGTATCGAGCCCGAAATCGCGCCCGAGCGCCGCGGCGACGGTCAGAACCCGGTTGCAGTCGGCCGACAGGCAGTGGAGACGCCGCCCGATCACCTCGCGCACGCTCTGCGGGACGCCGACCTTCCAGCCCGCGCGCCCCTCCGGCGCCTCGAGGCGCCCCTCCGCCACCAGGAGGTGGACCACCTCGCCGACGAAGAAGGGGTTCCCCTCCGTCTCGCGATAGACGGCGGCGACCAGGTCCGCCGGCGGCGCGAGCCCCGCGGTCATCTCGATGTAGCGGGCGACCTCGCGCTCGGTGAGACCGCGCAGCAGGAAGCGGCGCGTGACCGGCTCGCGCGTCAGGTCGCCGAGCGTCTGGAAGAGGGCATGCTCTCGGCCGAGCTCGATGTCGCGGTACGTGCCGATGACGAGGAGGCGCGCGCTCCCCATCTCGCGGGCGAGGAACTGGAGGAGCAGCAGCGAGGGCGCGTCCGCCCAGTGGAGGTCGTCGAGGACGAGGACGAGGGGCTGGTGGGCGGTCGCGTTGCGGAGGAACGCCGTGATGCTGTCGAAGAGGCGGAAACGCGCCTGCTCGGGCTCGAGGGCCGGCAGCGCCGGCAGGTCGGGGAGCCGCTCACGCACCTCCGAGACGAGCTGCGCGATGTCGGCCGCGCCCGTCCCCATCTCGGAGCGGACGTTCCTCGGGTCGCGGTCGTGCAGGTAGGTGCGGATGATCTGCACCCAGGGCCAGTAGGCGGGTGCGCCCCCCGTCTCGTGGCAGCGGCCCCACAGCACCTGGAAGCCACGCAGCCGCGCGTACGTGCCGAGCTCGCTCGCGGTGCGCGTCTTGCCGATGCCGGGCTCGCCGGCGAGCAGCACGAGCTGCCCCTGGCCCGCGCGCGCCGCGTCGACGCTCGTGCGCAGCTCCTCGAGCTCGCGCTCGCGGCCGACGAAGACGCCGCTGGCGAGGCGGTCGAGCGGGTTCCCCTCCTCGCCCCGCTCGACCACCGCGGGGGCCTGCGCGGAGACGGTCGCGAGCGCCTGGCGCACCGCGCCAGCCGAGGCCGGCCGCTCCTCGGGCGCCTTGGCGAGCATCTTCAGGATCAGAGCCTCGAGCGCGCGCGGCACCTGGGCGTTGTGCCAGGAGGGCGCGACGGGCGCGGTGTTCAGGTGCTGCGAGATGATCGCCACCGCGTCGTCGCCCAAGAAGGGCGGCCGGCCGGTCACCATCTCGTAGAGCATCGCGCCGAGCGCGTAGAGGTCGCTGCGCGCCTCGGGCGGCCGGCCGAGAGCCTGCTCGGGCGGCATGTACGCGACCGTCCCCACCATCATGCCCTCGACGGTGAGACGCGAGCGGTCGCGCGCCACGGCCAGCCCGAAGTCGCCGAGCTTGGCGGTGCCGTCGGCGGTGAGCCACACGTTGCTCGGCTTCACGTCGCGATGGACGACGCCGCAGTCGTGCGCGTGCTGGAGGGCGCGGCACACCTCGTCGGCGATGCGGAGCGTCTGCTCGATGGGCAGACGGTGGCGGTCGGCGGCCTGGAGGAGGTCGTCGACCGAGCCGCCGGGCATGTGTTGGCTCACGATGTAGGGCTGGCCGGCCTCCTCGCCGATGTCGAAGACCGTCACGATGTGCGGGTGGTCGCCCAGCTTTCCCATCGCCCGTGCCTCGCGCCGGACGCGGGCGAGCCCGGCCTCGTCCAGCCCCTCGGTCTTGATGAGCGCGATGGCGACGTCGCGGTCGAGCCGGGTGTCGGTGGCGAGGTAGACTCGCTTCTTCCCGCCCTCGCCGAGAAGGCAGCGGAGCTGGTAGCGGCCGCCCGCGATGGTGGCCGGCATCGCGGGCGCCGGCGCCACCGCGGGCCGGCCGCCAGCGAGCGCGAGCCCGCATTGTCCACAGAACTCCTCACCCGGCTCGCTCGGGGCCGCGCAGGCGGGGCACGGGGCGGCGAGGCGAGCACCGCACCGCGCGCAGTAGAGCCGCTCGGGGCGGTTCGTCTCGCCGCAGGCAGGACAGGCCATCGACCGCGCCTTGACTACCACACGCCGGCCCCCGGGCGTTAGCATTCACGCGGCGAGGGGCGGACGGCGGGCAAGGCCGGTCGGGCGGCCGCGTCCCTTCTACCGCCCGGTCGAGCAGCACCTGCTCACGATCGCAGCACGGCACCCGCGCGCGAGGCGCGGTCGAAGTGTCCCCCCTCCACCACCAGGCGACCGTTCAGCACCACGGTGTCGATGCCGGTGGGCGAGCGGTTCGGAGCACCCGGCTGCCAGTCGTCGTTGACCGTGTCGGGGTCGAATACCACCAGATCGGCGGCCAGGCCGCGTTCGACTCGGCCCCGATCGCGCAGGTTCATGCGCTCGGCGTTGAAGCCGGTCATGCGTCGCACGGCCTCGGGCAGCGTCAGCAGCTTCAGCTCGCGCACGTAGCGCCCGAGCAGGCGCGGGAAGGTGCCGTAGGAGGCGGGGTTATCGACGCCGTTGCCGGTGAGGATGGTGTCGGTCTCGAAGCAGCAGGCACCGTGCTGCAGCACCTTGCGTAGGCTGCCCTCCTCGGCGTCGCGGCCGGAGTAGTTCCAGTTCATGATGCGCGCTTGGCTGCCCAGCTCGCCGACCAGGTCGAGGTAGGTCTCGGTCGGCTCCTGCCGCCGCTCGCGCGCGATGTCGGCGATGGTCCGGCCCTCGTAGTGCGCCAGCTCCCGCTTCGGCACCCAGAGAATCTGCGTGTCCTCCCAGCGCATGCCGAGCGACGGCAGCACCCAGTTGAGCGTGCCGGCGACCTGCTGGCGCTGCTCCGGGTTGGCGACCACGTGACGGAGCTGGTTCAGCGTCCACGGCGGCATGAACACCACCAGCGTGGTGTTACCGCCGACGTACGGGAAGGCGTCGCAGCCGATGTCGACGCCCTCGTCGCGCAGGCGGTCGAAGTGCTCGAGCGCGCGGTCGGTGGTCGGCCAGGTGCGATCGCCGACGAAGATCAGGTGCGAGTGCTGCACCTTCACGCCGTGGGCGCGCCACACCGCAGCGGTCTCGTCGATCGCCAGCAGGTTGGTCGGCGGCTGGTCGGGCGCGGCGCGGTGGTCGAGCGCGATGTAGCTGCGCGCGTGCGAGGTGTAGACGCCGCCGCGCTCCTGCAGCGGGGCGGTGACACCGAGCAGCTCGTCGAGGCCGGCGAACACGCCGGGCGCGTAGCCGAGACCGGTCGAGAGGCCGATGGCGCCCTCGTCGAGCGCCCCGCGCACCAGGTCGGCCATCGCCGCCACCTCGCCGGGCGTGGCCGGGCCAGGCTCGGCCCCCTTCACCGCCGCGCGCACCGTGCCGTGGCCGACGAGCTGGGCGACGTTGAGGGCGAGGCCGCGCCGTTCGAGGGCGGCGAGGAAACTGCCCATGCCGCTCCAGCCGTAGTCGAGGTCGTGGTCGTGCAGCATGCGCCCGACGAGCGGCAGCAGCGCCTGGTTGCCCGGCAGGTACGGCGCCGGCGAGCAGCCGCAGTTGCCGCCGACAACCGTGGTGATGCCCTGCTCGAGCAGCGGCGCCAGTACCTCGGCGTGGTCGGGCTGCGGGATCACCCAGTCGCTGTGCGAGTGCATGTCGATGAAGCCGGGAGCGATCACCTGGCCGGTGCAGTCGATGCGTCGCGCGGTGCTGGCGTCGTCGAGCACGCCGACCGCGGCGATGCGGCCATCGGCGATTGCGACCGAGGCTGGGAAGCCGTCACGGCCGGTGCCGTCGAGCACGGTGCCGTGCTCGAGGATGAGGTCGAAGGCCATGTGCCGACCATCGCATGCGCAAACGCCGTGGCGCAACGCGCACAGCCCCCCGCTCTTCTCAGTAGCGCCCGCCTCCGTGCCCGGGGCTCCCCGCTACGGCGGCGTGACTACAACGGGGGAACTGGTCCCGCAACAGTCCCCATACCGCGTCGCGCACGCGACCATGCCCGCCGCTCGTCGAGCGTACCTTCGTGGGCGGGTGTCGCCTCACGGGCGCAGCTGTGCGAGTGCGCGCAAGAAGTTTCCGCCGAGCACCTTCTGGATGGCCGTCGGCGAGAAGGCGCGTTCGAGCATGATCTGCACGAGCCGCGGCAGCTCGAGGCACGTGCGAAGGTCGCGCGGTGGGACGATCAAGCCGTCCCAGTCACTGCCGAGCGCCGGAGCGTCCTCCCCTGCGACCTGGATGATGTGCGCGAGATGATCGACGACCGCCGCGGCGGTGCAGCCGAAGCTCGGGGCGAGGAAGCTCTGCTCGTAGATGACGCCAATGACCCCACCAGTGGCGGCCACGGCACGGAGCTGCGCGTCGTCGACGTTGCGCCAGTGTGGGCGGACGCCCGCGACACCCGTATGGCTCACCATGAGCGGCTGCGTCTTGTCCTGGATCGCGACCGCGTCGAAGAAGCCTTCGCGATTAATGTGCGCGAGGTCCACGAAGATGCGCCGCTCGTTCAGGCGCCGCAGGTAGTCCTTCCCCACGGCGGTGAGGCCGCCGTGCTTGCTCAGCCGGGCGAGGGGTGAGCTCGTCGTGCCGATCGCCGACGTGGACAGGTGCACGAGGGTGCTGCGCACGACGAGGTCGTCGGGGATGAGGGCGAGGGCGGCGTGATCGAGCGCGTTGCCCCCCTGGATGCCGATGAAGGCGGCGTGCCGGTCGGTGCGCGCCGCGGCATCGTACTCCGCGCGGCTGCGCACGAGTGCGACGTCCTCGGGACAGCGCGCGAAGATCGCGCGCAGGCGGGCGAGGTTGTGCGCGAAGACCGCGGCCCGCTTGCGCGGGGACCGCAGCGGGTTCGTCGTGATCGACCAGACGCCGCCGGTGATCCGGGCCTCGCGGATCCGCGGCAGATCGACCTGGGAGAGGAAGCGCGCCCCCGTGGGCCCAGGCCCGTGCCGTTTGGTGAGGTCGTAGCCCAAGACCCGCGTCCAGATGAACGAGTCGATGTGCAGATCGATGACGTCGCTCGCGAGGTAGAGGTCGACGGCCTCGCGTGAGATACGAAGGGCTCGGGCCCAGCCGCCGGGGTCTTCACGGTGGTCGGCGCAGGTGAGTCGCACGGCGTCGCTCCATGCCACAGCCCGTTGAGAAGTGAAAACCCGAGGGGGTGCGTGGCATGTGACCAGCGGAGCCCATCGTGAACTAGCCCGACACGCATGGTCCACGCACAGGGCGACAGCGCCCGTCACACGACCCGATGGACCGACCGGATCGCGCTCCTGCGCGATGAAGGGCATCCATCCGATGAGACATGGACACGCTACGTGCATCCACCGACCGCGTGGGGCTCCGAGAGGCAGCAGCCCCGTGACCACCGCCGCACGCTGGGGCCTGTTCTTCCTCGTCACCGCCCTCGCCGCGCGCATCGGGCACGCCGCCGCGCCTACCCCGCTACGGGTGGGGACCGGTGAGCGCCTGCTGGTCGTCGCCCCACACCCCGACGACGAGACGCTGGCCGCTGGCGGCCTGATCCAGCGAGTGCTCATGCGGGGCGGCGCGGTGCGCGTTGTGCTGGTCACGGCGGGTGACGGCTACATCGAGGCCGTGAGCCATGAGACCGGTCGCCCGCGACCGCGCCCGGCGGAGTACCTCGCCTATGGCGAGCGGCGCTTACGCGAAGCGCGCCTTGCCTTGCACGAGCTTGGCGGCGATGTGATCCGCGCCGAGCACCTCCTCGGGTTCCCGGATGGCGGCCTCGAACCCCTCCTGCGGGCGCATTGGCAGCACACCCGCCCGGAGCGATCTTCGACCACGGGTGCCCACGAGCCCCCATACGGGGAGGCCGAGTATCTCGACCTCCGCTACGACGGGGCTGATCTGCGCGCGGCCCTCGTGCGCTGCCTGCGCGAGTTTCGGCCGACAACCGTCGCGCTCCCCGACCCCCTGGATCGCCACCACGCCGGGTTGGGACGTGCTGCTGCCACCCTCAACAACCGACCGACCACCGCTCGACCTGCCCGCGCCGCTGCCACCGCGTGATCTTGCCCGCACGGCCTTCGCCCTGACGGGGGCGGAAGTGGCGACCAAGGCGCGTGCCCTCGATTGCTACGTCACGCAGCAACAGGAGATGCCGACGCTGCTGGCGGCGTTCGTGCGCAGCACGGAGCCCTTCACGGTCCTGACAGACGCGGTGCGGACGCACGTCGGGGAGATGATCGAGCAGGCGGTGCGACAGCCGCCACGCTGATCTGCTGCATGCGCCTGGGAGCGAGAGCCCGCGGCATCAGCCCCGGGCCCCAAGCGCGGCCATGACAACACCCACCGTCCCCCAGATCGCGGCGGCCGTCGTCAGCAATGCACTCCATCTGGCGGCAGCTTCGATAACCGCGCGATCTCGCGCTGCTCGACCTTTTCCGCTTTCTCCCCGCTTCGGTCCCGTTCGGAGAGGTCCACTTGCTCAGCCGTTGTTCGCTCCAGCGGAGGGGCCGTTTCCGCGCCACGCCCACGCAGCCTCTTACCGTTCCCGCTCCTCTTCAGCCTCGCGCTGTTGTCGCTGGCGTTCATGCTGCAGAAGCCGCATGGCTGCGCGGGCATCCTCGTCGATCGAACACCTGCTCCAAGCCGCCGCTGGCCTCGGCGGAGAAGTTTGCCCCCCGGGCGGCCTTCCTCGACGGGTCGTCCGCTCAATCGAGGAGCGAAGATGCCACTCTGCGACCGCCGTAGACGCCGAGCGCCGTCCCGACAACTGAGAGCATGCAGGCCGTCATGAGGCCGACGTGCGCGCCCACGACCCAGCCGATCCAACCGCCCACGTTGGCGCCGATGAGGGCGAAGAAGGTGCTCATCTCGATCTCCAGTAGGCCAGCGTTCGGGGCGAGTTGCGACCACGGGGGACGGGGCGTCGGTCGGACGATCGGTCAGAGTCCGAGGCAGGCGTTGTCCTCAGCGATCAGGCTCCGGTCCCAGTCTCGTGGACCTCCTTGGCCGAGAGTCGGATCCGAATCGCGCACGACATCGGCGACCGATCGGACCCGCCGACCGATCACCGGGCTTGAGCTTGAGGGACTCCCACAGGGTGGAGCCGAGGGGAGTCGAACCCCGGGCTTCACGACGCTGTCGTCGCGATACGACATCTCGATTGAGCAAGCCCTGTGGGTGCCAGCAGCGTGAAGCGCGTGCTATCTGGCGCCGCGGAAAAACGGACCCCCAGGTGGTCGATCGATCCGGGAAACAAAGCCAATCTCGGCGAAACCCGCACCGCAGAGGTCGAGAGATTTGAAAAGGCTCCAGCCACTACATTCCCGCACGGTCCAGCCGCGGTCGAACTGCCACCAAACTGCCACAGCGGCGGGCCGCGGAACCAGCGGTGGCGTCTAACTGCGCGACTTCACGAGAGCGGGCGACCGGGGTCGAACCGGCGACGTCCAGCTTGGGAAGCTTTCTGGGCCCTTGCGGGGCAAGGGTTTTTCGAC
>Ga0209056_10004336_pt1 | contig 14966 bp, 14 predicted proteins | sample GraSoiAngelo_114_FD_185876 | JGI IMG/M metagenome (GOLD analysis project Ga0209056, IMG submission 185876) | Grasslands soil microbial communities from the Angelo Coastal Reserve, California, USA - 14_0903_13_40cm (SPAdes) (version 2) | ecosystem: Environmental > Terrestrial > Soil > Grasslands... | reverse complement strand
TAGGGGAACCGGATGTCGAAATGTCCTTTTGAGCATGACCGGAGTGTTGGGACAAAGGTCGGTAGAGGCATGAGTCGCATTGCGATTACAATTGCGGGTCACAATGAACGCTGTACATGTGACTGTGAATGGTGTGTTAGTAAGAAGAAACAATCCTCAGCAGGAGGATTTCATCGAAGCGCCTGAAGTCTCTGGCTACGTGCGGCCTTTCTTTGTAGATTTCTTCCTACCTTTCTTCTTCGTCGGCACCTATTTTTTTCACCCAATCCAAATGTTTCAACTTTACTTAAGATGGCTTCGTACTGGAAATCGTCAGTGTCAATTCTAGAGGAAGTTGGAAGTACGGAGGATTGGCCCGCTGAACAGCAAGCCGCTTCCAGACCGCTGGGGTGAAATAGGACGGATGAGACACAAGGTTAGGAGCATTTGGAGCACCGATCGCCCGTCTTCTCCTGAACCCGCCTTTGCATCACAATTAGCGAGTTGAATCAATGATGATGGCCAGAGAAGTACAGTTGAAGGTAGCTGATGCTAAGCAGCGAGATGTTGGGCATGGTAAAGCCCGCATCGACACTGAGACCATGCAGAAACTTGCCATAACGGCCGGCGACATCATAGAAGTACGTGGAAAACGGAGCACGGTCGCCATTGCCTGGCCCGCTTATGTCGAGGACCAGGGTCAGGAGATCATCCTGATTGATGGGCTTCTTCGGAGAAACGCAGGGGTGGCCATAAACGAGTTTGTAAGTATCAAGAAGGCCGAGGTAAAAGATTCCCAGACAATTGCCTTTGCACCCTCAGACGTCCGCTTGAGCGTGGACGAGGAGTTCTTGAGCTTTGTCAAGCGTCTATTCATGGCCATGCCCTTCGTCGGAGATATGACACTCCTCAACATATTCGGGAGCGCGGTACCGCTTATAACAACCCGAACCCGGCCGCGCGGTCCGGTCAAGATCACAGAGTCTACCCTCGTACAAGTGATGAGCGAGCCTATCCCTGACAAGAAGGGCTTACCCATCGTCACCTATGAGGACATAGGCGGACTCCACGGTGAGATTCAAAGAATCAGAGAAATGGTGGAACTTCCACTCCGACACCCAGAGCTTTTCCAACGGCTGGGCATCGAGCCCCCTAAAGGAGTATTTCTATACGGACCGCCAGGCTGCGGCAAAACACTGGTGGCGAAGGCCGTTGTCAGCGAGTCTGACGCCAACTTCTACGTTATCTCCGGACCAGAAATTATTTCCAAGTTCTACGGCGAGTCAGAAGCCCGGATGAGGGAGATTTTTCAGAAAGCTCAAGAAACGGCTCCCAGCATCATATTCATTGACGAGATGGATGCCATCGCTCCCAAGAGAGAAGAAGTGTACGGCGAAGTGGAACGTAGAGTTGTGGCACAACTGCTCTCCCTTATGGACGGCATGGGAGCCAGGGGAAACATCATCGTGATAGGCGCCACCAACAGGCCCAATGCCATAGACCCTGCGCTTCGACGCCCGGGACGCTTCGACCGGGAAATAGAGATCGGAGTCCCCGACAAAATGGGCAGGCACGAGGTTCTGCAGATTCACACGCGAGCGATGCCATTAACCTCGGACGTGAACCTTCACCAGTTATCGAACATTTGTCACGGCTACACCGGCGCGGACATATCAGCCCTCTGCAGAGAGGCCGCGATGAAAGCACTGCGACGTTACCTTCCAGAGATCAACCTGGCGGAGGAAAGAATCCCCAATATGATGCTTGAAAAGATGGAAGTGAACCTGGGCGACTTCATGGACGCCTACCGGGAAATAACACCCACCGCCATGCGCGAGGTCTACATTGAAGTGCCCTCCGTCAACTGAGCTGACGTCGGCGGGCTGACAGGTGTCAAGCAGGAGCTTCAGGAAGCCGTCGAATGGCCCATTAAGAAGCCCGAGGTTTTCATCAGAGTTGGAATCAGGCCTCCAAAGGGCATTTTGCTCTTCGGACCGCCTGGGTGCGGTAAGACGATGCTTGCGAGAGCTGTTGCCACTGAGAGTGAAGCTAACTTCATCTCCATCAAGGGTCCTGAGGTCTTCAGCAAATGGGTAGGGGAATCAGAGAAGGCCATACGCGAGGTCTTTAGGAGAGGTCGTACAGCTGCCCCATCCATTATCTTCTTCGACGAACTGGACTCGGTTGCCTCTAGGAGAGGAAGGGGCTTTGGCGACGGTGACGCCTCAGAGCGCGTGATAAGTCAGTTGCTCACTGAGATGGATGGCATCGAGTCCCTAGTCAACGTGGTCGTCATAGGTGCCAGCAACCGGCCAGACATGATCGACCCAGCGATTCTACGACCTGGCAGGTTTGACAGGCTCATCTACGTGCCGGCACCAGACCGCGCCACCTGTCTGCAGATTCTCAAGATCCACGCTCGAGACATGCCCTTGGCCAAGGATGTTGACCTGGACCAGATCGCCAGTCAGGCTGCATGCTACTCGGGAGCAGACCTAGAAGCTGTTTGTAGAGAGGCGGGCCTTATCTCCTTGAGGCGGGACATCGAAACGAAGAGTGTCACGATGGAGGACTTCCGGGATGCATTTTACCGTGTCAAGCCTTCGGTGACCCCCGACATGGAGAACTGGTACCAGGGCTTCCGCAAGAGGTTCAAGAAGGAAAGAGCCCCGGTCGCCGTAACATAGACGGCTTCGGTAAGAATCTCTCCCAGTGGCACTGGCGTTGAGCAAGATATGGAGTCCCCGGCCTATGTCCCTATCCATAGTGGAAATTCTGGAAAAGAAGGGTCCAATGACAGACATTGATCTGCTAAAGCAGCTCAAGTCAGATATCGGAGACGTCAGCTTTAGAGAGCTCAACCGGGAGCTGATGAAACTTGAGCTGGCGGGGATTCTGCGGGTCTCAAGGCTCACGAAGGGTAAGAGACAAGTCGAGCTGTTAGGAATTCGATAATCGGCTATAGACCAATCTGAGCGGCAACCCTGGTAAGATATCAGCGGTCGTGACGGACCCACATCTTTCGATGCTAACGCGGTCTTAGGCGAATCGGGGGGTTTCTTCTCTTATTCCCTGTTCAGTGATGACCATCAAGTCAACACCGTCCCCGCTGGATATATCTCTGGCTATCGCCGATTTTACAGCCCTGAGGAGTAGAGCCTCACCCTCGTCAACAGACAGCCCCTCATTGTAGTCTAGTTCGAGAACGCCTATCGCGATTTGAGCTCCGGTCCCCACTACGGCGAACTTGTCAGGGAGAACAGATCCTATGGGGTCTAACACGTAGAGCTCGGGTTTTCCATCGCTAAAGCCAGCGATGATCGTCTCTGCAAAGTAGGGAAACATGCGCCGGCTAGAGAGAAGGTTGGCGATGAGCTTGGCCGTGTTCTTCACAGTTGCCGGCCTCTCCCTCTCGTACTGGTAGATGCTCATCCAGGCCCGAGCTTCCCTGGTCAGGACCTGCATATCGCCCACGATGCCCGCGCAGGCGGCGCCTATTTTGTCCGTAATGGGGAACACTTTCTTCGCGGATTTACTCATGACGAAGCTTCCATACGCGTACCGACGTTCAGATGCCAGCAAAACTCCATCTCTGCAAACCATGCCAACAGTGGTCGCACCTGGCACGTGGGGCTCTCTACTCATAAGGAAGGACGACGGCCGACCACCCTCCTCCCGGTTTAAAGCTAGCGAAGCGCGCGAGCCGGGCGTCAAGGCCCTTCGACGGGGAGTTGCCCAGGTTATGGATTTCGTGAAGGGCGGGGCGCGGGAAAAAAGACCACCCCCGGGGGTCACATAATAGTTAGCAGAAAAAAATAGTTGCAGAAAAAGAAAAGCTACGAGTCAACTGCGATTTGTCTAAAGAAGGGAATAGGCTGATTTTTTGGAAGGCAGATGAGATTCCTTTCTCTCGACCTCTCTTGCTGCGCGTGACCTCCCCTCCAAGGGTCCACTTTTTCTGAGAGGTGTTTCTGTCTTGTTTATGCTTCCGGGCTTAGTTTCAGGTAGCGGGGTGTCTGCGGTTCGACTGTGTAATCTGGTCTAGATAAAAGTCTTATAAGTGAGTAACAGCTATTACATCGTAGTAACAAATTAGGAAGAATAATAATGCTAACCAACATGAATTTCCCGACCGACGTCTGGTCGACGGTCAGCCCCGGACTCCTCCACGATCGAGTCCCTGGTTTTCTGAGAGAAGCCCATCAGCTCAAGCTCACTCTGAAACCGGTTCCTCGGGCCCTTGGCCCCGGCCGGAATACGGAAATTAGGGTGACTTCCCAATGACCATGGCTCTCATGTCCAAGAAGAGAGGAGCAGCAAAGGCCGTTGTAAGGGCGAATAAGCCTGCGCTTGCCGTTAAAGAAAAGCCTGCCCTTGCCGTAAAAGGACCTCCATCGAGTTTTAGTCATTCAGTCGACAAGTTGCTGGACACAATGACCCTGATCCCCTGGGATCCTTTCCGGGGATTCGAGTGGCCTATTGAATATGAACTGCCGACGCGAGTACCTTACGTTGATGTTATCGACTCTGATAACGAATATGTCGTGAGAGCAGAGCTTCCAGGGTTGAAGAAGGAAACCCTGAATATCCAAGCTGGCACGAACGAGCTGTCGTTGGCCGCGGAATCCAAGGTGGAGATCGAGGAAGAGGGAAAAACCTATTTGCATAGGGAACGAGCTTTCTCCACATTCCGCCGAAACATAGGCTTTGCCGAAAGCATAGACACCGAAAAAGTATCGGCGAGCATGGCTGAAGGTATTCTCGAAGTAAAACTTCCCAAGCTTGAGCGCAGGTCTGAAAGGAAGACCCGAAGAATAACATTGTGAAGGCATCGCTCGGCCCCCACTAAGTCGAACCTTCCAGATCAGAACGGCTCTAGCTCATAAGCTAGCTACTAGAGGAAGAGAAGACAACTGAAAAAGCAGACGTGAAGAGCTGGAAGGCTACTAGAGAAGTACAGGTGAGGAAGTTGACCCAGGCGAAGAGAATATACCTGTCTTGAGTGAACGAGGATTGTGAAGTTGTTGTTGAAGAATTTCAGTCATTGTCCCGAGAGGTTCCTGTTGCAGGAGATGCTATAGAAAACGTCAACGGTGAGGTGGTCGTAGGAGTGGGGACGGAGGATTCTGCGAAGCGTAGGCAGCCCGCGCGCAATGCCAAGAGCAGACGGGCCCGCCGAGGGAGACGATTCGAAAGAAACAAACATAGCGGTCGCCCTCCTAACGACTGACGCGAAGGTTTACTGGAAATTCGGTTGAAAATGAGGCTTGAAATTTGGAGGGAAAGGTGAGGATGCAGAGGAACAAGGGAATGTCAGGATCACCAGCCCGAGATTCGCCTAGAGCGATGCCTGAGAAGAGAACCGAATTTCGGAGAGGACTCCCACTCGCCGCCCGGCCGTATCAATGACCGGAGCGAAACTTGCGCCGCTTGATTGACAGGAATTGCTCACGATTCGAGCTTCAGTACGGCTAGGTGGGATTCTCTGAACGGAATCTCTCTATCTCTGGTTTTCTGATCCCATCTTGGCCCGCTTCCGAGAAGTGGTCGTGGAGGGTTTCCTTGGCGTGGCCGCCTTTTTCTTTGCGGGAGATTTCGCCTTCTTAGGAGCTAACACGGGTTCTACTTCTGCCCTCTCTTCTTTCTCTGGAGAAACCTGTGTCGCTTTCGCGGTGGTAGCGGGCAATTCCGGTTTTGGTTCGGACCTCTTGAAGACCTCTTGGAAGGCGACAGTATCTATGTCAGGGAAGAATTTCTGAAGGTCTGACGTGACAGCCTTCTTAGCTACTTGTAGTCCACTGAGATAGAAGGCTTCTTCCGGGACCTCGATTGTGAGATCGCTCTGATGCTTCCTTAGGGCGAACTTTTCCTTCGAAACTTCAGGAATTCTTAGGGCGATCAGGTTGAGTATCTTTTCGTTCTCGTTTTCCAGCACTTTGTCGATTGATACATCATATACCAACGTCCGGCCGGCGAGCGGATGATTGTAATCGACTTGGACTCGTCCTGCGCCGACAGCACGGACGACGGCGGGTCGTCCATCGAACTCGACTTGCTGGCCAGGGGTCGGGTATTCCTTGTCTCTAAATCGTCGAAGCGGGACTAGCCGCATTTTCTGCGGGTCTCGGTTACCGAACCCTTTCTCAGGGGTCAACTCCACGGTCTTGTTTGTTCCAGGGTCCAAGCCGACGAGAGATTCTTCTAGTCCCTTGGGTAGCCATCCTTCTCCTAGAATGATGAATTTTGGACCGAAAGTTGAGTCTTCTCGGTGGATGTGAGATTCTTTGGCCACAGAGTCGAATGTAGTGTCTACGGTTTCTCCGCTCTCTTTCACCTTCAGAGTATAGTTGACTAGGAGGAAGTCTCCTGGTTTGACGGCCATGTTTCTCAGTTCACCTTTCCGGGTAGTCTTGATAGGGTTTCTCTAGCTGCTTCTAACCCTTCGTCGATCTTGGCTTTGAAACCTAGTTCTGATGTTGCGGATCCTATGGCGCCGACTGTTGTCATTATGTCGGCGGATCCGACGTTGCCCATTATTCCGACTCTGAACATTTTTCCTTTCGCTTTCCCGAGGCTTCCGCCGAAGTCTATTCCATACTTCGTTCTTATTAGTTCCCTCACTTTTCCCTCATCCATACCCATAGGACTGTTTACCGCAGCAACTGTATGGGATCGGGATTCCTTCTCCGCGTACAACCCAAGTCCCATGGCTTCCATCCCGTTGTAGACCGCCTCCGCACATATCCTGTGCCGTTCGTAACGTACAGGCAGTCCTTCTTCGAGTATCATGTCGCACGCCTCGTTCAACGCGTACAGAAGAGTGACGGCCGGAGTGAAAGGAGTGTAGCCATCCTGAATGTATTTCTGATACATTAGGAGGTCAAGGTAATAGGAACGATTGACCTTCTTCGACCTTATCTTCGTCCACGCCTTGTCGCTGACTGAGATAAACGCCAATCCTGGGGGCGTCATCAAACACTTCTGGCTCGCCGTCACACAAATATCCACATTCCAATCGTCCACAGGCAACTTATCACCGCCCAGAATCGAGATAGCGTCCACCATCAAGAGCATGTCGTGGTCAGCGCACATCTCACCAAGCTGTTCGAGCGCCCTAACGGTTACGCCGGTAGATGTTTCGTTGTAGACGACTGCAAGTGCCTTAGCGTCAGGGTTCGCTTTCGCAATCTTCTCAAAATCCTCGACTCGGGGAGCTTTGCCCCATTCTGAGCCTAGAACGACAGGTTTTCCCCCATAGGCTTTGATGGCCTCGCCCAGCCTTTCGCTGAAGAACCCGTTTACGTTGACGATTATTTTGTCGCCGTCATCGGTTATGTTCTGGAGAGCGGCCTCGGTGGCTCCGGTGCCTGAGGAGGTAAGAATGAACATGTCACCTTTCGTCTCGAAGACCTTCTTCGTCTTACCCAGAAGCTTGTTGAAGAGTTCCTTGAACTCGGGGCCCCTGTGACCGATAAGCGGCTTCAACATCGCCCTCATCACCCGAGGCGGAACATTGGTGGGACCCGGCAGCATCAGAAGTTTCTGGGTCTCACTCAAGAATCAACCCTGCCAGCTAGTGTTTCGCGAAACGAAGCCGTGATTCTTTTAAGTCTTGGCCCGCACGCGAAGATTTTGGAAATAAGTTCTCTGAGGAAGAGAATCGCTTTCCTTTTGGGTTCGTCAATCTCTTCGCGATGATTGCTTGGCGAAATAGTGCCAAGGGTGCTTTCTAATCCGATGCTGATAACTCCTCAATCCGTCTCGTGATGCTGGGATCCTTCGCAAAGTGTGTTTTCCATCCTCCACGTTTCAGCTTTTCGATGTCTCGGAGCCCTAGTGCATCGATTCTTCCAAGGGTCCGCAATAGTAACTCTTTCCCTACGGCGCTCGCGGCGAGCTTGTCGGCTTCCAGCCGCTGCTTTTGTCGAAGTCTCGCTCCAAGCCATTGGCTCAGGCCTATTGGGAGAATAAGAAAGATCAACGCGAGGGTTCCAGCTATAGCCTGAAACGGCAGGCCAAAAGTTCCTGTGAAGGCAATGGCTAGAAAAATCACAAAAAAGGTGAGGAGGGACAGCGAACCTAGTGCCCGGGCTAGAAGGCCAAAGGCTCGTCTTCTTTCGAGCTTGAATTCGTAAATCATAGACGATGCAATTAGCGGCATCAGTTCTTCTTCGTCCAGCTTCCCCCTCAGACTCCAAGGCAAATCGATCTCGTCCGGATCGAAGAGGCCAAAAACGCAAATGTCAGATGGTAGCCTCGGGGGAAGCCAACGTACAAGATGTACGGGGAACAAGATCCCCAATCGCGTAGAGAGAACTCTAACCGTTTCGACGATATTGCTGTCTACTGCTGTTAGATGTTGGCTCTCTTCTTGACCGGTCGGGTCCGGCGGAAATACAATGGTTGATGTCTGGCTGGCCCCTCCTGGGGATGTTGTCAGCCCGTGCGTTGTGAGCCATTCATTCTTGAACTTTCGTCGGACGATTCGTCTCCTCACAATCGTGGCGACCAACGGAGTGATGAAGATGCCGAGAGCCACAGGGAAAAACACTCGTCCAAGCGAAAACCACAAGGCTAAAGCGCCTAGATAGAAGTAGAGGAGGGTGGGTCGATCCCATCGACTCACCTGTCGATCGTATTCATGGTGTGCAATCTTGACGTGACGAGAAACCGTAGTGTTGAGAAGTCTACTGGAGCCAGGTTCCGCGACAAACGCTTTGCTGCAAATAGGACATGACTTGGTTCGAGTTTTGCTTTCGTTGGAGTCCAGGGCAACTATCCTCTCAACAAACGCTTGATTGGAACATATCGTCCGACAAATTGTCGCATCGCCCGGACCACTATCAAACTTCTTGACAAGAGCTTTTCTTTGGCGGATTACTCTAATGCTATCACGTTTAGCGGAAAAACAGCATACCTAGTTAACTTGAACAGCAATGTCAGTTAGCGCGCTTAAGTCTTACATTGGAGCGATGTGAGGGCTTTCGGGAGCCGGTCCGATCTATACTGGATCTGTGGTAGCCCACATTGGAATTCCGGCTGGAAGTCTTGTCCAAAGTTGGCTTTCCTCCATATTTACTATTACAGCTCGATTTCTGAAGTTCTTGCGTCGAGAGACGTATGGATTTCAGACACTCATTTCGTCATCCTCATCGCCGATTCGTCCTTCTGTACTAGTCGACGTCTGAGGAGTATCGCTAGAGCTAGAGTTGAGATGAAGATCATCGTGTATATTGCCGAAATGGCCGTCGTCTCGTATATGTCGCTGGTCTGCCATATGTGTCCGACTGCATCTGTTATGGCGGTGTTGGTGGGTCTGAACGGGTAGTTGAGGACAAACCCGACCCCTGTCCAGAGGTAGACTAGAATAATCTGGAGATAGTGGGTTATTGGTATGGCCGGTGGGTTGGTCGGCCCGCGCTTCCGGAGGTACAGGGCGAAGAGCTGGAAGAAGACGTACACTGTCAATGACCAGCCGAGGAAGTTGGAGATTGGCACTCCGAAGTATCCTCCTCCCTGCGTCCAGATCCATGTCTGGTTGATGGTGGAGGCAATTGGGTCGAGGGAAAGGTCCCAGGCAACCATCATGAACGATGCGACCAATGGAAAGGCGACCGTGGTGAAGATAGTTGAGCCTCGGCGGACTCCGCCAACAATAAGTATTGATAGAACCCAGGCAAGGTAGCCGAATGCGATGTAGGATGGAAATATCAGGATCGGTACGAGGGTGATTTTAGGTCCCAGTGCGTCGGTGTAGTAGTAGTGCCCGAACGGAAAGCCGGTCAGGATGCTCAGGTTTTCCATGACGCCGCTTACGATCAGCGTGATGACGATGAAGACTGCAATGCCCTTCCACGGATAGCGTTTCATCCCGTGGATTAGCGTGAAGGGAAATAGGAGGAGAATTGTAGGGAAGGTGTTGATGTTAGAAAATATTGCTCTCAAAGTGCTAGCAACTACATACGCCGTTACGAGACCCCAGAGGACGACGTTCGTCAGCTTATCATTGCGAGTCGGCGTCGCGTCGGTCAGGTTCGCTTCTCTATCCGTACTCATTCCCATGACCATCTATAGGATGGTCTTAGCAGCGGAGACCAGAAAAGCGTTAGTCGATATTATCCAAACGATGTTTTCCGGCCTGCTGGCGCACACCAACTAGCCGAAGACCGCGGCGAATGCGAAGAAAGCACCTGCGAACAAGCTCAAATCAGGCTTCTCCCCTTGCGAGGAACTCTCGCTGTCTCCTCTTCCGTTTCGCGTTCCTGTGTCTCATGTAGAGCGCGTAGCCTCCAAGCAAAATGCAGACGGCTCCTAGTACGAATGCCAGATCATTCAGAGGTAGGATCATGGTGCGTTGAGACATTAACCTAGACCATCACATCTCTGTAACAGCGAATACGGGAACCAGGTGACAGTTTTACTCTCACATCTGGTTGTGTTGTGATTAGTCCAAGCCTTCCCGGTTTCATCTCTGAGGGACGAGTAACAGTTTCGAAGGCGACCCTTCCCAGAGTCTCTAAAGAACCAGCCTGGTTGGAGCGTTTAAGTCTCACATCTCCGGTCTCAACTCTTTGATGAGAGTCGTCACTCTACTTTCTGACTTCGGGTTAGGAGACGGCTACGTTGCACAGATGAAAGGAACAATCCTCGACCTTTGCCCGAATGCTGTCATCACCGACATTTCACATGACATCGAACGACACAATATTCCGATGGGCTCATTCATTCTTGAAACGTCCGCCCCATACTTTCCAGAAGCCACGATACACGTGGCAGTCGTCGATCCCGGAGTTGGAAGCGCTAGAAAGGCGATTGTTATCGAATGCAACGCTGGCTTGCTCATCGGACCCGACAATGGTCTAATGGCCCGCGCAAGCGAAAAACTAGGTCTCAAGTCGATTTATGAAATTCGAGAAAAGGAGTTTCAGAGAACCTCGATCTCATCCACGTTTCATGGGAGGGACGTGTTCGCTTACGCTGCCGGCCTGATAGCTTCTGGTCGGAGACCCGAGGAGGTGGGACCCAGAATCTCCAAACTGGAAAAACTCGACGTATCACAGCCGAAGTTGTCTGGGAAAAATCTCAGCTGTCAGGTGTTGCACGTAGATGTTTTTGGAAACGTCATCACCAATGTTAGTGAGGAGATGTTTCAGAAAATGCCTCTGAAGTTTGGAGAAGGCGTTGAAATCCGATCAGGAACCCGAAAGCTACAAGCTCAATACGCGAGATCCTACTACGAAGTTGACACGGGAGCAATGGCAGTACTACTCGGAAGTCAAGGCTTCCTGGAAATAGCAATCAGAGAAGAAGACGCGAGACACAAACTCGACGTAAAGCCGTTAGACAAACTGGAACTTCGGTTCTAGTTCGCTTTGTCTGTCTGGGCAATCTCTCTCATTCGTTCCTCTCCCTTGATCTGTTTGATGTAAGCGGCAACAGATTTCGGCAAGAGTTCCTCCCAGTCTTTTCCCTCAATGATCCTCTTCCTCACTTCGGTTGCAGTGTATGAGGTTCGGTTGAACATAGGTATCTTCTCAACGCGCATCCCCGCCTCTTTGAGAAGCCTACCTGTCAGAGGTTCGTTTGTGAAAACTAGGTCAAAGCTGGGCGTTTGGGAGAGAAGGTGGGAGACCCATACCTTGTGGAACTCGGCATCGGGAAGAGGCAATACCGTGTATCGGTTCGCATCTATCTTCGCCTCCTTCAGAGCCAGCCTGATCATTGTGATCCGTTCTCCGGCAGTAAACGGGTTCTCGACAGTGTGACTGTCGTGCGCGCTTCCCACGACTACGACTAGCTCGTCCACTTTGCCCAGAATATGTTTTACAGCTTCGAGGTGTCCGAGGTGGAATGGCTGGAACCGGCCAATATAGAGACCGGTCGTCAACTCTCAGGCTCCGGTTGGAACCCAGAGGGCCTTCGAAGCAATTTTGTCGCCTTCAATTGACACGCCCTCGCGCTCTAGAAGGTCTCGCTTGACCTCGCAACCGTAATCGGAGAGCGCCCCTTCAATTGAGTAATTGCCAATCTCAAGGCTTGCAGGAACTACTCGGTGACACGGGATGAATAACGGCCATGGGTTCCTCGCGACACCCGTCCCAACAGCTCTCGGACCTGAACTGATTCGTCGGGCTATCAACCCATAACTCGTCACTCGTCCCTTCGGAATCTCCCTCATTCGTTGACAGACATTCTTCTGGAACTCCGACACGCTTTCCCATTCGAGGGGTACTGTACTGGTCGTCTTCTTGCCTTCATAGAGGTTGATCATTTGGTCCAGTGCCCTGTCTGACTCGCGTGTGCGGCCATGACTGATTGTTCCGCGAGTGTCGGTTCGAAGATGTCTTTCCAGAGCGACCTTTGATTTTGAGAATGACGAGGCGATCAGTCTACCTTGATCACTTATCAGTACACCAAACCAGGTTCCGTCGTGCTCTTTGGTTGCGAGAGTAAGTTTCGACATGAATTGCCCTTCTTCTTTCTCCAAGAACTGCTCTCCTTAAAGAATAGTCTTGCGAGGTTCTGGTAGCTCTCTGGTTGCTCGCAAGGATGTGAACAATCGGTTGCCATTATAAGCGGATTATTCGAATCCAATAGAAGACATGCCTCTGAAGCGAGAAGGCTGGATTGGGATTGCCATTCTCATCGTTACCCCAGTCCTTTTCGCGGCTCTTGTCGGCCTCGGAGTGCTAACTAACGTGCAATCGGCCCTAGAACAGATTGCGGAACTTGTCCTAGCAAGCATGATACTCGGTGGAGTGGCCCTAGTCTATCGTGGGAGAACGCCTGCAATACAGACAGTTTCTGAGACAATAACGGTTTCAGATGAGATTGCAAATCAAGAGTTTCATGGAATAGAGTTCGACGCTGAATTTTCACCGAAAAAAGGCCTGCATGTTGGGGACTTGGAGACCTTCAATGCTAGGTTCAAGGGCATGTTGGCAAACGGACATATCGGGACTGAAATCAGATTTCAGGATCGTATAGTAGCTGGGGCTCTCGACTACACAACTTTTCCTCGAAATGGCAATGTTTTCTCGAAAGGCAAGCTAAACGGTTTCGTAGATCGTAGGTTTGAGTGGAAGTGGGTTATCCCTGACACCTTTCTATCTGGGAAATATGAATTTCACATTCGAGCGCATGATTATGTTCCACTTCCTAGGATTGTTGCGTTCCGGCTGAAGTCTCTTCTCTGGCTGAAAAGTCACATGATTAGTTCCATAGACCTTTCCAAATTGTCTTACCCTGAACGCCCGATCATTGCTCGGAAAGTAGAATCTGTTATTGTGAGTGGGAAGTACGGCGCAATAACAAATGGATAACTATGATTCAGAACGCCAGCCTCAGCAACCCAAAGTTACAGCTGGGAGGCGTCAACCGATAGGTTGCCTGAACCCCTTGCGAGGTGTTGCTTCCGGCTGACTCGATGGACCGTTAACCGACTTCGTATGGTTTGCGTTTTGGGTTAGCGAGACTGGCCTTGCCTATCCTATGCTAATTCCCTAGTTCTGCTCTGAAAAAATCTTTGACGCCGTCCTTTCCGCTTTCCTTGAGCCATATAGGTCCTTGATCATGGTGCAATTCTAGGGTGAGCGTAATGAAGGGGCAGCAGAGTTGTTCCAGAGTGGCCCACTCCGATAGTGCTGTGAAAAGTGATCGGTCGTTCGGGAAGCGAAATCCATAGCCGTCGGGTAGTTCCTTGATTTCAATATGTTTCGTCAGCACGTCTCTCGTTCGGATGTCGTATCGTTTTCTCTGTTCCGGGTCTAGTGCTGACATGTTGCAATAAAAGGAAGAGACATTTCTCGTTTGTTAGTTGCTCATCGTCCCGTGCTCCCGACATAATTAGTTCCTTCTCTGAAGTAGTTGAACGGCGAAGTTCCTGCGTGGCAACTTGGTTACGCCACAGTTAGGATGATCCGACGACTGTCACCACCTAATACCGCGAAGACTTAACAGAGCGTCTTCGGACGCTCGCCGAAAGATGATCGAGGTAGACGGGAGCTATGGCGAGGGCGGGGGACAAGTCCTCAGAACCGCTGTTGCTCTCTCGGCAGTATTATCGAAAGAGATCCATGTGTTCAATATCAGGGCGGGGAGAGCTGAACCGGGATTAAGACCTCAACACATGACAGGGGTCAAAGCTGCAGCCGAGCTTTGTTCTGCTAATTTGCAAGGGTTGGAGGTAGGCGCTACGGAGTTCGTTTTCAAGCCTGGAAAACTAAGAACGGGGAATTTCCGATTTGATGTAGGCACCGCGGGAAGCGTCACGCTTGTCCTTCAGACGCTCATGCCCATCCTTGCGTTTGCGCCCGGACCAGTCCAATTGGAAATCACGGGTGGAACCGATGTGAAGTGGAGTCCACCTATCGACTACGTCCGTCTTGTCACTTTACCCATTTTGAAGAAAATCGGTTACCGTGGTCATTTGGAGACTGTGCGAAGGGGACACTATCCGAGGGGAGGAGGACTCGTCAAGTTCTCATCTGGAGGTGCTACCAAACTGCAGGCGACGAGCTTCGAGAAACCTCTGTCAGTCTCGAAGATCCATGGTATAAGCCACGCTGTTGCTCTGCCCCGACATGTCGCCGAGCGACAAGTAGCCGCCGCTAGAAAGAATCTAGAAGAAGCAAAGCTGCCGTTCGCCTCCATAGACGTTGAGGTGGTAGAAGATCGGAGACAGATGAGTCCAGGGAGCGGGATAGTGTTGTCTGCTGAGACTCAGAATGGGAACATTTTAGGAGCCGACGCTCTCGGGGAGAGGGGAAGACCAGCGGAGGAAGTGGGCTCGACTGCTGGAAGAATCCTCGTGGAAGAGGTCGAGTCGGGAGCCATGCTGGACCGCCACATGGGAGACATTGTCGTACCCTACCTAGTGCTAGCGGATGGAACGTCGGATGTCTCAATCTCGCGCGTTACACAGCACACCATGACGAATGTCAAAGTAGCAGAATGGTTGGCTGGAACTAAGTTCAACCTCGAAGGCG